>Ga0302325_10033315_pt1 | contig 10556 bp, 7 predicted proteins | sample Palsa_T0_2_FD_201948 | JGI IMG/M metagenome (GOLD analysis project Ga0302325, IMG submission 201948) | Peat permafrost microbial communities from Stordalen Mire near Abisko, Sweden - Palsa_T0_2 | ecosystem: Environmental > Terrestrial > Soil > Palsa > Peat permafrost | place: Sweden: Abisko...
CCAAGTTCCCCGCAGCATCTGCGCCATGGGCCACAAATGGATGTGGAGCGAAGCCCTGGGCGGTTTGCCGCCGGAAGAATTCCTCGTATCGCTCGACCCCGTCCTGTCAGGCGTCCGCGCCACACTAGCCGGCCGCTACGCCACCTCCGATCAAATCGCCGGTCGCCTGAGCCCGCAATGGGCCGCTGAGCTAGGCCTCCGCGCCGGCATCCCCATCCCCGTCGGCGCATTCGACGCGCATTGGGACGCCATCGGCGCCGAAGTCCGCCTGGGCGACGTCGTCAACGTAGTCGGAACCTCCACCTGTATCATGGCCATCGGCGAGAGGCCGAATCTGGTCCCGGGAGTTTGTGGCGTGGTTCCCGGATCCATCCATCCCAGCTACACCGGCGTCGAAGCCGGACTTTCCGCCACCGGCGATATCTTCGATGCCATCGCCCGCCGCGCCGGAACCACTGTTGCCGATCTGTCTCGCGGCCTCGAGCACTACCGCGCCGGCGAGACCGGCCTCTTGCGCATGTCCTGGGATAACGGCGACCGCACCGTGCTGGTGAATCCCGAACTCAGCGGCGTCACGCTCGGCTGGCGTCTGACGCACACCGCGCAAGACGAGCTTTTCGCCGCCATTGAAGGCACAGCCTTCCACACCCGCGTGATTCTGGAGCGTATGGAGCAGCATGGCGTCCCGGTGAATCGGATCATCAACGGCGGCGGCATTCCGCAAAAGAACACGGTGCTCAATCAGGTCTACGCCAACGTGTTGGGCAAGCCGATCCTCGTGCCCAAGGGCGATGTCACCAGTCTCGGCTCCGCCATCTTCGCGTTCCTCGCCGCCGGGACTTTCCAGACCATCGAGGAAGCGCAGCGGGCGCTATGTCCCGGTCATAACCTCGTAGAACCGCAGCCGGCGCAGGCCGCGGTGTATCAAGAGCTCTATCCCATCTATCGCAAACTGTATTTCGGATTCGGCGAGCGTCAGTCGGCCGCGTTAGAAATCGGCGGCGTATTGCCCGACTTGCGCCGCATCGCCGCGCAAGCGCGAGGAGGCCACAGTGCTGGAATCTCTGCGAGTTGAAGTCCTCGAAGCCAATCTGGACTTGGTGCGCCGCGGCCTGGTGCTCTACACCTTCGGCAATGCCAGCGCCGTCTCGCGCGCCGAAGGTCTGATCGCCATCAAACCGAGCGGTGTTCCCTATGACAAAATGACTCCCGCCCACATCGTGATCACCGACCTCGACGGCAACATTGTGCAAGGCAGTCTGCGCCCGTCGTCGGACTTGCCCACGCATGCCGCGCTCTACCGCGCCTTCCCGCAAATCGGCGGCGTAGTGCACACGCACTCGCGCCACGCCACCTCTTGGGCCCAAGCCGCTCGCGAGATTCCGTGCCTTGGGACCACGCACGCCGATTACTTCGCCGGCTCCGTTCCCGTAACAGCCGCGCTGACGCGCGAAGAGATCGAATCGGATTACGAACTGAACACCGGCCTGGCGATCATCCGCCGCCTGGATGCCCTCAACCCGCTGGAATATCCGGGAATCCTGGTCGCCGGCCACGCTCCGTTCTGCTGGGGCGAAACCGTAACCAAGGCCGCGCACAACGCCGTAGTATTGGAAGAATTAGCCGCGATAGCGTATCAAACTCTAACCATCAATCCACAAGCGGCGCCCATCTCCGACGCATTACGCCACAAGCACCACAAGCGAAAGCACGGCCCAAAAGCCTACTACGGCCAGTAAAGCGAAGCAAGGTAATTGGTGGGGCAGTCGCTTCCGCCTGACTAGCCGGGCATAGCCCCGCGGCGTACTGTGAGCTGACAGTCACAGCACTTCTCCGAGAAATCGTCCGATTCTTTTCAACCCAATAGCCCAACTCCGCTCGTTGCCCCGCAAAAGCACGGTGTAAGGTGTAGGTAGAGAGGCCGCCGCCGTAGCGCGGGTTCTTTAAACCGCGCCCTACGCAGGCCTCCGGTCGATCGATCTTTCAAAACCGAATATTCCTGCTTTTCGGCTTGGCGGGCCCGGAATCCAAGCTCCTCGGCACACTTTTGCCGGGCAGCTCCTGCAGATTAGCCAGGAACCGCCTGGACCTGCGTTCTTGCAAGCGCAGGTCCGCGGCTCGGCGAAGCGCGCTACCAATTGCGGCTTCGTACTCTCCCGGCGTCAATTGCCGCGTCCCCAACCTACCGACCCTCTGGCGTAAATTTCCACAGGGTGGAGTTCCACCCGAGCGCCTCGCCGACGATCTTGCCATCGGGCGTCCAGGACATTCTCCAGAAGTCGCCGATGTACTCGAGCGGAATGCGCTGCGATTTTCCAGTGGCAAGATCGAAGATGCCGGGAGGGTTATACCAAAGGGGCGACGCCAGTCCTCCCACCATCAGGCCATTGCGAACAGCGCCGGGAGTGCCGCCAGCGCCGAAGCCGAAGCCCGTGTTGTACGGGCCCGTCAGCGCGATCTCGGTCTCCTGACCGCCGCGGAGAGGTACCCGGAAGATGCGGGTCCGGGGATGCTCGATCGATACTACGGTGAGGCTATCTCCGCCGGAATCCACGGCAACCGAATCGCCCACTCGAATCTTGCGGGGCGCGGCGCCGGACACCGGGACGGCCCAGACCACGCCTGCCGCCACGCAATAGATCACGGTTCCATCCGGAGCGGCGGCCATGGAATCGATGCGCCCTTTGTCGAAATTGATCCGGTGAGTGATTCGGCCCGTGGAGGCGGATGCCAGCGCGATAGTGCGGCGGGGAAGCGGTCCAATTAGGAACGCCACTTCATCGGAACCGGCCTGCGTCATTGGCCCTATGGTGTCCTCCGCTGTATTGACCAGTGGGAGCGGTTCCTTTCCCGCTTGTACCAGCATGAGGCGGACACGGCCGGCAGCGCGCTCGGCCCACACCGCGCGCCCATCGGGCAGTACGGCGAAATTGTCGATGGCGGCGGCGCCGGAATTCGCGGCCAGCCGCTCTACGGCGCCTCCTTTCGGAGAAAATCGCACCAGATCCATGGGGCGGTCCACCTGGTCCAGATATATGCTTCCATCCAGACCCGTATCGAGCGAATACACCGTGCCGGTCAATGTCAGCAGCGGCTTTGCCGGACTTCCATCGAGCGGAATGGCGCTCACTTGGGTGACATTGCCGTGAATAGAAGAAAAAAAGACGGACTTGCCGTCGCGCGACGGAACAGCGGCAAAGAAATCAGACGCTTGTTCCTCTAGCACCGCGGACAGCGCATGCAGCTTCCCGCTCTCCAAATCGAGCGCGTAAAGGCGGCGGCCCGGCTGTGCGCTGGGCCCCCACTGAGAGCCCACGAGGGCTGCCTGGCGCCCGCCCGGAAACGGCCTGGGAGCGACGAAACCAGTTTCTACCGGGTAAGCCTGCAGCTTGCCGCTATCCGGCCAATATCGATATAGCTGAGGCTGGTGGTCGGCGTTCAGGCGCGTGAGCAACAGGCTGCCATCGGGCAATGCCTCCTGGCTGCAGGCAGCATCCAAAACCAACTGCTCATCGCCCCCAAGCACAGGGACGCTATAAACTCCCCTGGGCGAATCCTCTTGACGATCGAAGTAAATGCGCGAGCCATCCGGCGACCAGGACAACGAGGATATCCAGCCACGATCGCGGTTGTGGCTGAGAAGAACCCGATTGCCGGATTCGGGCTTCATGACCCAAACCTGCTGAGCGTCGCCGGCGTCCGGCGCTATTAACGCTAGCAGGTGACCGTCGGGGGAAGGGCGCGGATTGGTAGCGCGCTCGGGGCCTCCGAGCATCACGCCCGACCAGGCCGGCGTTTGCGGAGCGTGGCGGAGTGATAGAGTGCCGATCGCACCAAGGGCGATGCCCGCGGCGGCGATGGCAACAGGCAGCCATAGGTGACGCGGCCTGGGCGCGCGTTGCGCAGGGACCGCGTGGCTGCCGCTCTGCGACACCGCACCCAATGCGAAAGCCAGGTCGCGCGCCGATTGGAAACGGTTGGCGGGATCTTTTTCCAGGCAATGCATTACGATTTGGCGCACACCGCTGGGTACGCTTTCGGAAAGCTCCGGCGGTTCCTGCTTGAGAATCGCCGTCATGATCTCGACCGACGTGTCGGCGTGAAACGCGCGCTTGCCGGACAACAGCTCGTAGAGAACCAATCCGAAGCTGAAAATGTCGCAGCGATGATCCACCGTCGCGCCGCGGATCTGCTCGGGCGACATATAACCCACCGTACCCATGACTAAGCCCGGCTCGGTTTGGACCGTCATGGTTTCGGTGGCCGCGCCGGCGTGCGTCTGGGTAACGGATTTCGCGAGGCCGAAATCGAGGATCTTGACCCGCCCATCGCGCGTGAGCAGAATATTCTCCGGTTTCAGATCGCGATGGACAATCCCCGCTGCGTGCGCAGCCGCCAGACCGTTGGCGATTTGTACGGCGATGTCGAGCGTCTTGCGCAAGCCGAATTTAATGCCGCGCAGCGATTCGCCATCCACCAGTTCGGTGACGATGTAGTGATCCCCTACATCGTGAATCGCTACGATGTTGGGATGGTTCAGCGCCGCGATGGCGCGCGCTTCCTGCTCGAAGCGCTGACGGCGGCTTGCGTCATCGGCCACTTGGGCGGGTAGGATCTTCAGCGCTACGTCGCGGCCCAGTCGCGTGTCGCGAGCGCGATAGACCTCACCCATGCCGCCCGCGCCCAGCGGGGCGAGGATTTCGTAAGGCCCTAAACGGGTTCCAGGTGAGAGCGGCATTGGGCCGTTTGCGTGGGCCTGGTATGCCCGGCCGCTACTTGTCCATTCTCCCCCGGTAAGCCAGGGCGAAATTCAATTGTCTGATGGCTTCGTCGCAGGCGCGGACGGCGGCTTCCTTGTGCCCGCCGAAATCATGCGGCGCTTCCGCCATGTACGCGCGCGCATCCCGTAGGGCTGCGATGGCGGCGGCAATTCGCGGGTGCATGGCGCGCTCATTTTGCGCAAAGAGAGCCACTCCCGTGGTGAGAAAAATTCCTAAGACTATGCCGCTAATGAACTTCATGAGTTCCTCCTGTGTGGGTATTGTACGCGAACTCAGGGATGTGCGAAAGTGGGTCGATGTGGAAATCGGCTGTCATCGCTTGCAGCTGCGCGTTGGCCGCCGTTGCCGCGCACTATGAGAATCCCATATGGTCGCCCGACGGCAAGAGCATCGTCTTCGTCATGAAGACCGATGAATCCGATTGGAATATTTACCGCGCGAATGAGGATGGCTCGAATATCCATCAACTCACTCAAGGCAGCGCCTGGGATCCGGCATGGTCGCCGGATGCGAAAAGTATTGCCTTCGTCTCAATAGTTGACGGCACGCGGCAGATCTCGGCCATGTCCGCGGACGGGTTGAATGTTCGGCTGCTAACCGCCGGTCCGTCGTGGCATTTTCATCCTGCGTTTTCACCGGATGGCAGCCGCGTCGCGCTTTCAGCCACGGAAAACGGATCGAGCCAGATCGTAGTAATGGATTCCAATAGAAAGAATCCCAAGCCCGTGACCCCGCCCGATCAACGCTGCCGCTGGCCTGCGTGGTCGCCCGGCGGCAAGCGCATTGCCTACTGGGTGCAGGGGGCGCCGGCGAGCGAGATCTGGCAGGTGGATCTCGAAACGCTCGAAAGAACCAGGCTATTCGATTCGGGGCTGAGCGCAACCACGCTCGATTGGTCGGCGGATGGCAAGCAGATTGTGTTCACGCGCCAGAACGGCAAGGAAACCGGCATCGATATTTTGAATTTGGAAACTCACCAGGCGCGGCGAGTCCTAAGCGCGGAGATGGTTTCCGGCCAGCCTCGATTTTCGCCGGATGGAAGGCAAATTCTGTTCTCCACGAATGCAGGAATTGCCATTTTGGATTTGAAGAGTTCCGGTGTGCGCGTCGTATTGCATTGAAGTGCTGGTACGCTAACCGAAGTGCCCGTCAGCCCATTCACCCCAGCCGAGCGCGCAGTTTTCCGGCGCTTGACCACGGCTGCGCGAATCCAGCGCTTTCTCGACGATCTGGTGTACAACAAGGAACCGCACGGCCCCACCTGCCGATCGCCCCGCCGCGTGCTGCGCGACCGCACCGCCCACTGCATGGAAGGCGCGCTGTTCGCCGCCGCCGCGCTGCGCCAATTGGGCTATCCGCCACTGCTCTTCGACCTCGAAGCCGACCCGGATAAAGATGACGATCACGTGCTCGCCGTTTTTAAGCTGCGCGGCTGTTGGGGCGCAATTGGAAAATCCAATTACGCTGGCCTGCGTTTTCGCGAGCCCGTTTACCGCGATTTGCGCGAGTTGGCGATCTCGTACATTGAGCATTTCTACAATTTGCGCGGCGAAAAAACGCTCCGCGCCTACGCGCGTCCCATGCATCTCGGCCGCTTCGACCGCATCGATTGGATGACCGCGGAGGAAGACGTCTGGCCGATTCCGGAGCGCCTGTGCGAGATCCCGCACCGGCAAATCATGACAAAAGCGCAGATTCGCGGGCTAAGCCACATGGACAAGCGCCTATATGACGCCGGCCTGCTGGGCGCCCTAGGCCGCTAAAGTAGGGCGGACCCCCCGGTCCGCGCGGGTCCCCCTGGACCCGCTCTTCGGTCAGCCAAATTAGCTCGAAGGGCGCGGCTCAAACCAGAGCGTCCGCCCCACTTAGCCTTGGTACACTGAAAGCGCCGCCCACCGGCGAGCCTAAGGGGGATCACGCTGAGCGTGGCTATTACCGTAACCACCAAACCAGTGAGCGCCGAGCGCCAGATCGATGGGCTTCAACCCGACGACCTGATTCGAGCTTTTCGATTGATGCACACATCCCGGCGTCTGGACGACCGGGAAGTGGCTCTCAAGCGGCAAAACCGCATCTATTTTCAAATCAGCGGCGCGGGCCACGAGGCCGTGCAGGTCGCGGCAGGCATGGCTCTGCGTCCCGGCCACGATTGGTTCTATCTTTATTACCGCGACCGGGCTCTAAGCTTAACGCTTGGCGTGACGCCGCGGGAGATGCTGCAGCAGGCGGTGGGCGCCGCTGCCGATCCGGCATCCGGTGGACGCCAAATGCCCTCGCACTGGGGTCACAAGAGCTACAACATTGTCACCGGCTCCTCGCCCACCGGCACCCAATTCCTGCAGGCCGTGGGCTGCGCCGAAGCATCCCGCTACCGCGACGCGCATACCGATGAAGTCACCCTGGTGACCTCGGGCGAAGGCGCCACCAGCGAAGGCGAGTTCTGGGAGTCGCTCAACGCGGCGTGCCTGAATCGGCTACCGGTGCTTTATCTGGTGGAGGACAACGGCTACGCCATTTCCGTGCCCATTGAGGCGCAGACAGCCGGCGGCAGCATTTCACACCTCACCGAGGGTTTCCCTGGCCTCTTCCGGCAAGAGGTGGATGGCACGGATTTTCTGGCTTCCTATCGCGCCATGATGGCCGCGGCGGAGTATTGCCGTAGCGGTCAAGGGCCGGCGCTGGTGCACGCCCACGTCATCCGGCCCTACTCGCATTCGCTTTCCGAAGATGAGCGTCTGTACAGGCCGGCGGCCGAACGGCAGGCCGAAGCCGAACGCGATCCGGTGCTCCGCTTTCCCAAATTTCTCGCCGACGAAGGCATTCTCGACCGGCACATGCTGCAGCGCATCATGCATGAGATCGACGAGGAAGTCCACGCGGCTACCGATCAAGCTTTGCGCGAGGAGCCGCCCGCGCCCGAATCGGCCCTGGCCCACCTTTACTCGGATACGGTGGACCCCACGTCAGACCGTTTCGCTTCCCCGCCCCACTATCGCGGCCAGCCCATGACAATGGTCGATCTGATCAATGCCACCATGCGCGAGGAGATGCGGCGCAACCCGGACTTGCTGGTTTTCGGCGAAGACGTGGCCGATTGCACGCGCGAGCGAAACCTGCATGAAGTCAAAGGCAAAGGCGGCGTGTTCAAGGTCACGCAAGGCTTGCAGATTGAATTCGGATCGGCCCGCAGCTTCAATACGCCGCTCGCCGAGGCCGGCATTGTGGGACGCGCTATCGGCATGGCGACGCGCGGCCTCAAGCCCGTCGCCGAAATTCAATTTTTTGATTACATTTGGCCTGCTATGATGCAGATTCGCGACGAGATGGCCACCTTGCGCTGGCGCTCGAACGGACACTTCAAATGCCCCTTTGTGCTGCGCGTACCGATTGGCGGATATCTCAATGGCGGGGCCATTTATCACAGCCAATGCGGTGAGTCGATCTTCACCCACATTCCCGGCCTGCGCGTGGTCATGCCGTCGAACGCTGTGGACGCGTGCGGTCTGCTGCGCACAGCAATCCGCTGCGACGATCCGGTGCTGTTCCTCGAGCACAAGAAACTCTACCGCGAGCCTTATAACCGGTCGCCGCATCCGGGCGAAGATTTCACGATTCCGTTCGGGCGTGCCAGAATCGTGAAGCCCGGCGACAGTTTGACTGTGATCACCTATGGAGCGCTGGTGCAGAAGGCGCTGCTCGCGGCGACGCAGATCGAGAAGCGCAATTCCCGTGTCACTGTGGAGGTCATCGATCTGCGCACGCTGGCGCCATACGACTGGGAGTCCATCCGCGCGTCCGTGGAGAAAACCAGCCGCGTAATTGTGGCGCACGAAGATACGCTTTCATGGGGCTACGGCGCGGAGATCGCCGCCCGCATCTCCGACGGGTTATTCGATATGCTGGATGCCCCGGTGCGCCGCGTGGGCGCGCTCGATACGTGGGTCGGCTACCATCCGCAATTGGAGGCCGCGATTCTGCCGCAGACCGAAGGCTTAGCCGCCGAAATGGAGAAGCTGCTGGCATGGTGACGCGGCCCCATGGGCTGACTGTGCTCAACTAACATGGAACCCCCTTTCCTGACAGGCAGCCATGTTCGCCTGGAACCGCTAGACCACAGCCACATCGACGCCTTAGTGGAGGCCTCGGCAGCCGACCCCTCCCTCTACCAGTGGAGTCTGGTTCCGCAAGGCAAGGCCGAGGTAACCAGATATATCGATACAGCCCTAGCTTGGCGGGACGCCGGCACAGCCCTCCCGTTCGCCATCGTCCGCGTGGAAGACGGCCGTGTAATCGGCTCCACGCGTTTCTTCGACATGGCGCGATGGGCTTGGCCGGAGGGCCATCCGCGGCACGGAAGCGGCGCAGTCGACATCTGCGAGATCGGCTACACCTGGCTGACCCGCTCGGCCATCCGCACCGCCGCCAACACCGAGGCCAAGCTGCTGATGCTCACGCACGCCTTCGAAACCTGGGACGCGCTGCGCGTCAACCTCTGCACCGATGCGCGCAATCTGCGTTCGCGCGCCGCCATCGAGCGAATCGGCGGGAAACTCGACGGCATTCTCAGATCTCATCGGATGGCTTCGGACTACACCCCCCGCGATTCCTATTGGTATTCGATCGTCGCAGCGGAGTGGGCGAACGTGAAAGCGCGGCTGAGCCAAAGGTAGCTGCCCCACTTACGGTTTTTTCAGCCCCGCCGTCCAGTTCAGAACCACGAACACTTGCGCCGCCGCAGTCTGCTGCTGATCGCCTTCGATTACCAGGAACCTGCCATCGGCGGCCGGCGCCCACCGGATAGCTTGTCCTGTCACGGACAGCTGGAAAATGGCCTTCGGGATGCCTGCTTCGATTTTGGGCGCGGTCTTGATTTCCGCGCTCATCACCACTCTGCCCGACGCCTCGAAGAAGAGTTCCTTGCCATCCTTCCTCCACTGGGGATCAAAACCGCCGTTGATCGAGACCTGGCGTTTCTCCGCAAAAGAAGGGAACGAGGCGACTACGACCTCGGAATATCCCGATTCATTGGACTCGTACGCGACGCTACGCCCATCGGGCGCGAAACGGAATCCAGTCCTGCGGTACGGCGTTTCATTGATGGTTTGCGGCTGCGCGCCCCCTTCCGCCGGGAATGTGACCAGGCGGTTGCCGCCGGAGTCGTTGCAAAGCAGGAAACGGCCGTCCGGCGACCAGTCGTAGGCAAGGAACCCGGCGGGGAGAAGATCACGGGTTTTTCCGGTGGCCACGGTCAACTCCAGGACGCCCTGGCCTTGGCTCTTGTTAACTGCGATGCGCGACAAGTCGGGCGACCACGGTCCCAAGGCCGGAGACATATCCGAATTGCCTGTGGCGCGAGCCAGAACACCGGTGGCAAGGTCCATCGTCCACAGCTCGGAGTGAGGCAGAAAGCCTACGGTAAGCGCGACGCTCCTTTCGTCGGGCGATAGCCGCATAGAATTGAATTCGCCCGATTTGCCGACCGGGCCCAGTCTCTTGCCGTCGCTGCCGTACCAGGCAAGCTGGCCGATTCTGGCGCTTATCCCGCCGGCGCGATAGATCAGCGTTCCGTTTCCCGATACGGCGAACGCGGCCCGGCCATTGCCTTCATTCGTGCTGATGTTCTCCGCCACGGCAACCGGCTCGCCGGTGAGTTGGAACGTCCTGGGGTCCATGGGCTGCGCGAACAGCGTGTTTTCGCGCGGGTACAGCAGGTATCCGGGTGGGGACCAGAGAGCTTGCAGCGCGTTCTTCAGGACACGGATCCTTTGTCCGGTG
>Ga0302325_10033316_pt1 | contig 10556 bp, 6 predicted proteins | sample Palsa_T0_2_FD_201948 | JGI IMG/M metagenome (GOLD analysis project Ga0302325, IMG submission 201948) | Peat permafrost microbial communities from Stordalen Mire near Abisko, Sweden - Palsa_T0_2 | ecosystem: Environmental > Terrestrial > Soil > Palsa > Peat permafrost | place: Sweden: Abisko...
CTCGAATTTGTTTCCTCAAAGTTCGCCTTCGCCTGCGTCAAACCGCTGAACGTCTGTCCGGCTTGCGCTTTCCCGACGACTCAAACAGGCATTTTCCGCTTGCTATATTCGCGGCCGACAATCGCCGCCGACTCAGGCGCCTCGAGCACCATCGCACCATCCTGGATCTGTTTGACCACATAATCCGGGCTGTTCTGATCGGCAGTGCCGGCGTTGAGGAACATAACCTTGTTCTTCTTGCAAGCGTCGAGAACGGCCTGTCTCACTTTGACCATTTCCGGCCGGGTTGTTACATCCACCCGTGAGCCGTCTTCTGGAAAGATGGAAAGGCCGTAAAGCCAAAAGCTATGGTCGCCCGGCCCCCATTCCGCCATGGAGATGCCCGGTAAGGCGAGCGTCTTGTCGACATCCACATCGGCAAAAGTGTCTTCGATCTTGACCCCGAAGATCATCTCGCCCTTAGGATTGAGCGGCCACAGATCGGCCACATGCAGGTACTTATTGTGATTAACCCCCCAGACTTCAGCTGCAAAGTTCGCACTGGAGCCGCGAAGACCGCGCATGGGCAGCTTGGGAACATCGGGATAATCAAACGGATAGCGCATGGCCATCTGGGTCGCGACCTGAATGGCCCCGGCATCGCGCGCATGGCACATGTGAATGCCATGCACACCGCAATCCAGCAATTGTTGCAAAACCCAGGTGTTCGCGCGCATATAGGCGGGGTCGAGACCGATGATGCCGGTCTCCACAAATACTGCCGGCGTACGATGGCCACTGCGCGTCGGGCCTCCGTCCACGAGACCCCGCATGAACTCGCGCAACCCCGCAAAGTCGAGCGCCCCGTGCTCCATCTCGCAGTTGATCGCGTCCATATAGGTCCGGGCCATCTTGACGCCCTGGGCGTAGCTGTCTACGCCGGGTCCCATACCGGAGCCGCCATAGTAGATCGGTTGACCGTCTTCCCACAGCTCAATCGCCTTGTTGATGCGACGCGGCTTGTAGTTCAGGTCAACCGTTGAAGGCTGAGTGTTACTGTTCACGCTCGCCCTGGCTCCCCGTCCACCGCGATTCCCTCCGGCCGCCGGGCCCTCTTGCGCCATGACACCCGTGGCTGCCATCCCCACACCAATGGAAACACCCGCCGTGAGCAGATCTCTTCTGTTTATCTTCATATTTCCAGCCTCTCTTGAAGTGCTTTCATTCATTTGCGAAGTGACAACAACCTGATGTCTCTGAACTCAATCTTGTTTCCCTTCTGGCATTCAAATCCGATCACACCTGCGGTGTGTTTTGGAATTTACATCAAGCATCCCTAAAACGAATACTTCAAAGCGAACTGGAGCTGTCGCATCGGCGCCGCGCCGGTGATCACGCCGAAGGTGGCAAGGTTTCTGGGGTCATTCGCCGGTGTGTTCCAGTTGGGATGATTGAGCGTATTGAAGGTCTCAAAGCGAAAGTTCAGCGATTGTCTTTCCCAAATGTGTATGTCCCTGGTGAGCGACGCGTCAAAGTCCTGGCTTCCGGGTGTGGTAAGAGTATTTCTACTCTCGTTGCCCGGCCTCCAGCTCAAGTCTGAATTGGTGTAGTTGAATGCAGCTGGATTCCAGAAGTGGTTCACAGAGCGATTGGCTGGAACCGGACCTTGCCCCCCGTAGTCCGGCTGATTTCCCAACGTGCCCAGGCCGGCCGTGTCGCCCAGTTGGGCAACGTTGTAAGGTGTGCCGTCGGCGAGGGTGAGAATGCCTCCGAATTGCCAGCCTCTTACGATCTGGCTGAAGAAGCCGCCGGTGACAAATCGCTTGTCGGGGCCGAAGGGCAGGTCATAGAGGTAAGAAGCCACGAAACGGTGGGCCAGATTGAATTGGGATAGCCCACGCTCGGCGAGCAGGTTGTAGGAATTCGTCGGCCAGAGAGTATCTCCGGTGTTACTGCGGAGAGCGCTGCCACCATCGATTGACTTGGACCAGGTATAGGCAACTACGTAGAGGAGCCCATGGGATATACGCTGCGAGAGCTTGAGTGTTCCCGCATTGTAGTTCGCGTTGTCGAAGCTGGCAGCCTGCTGAATCGGGCCAAATTTAGGAAAAGGCCTGCGCGACGCTGTGCTGCTGGTGTCGGTGGGCCCACTCTTGGGAACGGCCTGGTTGATGATGAAATCCCGATCCAGGTGGTGTGCTCCATTACCCAGATAGCCGACTTCCAGCACGATACTCTGGGTGAGTTGGCGCTGCACGTTGGCGATCCATTGCTGGATGTAGGGCGTGCGGTTGTTTTGAAAATTGGCGTTGATCTGCGGCCCCGATATACAAGGGCCCGTATACCCCGGACACAAGGCGCTCCCTGCCTCCGCGGCCCAGGGCGCGGCCAGGCTTATGATCCTGGCATTCGAAGCTACGACGGAGCCGTCTTTGCCGCCCAGGTTGCGGGACATGTCGAAGACAGCATTGCCGATATCTGTCGCGTAGAAGATCCCGAACCCGGTGCGGAAGCTCCATTTGGTGCCCAAAGAGTAGTTGATCCCGATCCGAGGACCGAAATCCCAATTGTTGGGGTTGACCAGAGCCTTCCCCATGTACTGATTGCCCCGTTGCACCGGTTGCCCTTGGGCGTATTCAAAACCCATGCCCTGATAAAAATTGCCGCTCCCCGGCCGGGTGAGAATCGGGGACGGGGAGTTGGGAATCAGGGTAGAAACGGGAGTCGTGAAGCGGGGGGCCTTCTGGGTGGTTACGCCCGACGTGAATACATCCGCGTTGATCTGTTGTCCGTACTTATCAACCCAAGGGCGGATATTCTCGTAGCGCAGGCCGAGATTCAGGGTCAACTTAGGCGTAAGTTTCCAGTCGTCCTGGATGAACAAGGCGGAGTTAGTACGCCGTAGCTGAGCATTGGCAAGTGAAGTAACGCGGTAATACTGGGAAGGCACCCCGAGCATGAAGTCGGCGAAGATATAACCTGTGGCGCCAGCACTGGCCGGGTCGTTGGTGGACTGGCCGTCAAAGTCGAACTCTCCCTCCGACTTCTGATTGCCTTTTTGATTATAGCGATCGCGCCCAATCGCTCCGCCCACCTTGATGGAGTGAGCGCCCTTCGTCATGGAAAGGCTGTCTGTGCCCTGGAAGAGATCGTCTCGAGTGACCCAGGGGGTGATGCCACCGAAACTATTCAGCCCGTCGCCGAGCCCGATGGCCGGAACGCCGTAAGCAGTGGGGCTGGGAGCAACCAGGCCTTCAATACCGAGCATGGACTGCACGTTCACGGTGTTGGCAAAGTATCCGGCATAGTCGTTATTGAATTGATCCCAGGCAAAACGCGCCTCATTGACCATGGATGGGCTGATGATGAAGGTGTTTCCGATCACCGCCTGGCGGACGGTGGTGTTGGTAATAGCCGCGGTGGACTCCAGGAACAGTACAGCCGGTTCGCTCAGATCAGATTCCCAACTAAAGCGTCCGAACCAACTGGACCGAGTGTTCTCGACAAAGTCGATACGTTGGTTGAACTGTGTTTCGTCGGTGGGCTGCAATGCCTGGCGGATATAGTTTCCCGAAAGGTTACTGCCGGGCGTTGTGGGAAGGGGGTAGTAGTTGAGCAAGGCGATGGCCTGAGGGCTGAGACGCGACTGGGGAATGACGTTTCCCGGGAAGGGAGTCGCCGATCCTGTCGACCCACTAAAAACGCGGGTGGCAGGATCGTAGATTTGAGGAAGACCGGAAGCCGAAAAATCACCGGAGCGCATGGCCACGGTTGCCGTGGACCCGACTTGCTGGGTGGTAAGCCGATCGTGCAGAGTTTCGAAATTCGACATGAAGAACAGCTTGTCTTTGGCGTCGAAGAGTTTGGGGATCGAAAGCGGGCCACCCAGGGTGAAGCCATAGTCATTCCGCCGGAATGGATCCTTTTTGCCTACCTGCCGCCACTCTTTGGCATCGAACCAGTCGTTACGGAGGAACTCAAACGCAACGAGATGATACTGGTTGGTACCGGAAAGGGTGGTCGCGTTGATCTGCGAGGCTCCCTTACCAAACTCCGCAGAGTAGACGCCGGTCTGCACCCGAAATTCCTGAATGGCATCGATCGAGGGATGAATGATGTAGGAGTTGAAGTTGGGATCTGTGTTTTCGACCCCGTCCAGAGTGTAGTGATTGAACTCGAGGCGCTGTCCTGCGATGGCGATGGCGGTAGAAGAGCGCACACCTCCCTGCAGGCCGCTACCACCAGAGGCCTGAGCCTCAGAAACCACGTTGGGGGTGAGCGCAACCAGAGAAAGGTAATCCCGCCCATTCAGCGGCAGTCCGGTAATTTGCTTGGACCCGACAACTGTGCCCAGCGAGACGGATTCGGTGGTAAGCAGCGGCTCGCCGGTGTTCACGATTACGTTCTGGGAGACAGTGCCCACCTCCATGCTGAAGTCGATGCGGGCTATGTCGCCCACCTGGACATTGACGCCTGGGTTGGTGATGACCTTGAAGCCTGCCTTTTCAGCGCGGATCTCATAGACTCCGGGCTGCAAGTAAGGCAGCGCATAGGTGCCGGTGTCGTTGCTGGCTGCGGTGCGTACCTGTTGCGTAGCAGTATTTGTCGCCGTGACAGTCGCCCCGGCCACCAGCGCCCCCGTAGCGTCGGTTACCGTTCCTGTTACTTCGCCCGTCTGCTGCCCATACATCCCGAGAGCGGGTAGTGTTATCAACAAGGCAATCAAGAGCGCTCTGAAAGTTCTCATTAGCTTTACTCCTTCATTCCACCGTCCCTTTGCAATCAATGGTTTCTGGCGAATTCGCCATACTCTTCGGAAAACGAACGCGGGGCCTAATTAGTAAGGCTGAGGCCTGTTGGTGTATTTGCGTCCGATGGCAGCAGTCTCAGCGCTGGCTGGTCCCACCATGACGCCTTCCTTGATCATGTCCACTACGTCTTTGGCATTGAGGGAATTAAGGAAGAAAATGTGATTTGCCTTGCAGGCAGCCAGGACCTTGCTCCGTGCGGCCACCATCTTCGGATCCTGGATCGCGGCCTCGCCTTGCGCGCGGACGCCGAGTGACATGGCCATATCTCCGGGGCCCCATTCGGCCATGCCAATGCCAGGAACTTTCAGGTTTTCATCGACATTGGCAAGCGCGTACTTGTCTTCCTCTTTCACACCGAGGAGGAGTTCGCCATTTGGATTGAGCGGCCAGGGGTCGGCTTTCTCCTCGTACTCCTCAACCGAAACTCCCCAGATTTGAGACGCTGTCGCTACTCCGTGAACGCCGCGGCGCCCTTCAGGCAAGCCGTCTACACCTATTCCTTCGTGGTGGATCGGAAAGCGGACGGCTTCGACGAACGCGCGAATGGCTCCGGGGTCGTCTGCGTGGGTAAGCATGACGCCGTGTACGCCGGTGGCCAGCACCTGGTTGAACATCCAGGCGTTCGCGTGGACGGCTGCGGCATCCATGCCGTTCACAGGCACGTTCACGATCACGGCCGGCGTGCGATGCCCGCTCCTGCTGGGGCCGCCCGCGACCAGGCCACGCATATACTCCTGCAGTCCCTTTACATCAAAAGGAGCGTGCTCCATGTCGTAGCTGATGTAATCCGCATAGGTCTGCGCGTCTTTCACTCCTTGCTCATAAGTGCCTGTGGTTCCCGAGTGCGAGCCGGTGTAGTAGATAGGCTGGCCTTCTGCCAGGAGCTCGATGGCCTGATTGATGCGCTTCGGCTTTGCCGTTTGGCCCACGATGGTGGCAGTGACGGCAAGCAGCAGAAAAGACGCCAGCACCAGTGTCGCTTGCTTCTCTATCTTTCTCACGAACACCCCCGATTTAAGGTTGATCTATCATTGACTGTTTATGGCAGGCGGATACTATTCCAATAAATGGTCTGCGCGCAAAAGAAAATTACGGCTAAATGTAACCGTTTTCGCTCAAGGCGGCTGCAGCCAGCCCTTTTCACGGGAAACGTTGATCTATCACCATGAAGGCTGAGTTGTGCGAATGCCGTTATATTGGAAGCACTTGGAGTTGGGGTGTAACCCCAGCAGGAATCAGGGAGTAGCGATTGGCGTCAGGAAGAGAGGCCGTACCACTATGTGGTACGGCAAAGTTCTAAGTTGCATTGCAGGTTCTGGCCCGAGCAGGTTGTTACGGACTGCGACGAGGATCAGGGTAGAAAGAGCCGAGAGGCCTGGAGGAACCATATGACACAGGGGTCGCTGGACGGTGTATTCGCGGTGCCGCCGCTCGCGCGAAAGGCGGGCGGTACCCGAGCCATTGATTTCGAACAGAATTCGCGCATCGTGCGCTACATCGCTAATGGCGGGGTCTCGCGCTTCATCTATGGCGGCAATGCTTTCCTCTACCATTTGACGCTGGATGAATATGAGCAACTGCTGGAGTGGCAAGCAGAGGCACAACAGGCCGGGCTCTGGCTTATTCCGAGCGCAGGTCCGTCCTATGGAAGGTTGATCGACCAGGCCAAATTGTTGCGCCGTTTCACCGTCCCCTGTGTCATGACCCTTCCCTGCGGAGATCCTCGCGATGCGGCCGGGTTGGAACGCGGTCTTCGTGAATTTGCCGAGGCGGCTGACGTTCGCCTGATGCTTTACCTCAAAGAAGAGACGAATATGGGAGCGGATCTCATGGCGGGTCTCGACGTCGTCGCCAGGCTGGTCGACGAGGGCGTTTGCGGGGCGGTCAAATATGCTGTCGTCCGCGCAGATCCGGCTCGTGACCACTATCTCGACGAACTGATCAAGCGGGTTGACCGGCGCAAGGTAATCAGCGGCATCGGCGAGCGCCCGGCCGTGATCCATCTCCGCCAGTGGGGCTTGCCTGGATTCACCACTGGCTCCGGTTGTCTGGCCCCCACATTGAGCGCGGCGGTCTTCTCCGCTTGCTGCGCAGCCGACTACGCGGGAGCCGATCGCATCCGCTCCCGCTTTCTGGACCTTGAAGACCTGCGCGATGGGTGGGGACCTGCCCGTGTTCTGCACCATGCGCTGGAGCTGGCCGGCATTGCTCGTACCGGGCCCATCCCCCCTTTCGTTTCGGAACTTTCTGTGGAGGAAAGGAATCGCTTGACGCCGGTGGTGCAGGAGCTCTTGACGCAACAGCAAGAGTTGGTCGCGGGAGATTGAAAGACATGTTGGGTGAAGTGAGCGGCTGGTCGCGGCGAGACTTTCTCAAAATCGCAGGCGGTGCAGCCATTCTCAGTGGAGCGGGATGGGTCAGCGGATTTCGTGCTCTTGCAGCGGCGGTAACAGCGCCGGTAAAAATCAGCGATGTCCAGACCATGACACTCACTGGTCCTCGTACCTATGTTCTGGTCAAGGTTGTCGCGGACAATGGACACTACGGCATCGCTGAGGCATACGGCCTCCCCAGCATCGGTGTAAAGGAGCAGATTCAGGCGCTCAAGCCTCTGTTGGTAGGCAAAAATCCTCTGGAGATCGATGTCATTTATACCTTCATGGGGATTGGGGGTCCTGAGCTTTCGGGCACGCGCACGGATGGCTCGGCGCACTCCCTCATGCGTGCGGCCAGCGGCATCGAGATGGCGCTTTGGGACCTGGCCGGAAAGACCCTGGGAGTTCCGACGACGACGCTGCTGGGGGGAAGGTTTCGCGACAAAGTCAGGGTCTACGACCACGCATCGCCCCGTGACATGCTGGATAAAGCTTCGTGCCGCGAGTGGGCGGCGAAGATCAAGGCCGATCCCAGCGGATTTACCGCGCACAAGATCGGTTTCCGCCATACAGACACGGCGACAGATAGTGCCCGAGACCTGGGCAATCGTGTTCTTACTACCAAGGAACTGATGAATATTGCCCAGGGGTTTGAGAATTGCCGTGAGGCCATCGGGTGGGACCATGACCTGATGGTTCATTGTCACTGGGAGTACGACCTGCGAACCTCGATCCAGTTGGCGGATGCGGTGGCGCCGATCAAACCGTTGTGGCTGGAAGATCCCCTGCCAGTGGACTACTCGGAATCATGGAGACGGTTGTGTGCGAGTTCCCGTGTTCCCATCTGTACAGGTGAGAACCTGGAACGGCGCGCGGGCTTCAAGGATTTCATCATCTACCAGGGATGTGACATCTTGAACCCGGATCTGCGCAATAGTGGTGGGTTCCTGGAGACGAAGCGGATCGCAGATATGGCTGACACGTTTGGATTGCCGATGGCGACACACAACACCGGGAGCCAATTGCACACCTGGGCTAACTGCCAGTGGGCTGCGTCGATTCGGGACTATATCGCTTGTGAGACGATCACCGGCCAAGGTGGTTGGATGGACCAATTGCTTTTGTTGGACGGTCCTTATATCAAGGATGGGCACATCAGCGTAACCGGGAAACTGGGGCTCGGTGTGGAGTTGAACCCGGACGTAGTGAAAGCTCATCTGGCTGAAGGCGAACAGTGGTGGGGATGAAAGGATGTCAATGAACCGTCGTACATTGTTGAAGTCCATCGGGGGTGCGGGCTTGCTTGGTCTTGGTTCGCCTCTTTTGCGATCGCAGGATCAGGTTGCGCGCGCCACTCGGGGCATGGCAACGCCCCGCATCAAGGATATTAGCGTGATTGAGTGCGAGCCGGCCGGCACACGGCTCACGGTGGTTAAAATCACCACTGACCAGGATGGACTCTACGGCTACGGTTGCGCCACGTTTACCCAACGCGCTGACCTGGTAAAGCCGGCAGTCGAAAAGTATCTGAAACCGTTTCTCTTGGGTAAGACCACGGACCGGATCGAAGATATCTGGCAATCGTGCTACGACAGTTCTTACTGGAAGAACGGCCCGGTGCTGAACAATGCTCTCAGCGGTGTGGATCAGGCGCTGTGGGACATCAAGGGTCGCCAGGCGGGCATGCCTGTGTATCAACTTGCCGGCGGCAAATGCCGGGAGGCCGTCGATGCCTATACACATGCGGATGGCCCTGACTTTCAGGCGGTGGTCGAAAGCGCAAAGGGCTTTATGGCCCAGGGATTCCGCAATGTTCGGGTGCAGGTTGGCATACCGGGAATGTCGGGCTATGGCTCCCGGCATAACGACGACACCAAACTCAAAGCGCTGCATGACCAACCGCTTTACGAGCCGGCTTACGATTTCCGCCGCGCGTTGAAGCTGCTGGAAGTCTGCCGCCAGGAACTGGGTGAGGAAGTGGAGTTGCTGCACGATATGCATGAACGCCTGACGCCGAACCAGGCGGTGCAGTTTTGCAAAGAAGCGGAGAAGTTCCACATGTTCTTTCTCGAGGATCCGCTGTCGCCCGAAGACCTTGGCTACTTCCAGCAGATCCGTCAAAATTGCGCCACGCCGATCGCGATGGGCGAACTCTTCAATAGCCCGCACGAATGGCAGCCGCTGATTGAGGGGCGGCTCATCGATTACATCCGGGTGCATGTTTCGCAGGCGGGCGGATTCACCCCAGCACGAAAGATTGCCATTCTTGGGGAACAGTATGGGGTGAAAACCGCATGGCATGGTCCAGGCGATGTTTCGCCCGTGGGACACATGGCCAATGCGACACTGGATATTGTCAGCTATAACTTTGGGATTCAGGAATATTCACCGTTCAACGAGCGAACGAGGGAAATCTTTCATGGATGTCCGGAGTTGAAAGATGGATACATCTGGGTGAATGAGAAACCAGGATGGGGTATTGAGATCGACGAGCAGGCCGCTGCCAAGGCTCCTTTTACGCCAGGAAGAAATAACCTGAATGGCGGATGGGGAGAGATACGGAAGCGCGATGGCACAGTGATTAAGCAGTAGGATTTGTACCAGCCCAGGAAGGGGTGTGGATTCATAGAAATCAGTGAAACCGCAGATCCCTCCACTGGTAGGTAAAAAATCTATATGTCAAAGCCCAACCCTGAAAAGCCCTTCCGGATAGGCCGCCGCGACATTCTCAAGCTGCCAGTTATGGCCGCGGCTTATGGGCTGCTTCCACGTTCCGCTGCGGCGCTCCCTGCTCCATGGGGTGCGCCGCTGGACGAAGCAGACCCAGATGGTACGAAGATTGCCATCAAACTGACCGTCCAGCACACTTCGGATGAGGAACTGCTTTTCCTGAAACAGATTGGGTTGCGCTGGCTGCACGCTGACTTCGGCGAGGAGGCATCCTACGATTTCATCAAGACTACGCAGGATCGCTTCGCCCGGTATGGCTTGAGGATCGACTGCGCGCTGATGGAAAAGTATCGGTCGCTAAGGATTCAGCTGGGGCAGCCGGGCAGAGACGAGGATATCGAGAAATTCAACACCTTTCTCACGGATTGCGGACGCCTCGGCATTCGCACGTCTCATATCGATTTCCATCCTGGAAATACCTACACCACGAACATGATCACGACAGCTCGGGGCTATAGAGCGCGCGAGTTCAGTGTGACCGACTTCCGGGAGAAGGTCGAAAAGCGAATGTTCGACCGGGACTACTCTGCCCAGGATATCTGGGCAAATTATGGCTATTTTCTTGACGCTGTTTTGCCGGTTGCGGAAAAAGCGGGCATCAAGCTAGCGCACCATCCCGACGATCCTCCGATCACTCCGATGAATGGGGTGGCCAAGGTCT
>Ga0302325_10033317_pt1 | contig 10556 bp, 7 predicted proteins | sample Palsa_T0_2_FD_201948 | JGI IMG/M metagenome (GOLD analysis project Ga0302325, IMG submission 201948) | Peat permafrost microbial communities from Stordalen Mire near Abisko, Sweden - Palsa_T0_2 | ecosystem: Environmental > Terrestrial > Soil > Palsa > Peat permafrost | place: Sweden: Abisko...
CAAAGTCAAAGCCGCTGCCCGCGATGTCCTCGCCGAGCCACCCATCGGCGCGTGCGGAGACGGCCGCCGCGTCGAGCGCGGGCTTCGAGCGCGGATACTCCGAGCGGCAGAGCAGGAACCCGTGCGCGGCGCCAACCGCGTACCCGGCCAGCGCCATCCCCTCCAGCACCAGGGCGGGGTTCTGCTCCATCAGGTACTTGTCGATGTAGGAGCCCGGGTCGCCTTCGTCGCCGTTGGCGACGATGAACTTCTGCTCGCCCGCCGCGGCGCGCGCGAACTCCCATTTGCTGCCGGCCGCGAACCCCGCCCCGCCGCGCCCGCGGACATTCGCGGTCTTGACCTCAGCCAGCAGCTGCTCGGGCCGTGACTCGCGCAGTGCCCGGGCGAGCCCGGACCAATCCCCGGGGCGCGTCAACACCGGTTCCGCGATCACGCTGCGCCACTGCGGTTCGGCGGCCTCTCGCGTCGCACCCATCAGCACGCGCTGAATCACCCCTGAGCCGGCGTCGATCAAATCGCCGTCACGGACCGCGGGCGAGGAGTGGCAGAAGCCCAGACACACCGTCTCGGCGAGCGACAGCGAACCGTCGTCGCTGCGTTCTCCGAGCTCGAGGCCGAGCGCGTGGCGCAGCTCGTCGACGTGCGCGTCAGCGGTCGCCGCGAAACAGGCGGTGCCGGTGCAGACCCGGATGTGGCGGCGACCCCGCGGCTGCAGAAGATCGTCGTAGAAGGTCGACACGCCATAGACGGCTGCCTCGGGTAATCCCGACACCTCGGCGGCGACCCGCCGATCTTCGTCGGTGATCTCGCCCCGATGCTCGATGGCGGCCTTCAACACGTCGAGCGCCGTCGGCGCCTGGACGGCGTGGTGACGGCGGACGAGCTCGACCAGATTTCTGGACACTGTTGACGGAGTATTACCCCAAGCCGCTGCTTGTACAACTTTGTCCTAAAGGCCCGTCGGGCTGGCGCCGCACGACTTCGGGCTAGGGTGTGCACCGTGAGTGTCTACCCGGAGGTCGAGGCGATGCTGGGCACGCTGCTGCTCGACTACGCGCTTGTCTGACCGAACCCGGATCGCCGCCCGGCTGCAGGAACTGTGGCAGATCTCCCGCGGGCCGGCGGGCGGCGCTGACCGCCCCGCGTATTCACCGGCCGAGGCCGAGGCGATGACGCTGGTGGCGACGTGGGCACGCGAGGCCGGGCTTGCGCCGGGGCTCGACGCGCACGGAAACCTGTGGGCGCTGCCCGACGGCTGGGACGGCCCGCTGGTCACCTCGGGCTCGCACGTGGACACCGTTCCCGACGGCGGGCGTTACGACGGCGCGCTGGGCACGATCCTCGGGCTCGAACTGGTCGATGAGCTGGGGCCGGGCCCGGTCGGGGGCGCGCGCCCGGCGCTGCTCGTGTGCGCCGCCGAGGAGGCGCCGCGCTTTGGGGCGGGGACGATCGGCTCCCGCTTGCTCGCGGGCACGCTCGCCCCCTCGGAGCTCTCCGGGCTGCGCGATGGCACCGGTACCACGGCCGAGCAGGCGCTGTCGGAGTACCGCGCCGCGCTGTCGAAGTTGCCGTTCGTCGAGCCCCCGCTCGCGCGGCTGCGCGCCCACGCCGAGATCCACGTCGCGCAGCGCCACAGCCTGCGCCAGATCGGCGTGGTCACACGCGTCGCGGCCCCCTGGCGATCGGAGATCGAGCTGACCGGCCGCGCGGGCCACTCAGGCGAAGTGTCGATGGAGGATCGCCACGACGCGCTCGCCGCGGCGGCCGAAATCGTGCTCGCGGTCGAGCGCGCGGCGCGCGCCGAGCCGGTGGAGACCGTCGCCACCGTCGGGACGCTTGCGGTGGCGCCGGGCGCGCTGAGCGTGATCCCCGCGCGGGTGCGGCTCGGGCTCGACGCCCGCGGGATCGAGACGGCGTCGCTGGAGCGGCTCGACGCGTCGATCCGCGCGGCCATCACCGAGATCGCGGGCCGCCGCGGGATCGAGGCGGCCGTCCGGCGAGTGCGGTCGGGCGGGCCGGCCACGCTCGACGCCGGGCTGGCCAGCGCGGCGCTCCAGGCCGCGCACCAGCACGGGATCGCCGCGACCGAGACCTGGTCGGGGGCCGGACACGATGCCCAGCATCTGAGCGCGCTGATCCCGGTGCTGCTGCTGTTTGTGCCGCTCCGCGGCGGCGAGAGCCACACGCCGTCCGAGGCAGCCGACGCCACAGATATCGCCAACGCCGCACTGATCGCCAATGACGTGATCGGCGCGGTGGCCGCCCGGGCGCTCTGACCGCGGGCCCGGACCCCCGGAGCGCCCTTCGTTAGGCCCCGATGACGCGCTGGCCGGGGCTTGACACGCACCCCGGCGTGAGAAAAGATACCCGACCCATCCGGTGAACATCGTTCCGCCCGTGGACCAAGGAGGAGCATGAGCACGACCCTGACCCTCCCCTCGGCCACATTGGTGCACAGGGTCCCTCGGCGGAGAGCGACAACGCCACTTTGTCTGACCTGGAAGTCCGATCAGTTGTCTGACTTCAGCGTCGATTCCGCGTCAGCGGCCGGCGCAGGATCGATCGCTAGAGAAAGGTAGTTCGATATGGACAGAAACGACCATCGCAAACTCGACCAGCTCCGCGCGGGCCGGAGCGAGCTCGAGAACCACTACGTCGACGAGCTGCTGGCCGGCCGCCTGGACCGCCGTCAGTTCTTGCGCAAGGGGGCCGTGATCGGCATGTCCTCGACGCTGATGGGCGCGGTCCTGGCGGCCTGTGGAGGCGCCAACAACTCCTCGAGCGCGAGCTCGACCTCGAGCGCGGCGGCGAGCGGCACGCCCAAGCCGGGCGGCACGTTGCGCCTGGCCCAGCAGGCGCCCGCAACGGCGATCAACCCGCTGACGATCGACGACGCCGGCGGCCTCAACATGCTCGCTCAGACCGGGGAGTTCCTGGTCTTCGATAACAACCTGCTGCTGAAGCTCCAGCCGATGCTGGCGACGAGCTGGACTCCGAGCGCCGGCGGTGCAGTCTGGACGTTCAAGCTGCGGCCCGGCGTCAAGTTCCACAACGGCCAGGCAATGACGGCCAAGGACGTCGTCTACACGTTCAAGCAGCTCTCCGATCCCAAGCTCGCCTCCAACGCGCTCTCGACCTTCACCAGCGTGCTCAGCCCCGACGGCGTGGTCATGGTCGACCCGATGACGGTGGCTTTCCATCTCGAGGCGCCGAACGGAAACTTCCCCTATCTCGTCTCCTCGGACAACTACAACGCGATCATCGTTCCGGACGGGACCGACTTCTCCAAGTGGCAGAGCACGTTCGTCGGCACCGGCCCGTTCACGCTCAAGAGCTACACCCAGAACGTCGGCGCCTCGTTCCTGGCCAACCCCGCGTATTGGGGCGGCAAGCCCTACCTCGACGGCTCGACATACACGTTCTACACCAGCCAACCGCCCCAGATCCTCGCGCTTCAGGGCGGCCAGGTCGATGCAATCGTCCAGTTCACCGCGCAGGGCGCCCAATCGCTGCTCAACAGTTCGAGCTACAACATCATCAAGCTCAAGTCGGCCGGCCACCGCGAGCTGTCGATGCGCAACGACCAGGCCCCGTTCACCGATCCGAGGGTCAGGCAGGCCGTCGCGTTGGCGATGGGGCGCCCGCAGATGATCACGGCGCTGCTGCTGGGGGCCGGCCAGCTCGGCAATGACAGCCCGTTCGGCCCGCGCTTCCCGTCCACGAACACGTCGGTTCCGCAACGAGTGCAGGACCTGACGAAGGCCAAGCAGCTGCTCACCGCCGCCGGGCACCCGAACGGTTTCAGCGCCCCGCTGGTGACCGAGCAGTACCAGGAGATTCCGGCCCTCGCGCAGGTGATGAAGGCCGACCTGGCCCAGGTCGGGATCACCGCCAACCTCAAGATCGAGAGCCAGGCGTCCTACTACGGCAAAGCCACGTACGGCAATTCGGATTGGCTCGACTCGACGATGAGCCTGGTCGACTACGGCGACCGCGGAGTCCCGAACGTCTACCTCGAGGCGCCGTTGACCTCGAACGGTCCCTGGAACGCGGCCCGCTTCAAGAACACGACCTATGACAACCTGGTCAAGCAGTACGTGGCGGCGGTCGACCTGAGCACCCAGCAGCAGTTGGCGGGCAAGATTGAGACGCTGTTGCTGGCCGAGACGCCGATTGTGGTCCCGTACTTCCTCGATGGCCTGACGGCGACGACTCAGGAGGTACACGGCGTCAACCCGACCTCGATCAGCGCGATCTATCTGAACAAGGCGTACATCAGCTGAGACAGCGCGCGCGGCGCTTCCGGCGCCGCGCGCTGCACCACGCGACATGGCCATCTTCATCCTTAAGAGAGTCGGTCTGGCGCTGATCACGCTGTGGATCCTCAGCGTGATCGTGTTCCTGGCCGCCCAGGTCCTACCGGGCGATCCGGCGCGGGCGATCCTCGGGCCGCTGGCCGCACCGAGCGCCGTCCACGCCCTCGACCATCAGCTCGGCACCGATCAACCGCTGCTGACCCAGTATTGGCACTGGATCAGCAACTTCGTCCACGGCAACATGGGCAAGTCGTATTCGTATCAAACCGCCGTCGCGCCGCTGGTGATCAAGGCATTGGGCCACTCGCTCGAGCTCGCGGCGGTGGTGTTCGTCGTCGTCGTGCCGCTCGGCATCCTCGGCGGGGTGTGGGCGGCGCTCGCCGCCGGCAAGCCCCGCGACCGGATCATCAGCGTGGTTGGACTGTCCTCGACCGTCGTGCCCGAACTCGTGTCGGGGATCATCCTCATCCTCGTGTTCGGGATCGCCCTCAACGTGCTCCCGATCTCGGCCACGTGGCCGCCGGGTGCCAGCCTTCCGACCCAGCTCTACCACTTGATCCTGCCGGCCATCCCGCTGGTGTTGATCCTGTTCGGCTACATCGAGCAGATGGCGCGCGCGGGGACGATCGAGGCGCTGAACTCGGACTATGCGCGGACCGCAATCCTCAAGGGGCTGCCTCGCCGGACCGTGATCCGGCGTCACATTCTCCGCAACTCGCTGCTCCCCACGATCACGGTGGTGGCGACCCAGGTTGGCTATCTGATCGGCGGCCTGGTTGTCGTCGAGACCTTGTTCCGCTATCAGGGCATCGGTTCGCTGATCGTCAACGCGGCCAACGCGAAGGACTTCCCGATGCTCGAGGCGGGGATCCTGGTGATCGGAATTGTGTTCATGGTCGCGACGCTCGTCGCCGACATCCTGTACTCGCTGCTGAACCCGCGGATCCGCTACCAGGCCGCGGAATGAGCATCGACGCCCTTCCGGCGCAGTCGGCTGCGGCGATCAAGAGTGGCCGACGCGAGCTGCGCAGCGAGATGCTGCACGAGTTGGTCCGGTCCAAGACGTTCATGGTCGGCGCCGGGATCATCCTGTTCTGGGTCCTCGCCGCCGTGCTCGGGCCGACGCTGGTTCCGCAGGATCCCTACGCCCAGAATCTCAACCTCATCAACCATGCGCCGTCGAGCGCCCATTGGTTCGGCACCGATCAACTTGGGCGTGACATGTTCGCGCGGGTCATCGTCGGGGCGCGGGACATTCTCATCGTGGCGCCACTGGCCACGCTGATCGGGACCGTGCTCGGCACCGGGCTCGGTCTCGTGATGGGCTATTTCCGCGGTGTGACGGACGACATCATCAGCCGCTTCGTCGAAGCGTTCCTGGCGCTGCCCGTAGTGATCATCGCCATCCTCGGCGTCGTCGCGCTCGGCCCGTCCAACGGGACCGTGATCGCTGTAATCGGAATCATCTTCGCGCCGTTGATCGCGCGCACCGTACGCTCGGCGGTGCTGCTTGAGCGTGAGCTCGATTACGTCGCGGCGGCGCGGCTGCGAGGCGAACGATCGCCGTACATCATGTTCGTCGAGATCCTGCCCAATGTGCTCTCGCCGGTCATGGTCGAGTTCACGGTTCGCCTCGGCTATGCCGTGTTCGCGATCGTGACGTTGTCCTTTCTGGGCTTTGGCATCCAGCCCCCCTCACCCAATTGGGGCCTGGAGATCGCCACCAACTATGGCGTGGTCGCGGCCGGATACTGGTGGGAGGTGTTGTTCGACGCGCTCGCCATCGCCACGCTCGTGGTGGGCGTCAACATGGTCGCCAACTCGATCGAGCAGGTGATCGAAGCATGAGCGCCGACGCGCTGACCGTCGAGCACGTCGAGGTCGCCTACCGCGTGCGCCGCCGCGAGCAGCTCGTACTGCGCGACGTCTCGTTCCATGTCGCGCGGGGCGAGTCCTACGGCCTGGTCGGCGAGTCCGGCTGCGGCAAGTCGACGATGGCGTTAGCGATCGTCCGCTACCTGGCGCGGAACGGATATGTGCGCTCCGGCGCGATCTCGATCGACGGAAACGACGTGCTGGCTCTCGGCCAGGAGCAGCTGCGCCAGTTGCGGGCGAGCACCGTCTCGATGGTCTACCAGGAGCCGGGCCGCGCGCTCAACCCCTCTATCAACGTCGGCCGTCAAGTCGCGGAGGTGTACGAGATCGCCGGGGTGGGGCATAAGCAGGCGCTCGAGCGGGCCGAGCAGATGCTCGCCAAGGTTCAGATCTCCGACCCCTCCGGCGTCATGGACCGCTACCCGCATCAGCTCTCCGGCGGCATGCTGCAGCGCGCGGTGATCGCGATGGCGCTGGCGTCGGAGCCCTCGCTGCTGATCCTCGATGAGCCCACGACGGCCCTCGACGCCACTGTCGAAGCCGAAGTGCTCGAGTTGATCCAGGGGCTGCGCAGCGAGTTCAACACCTCGCTGCTATTCATCAGCCACAACCTGGCCGTGATCGCCAAGATGTGCGACCGCGTGGGCGTGTTATATGCCGGCGAGCTCGTCGAGGAGGGACCCGCGCTTGAGGTGTTCCAGGACCCGCGCCACCCCTACACGGTCGGACTGCTGCGGTGCATTCCGCGCCGCGACGCCACGCGCGGGCGCCACCGCTTGGACACGATCGCCGGCTTTCTGCCCCCACCCGGAGCCGAGGTCTCCGGTTGCATCTTTGCCGATCGCTGCGGGCTAGTGCAGGAGCGCTGCCGCACCGAAGACCCGCCGCTGTATGAGATCGGCGGCGGCCGCGGCTCGCGCTGCCACTTTCATGAGCTCGCTCAGACGCTGCCGCGAACGATCGACCTAGACGACAGCGCTGGCGACGGGGAGGGCAACGGCGCGCCGGCGCCCGACCGGGCCCAGCCGGTGATCCGGGCGCGCAACGTATCGAAGACCTTCCACCAGTCCGGCCATGCGGTTCGCGGCTTGGCAGGCGTCGACGTCGACATCCTGGCGGGCGAGACGCTCGGCTTGGTCGGTGAGTCCGGGAGCGGCAAGACGACCCTCGCGCGAGTTCTCATGGGCCTGACCGCGTCGGACCCCGGCGGCACCGTCGAGCTCGACGAGGCGCCGCTGTCGGCACTGGCGGCTGGCCGCACGATCGTCCAGGAGAAGGCGCTCCAGATCGTGTTCCAGAACCCCGACTCGGCGCTCAACCGCCGCCACTCGGTGCGCCGGCTGATCTCGCGTTCGCTGTCCAAGCTGGGCGGGTACGCGGGCGAGCAGCTCAACGACCGCCTGCTGGCGCTGATCAGGTCGGTCAATCTCTCCGAGCGCTACCTGCCGATGCGCCCCTCGCAGCTGTCAGGCGGTCTCAAGCAGCGGGTCGCCATCGCGCGCGCGTTCGCCGGCGACCCCCGTATCGTGGTCTGCGACGAGCCCACGTCGGCGCTCGATGTCTCGGTGCAGGCGGCGATTCTCAACCTGCTGACCGACCTGCAGCGCGACGAGCACGTGGCCTACCTGTTCATCAGCCACGATCTCGGCGTCGTTCAGTACCTGGCCGATCGGATCGCCGTGCTCTACCTCGGGCGCGTGATGGAGATCGGCCCCGCCGAGGAGGTGTTCGCCGGACCGCAGCACCCCTACACCGAGGCGCTGCTCTCAGCCGTTCCGCGGCTCGATGACCTAGGCCGTCAGCGGATCACGCTCCAGGGCGAGATCCCGAGCGCCGCCGATCCGCCGAGCGGCTGTCCGTTCCACACTCGCTGCCCGCGCAAAATCGGCGAGATCTGCGAGACGACCGAGCCCGACCTGCTCGAAGAGTCCCCAGGCCACCAGATTCGCTGCCACATTCCATTGCCCGAGCTGCGGCGCCTGCAGATCGACGAGGGACCAGTTGAGAGCTCTGCCAAACCCGCCGGCTGAGTTCGGGTGCAGCGTGCCCGCGGAGATTGAGATGCGGGCCTGCCTGCTGCGGGAGCCGGGTCGCCCCGTGAGCGTCGAGACGGTGCTGCTGCAAGCGCCCCGGCGCGGCGAGGTGCTGGTCCGCGTGGCTGCCGCCGGCGTCTGCCATTCCGACCTGCATCTCGCGGACGGCTCGCTCGGAGCCGGTCGCTGGCCGATGGTGCTCGGTCATGAGGGGGCGGGCATCGTGGAGGCGGTCGGAGACGGCGTCGCTGGCCTGGCGCCCGGAGATCACGTCGCGTTTTGCTTCGTCCCGTCCTGTGGGTCCTGCGAAGCGTGCCGCTCGGGGCGCCGGACGCTGTGTGGGCCCGCGGCCGCCAACGGCGTCGCGGGCACACTGCTGGACGGAAGCTCTCGCCTGCGGGCGGCCGACGGGACCGTCCTGCAACATGAGCTGATGGTGGCGTGCTTCGCCGAGTTCGCGGTCGTTCCGGCCGGCGGCGCGATCCCGATCCCGCATGACGTGCCGCTGTGGCAGGCGGCACTACTCGGGTGCGGCGTGGTGACGGGCATCGGCGCGGTCACGCGCGCCGCAAGGGTGCGCGTCGGCGAGCGGGTCTGCGTGATCGGGTGCGGCGGGGTTGGCCTCCAGGTGATCGCGGGGGCGCGGCTGGCCGGGGCGGCGATGATCATCGCCGTCGACCGCCGGCCGGAGAAGCTCGAGCACGCGCTCCGGCGCGGCGCCACCCACGTGATCGACGCGCGCACCGGAGATCCGTCGCCGGCGATCCGGGCGCTGACCCGGGGCGGCGTCGATTATGCGTTCGAGGTGGTCGGGTCGGCCCCGACGATCCGCGCCGCCTGGGATGCGCTGCGACCGGGGGGCACGGCGATCGTCGTCGGGCTCGCGCCGGCGGGCGTCGAGGTCTCGCTGCCGGCGATCGAGTTCCTGTCCGAGAAGGCGATCAAGGGGAGCTATTACGGCTCGGCCGACCCCGCCGAGGTGCTGCCGGGTCTGCTCGAGCTGGTCCGCTCGGGTCGCCTCGAGCTCGGCGACGTGGTCTCAGACCTGATCGAGCTCGAGGCTGTCGAAGGGGCGCTGCAGCGTCTGCGCCGCGGCGAGGGCGAGCGCTCGGTCGTCATTCTCGACGCTGAGCTCGCCGGCGCGCACGCCGGTGCCGACGCGAGAGGCCACGTGGGAGGCCACGGTGAACGCTGACGATCTCGACGGGCGGATCGGTGAGGGCTGGGGGGGTATCAGCCCCAACGGTTGCCACGTCAACGTGGTGCTGGCCCGCCGCGGGACCGCCACGGCGGCCGCGCTGCTGACCACGTTCACATCCCCCACTCCGGGTCACACGCCGATCCTCGTCGTGGTGGGCGAGGACCAACAGCACTACGAGCCGGTCTGGCCACCGACGATCATGATCAACAAGGCGACCGCGACCGAGCCCATGCACGAGACGATGACCTGGGGCGCGGGACAGCTCGGGATCGCTCAGGGCGTCCTCGATGCGGTCGCAGCCGAGCTGCTGGAGACCAGCGACGAGGTGCTGGTGTTCGTCGCGGCCTGGATCGACGCGACCGCCGGGGATGAGACCGCGGTGCGCGTCGCGAGCCGGGAGGCCACGTTCAAGGGCATCTTGGTCGCGGTGCGGGGGCGCGACCCTGAGGCCGCGCGAGCGCTGGTGGAGCGGCGCGACCATCTCCGCAGCCCCTTCTACGGCGGACAGTAGGCGCGGCCGCCGAGCCTGCGCGTTGGACACACGAGCTCGTGAAGATCACCGCGATCCACACCCAGCGCCTGCGCTTGCCGCTGCACCCGCCGTTTCACGCGGCCTGGGACCCTGAGCCTCGGGTGGGTTTTGACGCCACGATCGTGCGGGTGCACACCGATGAGGGCGTCACCGGGATCGGCAGCGGCGACACCATGGCCGGCTTTGCCGACTTCGAGCACCTGTTCATCGGCCGCGATCCGCTCGCGCTCGCCACGCACGCCCGCACGCTCGAGACGATCTCGTTCCACGCCGGTCGCTACTGGCCGCTCGAGGCCGCGCTGTGGGACCTGGCTGGGCGCGTGCTCGGGGTCTCGGTGGCGAAGCTGCTCGGCGGCGCGGTCGACCGGCTCCCGGCCTACGCATCGCTCGGCGAGCTGCGAACCTCGGCGGCCCGAGCACAGGATGCCGCGGCGCTCGTGCAGGAGGGCTTCAGGGCGGTGAAGGTCCGGATCGCGCGCGACCGCATCGCCGAGGGGATCGCCGTGGTCGCGGCGATCCGCGAGGCCGTCGGCGACGCGCTGCAGATCCTCGTCGATCTCAATCAGTGGTGGCGGATGGCCGGCGATGTCGCTCCCGGC
>Ga0302325_10033318_pt1 | contig 10556 bp, 7 predicted proteins | sample Palsa_T0_2_FD_201948 | JGI IMG/M metagenome (GOLD analysis project Ga0302325, IMG submission 201948) | Peat permafrost microbial communities from Stordalen Mire near Abisko, Sweden - Palsa_T0_2 | ecosystem: Environmental > Terrestrial > Soil > Palsa > Peat permafrost | place: Sweden: Abisko...
TCGCCCGCTTTTGTTCGGCTGGTTCATCGGTACTACACCAGAGTCCGACTCCTCCGCGGCGTGCATGTCCGGCGTTCGGCCTATGGCCTTCCCGGACCGGCCAGACACTTTCTCTGGCGCCACGGAGGTCTCCCGGTTCTCGTGCATGAAGTTTCTCAGCGTGCGCGGGGTCTACGACTATGCGGGACCCGGCGGCGACTCGCGTTATCGCCACCACCGGTATGGCCTTCCTCGTTTGTGACCGAGTCGGCGTCCCGATTTGCATTTTCGAAGCTCAATACCCGGCCCACCGATGCCGCTGTTTACGCTTCACGTGCCGCCTCGCGACGACCCGCGCAAAACTCGCGGTCAGGATGGAATCGCTATCTCTTTCCTGTGAGACTCTTTCATTCCCTACCTCATGCCGGTTTATCCCGGCGCACCACAAAAAAGCACAAGGATACCCAACAATGCACAACGTCAGATGGACGCAATCTAAATCGGCTTGCCGTCCGCATCCAGGAACTGCAACTCGCCCAGGTTGAGTTCCCGTACGCCGGCTTCGATCTTCGCGCGATCTCCAACCACCACCCAAACCAGGTTATCCGGCCGCACCACGCGCTTGGCCGCGGTCTCCATATCGGAAACAGTCAGCGCCCGCACGCGGCCGGCATACTTGTCGTAGTAATCGTCGGGCAAACCGAACTCCACTAGTTCCTCGATAGAGTTGCCCACCGCGTCGATGGTTTCGCGGGATCCCGGCAGGCTCAGCGTCTGGTTGGCCTGGGCTTTGGCCAGTTCCTCGGCCGTGGGCGGTTTCGCACCCAAGATGCCTCGCACTTCTTTGTCGATCTCCGCCAGCGATTCCTTGGTCTTGTCGGTCTGGACCGGCGCAAACACGATGAAGGGTCGCTGCCCGCGCGCATCCCAGAAAAAACTAGAGGCGCCGTAAGACCAGTGTTTATCCTCGCGCAGGTTCATGTTGATGCGCGCGCCGAAATTGCCGCCCAGAATGTTGTTCATGGTTTGAATGCCGATCTCGTCCGGATTGTTTTTCGGCGGTGCGATCTCGCCGGCCAAGATGACGGACTGCAGGGCGCCGGGCCTATCGAGAATGTAGACCACTGGCTTGGGCCGATACTCGACGGCCCCAATATTTTTCTTCGGCGTCTGGCCCGCCTTCCATCCGTCGAATAGCCTTTCGAGCTTTGGCGTCAGTTCGCTCAGAGTGGTATCGCCCACGACGATGAGCGTCGCTTCATTCGGCTTGAACCAGGTGTCGTGGAATTTGACCAGATCCTCGCGCGTCAGCTTGGACACGCTGTCCACAGTGCCGGAGCCCGTGAGCGGATTGCCATAGGCGTGCTGCGGGCCATACAGCAGGCCCGGAAATACGCGCAAAGCCATGGGGATGGGCGTGACCTTCTCGCGCTGGATGGCGGCAATGCGCTGCTTTTGGAGACGCAGGAAGTCAGACTCCGGGAATGCCGGGTTCAAGATCACGTCGGCGTACAGATCGAGCGAGCGTTCCAGGTTGCTCTTCAGCGCCGAAAGGAAGACGGTTGAGGTATCCAGGCTTGAGGAGGCGCGCAATTGCATTCCCAGCAATGCTTCCTCGCCGCTGATTTCGAGCGCCGTGCGCTTTTGCGTGCCGCCGTCGAGCAGCCCTGTAGTCATGCTGGCCGTCCCCGGCGAAGCGAACTGATCGGCGGCGTAGCCCGCATCCAACTGGAGCCAGAAGTCCGCGATGGGGATCTCGTGGCGCTCAGCCAGAACCACCTTCAGCCCGTTGGAAAGGGTAGCCCGTTGCAGCTTGGGCAGTTTCAGCTCGGGTGGCGTGCCGGGTCCCGGCATCTTGGACCGGTCCGCGCTGATGCTGGCGGTCTTGTAATCCGGGTATGGATGCACTTCCAGGGCATACACGCCATCGGAGAGCCAGCGCCGCGCGGCTCCCTTCAGGTCCTCCGGCGTGGCGGCTTCGACCCGCTGGAGCTGCGTCTTGTAAAAATCCGGGTCGCCCAGAAATGCCTGTCCCCGCGTCAGCACGTCGGACTTGCCGCCGAAGCCGCCGATGCGGTCCACGCCGCGAATGAAAGCGGCCGCGAACTGTGTCTTGACGCGCTGCAATTCCTGCGGCTCCGGACCGCCATCGAGGAAGCGCGCCAGTTCCTCGTCCACTTCTTTTTCTACCTTGGACAGGTCCTGGCCGGGGCGCGCGGTGGCTTCGATGTCGAACTGGCCGCCGATTTCGTTTGCGTCCACGTAGGCTTGCACATCGGTGGCAATCTGGTCGTCGTAAACCAGCCGCTTATACAAGCGCGACACCTTCCCCTGCGCCAGGCAGCGGCTCACCAACGTGAGATAATCCGCGTCGGCCGAGCCGTATTGCGGAACGTTCCAGATTTTGTAGATGCGGGCTTGCGGCACGCGGTCCTCGACGGTGCCGCGATGCGTGCCGGTCATCTTCGCGATCCAGGCTTCCTGCTTTCCGATGGGCGGCCCGGCGGGGATGTCGCCGAAATACTTCTCGACCCTTTCCTTCGCCGTGTTGAAATCGATGTCGCCCGCCAAAGACAGCACGGCATTCGATGGACCGTAGTAGGTCTTGAACCACTCCTTCACATCGGACAGAGAGGCAGCATTGAGGTCTTCCATGGAGCCGATCACGGTCCAGGAGTAAGGATGGCCGGCGGGATACGTGTTCTCGGTGATGAGTTGCTCGGTAACGCCGTAGGGCTGGTTTTCACCCTGGCGTTTTTCGTTCTGCACGACGCCGCGTTGCCGGTCCACCGTTTTCTGGTCGAACGATCCGAGCAGATGGCCCATGCGGTCGGACTCCAGCCAGAGCGTGTAATCCAGCGCCGACGTAGGGACGTCCTCGAAATAGTTGGTGCGGTCGTTATTGGTGGTGCCGTTCAGGTCCGTGGCGCCCACCCGCTCCATGGCTTCGTCGAAGCTGGTGTGCAGGTTTTCACTGCCCAGGAACATCAGGTGCTCGAACAGGTGCGCGAAACCGGTCTTGCCGGGTTTTTCGTTCTTCGACCCCACGTGGTACCAGATGTTGACGGCCACGATGGGGGCTTTGTGGTCTTCGTGGACGAGCACGGTCAGGCCGTTGTCGAGCACGAATTTCTTGTATGGGATGTCGATGCTGGCGGTTTGCGCAAAGGCGGCGGCGCACAGCAAGAGCGATGTGAGAAACGTCTTAATCATAATGGTTAATTCACCGTGTAGCGGGCTTTCAACGCGAAGGGGGCGATCTCGATGTCGAACCGGCTTCCATCCGTGCGGACCATCTGGTAAGTGCCGTGCATCATTCCCATGGGACTCTTGAGCGGGCACCACGACGAGTATTTGAACGACTCGCCCGGAGCCAGCACCGGCTGCTCGCCGATCACGCCCGGACCCTTGACTTCTTCGATGTGCTCCAGGGCATCGGTAATGATCCAGTGGCGGCTGAGAAGCCGCACCGTCTCGGTTCCTTGATTCGTAATGCGCACCGTGTATTGGAACACCCATTCGTCCTGTTGCGGCCGTGAGTTCTCGGCCGAATATCTCGACAGAACCTCCACGCGGATATTTTGGGTGACGGCTTCGGACATCGGAGCGGACACCGAACTCAGATCGGGCATGATGCAATTCATGATAGCAAGCGCGCGTGGCAGGCGCGGCGCCGAAAGCCTCCACGCCGGTGGGCGACTCCCGGCGCAGGACCTGTTAAATCCGAGTTTGAACTCGCGGATCTTACGGGTGTGAACTTATGGCTGCGCTAGACTGGTGGGCGGGAGCGGAAGTTTGCTATGAAACCTCGAACGGAAACGAAAACGCGCATGCGGCTGAGCATGGCAGTCCATACTGCCGTTTGGCGGTGCTTGCTTCTTCCGGTTTTGTCGCCAACCAACTCGGTGGCGGGAGGGTCCGACTTCACCTTCAACCCGGGTAGCGTCAATTTAGCGGCCGTGATCGGCACCGAGACGGCCAGCCAAGACGTCGAGGTTACTAATGTGAGCGGAAAAGCGCTCCAAATCAGCGGCATCGCCATAGAACTCGATTCCAGCGAATTCAGCGAAATCAATAACTGCCACGCGGAAATCCTGCCGGGAGCAAGTTGCACGATGAAGGTTTCCTTCCATCCCACATCCGGCGGTGGACGCAACGGCATCAAGAAAGCGATATTCATACTCGACGTTGCGGGTACGGAAGCGGCCTACCTCGATGCGCAGGGCCAGGCTATTTAGGCATTGCCGCTCATAACTATCGGGTGCTAACGGGAGTGGCGATCTCTCGGACGTAGCGGGCGTAGCCGGAGGCCATCCGCTTCCAGAAGGCCGACGACGCCTGCCGCGCGGCAGGCCGTATTGAAGTGGCGCGCAAAACACGGAGAAAAATCCGCGGATCGTCCGGTTTCCGATGCTAAGACCAAAGCCCATACGGTGAAGACCGCATCGGCGGCGCAGAAGACTCCGCCGCCGGCGCAACACAACTAGGGATCCTGTTTTAGACTGGGGGATATGCCAGATCCTTTAGCTTATTTGGGAGAGCAGTTGGAAGCCTGGAAGCGGGCCGGAACGTATCAGCGGCTGCGTGTTCTGGAGTCGGAAAGCGCCGCCGAATCGCGCTTCGACGGCAAGGACGTGATCAACCTCGCGTCCAACAATTATCTGGGGTTGACCACGCATCCCAAGCTGCGGGAAGCGGCTCTGGAAGCCACCCGGCGCTATGGCGTCGGATCGGGCGCGGTGCGCACGATTTCCGGCACCATGAGGCTGCACATGCAGCTCGAGGAGCGCATCGCGCGCTTCAAGAACGTGGAAGCCTGCGTGGTGTTTCAATCCGGGTTCGCGGCCAACGCGGGCACCGTGGCGGCGGTTCTGACTCCCGAAGACCACATCGTTTCCGACGAGTTGAATCACGCCAGCATCATCGACGGCTGCCGCCTTTCGCGGGCCAAGATTCACGTCTTTCCGCACAAAGACACGGCGGCGGCCGAACGGAAACTGGCGGATCTCGACGGACAGCCGGGGCGCAAGCTGCTGATCACGGATGGCGTATTTTCGATGGAGGGCGATATCGGGCCGCTCCCCGGACTGGTGGAGGCAGCCGAGAAGCATGGCGCCATCATGATGGTGGACGACGCGCATTCGTCCGGAGTGCTGGGGCGCAACGGGCGCGGCACGATCGACCATTTCGGCTTGCACGGGCGCGTGCATATCCAGGTGGGTACGCTTTCGAAGGCCATCGGGGTGCTGGGCGGGTACGTCTGCGGCAGCCGGGCGTTGATCGAATTTCTATACCACCGCGCGCGGCCGTTCCTGTTTTCGACTTCGCATCCGCCGGCGGTGGCGGCTTCTTGCATGGCCGCGTTCGATGTGCTGGAAGAAGAGCCGGAGCTAATCCAGGCGCTGTGGGACAATACGCGATACTTCAAGCAGGGGCTGCGCGCAGCCGGGTTCGACACGGGCGTCAGTGAAACGCCTATTACGCCGGTGATTGTGGGGCAGGCGCGCACAGCGCATGCGCTGTCGGCGGCGCTGTTTGAGGAAGGCGTGCTGGCGACCGGCATCGGGTTTCCGACCGTGCCGGAAGGCAAGGCGCGGGTGCGCACTATCGTGAGCGCAACGCATACGCGCGGCGAACTGGACCGGGCTCTGGAGGTGTTCGCGCGGGTGGGAAAGAAGCTGGAGATTCTGCAATAGCCGCCAGCGCATAGCTGGTGCTCCGCCCGCCTTCCGCGCGCCGTGTTCGACCAGCGCTAGAATGTCGCGCAGTGCCGTATCCTGGGAACACTTGGCGAGCTTCGCATATTTCGATGTGGTGAGCTTACCCTCAAACCCATCCAGCAGGCGGTTGAGGACGCGGCGTTGCCGCTCGTTGATCGAGAAGCCGGCGATGAATTCCCAGTAGCGGGCCTTGGCGAGGACCGCGGCGAGCATCGTCTGTGCGCCGTCGATGGCGCGTCCCAGACAGAGAAGAAACCATTCCATCCAGGGTGTGATATCCAGCGTGCCCTTCTGTGTCCGTTCCAGGACGTCGTAATAGGCCGCGCGCTCCAGCCGGATTTGGGCCGACTTGCTGTAGAAACGCTGTGGACTGTCTTCGGAGCGTGCCAAAGACATATCGGCGATGGCCCGCGCCAGGCGGCCATTGCCGTCGTCGAACGGATGGATAGTCACGAACCAGAGGTGCGCCTGGGCCGCCTTCAAGACCGGGTCCATGGCGGCAGGTTTGTTGAACCAGTCCAGGAACTTTCGCATTTCTTGGTGAAGGCGGCCCGCCGGAGGTGCTTTGAAGTGTACGTGCTCCCTGCCGATCGGGCCGGAGACCACCTGCAACGGACCGGTGCGGTCGTTGTGCCAGGCGCCGGCTCGGATCTCGATTATGCCGCTGCGCCCGGTGGGAAACAGGGATGCGTGCCAGACAGACAGTCTTTCGGCAGTGAGCGGACGGTCATAGTGGCGCGTGGCGTCGAGATCATTTCGACCACGCCCTCGACGGCCCGGTCCGGGGGTTTGAGGGCGCCAATATCGACGCCCAGGCGGCGGGCGATGGAGGAACGCACTAGCGCCGCGTCCAGCCTTTCACCCTCGATTTCAGAGCTCTTGAGCACGTCTGCGGTGGGGGTGCTCAGGACGGCCTCCTGCCGGAGGTTGAAGCCGAGCGCTTCCATATGGCCGGTCAGGCGTCCCTGCCGGTGGCGGATATCGGCCAGAGGTTGGGCGAGGCGCTCCGGGTTCCATTCGAAGCGAGGCCAGTCGTGAAGCCGATGGATGTACATTCTCCGCAACCTATGCGTCGATTATAACCGCTATTCACCGCAGGCAGGAATTATTCACCGCATAATCTGCGGTGAATAAGACCGCTAATCGCCGCAAACGGCGCTCGCCAAGCGGGCCGGACCGCAGGTCGCGCATAGATGGCCGGCTTTCGCCGCCGCTCGGCGCGACACAGGCCGCAGATGCGGCAATAGTTGTTCTTCACGCCCGCAGGCATCCGGCGCGTGCGCACGTGAAAGAACTCGCGCGTAGCGTACCATTGCTCGCCGCAGGCCTGGCACACGCGCTCCGGCGCGCAATTGGGGCGTTGCGCCAGGCGATTCTATTTGCGGTTCAGTCCAGCGCTTCCAGGCATCCCACTGATTCCGGAATACGGCGGAAAAGCGGGGCTCGCTATACAGGCAAACGCGTATTTTCAGCCTTGCAAGGCAGGCGTCTTCATCGGAAATGTAGACTGGGGACGCGGCACGCCAGGTGCGTCAGCCACGAGCGGAACCAGGTTGCCGGCGGAGTCGAATTCGATTTCGCTCGCGTCGGAAACGAATTCGAGCATCGGATTGCGCTCGATCGATGGGCGCAGGTTTTCGCTCAAGGCAAGCACCGCAAGCTCCAGCGTGTTGCGGATCCATCCGATAGTCACCTCGCGCACATCGAACTTGCCGACCGTGGGAGCAATGGCTTCCAGGCACTCGAGGTCGGTGGGGTAATGGATCGGCGTGCGAATCGCCGAGGGCGTGGACGCAGTCAGGGAATTGACGCGCGTGGGCACCCAGTCGATGCGATCGACCAGGCGGTCCGTAACCACGTCGGCCATGCCGACACCCACCGCGTTGTTATAAGTAAGATCGCTAAGATCGCGCACGAAAATGCGCTCGATGCGCGGCGTATCCGGCCAGGGATTGTAGTCGCCCAGCACGCTGCGGTTCACTACCTTGGTGTCCATGCCGGCACCGCTGACGTTCTTGCCGATTTCATCCAGGATGAGGATATCGAGGTCCATGGGGATGCGGCCCATCCAGGATTTGGCGAGCGCCAGCAATTCTTCTTCGCGCCGCTCCATGCCTTCCACCGGCACGGCTTCCAGTTTGGCCGTATTGTGGTTGGCGTCTTCCAGGATGGCTAAGCCGCCGAGGATCTTGCCGGATTCAAGCACCTTGCGGCCGATGGCGCGGATGGTGTTTTCAAGCCCCAGCTTGTAGGCGTAGGTGTGGTAGTGCTGGGCGCCGGCGAACTTGCCCAGCCCGATGGCGATCATCTTGAAGAGACCGCTTTCGATCTTGCCCATGAAATCGGTGTGCCACTTCACGCGGCCGGCCAGCATCACGCCATCGCTTTCGTAAGCATTGCGGTCCATGTAAGTCTGGATGCCTTGCGGCGTCTTGCCCAGCGGCACGACATCGAGCGAACTGCGCACCGGGCAACCGATGGTCTCCTCGATGATGCCGTAATGTGCCAGCACGTCGGCCTGGCCTTCGGCGGTGGCGGCGCCGTGACTGCCCATGGCCGGGAAGACGAAGGGGTGCATGCCCTGCGATTTCCAATATTGGGCGGCGGCGCGGGTGATGGTGGCGATATTGGCAATGCCGCGGCTGCCTACGCCGATGGCCACCCGCGATCCGGGTTTCAGGTGCGCGGCGAATCCGGAATCGTGAAGTTCGCGCTGGACTTCGGCGGCAACATCGGGAATACGGCGGTCGGGAAAGTGCTGGCGCACCAGGAAAAGACGGGGAAATTGCATGATGTTATGGTAGCAAAGGTTTTCAAGGACTTGCCACGGTGGCATATCATTGCATATCAATGCGTGAACCTCAGATACTCATCCGGTAACGTGATACCGAATCGGATGCACATCGATCTTGCGCCCGCAGGCGTCAGCGAGAACGAAGTTACATTCCCATGTATCATCGCGGGGCGACTCACGGTAGCCGCGGGCGGCAAGGAGTTCGCGTAACACCGGCACAACTTGGTGCGGCACGGCGATGTCGAGGCGTCATGGGGCCTGGTCTGTTTGCCAGCAGGGCGTCCACGGCCAGGCCACCATCGATATAGACCTCCAGGCCGTGCTGCTCCAGGAACTCAACGATCTGGGCGGCATCGCGGGCATCCATGGATTTAGTCTACTTAGGCCGGTCGCGCGAGCAATCGGCCTCGGGTCCGATCCCATCGCCGGAAGCCGCTCTCCTGGCGCCCTGCAGCCTCCAACTTCAAATTCGACCGAGGCCGTCACTCATACCTCAGGGCGCATTGCGAGAATCGCTAGCGCCATCGCGAGTGCCATACAGCTCGTACACAGTAATCTCCGGCGGCGCGCCGATGCGCATGGGTACGCCGATGGTGCCGATGCCGCGGTTCACGTAAAGCCGGCCGCCCGGTTTCTGGAACCAGCCGGCCACGTAGGGCGTCACCAGCCGGCTCGGCGCAATTTCGGGACTGACGAATTCCAGCGCCACCTGTCCGCCGTGCGTGTGCCCCGCCAGGCTCAGGTCAATGCCCAGCTCCGCCGCCCGATCGAAGGTATCGGGGTTGTGGCTCATCAGGATGTTCGCCGTGCCGGACGCCACCAGGCTCTCCACGCCTTCGAGGTAAGTCCGCACGAACTTCTCGCTGCCGGCTACCATATGACGGCTGGTCTCAAAATCGACTCCGATCAGATTAAACGATTCCCTTTGTGCCGTTATCGGCAAGCGCTCCCGGCGCAGAATCCGAATCCCCACCTGTTGAAACATGCGCGTAATGGAATCCTCAGTATGCGACGAGGCCTCGTGATTTCCAAGGCATCCGAAGATGCCGAAAGGCGCGTGCAGGCCGCTGAGCGCATTCACCACCGCCCTTTGCGTGGACGGGTCCCACGTGACGAAGTCTCCGGTCAATGCGATCAGGTCCGGCTTCAGATCGTTGGTAATCCGCACGTACTTGCGGATTTCGTCCTCGGGCATGAATGGCCCGATGTGAATGTCGGAGAGCTGCGCGATGCGGAACCCGTTGAAGGCTTTGGGCAGCCGCGTCAGGCGAGTGCGTTGCTGGGTGATCTGCAGATTGAGCCGGCCGTAGAACAAACCATACGCGCCGGCTACGAATGGCGCGGCGACCAGCGCGCTGGCGCCGCGCTCCAGAAATTGCCGCCTGGCGGGCGAACCGAGCGCGCTGGTGGACCGTGCTATACGCCGTACAGGCCACACCAGCATGGCGAGCAGAAACGCCACTAGCGAACAAACCACCCACCACACGAACGGCGCCGATATCAGCGCGTCATACCAGGTCATTTGCGTAGGGCTGGCGCGCCGCCCAAACACGCCGAAGTTGAGAGCGGCCAGCGCGAGATAACCCGCCAGGCCGGCCGCCGTCAGCGAAACGCGCGCCCTCCTGGTTTTCGCCAGCCTATTTACCAGCGCGCGCGCCCGCACGTACCAATAGACTTGGCTCGCCACGAAGACAGCCAGCACGATGCCGAGGATTTTCGCGAAAGACATGCGGCCCTCTATGCGCGCTATTATGCCACACGATCAAGGGATTGCGGGAGTGGTCCAAAGATGGGTGTAGGCGCAAGTACCGCAACGGAGCGAGTTCCGGCCACGCGGGTTTCTAAACCAGATAAAAGCTTAAACGGACCTGTTGGTTCTGCGTCCGCGGCGGAACATGACAAATGCCACAAGCGCGGATGCGCCGTGGGAAATAGTGGAAGGTTCCGGCACCGTATAGTGGTCCCAGGAATTCAGACCAGGCAATAGGTTAAGATTCGGCGAGTCGTATAGCTCAAAGGAGAGCAGATGACGACGACGAGAAAACAACACAGTCCGGCCTTCA
>Ga0302325_10033319_pt1 | contig 10555 bp, 7 predicted proteins | sample Palsa_T0_2_FD_201948 | JGI IMG/M metagenome (GOLD analysis project Ga0302325, IMG submission 201948) | Peat permafrost microbial communities from Stordalen Mire near Abisko, Sweden - Palsa_T0_2 | ecosystem: Environmental > Terrestrial > Soil > Palsa > Peat permafrost | place: Sweden: Abisko...
GCAGCAGCCGCCTTCGGTTTTGTTGTCTTCACAAACGCATGATCGCGAGGCGGCTGCGCCATGTCGAACTGAGGCACTCAACATGTCCCGCCGCAGGTCAAAGCCTAAATGGCGGCTGCGATACTAGGCGGGCGATACGCGGGACCGTCGGCGGGCGGCCGGGCTTGCGCCGCCTGCTCGTGTCGTACTTGCGGCCGGCCAGCTTGCGGTGCCAGGCCAGCAGCGTCGCGGGCGTCACGCGGAAGACCCCTGCCCAGTAGCTGCGCGGCAGGAGCCGTGCCATCGCCGCGAACCACACCCGGTCGCCAGGCTCGTACCGTACCCGGCCGGCATTCCGGCGCAGCACCGCGTTCTCGTGCCGGAGCACGAGCAGCTCGGCATCTTTCGCCCGGTCACTACGGAACACCAGGACGGCCAAGCCGAGTACCCGGCACGTCAGCAGGTAAACGATCTTGAGCAGCACCCGGCAAGCCAACCACTCCTGCGCCTGTCATACCGACAAACAGCGCAGGTGACACAGCCGATCGAGTAATCGAGCGGCACAGGGGAGATCGTGTTCTCCGCCTGGTCGCGGAGCGGCGCGAGCAGATGGTCGAGGAGCGGAACGGGGAGTGCGGTCAGGCCGGTTATGACCGCTCGCTGGATATGTGCCTGGTAGTCCTCGATCAGGCCCGGCAAGATACGAAGGTGGACCACCCGGTCGGCCGGCTTGTTGGCAGCCTGCGTGGACGGCACGCATATCATCCAGTTCTGTACGTAAGCGGGCCAGCCCGACCACCGCCGTCCTTAGAATGTGGCCAGGTTGGCCGCTCAAAGGTGAGCGCGGATGTTGCGCAAAGCGAGCTGCATTTCGGCTGCCGTAGAAAAGCGGTCAACGCTGGCTGGGGCGCATGCCTTGATCAGGAATTCTGCAAGGTCAGAGCCGAGATCGGGGCGAATCGTTCTCGGGTCGATCACCGGTCCGGCGACCATGGGTATCGCATTCGGATACGGGTGGTTGCCGTTGCAGAGGAGTCGGTAGAGCAGTACGCCGACGGCGAACAGGTCAGTGGAGACGTCCCAGCGATCCAGGCCGGCGTCGGGTGGCTGATACGGCGGTGTGCCCGACTGCGTATGCACGGGATCGCCGACCCGGGAGGCGATGTTGAAGTCAAGCAGTTTCGCTCCGGTACGAGTGAGCATCACGTTGAGAGGCTTGATATCGCGGTGTACCAGCCCTTTATCCGTCAATTCCATCCACTCGCGCGACTCGGCTTCCGGCAGGCTGCCGTCGCGACGTTTAGCATCTAGTTGCCCCAAGCGCACCGAATCAGGATGAAAAGCGACGAGAGCGTCTAGCAAATCGAGTGCGACATCGACCGCCTCCCGGTCGCGGAGGCGCCTTTTCCCGGTGACGAACTCATCAAGTGACTCCCCGTCGATGAACTCAGTGATGAGATACCAGTCGCCGATGCTGGTCTTTCCGGCCCAGAAGACCTCCACCACGTTGGGATGCCGGATCTGCCGCAGGGCCCCGATCTCGCGGCGCACCGCCTCATAGCCGGCGGCGTTATCGAAGAGCTTGAGCGCGCGCTCCTCACCCTCGACGTCATCGCGCACGTGATAGACCTTTGAGAAGCTGCCCTGCCCGAGTACGCCCAAAATCTCGAAGCGGCCCTCAAGGATGTCGCCGACAGCGTAGCCAGCGGCCCTGGCCCCGACCGAGGATCGCAGCTCTGCCGGGTCAGGTTCTGGGAGCGCCTGGCTGTCACCTGAGGCCGGCGCAGCAGCTGATTCCTGGGGAAGGTCGTTGCGGTCCCCAGGAGCGAACGGGCGGGTGCGGCGCGCTTCTCCGGTTCCGGCGGCGTCCGCCGGCACATGCCGGATTCCCCCGACCGTGTACACCAGGCACGGATGCAGCACGTATGTGGCTACCTCCGGGGGGAAATGAAACTCCTCGACGTCGCCCATGGAGTAGAACCGGCGGCGCCCGGACTCGTCGATATAACCGAGCAGGCCGTTCTGCCACAGGACGGAGGCGAGGTCCGTCGCCCTCTCGAAGTGCAGATCCGCCACTTCCTGCAGTGCCTCCAGATCCCCTCGCGAGAAGCGGTCCACGCCGATCATGCGGACGAAGGAACGAACGTCCTCCTGCACGCCGCTGATGTAGGCCTGGGTACTGGTGAACAATTCGGAATAGTCGTGCAGGGCGGCGTTCTTCGGCATCAGGTCCGACGAGATCTGGTTGGCGCACTGGGCGAGCTGGGAGTCGCCGAACCGCTTGGCGCAGCGTTGCACCACCCCCTGAAGAGCCGCCGGCGGCAGGCCTTGGTGGCCAGCGTGCTTCTGCCGCAGGACCTCCTCGTTCAGGTCATTGCCGAGCGAGATGATGTCGCGCGGGATCAACCTCGTGTGGTCGAGCAGGTAGTCCCCGATCGTCCCGCCGCCATCGGGTCCCGGCGAGTGACCATCGACCCCGAGCCAGTCGCCGATCGTGGGGGGGCCGCTGGCGGGGCGTCGCATCAGCAGTGACGACGGCAGCCGCTGCAGTTTCTTCTGGAGCAGATAGAGCAGCGAGCTTCGGTCCCAGGTCAGGACGCGGATGTGCGGCTCGTTGTAGTACCGCGGCGCATGTTCTGACCGGTACACCGACGACATGACGATGTCGCGGATGCACACGACGACATGCAGGCGGCCGCCCAGCTTATGGTCGCGGAGCATCCGCATGACCTGATAAAACAGCCCCTCCTGGCACTTGAGCCAGTACATCGGGGCGTGGCCGAACTCCTCGTCCAGCGCGTCAAGATAGAAATAGATCGGCTTGCACTGGCCGACAATCTCGCCCAGCAGATCCTCCAGGTCGTCCCAGAGCGGATCATCGAGGTACGTCGATAGCTGGTGGGCTGTCTGCCGCAGATTAATGACGTCGCGCACCTGGCTGTAGATCGACCGGGGCCGACGGAAATCATCGAGCAGCCGTGCGTACGACTGCCTGATCTCCTCGGCCTGCTCATCGCGCAACTGCTGACGCAACTCGGGACGGCACAGCAGGTGCGAGACCAGCGACCGCAGGATCGCACGCTCCCAGATCTGCATCCACTTCTCGACCAGCACACGGTCCGAGAACCACTGGCACGCCTTCACGACAACTTCGGTCTTCGGCAAGCCCTGCTGCGGCACATCGGCATAGACGGAGTCTTGATGTCCCTGGAAATCCTGAAGACGCCGCAGGTAGACCGTCTTGCCAGCCCCGAGCTTGCCCACGATGACCCGCACCATGGAGTCGTTCGCACGCGTCGCCAGGTGGCCAAACGCCGGATCGCCGCCAAAGTCGACGAATTCGCTGAGCACGTCCTCTATGTCGGCCCGTGACCCGTCCGGATTGCCAAACGGTCCCACCGGGTCGAGCCGACGCCGCCTGTTGCTCATCTTCTCTCCCAACCCGGATCGTAGCCTCCGATAGGCGTACAAGCACAGCGTCAGCCCGGAAAGATCAGCGAACCGCGTGGCGGATGACATTGTCTACGCGGGCTGAGCCTCGATGTGATCTCCGGACGCGGAGAGGCCCGCGGCGGTGGCGTTGGTTCCTCACGGGCGGGTCCACCGACGTTTCGCGCGCCGGGCCTGCTGGCCGCCACGGCACCGAGCCACCGGCGTGTGCAGATATTCGGGGCGGCCGGCGTTGACGCCTGGAGCCGGCCTGCCGGACTCAGCGGTAGACGAGCGTCCCGTCGTCGAGGTCCGCCTCGGGCAGGATCTCGCGCTCCTGCTCGTGCTCCAGCATGTGGGTCCACGGCTCGCGATCGCCCTGTTTGTACAGGATGTGCTGCGAGCGCATGACATAGCCGGCGTTGAAGTTCTCCGGATCGGACCACGGCCGCAGCTGCATGTCCGCGTCCTGGGGTCGCAGGGCGGGGACCACCATCGTGGCGCCTTTGCCCTGCATGCGGGCCAGCAGGCGGCCCACTAGGTCGCTGACCAGGTCCACGCGCAGGGTCCAGCTGTGCCGGAAGTAGCCGAAAGTGTAGGCCATGTTCGGCAGGCCGCTGATCATGATGCCGCGCCAGGTAACGCGTTGGGTGAAGTCGACCGGTTCGCCGTCGACGGTGAACGCGACATCACCAAAGACCGACAAGTTGAAGCCGGTGGCGGTGACGACGATGTCGGCCGGGATCTCCTCACCGGAGCTGACCTTTATCCCATGCTCGGTGAACGCCTCAATGGTGTCGGTGACGATCGAGGCGTTCCCCTCGCGCAGTGCCGCGAACAGATCGCCGTCCGGGACGATGGCGATGCGCTGCTGCCACGGGCGGTAGCGGGGAGTGAAGTGCCGCTCGACGTCGAAGCCCTCCGGCAGCAGCGGGCGTATGGACTCGATCAGGAACGCGTGCAGCTCATCCGGCGCGTCCAGCGACGTCCGGGCCAGCCAGTCGTATTGCGAGATGTACTGACGGCGCAAGATCTCGTGCGTCCACTCCGCAGGGATGTCCAGGGCACGCAGGGTCACGGCGAGCTCATTTGCCGTGGGCGGAGCGAAGTAATAAGAGGGGGAGCGCTGCAGCATCGTCACGTGGTCCGCCTTCCCGGCTATCGCGGGGATCAGCGTCGCGGCCGTGGCGCCGGAGCCGATCACGACGACGCGCTTGCCCGCCAGGTCGAGGTCCTCGGGCCACCGCTGGGGGTGCACGACCACGCCCTGGAAGCGGTCCATGCCTTCCCACTGGGGCCGGTAGGGCCTGGCGTGGTTGTAGTAGCCCTGGCACATCCACAAGAAGCCGGTGGTGAACCGCAGCCGCTGCCCGGTGTCGCCCCGGGTGACCTCGACGGTCCACCGGCGGTCCCCGGTGGACCAACTGGCCGCGGTGACCCGGTGCCGGCAGCGGATGTACTGGCCGAGGTCGTCCTCGTCGATGACCTCATCGAGGTAGCCAAGGATCTCCTCGCCCGCCGCGATCGACTGGCCGCGCCACGGCTTGAACCGGTAGCCGTAGGTGAACAGGTCGCTGTCGGAGCGCACGCCCGGGTACCGATGGGTCCACCAGGTTCCGCCCCGGTTGTCCTGGGCGTCCAGGATGACGAAAGTCCGGTCGGGGAACTGGTCCCGCAGGTGGTGTGCGGCGCCGATGCCGGAGACCCCGGCACCGACGATCAGGACATCGACGTGACCGGCGTCCTGTATTTCCCCGGCGCCGTGGGCGGGAACGGTCGCGGGTGCAGTCGTCGTCATGGCTGGACCTCCGGGACGCGGGCACTGATGCCGGTAATTGTAGATCCGACTTTCATGGGGAGCATTCGGTCGATCTTGCAGCCGGAATCGAATTTTTCCGTGGCTTCCGCGGGTTATTGCAGGTCTGCCTGGTCAGCTGAGACTACCAAGCGGGGCGGCCGGGTGGGCGGGTCGCGCGCTAGCTCCCGATCATGCTGGAAATCTTGAACGAGGAGTCCTGCTCAGGGAGGAGACCGAACCGGACCATGGCGCTCACCACGCGCTGTAGCCGCACGGCGTCTACCCCCAGCGGGAACGTGGGCAGGGAGATGAACGCCGCGGCCGTGGACGTAACTCCCAGGTACGTATGGACCGCCTTCTCCACGGCGGCGCGGTTCGTGTCGGCGATTTCCTGCCCCTGTGACAGTGCCGTGGTGAACGCCTTCAAGGTATTGGGGTATTTGTCCGCCCACGCTTGCGTGACCGCGTAGCCCTGAATCGGGAAGTCCTGGGTGGAGCCCTGGTCGAGGTCGGCTAGTTCCTCGATGCCGTAGCCCTCCTCGTCGAGGCTGACGAACGGCTCAGGGGAGAACGCCGCGCTGACTTCGTTGCTCTCCAGGGTCTGCGCCACGTTCGGGAAGGCCACGCCGTTATTGAACTTCACCAGTTTCGGTGAGATGCCGTGCTCGACGAGCAGCGAGTCGACCAGCAGGGTTCCGATGTCGTCCGGCGCGTTCACCGAGACCGTCCTGCCCTTGAGCTGGCCAATCTCGTTGATCGACGATCCGGACTTGACGAGCAGCGTCAGCACGTTCGGCTGCAAGAAGGAGGCTTCGGCGATGATGCGTAGCTTGGCCTTGCCCCCTAGTTCATTGTCGATGTAGGTGACGTAGTCCCCGGCGGTGATGTCGTACTTGCCCTGCACCTGGCCATTGATCAAGGTTTGCGTGGACGGCGGGGGGTCTGTCACCGGCACGATCGTCACGTGCAGCCCCTGGGCGGCGAACAGGCCGTCCATTTCGGCGATATACAGGCCGGCCGAGTCGATGGCCGGGAACGCGTCGACCACGATGCTGGTCTTCTCGAGTTTGAGCTTCGGCGCACCGCCGCTTGACCCGCTGGAGCATCCGGCGGCCAGCATCGTGACCGCTATCGCCGCTGCTATGAGCACGTTCCGGGATTTCATGCTTGCTCCAACAGACATTGCGGGCTTGCTCCGGCAGGCAGTAGGCGACCGCTCACGGCCACGCGAGCGAGCCGAGTGAGCGACGCGAGCGGGCGACCCGAGTGGCGACGCAAGTGGGCGACGCGATCGGCACCTCGGAATGCGTCACCCGACATCTTAATGTCCCGCACCGCCCGTCACATGCCAAACGGCATGACTTGTCCGAATCCGGTGTCACTCAGTCATCAATGCTAACTCTGTGTCGTTGGCGATGGCCGTCTGTCCGGCGAGGGCCGGGGCGAACTCGGGCGTTTGATTCACCGGCCAACTACAGGTCGGAGTGGAAGTCAACCGCCCGACCCACAGCACGGAGCAACCCTCACCAGACACGAATCACCACCATCTGCGCGCGCAAAAAGAAGGTGGGCCGCGTCTCTGGACCGTGTAGGCGGCTATCCCGGCTGGGCCTCGCCGCGCAGCGAACATCATTCAGCCCCCGCGGGTGCGGGTGCAAGGCGAGCGCGGGACGGAGGTGGGACGTGCTCCTGCGCCAGCCGGTCGAGCACCGGGCCGAGCCCGGCCTCGCGCGAGCGTAGGTACCGGTAGGCGAAGTTCCGCTGGCATCGTGATATACACCGACGAGCTGACCACCGTAGGCTCTGTGGCCGGGCTCTAAAGCTTCGGTCCCGGTATTTAATGCCCTCGCCCGGGTCGGCCCGTGACCGATTCTCTCCCGAAGGCAGCGCATGATAACCGTCGCAGGCGAGGTCCTGATCGACCTCATCGTGGATCCGGCCGGTCACATCGATCCCAGGTTCGGTGGCGGCCCTTTTAACGTCGCGCGCGCCGTCGCCAGGCTTGGTCAGCCGGTGGCCTTCCTCGGCCGGCTGTCCGGTGACCGGTTCGGCCGGCTGCTGCGAGGCGATCTTGACCGGCACGGGGTACTGGTCGCCATCGAGGCCGCCGCCGACGCCCCCACCACCCTGGCGGTCGTCGATGTCGATCCGGCCGGCGTTCCCGGCTACCAGTTCTACCTGAACGGCACGTCGGCGGCGGCGATCGAGCCCGGCCAGGCCGGCCTGCCGGCCGGGACGACGGCGCTGCACATCGGCAGCCTTGGCCTCGTCATGGAGCCGATCGGGACCAGCCTGGAACAGCTGGTCGCGACGCTGCCGGCCGGCATCACGGTCATGCTCGATCCGAACTGCCGTCCGGGTGCCATCGCGTCACGGCAGGCCTACCTGGACCGGCTGGACCGAATCGCGCGCCGGGTGGACGTGATCAAGACCAGCACGGAAGACCTCGCCTACCTGTTCCCGGGGAAAGACACCCAAAGCGCCGCCGCCCAGCTTTTCGCCCGCGGCCCCGCATGCGTGGTGGTCACCGACGGCGCGGCACCGGTACGCGCCTTCGCGGCGGGTGCGGAAATCCGCGCCGAGGTCCCGTCGGCCAAGATCGTCGACACCGTGGGCGCCGGCGACGCGTTCGGTGGCGCCTTCCTCACCTGGTGGATGGGCAACGGACTCGGCCAGGCCGACTTCCGCGTGCCATCGGCCGTGCGCAGCGCGACCCAGGCGGCGATCTATGCGTCGGTGGTCGCCTGCACGCGCCGCGGCGCGGAACCGCCCTGGGCCCATGAGCTGGCCGGCCATGACGGCTGGACCTGGCTACCACCGGGCCGCGACCGCGATCAGGGCACCCAGGAGAGCACGGAGGCGGGTCACGCCTGACCGCAGGAATTCCCGCGCTAGCCCCTTCTGAGCAGAATGCCGCGGATGAAGGCGGCCTGGCCGGCGTGCTGCAGGCAGTCGGAGATCACGCTGACGAGCCGGACGCCCAGGGTCACGGGCGGATCCCAGGCTTCGTCCACGACCCGGGTCAGATCCGCGTCGGTGACATCGGACACCAGCCGGATGGTCTGCTCGTGCACCGCGTCGTGGTAGCCGACGAGCAGATCGGCCGATGAGACCGTGACCTGGGACACCTGTCGTGAGCTGTGTCCGTAGCCGATATCGGACAGCTCGAACGGCAGCTCGAACCGCTTCCCGTACTCCATCCACACCTGCGGCACGCCAAAGGCGCCCGCCACGTGATCGTCCTGGACCCGGGCCAGATGCCAGCACAGCCAGGCGATCGAGTTCGCGTCGTCGTCGAGCCTGGCCGTCAGCTGGCTGGCGGTCAGCCCCTCGACCGACTCGTGGACGGTTTCCTGCACCCGGCCGAGCGCATCCGCCAAAAGTTCCGCACTAGTCATGGCAGGCACCTCCCTCGTTCAAAAGAAAAATTTACCCGAACGGCCCTCGTGACACGCCGAGCCGACCTGGTCTGGTGTCCCGCGTGGTCGCCCCGCCGGGCTATCCGCGATACCGTTCCGACGTGCCCCCAGGCCGCAGCCGGAAGTCACCACCGGTTCCCAGCGACCCTAGTACCTCTGTGGCCAAAACCAGTCCCAAGACCCCCGGCAACCCTAAAGCCTCCAGCAGCCCCAAAGCCTTCAGCCCTGAAGCGTCCAGCAGCCCTAAAGCAGCCAGCAGCCCTAAAGCCCCGAGGACGTCCAAAGCCGACGGCAGCCCCAAGGTCTCTCCTGACTCGGACATTTTCTCCCGCCTCATCGACACCACCAGTATCAGCAAGGTGGTGCCTGATGTCGCCGACCTTCTCGCGGCGGCGGTAGCAGGCATCGGCGGTGCCGAGCGGCCAGGACAGGTCGCCATGGCCGAGGCGGTGCAGCGGGCCATCGAGACCGGCGAGCACCTCGCCGTCCAGGCCGGAACCGGAACCGGAAAGTCGCTGGCGTACCTGGTACCGGCGGTCCGGCATGCCCTGGCGACCGAGAGCACGGTAGTGGTGGCGACGGCCACCATCGCGCTGCAGCGCCAGCTGATCGACCGTGACCTGCCGCGCCTGGTCGCGGCCCTGGCGCCGCTGCTCGGCCGGGAACCGGTGTTCGCGATCCTGAAGGGCCGCCGCAACTACCTGTGCCTGCACCGCCAGCGCGGCGCGGACCCGAATACCGACGACCCGCAGGACACGCTGTTCGAGCCGGTCGCTCTGTCCAATCAGGAGGGGGGCCCCGCCTCGCCGCTGGGACGTCAGGTGAAGCGGCTGCACGAGTGGGCGGAGGAGACGACCACGGGGGACCGGGACGAGCTGATCCCCGGCGTGCCGGAGGCGGCCTGGCGTCAGGTCTCGGTCAGTGCGCAGGAGTGCATCGGCGCGCATCGCTGCCCGTACGGTTCGCGGTGTTTCGCGGAGCGGGCGCGCGACGCCGCGGCCAAGGCACACATTGTCGTGACCAACCATGCACTGCTCGCGATCGACGCGACGTCTGATATCGATGTGCTGCCCGAGCACGACGTGGTGGTCATCGATGAGGCCCATGACCTGGTGGACCGGGTTACCTCGGCTACGACGGGCGAGTTGTCGGGACCTGGCGTGGACACGGCCGCCCGCCGCTGCGCGCGCCTGACCGATTCCGCGGCGGCGGAAGGATCGCCCGCAGTGGCGGATGGCCTGCGGCAGGCGGCGGCCGCGCTCACGGTGGACCTCGGTGACGCGCCCGCCGGCCGGATGGACGTGCTGTCAGGAGCTCTGGGCGCCACGCTGACCTCGGTGCGGGAAGCGGCGGGCGCGTGCGCGGAGGCGCTTCGCGCTAGTGCACCTGGCCAGGAGGAGGACCCGCAGCGGATGGCGGCGGCCCGGATGACCCTGGCCGGGCTGGATGAGCTTCAGCGCACCGCAGGCCGGATACTTGACGCGTTCGGCGCCGACATCACCGCGCGGGATGAGGTGGTCTGGCTCGACCGGCCGTTCGTCGAGGACGCGCGGCGAGCGCCCACGCTGCGGGTGGCGCCGCTCGAGGTCGGCCACGTGCTGCGGACACGGTTGTTCGGCGAGCGCACGGTGGCGCTCACCTCCGCCACGCTTGCCCTCGGCGGTTCTTTCACGCCGCTGGCCATCCAGTGGGGGCTCCCTTCTCCCGGGGGGACGACCCCCCCTGTCCCCCCCGCTTCCGGGGGGACCCATCCCCCCGGACCCCCCCTGGGAGGGACCCATCCCCCCGGACCCCCCCTGGGAGGGACTTCGTCCCCCCAGGGGCCCGGCCACCTCAGGTCCCCCCAGTCTCCGGGCAACGTCAGGTCCCCGGAGTCCGACGACCACCTCCGGTGGTCCGGACTTGACGTCGGGTCCCCGTTCGATCATCC
>Ga0302325_10033322_pt1 | contig 10555 bp, 6 predicted proteins | sample Palsa_T0_2_FD_201948 | JGI IMG/M metagenome (GOLD analysis project Ga0302325, IMG submission 201948) | Peat permafrost microbial communities from Stordalen Mire near Abisko, Sweden - Palsa_T0_2 | ecosystem: Environmental > Terrestrial > Soil > Palsa > Peat permafrost | place: Sweden: Abisko...
GCAGTCGATCCAGGCGTCCATGTTGCGGCCGTAGAAGTCCGGGAACCCGAGCGTCTGCGCGAAAGTGTCGTGAAACGTTTCCCAGTCGTGGATCTGAGACATCGGGACCTCGACAACTGGCACGCTCTCGACCTTACCGGGCACGTCCCCCGCGGCGATCATCTCGCTGGTTCGCCTAGCCGGGAGCGGGCCATAACCCAGCACGAGTGTGCGGTGCTAGGGCGGGTGAGGCTCGAATCCACGACCGGCGGATTATGAGAAGCCCGGCCCGAGGCTCCGGGTGCACTACCTGCACTGATACCACGGAGTCGTGCCGCCGATGGCGCTAATTGCACTGTTTGCACGGGTGACTCGGTCCACGAACCGGTCCACGCCTGAAGCCTTGCGCCCCGTCATCCTGCTACTTTGCGTTACGTCGCCCTGGGCATCGCATTCGTTCGGGGACGGACGCGCGGAGAAACTGAAGGCGTTCATCCGAAAGTCGGAGCACGGCAACCCGAACGAAGTCAGCCCAGCCACCCAGGTCGCCGCGCGCTGGCCGCCGTCTGCATCTCGTGCAGCGCGTCCATCCTCGGCCCGGCCGCAGTCGCCAGACGGGGACGCCCAGTAGCTCCGGCCATCGCGGGATATTCACGGGATGATGCGTCCCGCGTCCCGGTAGGCAGTGGCGAGGTTGCCGCGCGATTCCAAGGTGTCAGGGTGGTCACGGCCTAGGATCCGTTCCCGGGCGACCAGGGTCTGCTCGTACAAGGTGATCGCCTCGGCCGTGCGTCCTGCGTCCCGGTAGGCGTCGGCGAGGTTACCGCGCGAAGTCAAGGTACCAGGATGGTCGGAACCCAGGACCCGCTCCATGGCGGCCAGGGTCTGCTCCTGCACGGTGATCGCCTCGGCCGTGCGTCCTGCGACCCGGTAGACGTCGGCGAGGTTACCGCGCGAAGTCAAGGTGTCAGGGTGGTCGGGGCCTAGGACCCGTGCGCGGGCGGCCAGGGCCCGCCTATACAGGGTGATCGCCTCGGCCGTGCGTCCTGCGTCCCGGTAGGCGGTGGCGAGGTTGTCGCGCGATCCCAAGGTGTCGGGGTGGTCGGGACCTAGAATCCGTTCTCGGGCGGTCAGGGTCTGCTCCTGTACGGTGATCGCCTCGGCTGTCCGTCCCGCCCGCCGGTAGGCGGTGGCGAGGTTGTTGCGGGATTTCAGTGTGGAGGGGTGGTCACGGCCCAGGACCCGTTCTTCAGCGGCCAGGGTCTGCTCGCACAAGGTGATCGCCTCGGTGGTGCGTCCCGCCTTGTGGTACGAGGTGGCGAGGTTGCCGCGCGCTGCCAGGGTGTCGGGATGGTAGAGCCCCCAGGTGCGTTCCATGGCGGCCAGGGTCTGTTGGGACAAGGCGATCGCGTCAGTGGTGCGTCCCGCCTGCCCGTAGGCGATGGCAAGGCTGTTGCGCGTTGCTAGGGTGTCGTGGTCATCTGGGCCCAAAGCTTGTTCCTGGTCAGCGAGCAAGCGCTCGCCGATCATGATGGCCTGCGCTGGGCTGTCGGCGAGTTCAATCAGGAACCAGAGCGCCCGCCAGCTGAGTTCCGTCATGCGGCGCTTCAGCTCGCTTTCATCGGGACATTCAGCGCAGGACTCTGCCAGCGCCGTGATCTGCTCCACCAGGTCCCTAGCCGCGGGCATATCGTGATGCCAGGTCTGGCTCAGCGATCCTGCTAGTCCGTTGAGTAGTTCTGCGGCCCAAGTGCAGGTGGCGGTGAGCGAACCGTCGTCGGCGGTCAGCTGTTCCCGGACCACCCGCCTCACCAGGCGGTGCGCGCTTACGCTGGACTCATCTACGCTGAATGTCACTAGTGATGCTCCGGCCAGCCGTCCCAGCGCCCGGTCCGCCACATCCGAACTTGGCTCACCAACCTGCCTGTCCTCGCCAGGAACACTCTTCCGGGCGGCTTCCTGCACTAGGGTCCGGCGGACTCCAGCAGGTGACAGCACGGCCAGCAACCCCATCACCGCCGCGCACACACCGGTATCGTCGGCGGCCCGGACACCGTCCAAAGACAGCAGCACCGCTGCGGCCACACCGCGCGGGTACTGACCCGCCTCCACCGGCGTTAGCAAAACGCCCACCGGCATGCCGCGCAGCTTGTCCAGGTAGCTGTCATAGCTCAGATGCTGGGCTACTATCACCGCTGCGGCCTGCGCCAAGGCCAACGGCAGGTACCCCAGCTCTTCCGCCACTGCACGGGCGCCCTCGGCGTCAGGCGAGCCGGTTCGCCCGGCCAGCAACGCAAGGGCCTCATCCTCGGTGAACACGTCCACCGGGACATCCGCGCCCAGGTTCGCCACCGCATGCTGGTTGCTCGTGATGATCACTCGGGCCGCCCCGGCGGCCGGGAGGAACGGCTGCACCAGCTCCGGATCGGTGACGTTGTCGAGCACCAGCAGACAACGCTCTCCGCCTGTCTCTAGCCAGTGCCGCACCGCTCGGCCCGCCCCCACGACATCCCCCTGGCCCGCGGACAGGCCTAGACCGGCGGCGACCTCGGCCAGGCCCGCCAGCAACACGCCCGGATCCTCGGCGTTGATCCACGCCACCAGCCGCCACCGCTCTGCCAGCCGGGCCCGGGCATAGGCCGCGGCCAGGTGGGTCTTGCCCACCCCCCGCATCCCGGTAACCGCACTCACCACCACCACGCGTGACCCGCGCTCCGGCCCATCGAGCGCCACCAGCAGATCCGCCCGAGACTGGAACCCCAGTGGCTCCCGCGGTATCTCCCCCACCACCACCGGCGTCTCCTCCCCGGCACTAGCGGGCAGCGCCTCATCCCCGGCTGGACCTGGCGGCGAGTCCTGCCTGCGGCCGCGCAGGGCCGGCCTCAACGCGATGATCGCCACGATGACTCCCGCCAAACCGGCCAGCGAGCCGACCACTTCCCATGCGAACGCATCCACCCTGTGACACTACGCACACACTCCGCCAGCGCGCGCCGCGGGTTACAGTCAGCGCCGTGCAGCAGCGTTTAGGAGGGACCGCCAGGCATGCCGACCAGCTTGAACCGATCCGGACGGCCATGTTGCTAGTGCGGTTGGGTCTACTGCGGACACCGAGGTTAATCCCAATCCTCCTGGGACGTAGGTCAGGGGACCACAGTCGGGCCGTTGCCGGGCCATTAACCCCGGTAACGAAGGGTCTCTCACGGACACTCATGCGCACCCGAGATGATCCGCTATGCAAGCTTTTGCCGTTGGTAACCAGGGCAGCTTCGGCCTGCGGGGTAGCACAACGAGGAACTCGGTGAAGCTGGCCGTGCTGTGCACCACCGGCGAGGAAGTCGACTGGCCCGACGCCCTCGACACCTACACCGGTACCTTCACCTATTACGGTGACAACTGGCGACCGCCGTCCGCAGCAGAGCCCACGAGGCGAATCGAACAATTCACGCCTTGTTCCTGCTGAGTGAGATAGTGTAACTCACCGTGAAAACTCAAACTAAAGGGTGGATCGCCACCCTCATTTTGGGCGCGGCCTGTGCGGCCTTGGCTCTGTTCCTCTGGCATGTGTGGCGAGCCCACGGGCATAATGTGGCCTGGGGTGACGTTCCAACTTGGCTAGCGTTCGTCACGGTTTTTATAGGCCTTCCTGCCGCCCTCCTACAATTGAATCTGCAACGTATACAGCTTCGTGAGCAGCAGCATGAACTCCGGGAACGTCCGCTGCTACTCGAACGGCAGCAAGCCGATAAAGTTGACCTGACACGAGGCCACAGCGACTCACCCCCCGCAACATACTCTGCGCCGGGCCGAGTCTGGATGGCCGTCGTAACCAACAGTTCTGAACGACCGATCCGCGACGTGGCGAGCCGTATCCAGCTTGTCCAAGGTGGTCCTCTGCTCGGGGACGCTCGAATTGGTGAGCTGATACCTAATTCGACCTTGCAGGGCGGTCGCGCCTTCCAAGACCGTTCGACAGATAATAAAGCCGCCATAATCCGCGTCAGCCAATGTTATGGTTTCGCCTTCGGCGTCGGTGCCGACGAACACCCCATGGCGCAAGTTACGACCCGCTTCACTGATGATGTCGGCTTGCATTGGCAGCTTGACCAAGATCTGCACCTGAAAAGGCTGGACGACCGCGATGCCTGGTGACCTAGGCGAATCTTGCGCAACTTGACAAAAGCCAGTTAACGCTGGGAGGCGTCAAGCTGTCAAGAAATTTGGCGGGGTCTGGAATCAGATATCGATTCGCGGGGACGTTCCCGAAAAATGGCAGATTTAGATCCCATAAATAGTGCTATCACCGCTGGAATTTCTTCCACTGTTCCAGGCTCAACGGCAGCGAGAATGCGCTCGATAGTACATCCCACTGCAGTCGACTAGTCATGCTAGACGAAAATATGACCTGCGGCGCCGTTATCCACGTCTCAATTTTCGCACGCAGAAGATCAACTGGGCGCTCGTCTCGCTCCCGCTCGTTGCTAGAGAACTCCAAGAAAGCTCTTGCGTACAGTGCCAGCTCTGAAATGTCAACACTGCGCCTGAATCTTTCTGGGTGCGGGCTAGAATTCTTACCCCTTGGCGTCAAGTAAACGAGGCCTACCCGATTTTCCAAGAGATACTCAAACGCAGACTTCTCATTAATTCGCCGGTTTTCGCTCATGATGCGCTCGATTATCGTAGCGCTAAGCGAATTCGGCTGGGAGTTCCCAATAAGAAGTGCGATAATGCTAGCCTTGTGATCATTAACGAATGTCGGTATCTGATTGGCTTGAACTGGCACAGAAATCTGCATACCGAAAAAAGTCTTATAAACGAGCGACTTTATATCGACTGCGCGATCGCCTGTTGCGAGCGCGAAGGCCATGCGAGTTATATGATCAGCCGCCTGCACAGTATGAGGCTTCCGCAATGGCTGCAACTGGTTTAGCAGTTCGTCATAACCCACGTTTGAGTTGAGTCCGAGACGCGCAGTAATACGTACCGTCTGTATACCCATTGGATAGAGGCGACTGGCTATCGAGATGATTTCTGCATCGTAGTTGTGGATCCGCAAGCGATACGGCAAGTGCCGTTGTTCATGCGAAAAAATCGCCCCAGGGAGATCCCGGGACGCGAGCATGTAAAAGGAGTCGCGCGGGATGAGGGAGTACGGCGTGACAGAATAATTTTCTGGTATCCCTAGTTTACGCATGAAGCCTGGCTGTGCTTTAGGCAAGAAATATCGTTGCGTAGATGGTTGATCCCACCCCAGTTCCGACCGGTGGCCAATGGCGAGCCACTGGATAAGAAGGACCGTATCGTCATTATTCATCTAGTGAGACGCCCCGGACTTGAACCAGGCCCGCAGCCAGTGACCACGTTCGTCCCATGACGATCGTCCCACGAAGCCAGCCCTCCTCGGTGACTTCACACGCACACTTGACGGCTGGCAGTAGGATCAGCCGATGTATATTATCGCTCTTCGCCTGCACGCGAAGGCGGCTCACCCTCGTTGTCGGTACGGTTCCCGTATATCAGTCACACGCTGAAGACGGACGGTCGCAGTCCCGAGCACCCGACGCCAGAGTCCGAGCACCGAGCAGTACCGGCGATGTAGGAACCCTACCGGACGCGCGTACCACCTCGGATGCTGAGGTGCTAGTCATTCAAAGGCCCGAGACTGCCTGGGGTGATCCTAGCTACAGAGGAGCCCCGCTCTCTAAACCGTGGGTCCGGTGCCGCCGGGTCGGTGGCATTGTGGGTCCGCAACGCCAGCGCGGCCCTATCTCTTACAGCTCCATTTCCATGTCATGGGGTGTTTCGGCCTGCCGGTCGACTGCCGGTTCGGCCCTGGCCTCGCGCTCTATCCGCGCGGTGTGCTCGCTGCTGGCGTCAAGCGTTGCGCGCTGCGCGTCGATCCTGTGCGCGGCCTGGTCCGCGCGGGCCTGCAGTTCATCTAGCCGGGCGGCGCGCCCGTCGTCAGCGGAGAAGGGTTCGGCAGCCTCGGGCTGCGGGCGGCCTGGCTTGGATGCCTCAGGCTGGGGCTCCGTCTGGGTCCCGGGTACTCCTGGCCGAGGCTGCTCGAGCTGCGGTTCGGGCCCGGGTGCAGCGGTATCCGGTTCTTCGTGCCCCGCTTCCGATTTCCGTTCTAGCGGCCACGACTGGCCGTTATGGACGGCGGCCTGGTGCTCGCGCTCGATCGCGCGGTCTACGGCGTCGGCGGCCGCCTCGAACTCCCGCCACCAGGCCGCTATGCTCTGCGGCCTTGGTGCTTTCCCGGCGGGCGGATGCTGCCCGCGGCGCTGCAGCTCGGCCTCGGCCTTCGCGGCTATCTCCCGCGTGCTGGCTGTCCTGGCGGACCATTCCTCGTACCGCGCGTTCGCGGCTTCTAGCTGGCTGGTCTCCGTACCTAGCAGGGCAGCGAGCGACCTGGCGTTATCTGCCCGCACATGGTCGTGCTCTGCTTCGGCATCGGCCGCCTGCTGCCAGGCATCGGCCTCGGCTTGCGCGGTCACGCGGAGCTGGCTGCTCGTGTCCGGCGGTGCGACCGCCTGGGTGCGGTCGCCTTCGAGGATCTGAGCCTCCAGGTCACCCCGGCTCATGGCCCGGATCTCGGCTTGTTCATCGGCGATCTCTAGAGCGCGGAGGGTGTCTTTGCGTAGGGCTTCTAGCTCGGGTCCGGGATGCGGGCCGAAGCTAACCGTCTGGTCCGGGTCGGTGATTCCCCGCGCTTCGCGGTACGCCGCGGCCGTGCCGGCCCGTCGCTCGTAGTCTTCCCGAAGGACGGGGGAGGCATCCGGCCCAGGCGGCAGCCCGAGATGGCGGATCAGCCATGGTTCGGGATTTGCCAGCGCGCGTTCGCCGAGTTCGCGGCGCCGGTCATCGAGCCCGGCAGCCAACTCGTGAGCCAGGGCGGGGGCGTTCTCTGGCGTCCGCTGCGCCCATGCCATGCTGTGTCCCTGAGATTGGAGCTGGAGACGCTGCAGTCGGCCGTGAAGGACGCTGGAGATAGACCGGGCGCCGTCCATCGAGCCGCCGGTGATCCGGTCCATGATCTGGCCGATGTCGTGCCCAGCTAGCTGGGCCTGCCACAGCGTGTGCTGCAGCACCGGCCGGAAGTGTTCGCGCTCGTAACGCCAGGCTTCGGAGTCGCCGAGCCTGGCCTTGATCTGCTCATCGATGTCCGGGTAAAGGGTTTGTCTGGTGGCGGCGGACCACAGGTTCAGCAGGTGGCCGGTTCCTCCGGCCCATTCCTCGGCGTGGCGGATCTGCCCGGTAGCCGAGAGGTCGTCCCCGTCGCGCTGCAGCACGTCTGCGAGCACTGATTCCGGGGCGGCCTGCTGGTACGGCTCATGCCAGGGCGGGGCACTCTTGCCGGTGACCACGTGCGCGGTGTTGGCCTGGCGGCCTCGGGTCATGCCGACGTATAGAGCCTGCCGAGACAAGGTGTCGGTGACCAGGAGGTGCGCGGTGTCGACGGTACGGCCCTGGGCAACGTGAACGTTGCCGCCGTACCCGAGCTCGGCGTTCCGGGCGAGGTAGGACCGGGGGACCAGGAACGGCGCGGTCCAGGTCCCGTCCTGCCGTTGCCGCCGCACCTCCGCGTCCGGTCCCCGCCAGCCGGCGATTTTCAGGGTGTCACGGTTGGTGAGTTTCCGGCCGCCGGCGTCAATCTCGGTGTTCAGACGGGCACGGAGCAGATCGCCGGTCCTGGCGCGATTGCCGTCCGACAGCACCGCCTGCGGCGGCCCGACGATGCCCATCGCCGCGAGCCGGGCCTGGACCCGCCGGGACAGTTCCGCGGCTTCGGTGTTGGACCCGGCCAGCAAGAGCACGTTCTTGCCGCGCAGGTGATCCGCGAGCCACATCGACGCGGCGCGATCGTAGGCAGCTACCTCATCGGCACCCCGGATCCGGCCGTGCCGGTCGTAGGCGGCGACCGCGGCCAGGTCGCCGTCACGGAGCCGGACGCTGGCCACCCGCTCCCACTGCGCCTCGAACCGGCGGACCTCGTGCAGCTGCGCGGCGGGAACTTCCCGGGCCAGCAGAGGGAACATTCCCCCGGCCTCGACGGCACCGAGCTGGGCGGTATCGCCGGTAGCGATGATCCGCGCCCCGGCCTGCCGGACCGCCTCGCCGATCATGGCCAGATCGGTGGTGCTGAGCTGGCTGGCCTCATCCAGGACGAGCACGTCGTCGCGGTGCAGGGGCACGGGTCGGCGGAGTTCGTCGGAGCCTTCGGTCTTGCCGAGGAATTCGGCGATGTTGTAGCTCTCGGCCAGGCCCTCGTGCGCCAGCACCCGGGCCGCGTTGGTCGAGGTGGTCAGCCCGATGACCCGACGGCCGGTGAACGTGGTCCACAGCCGCGCGAACCCGGCCATCGTGTGGCTCTTGCCCGCCCCGGCCGGGGCGATCAGCACCGTCGCCGCAGTGGCGGCTGTGAGCATCGTGACCACAGCGTCGCGCTGCTCGCCGTGCAGTCCCGCGTCTGTGGCGGCTGTCCTGGCCACCTGCCCGGTGATGAGCGGCGGCACGGTCCGTTTGGCGGCTGCGAGGATCTGCTCTTCGGCGTCCAGGTGGGCCAGCGTGCAGTAGCGTTCTTCGTTCGGCGGCCGGTAGATGCTGCCGCCGTCGGACGCGCGGACGCCCAGCCTGGTCACGTCGGCGATGTCCGGGGCGGTGACCTGGATGACGTCGGTCCCGGCCCGGCCGGAGACGGCCAGCCGGGCGACCTCGGTGACCACCGCCGCCCCGTCGGTGCCGGGGGGCAGTACCGGGAGCGCTCGGTGCACCTCGAACCGGAGCTGGGCCATCGACCAGACCGCGTGATGGGTTTGCACCTCGGCGACCGCGATCCGGGCGGCGGTGCGCTTGGCTGCATCATCCAGCACCGCCGGTGCACGTCCGGTGCGCGCCGCGGAGTACTGGGCGACCTGCTCGTGCACCGCCGACAGGGAACGCATCTCGCGGTGGATGGTCTGGGCTTCCCAGGCGGCGAGCCGCTGCGCCGCGGTGGGCTCCGTCGCCCCGGTCTGCCCCGCCAGGGTGCGGCGGGCCTGGGTCTTGGTCCGGCGGGTGTGCTGCCCGGCCTGCTGGTGCAGCAGCCACAGCGTCCGCCGGGACGGCGGCTTGCCGTGCGCCGCCTGGTACTCGCGGGCGAGCCGGTCAAGCTCGCCTGTGACGGCTACGGCGCGAGAGCTGAACACGTCCATCACATCCTGGCTGACGCCGCCGATCTCGGCGCCGTTGCCGTCGGCCCGCGGCACCATGACATACCCGAGCGCGGACAGCCTGGTCTCCAGGAACCGGTCCGCGACCGGGGCCACGCCGAGCCGCTGGCCGTGCAGGGACCGGGAGTCCAAGGTCCGCCACGTGTCATCGGCGCCGTCGGCACGCTGGATGCGGTTCCAGATCGCGACGTGCACATGCAGCTGCGGGTCCCCGTCGCGGGACAGATGGTGCAGGAACAAGCTGGCGACCAGGCCGCCGCCGTCCCGCCACTCCCCCGTCCGGGCGGAATGGTGCCCGGTCCGGGTGTAGGCGGCATGCCGGTCCAGCCAGGCCACCGCCTCCCGCGCCGATTCCATCAGCGCGTCCTCTAGCTCATCCGCCCGGGCGTCGAACGCGGCCGCCTGGGCGTCTTCGCCGCGGTCACGGGCCTGGCGGGCGGAGACCCGGTAGGAGGCGTGCAGCACCGAGACGCTCTTGACCGCGCTGACGGTCAGGTCGAAGTACGGGACCTGATGCGGATCCTGGCCGCGTTCGGCCGCGCGGACCTCGGCCAGCTCGGTCGCGCTGGCGTACGGATGCGCGGCCAGGTATGCCGTCACCGCCGCCTGCTCCCGGTCTCCGGCGGCCTTGGACCGGCGTCTTGTGACCAGAAGTTCTCCGCCGGGTCCGATGTTGTGCTGGTACAGGCGGCCGATCACGTCGGGGTCGATCTGCCCGGACAGCCCGAGCGCCGCGGCGCCTTTCCCGGCCCACTCCCCGGCCGGTTCTCCGCCGGCGGTGTAGTACGACATGGCCCCGGCGCAGCCGCCGCGGCCCTGACCTGAGGTGAAGTAGGCGACGTCGTGGCCTGCGTGCAGCGTCACAAGAGTGGACACGTTTCGTTACCGCCTGCGCCCGTTTTCCGCGTTCATCGTTCGTGATGCCTGTGTCCGATTGGTTCTCAGCACGCACGGACGGTACGTCCGGGTAACGCACATTTTGCGGATTTACCGAGCCGCTGCTGACCAGCGAGCGCCGCAGCGGTTCGCATCGCGGAAGGGAGAAGACCTGGCGCGGTAACCAGGACGCGGCCTACCCGGACGGCGGGCCCCTAGCGCAGCCGTCGGGATGGGTGCTTGCGGCCGCCGCAAGCCAATATGTCCAGCCCTGCCGCGTAGCGGCGCGCAAGGACCGTCATCCGGCAACACGAAGCGCGGTTTTCGGTCAACCGCCGAGAAATATTTAGTCCGCAGGTAACCGGCAACAACCAGGGGACGAAAAGCCGCTCCGGTACCCCGATAACGCCGCTTCCTAAATGATCATGCCGGGCACTTTTCGTACCCTGCCATTACCGTCACCGTGACGGCGTGCCCCGGCCGACCCC
>Ga0302325_10033323_pt1 | contig 10555 bp, 10 predicted proteins | sample Palsa_T0_2_FD_201948 | JGI IMG/M metagenome (GOLD analysis project Ga0302325, IMG submission 201948) | Peat permafrost microbial communities from Stordalen Mire near Abisko, Sweden - Palsa_T0_2 | ecosystem: Environmental > Terrestrial > Soil > Palsa > Peat permafrost | place: Sweden: Abisko...
ACGGCCTCACCGCCACGCGCCGAATCCGCGCCTCGGCGTCGCCCGCGGCGGCGGCCACGCCGATCATCGCCATGACCGCCAACGTGCTGCCCGAGCAGATCGCCAAGTGCGTCGAAGCCGGGATGGACGGCCACCTCGGCAAGCCGATGAACCCCACCGAGCTGCTGAACGCCATCGCCTACTGGACCTCGCACGAGCGGTCCGCGGCGCCGGCGCTGGCGGCGGCGGTGTCGTGAATTCGGCCCCCGGTGATGCTGCGGATTGGAGCGCGCGCCAGGCTGCTTCGCGGGAGTGGCCCCGCCGTGCTGGCGTTCTGTCTGCTTGCGGGCTGTCACCCAGCGACCGCCCAGGACGGCGCCGCGACGTGCGCGCCGCCACCCCCTTGGCGCGAGGCGGATACCGAGCCTGGGCAGCCGCACACGGAGCTGACCGCGTGCCCGCGGGATCAGGCCTTTGAGACGCGCAACCTGGCCGGCCCGATTGAGTCTGCGGCCCAAGGCATCGTCGCACAGTGTGAGATACGGGTCGATCGCTTCGAGGGCCGGGTCGGCGCCCCCGCATCGGACGAAGCCGCCGACCGCGAGGCTGCGCGGCAGGCGACGCTCGCCGTCGCGCAATATCGGCAGTGCATCGGCCGTTAGTTCTGGCCGCCGGCTCGGGCCGCGGGTCGGGCGCTCTGGTTAACAAACAGGGTTAATCGGTCCTTAACGGAACACGGCGCAAAGGCTGGGCCTCGCCCGCCGTCAGCTTTGCCTAAGGCCCTCATGTCGTTCGCGGACTTCGCCCGCGCCTTTTTCGCCCTCGCCGTCACGCTCGGCCTGGTGGGCCTCGCGGCGTACGGCGCGCGGCGGTTCGGGCCGGAGTGGCTGGTGCGGCTGCAGCGGCCCAAGGCCGACCGGCGACTGTCCATCATCGAGAGCCTGCCGCTCGATCCGGCGCGGCGGCTGGTGCTGGTGCGGCTCGACTCCACCGAACGGCTGCTGCTGCTCGGCGAAGGCCGGATGCTGGCGGAGGTTCCGCCCTCGTCGAGGCAGGACCGCAGCGCATGATCGCCGCCCTGGCGTCGCTATTCCACCGCCCGACCTGGGCCGAGATCCGCCGCGCGGCGCTGGTCTCGCTGATCACCACCGTCTTCAGCCTGATCGTGCCCGCCGTCGCGCTGGCCCAGGCAGTGAACATCGACCTCGGCACCGGCGCCGGCCTGACCGACCGGGTGATCCAACTGGTCGGCCTGATCACGGTGCTGTCGCTGGCGCCCTCGATCGTGATCATGACCACGTCGTTCGTGCGGATCATCGTGGTGCTGTCGCTGTTGCGCCAGGCGCTCGGCCTGCAGCAGACCCCGCCCAACTCGGTGCTGATCAGCCTGGCGCTGTTCCTCACCGCCATCGTCATGGGCCCGACCCTGCAAGCCTCCTACGACCAGGGGATCAAGCCGCTGCTGGACCACAAGATGGAGCTGCCTGCCGCGTTCGGCGCCGCCGCCAGCCCGGTGAAGGCCTTCATGCTGTCTCAGGTCGACCGCGACGACCTGGCCCTGTTCATGCGGCTCTCGAAGACGCCCAAGCCCGCCAAGGCGCTCGACACGCCGCTGCAGGTAGTGACGCCGGCGTTCATGATCTCCGAGCTGAAGCGCGCGTTCGAGATCGGCTTCCTGTTGTTCGTGCCCTTCCTGGTGATCGACCTGGTGGTGGCCAGCGTCTTGATGAGCATGGGCATGATGATGCTGCCGCCCGTGGTGGTCAGCCTGCCGTTCAAGTTGATCTTCTTCGTGCTGGTCGACGGCTGGCGGCTGGTCAGCGGCTCCCTGGTCGAAAGCTTCCAGCGCGTGACAGGGTCGGGGTAGCGCAGGTTCAGCCTACGACACCACGGCCGCCGCCAGCTTCTCCATCAGCCAGTCGACGCCGGCGTCCGTCGTTCCGGCGCGGCGCACCGCTTGGACGGTGAAGCGGAACGGAGGGTAGGGCGGGTCGAGCACCTGCAGCCCCAGCCGGTCGGCGTAGCGCCGCGCCAGGCTGCGCGGGCACTCGGCCAGCACGTCGCTGCCGCTCACCGCCAACATCGCGGTCTCCCATTGCGCGACGTAGCCGTGGGTGCGGATCAGCGGCGCGACCGGCAGCTCGCCGTAACTGGCGTTCATGGCCGGGCGGTCGATCGGCGGATCGTCGGCGAAGGCGCCGTCGGGATTGCCGACGTAGAGATGGCCGACGCGGGCGTAGGTCGCCAGATCGACCGAGCCGTCGATGCGCGGATGCCCCTGGCGGGCAATCACGCACAGGCTGTCCTCCAACAGCGGCCGGCTGGCGAAGCTGGCCGGTATCGCCGGGAATACGCCTAGCGCAACGTCGGCTTCGCCGCGCTGCACGGCGCGCAGGGCGCGGTTCAGGATCGCCCATTGGGTCGAGAAGGTGGCGCGCGGGGCCTCGCCGCGGAAGGCGGCGATCAGCGGCTGGGCGATCAGGGAGGCGAGGTCTTCCGGGCAGGCGATGCGGAAGCGACGCCGGCTCGCGGCCGGATCGAATCCGCTCTCGGAGGCGACCATCTCGTCGATCTGGCCGAGCAGGCGCTCGATCCGCGGCGCCAGCTCCATCGCCCGTTGCGTCGGTTCCAGCCCATGTGAGCGCCGGATGAACAGCGCCTCGCCGAACAGGTCGCGCAGTCGGCCCAGGGCGTGGCTGATCGCCGAAGGGCTGAGGCCGAGGTGCTGGGCGACCTCGCTGGCGCGTCGCCGCGCCATCAGTTCGCGGAAGATCAGCAGCAGACCGCCGTCGAACTTCCTGATCTGAACAGAATCGAATTCATTCATCGATCGATTTCATTATTTGGCTTTCACCGAGCGGTCTAGCCTGGCGGGGTCGGAGGTGAAGGACATGAGCGGATCGATCGGACGACGGCTGGCCCGCGAGGCCGCGCCAATCCTGCGGCTCGGCGCGCCACTGATCGCCTTCTTCCTGGCGCAGAACCTGGCCAACCTGTTCTGCTTGGCCTTCCTCGGCCGGCTGGGGACCGCAACCCTGGCTGGCGTCGGCGCGGCGAGCGCGATCTACGGCGTCGTGCTGGCGCTGCTGTTCGGGTTCGACACCGGCGTGCAGGCGCTGGTCTCCCGGGCCACCGGCGCCGGCGACAAGGCGCGGCTCGGCGGCATCCTGGCCGAAGCGCTGGCGGCGTCGGTTCCCCTTGGCGTCGGCCTCAGTCTGGCGCTCTGGTCGATCGGACCCAAACTGCTCGCGGGTATGCTCAGCGACCCTGCCGCGGTCGTCGCCGGCGCAGCCTATTTGCGGGCCGGCGCGCCGAGCATTGCGCTGCTTGCGCTCACCGTCCCGATCAACGCCGCATGGATCGGCGCCGGACGTCCGGCGATCACCTTCCTCGTCACGTTCCTCACCGCGCCGATCCAGGTCGGACTGACCTTCCTGCTGGTTTTTGGCGCTGGCCGCGTCCCGGCGCTCGGGGTCGCCGGCGCGGGGATCGCCACTGTGCTCGGCTGCGTTGCCGGCGCTGCGTTGCAGGTGGCGCTGATGCTACGCCTGCGCCTCGTCAAGGCGTGGAGGGCGCCAACCGCCGCCGGCGTGCTCCGCATCGTCGCCATCGGCTGGCCCGTGAGCGCCCAGCAGAGCCTGGGTCAGTTGGGCTTGATGGTCGCCTACGCCATCGTCGCCCAGCTCGGAGACGCCGGCGCCGCGGTGATCAACGTGCTGCTGAGCCTGACCATGGTCACGATCAATTGCGCCAACGGCCTCGGGGTCGCCGCGGCGACCCTGGTCGGCCAATCGCTGGGCCGAGGTGATGCCGGCGAGGCGCGGGGGTGGGGCTGGCGGACGGCCGGCTGGGGCGCCGTGCTGACCGGCCCGCTGGGTCTGGCCGCCGCGATCGCGCCGGAGCCGTTGTTGCGCCTCTTCCTGCACGACCCGGCCACCCTGGCGCTGGCGGTGTGGCCAGCGCGGCTGATCGGGCTCAACGTCGCGGCCGACACGGCGCACTGGGTGCTCAGCTTCGCCTTCCGCGGCGCTGGGGCGACCAAGATCGCCGCCGGCGTCACCTTCGCCAGCCTGTGGCTGATCCAACTGCCGCTGATGTGGTGGATCGGTCTCGTCCTTCACCAGGGCGTGCTCGGCATGGTGGTGGTGCAGGTGGCGCTGAACGTCGCCGAGGCGTTCGTCCTGGCCTTCATCTGGGCCGGCGACTTCTGGGTTCCGAGGGATATCCGAACGCGGCCGACGAGGTACGCGATTGGAACCGTCGTCGCCACGACACGGATCGCCATCCTTGGCGGCGGAGGCGCAGGCAAGTCGACCCTGGCCCGGCGGCTGGGCGCGGCGCTCGACCTGCCGGTGATCCACCTCGACCGGATCGTCTATGGGCCAGGTTGGGCGCGCGTCGAACCCGAGCTGGTGCGCCAGCGGCTGGCGGCGATGCTCGGCGACGCCTGGGTCGTCGAGGGAACCTATGCCGAAACCGCGGAACTGACCTTGCCGACCGCTGACCTGGTGATGTGGCTCGACCAGCCGACGTGGCTGCGGTTGTATCGCGCCTGGCGCAAGACCCGCGATCACCGCGGCAAGGCGCGCGCTGACCGGCCGGACGGCTGCGAGGAAGGCTTTGGCTGGAGCTACGCCCGTACAGTGCTCACGTTCGGACGCTGGTCAGCCGCGCTGGAGCGCCGCCTTGGCGCGGCCTCGGCGACGCCGGTGATTCGGCTGCGCGGGGATCGGGACATAGCGCGGCTGCTGGCGCGGGCGGCTCAGCCCCAGGATTCCACCGCGCCGACGCGGCGAGCGGCCACGGGGCCGGCGCGCGGGGCCGGCGGAGAGGGAATCTCGGCGGCCGCGCCGTAGAGGTAGCCCTGGCCGTAGTCGACGCCGGCGCGCCGCACCGCGTCTTCGGTCTGGGGGGTCTCGATCATCTCCGCCAGGGTCTTGACGCCGAGATCGCCGCACATCTGCACCAGGTGGCGGATGAAGGTGGCTTCGCGCTTGCCGTGCTGCAACTCGCGGATATAGCGCCCGTCGATCTTGACCACGTCCAGACTGAGCTGCTGCAGGTAGGCCAGCGAGGCGGCGCCGGCGCCGAAGTCGTCGAGGCAGACCAGGCAGCCGTGTTCGCGCAGCATCTGGATGTGCCGGTCGGCGAGGGCCAGGTCGTCGATCGTCGCGCTCTCGGTGAGCTCGAACATCATCCGTCCGCTCCACGACTTCTTGGCCTTGGCCAGGTCGGTGACCTTCTTGATGAAGTCGGGGCTGGTGATGGTGCGGCCGGAAATGTTCACCGCGACGCGTAGCTTGCTGTTTTCGTCGAGCTGTTCGGAGGAGCGCTCGAATACGGCGAAGTCGAGTTCCTCGATCAGATCGAGCTCCTCGGCCATGCGGATCATCGGGAACGGGCTTTCCTCCTCACCGAACCGGACCAGCACCTCGTGGTGATGCAAGGCCCCGGTGGCGAGGTTCACCACCGGCTGATAGGCCAGCTTGAAGCGCCGCTCGGTGACCATCGCGCCCAGCGCGCTGGCCTTCTTCAGCGTGTGACGCACCGAGGCGGTGACCGCGTCCTGCAGATTGCCGGGCACGGTGCCGGCTATGCCGCCTTCGATGAAGTCGTCGAGGGCGTAGCGCATCGCCTTGACGATCTGCGAGGCCGAAGCGTCGCCCGAGAGCGCCATCGAACTGGCGGCGAGCTTGAAGCCCTGGATGTCGGCGGTGAGGGAGATCAGGCGGCCGAGGCGCTCGGTCAGGGCTTCGGCGGACTCCCCGGCGGCTCGCACCAGGGCATAACGGTCTTCGTCCAGCTTGGCGGCCGCCGAGCCGCCGTGCGACTGGGCGCGAAGGGCGCCGGCGATGCGCGACTTCAGCGCCGTCTGGGTCTGCGCCGGCAGCGCCTTGGCGGCGTCCGCGAGACCATCCATCTCCACGAACGAGAGCTCGAGTTCCTCGCCCGAGGACCGCGCCGATTCCATGAGGGCGCGGGTCATGCCTTCGAAATCGCCGCGCTCGTGCAGGCCGCCTTCGCCCCTGCCAAGCTTCGGCGCGGCGGCGCGGCTCAGGGCACAGGAGATCGCGCCTTCGTTTTGCGGCAGTTTGCAGATCGAGATCGCGAACGCCCGGACATCCTTGGACGAGCCGGCCGCGAGCCTGGCGATCGCCGGACCCTGACGCGTCCCGCCATCGGCGCCGTTGATCAGGGCCCAGACCAGATCCTGGTCGTCGGGCTCGATGTAATCCATGAAACTTCGGCCGATCAGCTGCCGCTCGCCGTCGCCGGCGAGGATCGCCGCGGCTCCGACCGCGAACGAAATCTTGCCCGTCGGCGCCACCTCGAGCAGCAAGTCCGCGATGGCGAAGGCGAAGCCGAGCAGGCGGTGGGGCGCGATCTGCAAAGTCGATCTCGGGAACTACTGTCCCGAACGGTATGACACACGGGCCTTAATCGACCGTGTAGTCCAGGTTTCATTAGAGGAGTCGGATGCGCGAGCGACTGACCGCCAGGGTGTTGCTACTCGATTCGGCCGGTCGGATCCTGCTGATGAAGGGGCGCCTCCCCAGCCAACCGGACGGCCCGGCGTTCTGGTATTCGGTCGGCGGCGGCGTCGAGGACGGCGAGACCCTGGCGCGGGCCGCGGCGCGGGAGATCGTCGAGGAAACCGGCCTCACCGACGCGGTGCTGGGCCCGACCGTGTGGCGCGACGAGGTGATCCTACGGGACATCGACGGCGAGGAACGGTTGTTCAAGCAATACTATGTCGTCGCCCGTACGGCTGGCGGGGATCCGTCCCGGCAAGGCTGGTTGCCGCACGAACGTCTGCTCACCGACGACATGCGCTGGTGGACCCAGGGCGAACTGCAGCTCACCCAGGACACGGTCTATCCGATCGGCATGGCCGTGTTGCTGGCGGACGTTCTGGCTGGCCGGATCGCCCCGGAGCCCCTGCTGGTCTGCACCCCGGACGGCCCGGTCGATCCGCTGCCGCAACCTTGAGCCCGAGCGTCGGCGCCCGGTGGCGCAACGGCGACCAAACTAGACCGGAGCGGCGCCGTCGATTCGGACGGCGCCGCTCCGCGCCTTAGTGCATGCCGTGGTGGTGGTGGTGATGATGGTGGTCGCCGTGGCCCCAGCCGCGCACCACGACGCGGCAGTGGTCCTGCCCCGGGCTGGTGCAGGGCGGATAGTCGTCGGCCAGGACTGGCGCGGCGGCGCTGGCGAGAAAGGCCGCGCTGAGGGCGGCGATCAGGAGACGTTGCATTCGCTCTTCCTATTGGGCTCGGTGTGACAGGGACGTTCGTCAGGCCCCTCCAGGCCGCGGACGACAAGGTTATCGCCCAGGGCCGGGACTGCAACAAAACGTTAGGCCCTGACGGCGGATAAAGACTTACCAGGGATTCGGGTTGGTTGAGGCGCTTGCCTGGAGCGCGGTGGCCGACATGGTTGCAGCTTCGATGATTGTACGGCCAGACGGGCGCACCGACGCCCGCGGCTTGGCGTCGTGCGATGCGAGGCTACGGCTGCTAATCGCCAGCGGCGGCGATGATCGCATCTGGCTCGACCCGGTCACGCGCCGCAATCGCTACAGCGTCCCCGCCATCCCGGCGCCGGACGAGCTGTGGTTCTCCTCGTCGACCGCCAGCGCCGTAGCGGCGAGAGGGTGGACGGCCGCCGGCGAAGCGCTGCAGCGTCTGACGACGCCGGGCCGCTGCAGCATTGCCGCCCTCTTCGACGGCCTGCGCCAGCGTCTGCTGTCGCTCTACGGCGCGCCCGGCGCCGAGGCGGTGTTAGCCGCCTCGGGCACGGAAGCCGAACTCGTGACGCTTTGCCTCGCGCTCGGCCTCGCCAGGCGGCCGGTCGCCAACATCGTGATCGCGCCGGCCGAGACCGGGTCTGGCGTGCCGGCGGCGGCGGCCGGCGCTCACTTCCTCGGTCGCGCCTCGCTCGGCGGCGCCGTCGCCAAGGCCACCCGCCTGGCCGGCTGGGAAGACGCCCAGGTCACGCTCGAGACCGTCGAGATCCGCTCGCCGTGCGGCGCCCTTCGCGTTCAGGCGGACGTCGACCAGGAAGCCGCGCTGAAGGTTGGGCGCGCCGTGGCCGCCGGGGCCTTCGCCCTGTTGCATGTACTGGATGCTTCCAAGACCGGACGCAGCGGCGTCAGCCGCGCGGTGGCGGCGCAGATCCTGGACCGCTATCCGGACCGCGTGCTGGTTGTGGTCGACGCCTGCCAGCTGCGCTGCGCCGCCAGCGATCTCCGCCGCGACCTGGAGCAGGGCTTTGCGGTGATGCTCACCGGCTCCAAGTTCGCCGGTGGGCCCGCGTTCTGCGGCGCCCTGCTGCTGCCCGTAGCCCTGGCCGAACGGCTCGCTGACGCCGAACCCGCCGGCGCGGCGCTGTCTCCCTACTCGGCGGCCCTCGACTGGCCGGCGGCGCTGCGCCGGCCGTTCGCGTCGGACCTCGTCCACGTCGCCAATCTCGGCCTCGGCCTGCGCTGGAGCGCGGCGCTGGCCGAGATCGAGGCCTATGAGGCCATCCCCGCCGCGTGGCGCGCCGCCATGCTGAGTGACTTCAACCGCTCGGTCCGGGCCCATGTCGACGCCGACCCGGGCCTCGTGCTCGCCGATCGGTCGGCCCATGCCGCCGCCCCCGGCCTGATCCCCATCTTCCACACCGACGGCGCCGATCCGCGGGCGATCTACGACGCGCTGACCAACGGGGACGGCGGTCGCCGGCCCTGCCATCTCGGCCAGCCAGTCGCGGTGGGGCCCGCGTTGGCGCTGCGGGTCTGCGCCAGCATGCCGATGATCACCGCCGCCGCCGAGAGCGGCTTCGTCGCTGTCGAGGCCGACTTGGACGAGGCATTCGAGTCGTGGGCCAGATTGCGCGCTTAGTCAGGCCGTGACCGCCTCCGCGCCAGACTCCACACTCGATCCCGCAGACTGGGATCGGTTCCGCGCCGCGGCGCATCTCGCCCTCGACCGAGCCCTCGGCCGGCTGCAGCACGTCGCCGACGGCCCGGTTTGGCGCCCGACGCCGGGTCAGGTGCGCGAGCGGTTCGCCGAGCCCCTGCCGCATGCACCGCGCGACCTCGAGGCTGTGCTGGGCGACGTTGACGCGCTGATCGCGCCGTTCGTGGTTGGCAACACCCATCCGCGCTTCTTCGGCTGGGCGCACGGCGCCGGGACGCCGGTCGGCGTGGTCGCCGAGCTGATCGTCGCGGCGCTGAACGCCAACTGCGGCGGCCGCAACCACATCGGCCCCATCGTCGAGCGCCAGATCGCGCTCTGGGCGGCCGAAGCGTTCGGCTTCCCGGCGGACAGCTCGGGCGTCTTCGTCACCGGCGCCTCCCAGGCGAACTTCCTGGGCCTACTGGTCGCCCGCGACGCCGCCCTCGGCCATGGCGTACGAACCCGTGGCCTCAAGGGCGAGCAGACCCAGCTCTGCGCCTACGCCTCGACCGAGGCGCATGGCTGCGTGCGCCAGGCGATGGAATTGGCCGGGATCGGCTCGGAGTTCCTGCGCGCCATCGAGACCGATGCCGCCGGCGCGATGCGGCTCGACGTCCTCCAGGGCGCGATCGGCGGCGACCGCGCCGCCGGCCTGACCCCGTTCCTGGTCGTCGGCACCGCCGGCGCGGTCAACTTCGGCGCCTTCGACGACCTGGAGACCCTCGCCGGCATCGCCGCCGCCGAACGGATGTGGCTGCACGTCGACGGCGCCTTCGGGGCGCTGACCGCGCTCTCGCCGGCGCTGAAGCCGCTGACGAAGGGGCTGGAGCGCGCCCACTCGGTCGCGTTCGACTTCCATAAGTGGGCCCATGCGCCCTACGACGCCGGTTTCCTGCTGGTGCGCGATCCGGCGCTGCACAAGGGGACCTTCGCCGCGCACGCCGCCTACCTGTCCCGCGCCTCCCGCGGGCTCGCCGCCGGCGACGACTGGCCCTGCGACTACGGCCCAGATCTCTCGCGCGGCTTTCGCGCCCTGAAGGTGTGGCTGACCTTCCAGACCCTGGGCGCGGACGCCATCGCCGGCGCGATCGAGGCCAACTGCGCCGCGGCCAAACGTCTCGCCCAGCGCGTCGCGGACTCCCGCTTGTTCGAGCTGGCCGCGCCGGTCCCGCTCAACATCGTCTGCTTCTCGCTGGCCGGCGAGGTCGGCGGCGAGCGCAACCGCGAACTGGTGATGCGCCTGCAGGAACGCGGTCTGGCGGCCCCCTCGACCACCCTGATCGGCGGCCGCGAGGTGATCCGCGCGGCGATCTTCAACCACCGTACCAGCCTCGCCGACATCGACGCCTTCTTCGAGGATGCGGCCAGGGTCGCGGCCGAACTCTGAGGCGCGATCTGTGACGTGGTAAGCGATTGATTAACATCAAGTCGTCACAAAGCGGACTTCAGCCTGCCGACGAATAGAGGCGATGGCCGCGGTCCAACGCAAATTTTCCAGCCCCTGGCCGGCGTTCCATCGGAGCGCGGGCGACGAGGGCATGATGGCGGCCATCGCCCGCATGGCCGAGGCCGCCGGCGTGCCGCCGACCCGGTTGATGACCGATTTCGCCACGCTGGCGATCGGGCCGGGCCGG
>Ga0302325_10033326_pt1 | contig 10554 bp, 6 predicted proteins | sample Palsa_T0_2_FD_201948 | JGI IMG/M metagenome (GOLD analysis project Ga0302325, IMG submission 201948) | Peat permafrost microbial communities from Stordalen Mire near Abisko, Sweden - Palsa_T0_2 | ecosystem: Environmental > Terrestrial > Soil > Palsa > Peat permafrost | place: Sweden: Abisko...
CTGCCGCGCTCTTATTGGCGGCATCCACCGAACCTTCGACCTTGGCGCTGACTTGGTCGAGCTTGCTGCCCAAATGATCGAGGGCCGCCCAGTTCTTGAACTCGGTGATGAGGATGATATCGGCATCCTGCAGGTTGTGCGGCTGAGAGACCAGTACCTCATAGCGTGTGATCAGGCCGGCAGCCTTGGCCGCCTCTTGCTGTTTTTTATAGGTCGTAGCGAGCCAATGCATGTAATCATCGAAATGGCCGTCGATGGTGCGGATGAACGTGACACTCTGTACTGGTCCGTCATTCCAATCGCGGCCATCAGCGTATGCCACCACCGTCAGCGAACCCAACGAAATGACGGCGCCCAGTGCACAAAGAATTCGACTGATACGGATCATGAAGATATCTCCTAATGTTAGATATGAGTTTTATTTGTTGTACCGCGAAGAGCAAATGGCTTTCGGGGGTCCCGGACGCTACGCCGCCAAGTCCAAGACTGCAAGCGCCCAGGCGGGCGGCAATGTTCGAGTTTCTGACTTTGGGCCGCCAGTTGCTTCTCGCCTTCGCGTGAAGGCCGTTGTCCGCCAGTGCGCCGACTTATCGATTCCAACCGACAGCGCCGACTGAACTTTGCAAGGCAGCCCGAGTGTGGGCGGCCATGCTGCCTGCTAGCGCACGCGGAGTATCTACATGCTGATTGCGCTGGCCGTCCCGCATGGTTTGCTGTTCATCTCGAGCCCGCGTCGCACGGGGACACAAATACGCAGGCGCGGATGAAAATTGCCGCCTAAGGAAAACTGTCCGCCAACGCGTTGTCTTTGCGCGTGCACGGGAACTGCACGCGTCCTGATACAATCGGTAGTCCCGCACGGCTTATCCTCGAGCTCATGGATCAGGATTACGAGAGCCCCAATTTCTTTGCCGGCCCGTATATCGATCGGCATTCCGACGCCCGCGAAACACCCGAATGGCGCGCGCAAGCCGCCGCCGATCCGGCGACGCTCTACGTCGTCGCATGCGGCACGACACACCTCATATACGGCGAACCCGCGCCGCGTATTGCCTTTCTGCAAGGCGATCACCCACTCGTAAGGTCGGCGAGCGACGACCACTTGGTTCTCCTCGGATGGTTTCGGGGCGCGCGTTGCGTGCTCGTCGAGCTCGATGCGACAGACCCGGCGGCGCTGCCGCCGGACACACGCTTTGCGGAACTGCGGACCGTGGCAGGGCTGCTGCCGTCGGATGAAGCGGGACTCCTCGCCTACGCGCGCGGACTTTCCATTTGGCACTCACGGCATCGTTTTTGCGGTACGTGCGGCGCTCCGCTGCTGCGCGAACGCGCTGGGCACGTACTGCGCTGTTCCGCTCCGGGCTGCGCCCAGGAAGCATTTCCGCGTATTGATCCTGCAATCATTGTCATGGTCAGCGACGGCGCGCGCGCATTGCTCGGGCGCCAGGCGAGCTGGCCGGTCGGGCGTTACTCGACGATTGCGGGGTTTGTCGAGCCAGGCGAGAGCCTCGAGGACGCGGTCGTGCGCGAAGTGGCTGAGGAGACTGGCGTCGCCGTGCACGGCATTCGCTACCATTCCTCGCAGCCTTGGCCATTCCCGGCCTCGCTTATGGTCGGATTTCAGGCACGCTGCGCGCCGGACGCGGCGATCCATGTGGGTGGGGAACTGGAAGACGCGCGCTGGTTCACGCGCACCGAGATCGACGCGGGGGCGGCCGGTTTGCCTCCGACGCATTCGATCTCCTACCGTCTGATCAGTACCTGGCTTGCCGGTACCGCCAATACGTCCGACTGATCTTCTGGCAGGCGCCGTATCTTGTGTCTCTTAGTGCTCGCCTGGCAGGTTCACCCCCGCTATCGGCTGATTCTCGCCGCCAATCGCGATGAATTTCACGCGCGTCCGGCAGCGCCTCTGGGCAAGTGGCCGGATGAGGACATTCTTGCCGGGCGTGATCTTGCGGCCGGCGGCACGTGGCTCGGCATCGATAAAGAGCGCCGCTTCGGCGTCGTGACCAACTTTCGCGAGTGGCCTGCATCGCAGGCTGGCGGGCCATCGCGCGGCCGCCTGATACCCGATTACCTGCGCGGGCATGAGCCACCGCAGAGCTTTGTTGCGAGTCTTAAATCCGCCGCATCCGAGTATGCAGGCTTCAACCTCCTTGTCGGAGATGAACACGAACTCTGGTATGCCTCAAATCGTGCACCGGACTTTGCTCGGCCTCTGGCGCCGGGCGTGTACGGCTTAAGCAATCAACACCTGGACACACCCTGGCCGAAGCTCACGCGCGTGCATCAGCGCTTCGAGGCGTGGCTCAATGGCGCCGCACCGGCGAACGCGCGGGAACTACTCGTCATGCTCGACGATCGAACGCCAAGCGCCGCAAGCGATAATTCGTATCCTGCGGACTTGGCGCCCGAGTGGCGCCGGGCACTGTCAGCGCCATTTGTGCTGCACCCGCTCTATGGCACGCGCTGCTCGACTGCGCTGCTGCTGACCGCGAGCGGCGCGGTGCATCTCATCGAGCGCCGCTTCGATCCTGCGGGAGATTGCAGCGGGGAAACTGACGTCGATTTGAAGTCTGGCGCGTGGTTGTAGCGCGCGCGATGTGCCCGGTAGAACCTGCCGGGTCCTCTGGAACGCTATGAAGAGCTGCAAGCGGGGCGGCCCGTCAAGCTCTAGAATTCCCTCTTTCTGATCGTGGGGCTCGATGGCCGAGCACATTCCCTTGCTGCGGGCGCTGCGGCGCAGTCGAATTCCGATGCTCATCGGCTGCCTGCTCCTCTGTGGGCCGGCGTGGGCCGACATCGATGTCGACGTCAAGGGAGTCAATGATGAGCTGCGCCGCAACGTCCTCACCTACCTAAGCTTCGCGCGCTACAAAAAGCGGCCCAACATCGACCGCGATACGCTCGATCGTCTGCTCAATCGCGTCGATCGCGAGGTGCAGGCGGCACTCAAGCCCTTCGGGTACTACGAGCCCAAGGTTGAAGCGACCCTCGAAGACCGCGGCAAGGGCAACTGGCGCGTGCATGTGCAGATCGATCCCGGGCAACCTGTGCTCATGGAGAGCGTCGATGTGCAGGTTCATGGGCCCGGCGAGCACGACCCGCTCTTTGAGCGCATCGTTGCGCACCTGCCGCTGTCGGTGGGGGCGCGCTTGAGCCACGCGGCCTACGAGCAGATCAAGGACGACCTGCAGCGCACCGCGGCGACCTACGGATACCTCGATGCACACCTGGCGGCCAATGAGCTGCTGGTGGATCCGGCAAAGCACACGGCACGCGTGACCCTGCTGCTTGACACCGGTGCGCGCTACTATTTCGGCGAGACCACGATCGAGCAGGATACGGTCAAAAATTCTCTGGTGCGCCGCTATCTGCGCTACAAGGAAGGCGACTATTTCGACATGTCGCTGCTGTTGCGCACTCAGTTCGCGCTCGATGACAGCCAGTATTTCGCGACTCTCGAGGTACTGCCGGGCGAGCCGAATCGCGCGCAGCATATCGTGCCGATCAAGATCACCGCGAAGGCAAATAAGCGCAACCGCTATTCGGTCGGGCCCGGCTATGGAACCGACACCGGCCCGCGCGCCACGCTTGCCTGGGAGGATCGGCGCGTCAATGAGGAAGGTCATCGCTTCAACACCAGCTTGCAGGAAGCATCGCGCGAGACACAGCTCAAGTCCGACTACATCATCCCGATCGGCGATCCGGCGATCGAAAAGTTGACTTTCGAGTTCTCGATCAACAATCAGAAGCCGGGCGACCTGATAACCAAGGATGTGTCCGTCGGGCCAAGCGTCACCTGGGTGCACGGCAGCTGGCAGACCGTCTATTACGTAAATGCAGTGCATGCGATCACCGAGGATGTTGCCGGCAGTTTCACCGATCAGCTGTTCGTGCCCGGGATCGAGCTTGCAACGGTTCCCAAGGGCTATCTCGGCGAGGACCTCTTCACGCGCACGTTCACCGCGGAGCTGCGCGGTTCTGCCCCGGCCTTCGGCTCCGACTCAGAGTTCATTCAACTGCACCTGCAGGCTGAGCGCAGTTTTGACCTCTTTCCGAAATGGCATCTGCTGCTGCGCGATGAAATCGGCGCAACCATCGTGTCGCGCTTCAACGACCTTCCGGGCTCGATGCGCTACTTCGCCGGCGGCGATCGCAGCGTGCGCGGCTTTGCCTACGAGGAACTCTCACCGACGCAGACCGTACCGGTGTTCGGTCCCACCGGCCAACCGGTCATCGGACCCAACGGCGTGCCTTTGACACAAACGATCAGAGTCGGCGGCAAGGATATTCTCACCGGCACCGTGGAGGTGGAACGCGACCTGCCGCGTAACTTTGGCATCGCGGTGTTCACGGACTATGGCAACGCGTTTGACCACTTCGGCGATTCGCTCTTGTACGCCGCAGGGTTCGGCGTGCGCTATCGCCTGCCAGTCCTGACGGTAGGCATTGATCTTGCGCAGCCGCTGAACCGCCCCGGTGCCGGACCGCGGCTCAACATCGACTTCTCGACGAAGCTGTAGCCATCCCATGCGTCGTCGCTTCGTACTGATTGCCGTTCTCATCACAGCGCTCGCCCTGGCGGTGCCGACCGGGGTGATCTATTTCGCGGCCTTCACGCAGAGCGGCCTGGACTTCATCGTCGCCCGAATACCGGGCCGGATCGGCGGGGTGCGTCTGAAATTCCTCAACGTACGCGGGACGTTGATCGATGGCGTGCGCATCGAACGGCTGGAGATCGACCAGGAACGGGTGTACCTGCGCTTTGAGGATGTGCGCGCACGCATCGATCTGCGATCACTCCTGTGGCAGACGATCCACTCCCCGCAGGCCTATGTGCACAGCGCGTACATTCTGGTGAAGCCCCATAAGGAAGAGCCGCCGAGCAGGGATCCGCATTTTCTGCCGCCCGGTCTTGTGATTCGCGCCGACAGTGTCCACGCGGATGCCGCTACTGTCGTGTTGCCCAACGGCCAGCGCCTGGATGGCACGCACATCGACACCGCCGGGTTTATCCGGCGGCACACGATTCAAATCTTGAGCAGTGCGTTCACCTTGGGAAGCATGCAGATCTCGGGCAATACCGAGCTGCACGCGGCGAACCCGCTCGGAATAAGCGGCACCGTGCACGTCATCCAGCAAACCGCCGGCCAGCCGGCGTGGATCTTTTCGGCCACCGCGCACGGGGATCTGAACACGATGCCGTTCACCGTGGATCTGACGGCGCCGTTCAGCGCCGACTTCCAAGGTCAGGCACGTCAGTTGACCGCGCACTGGAACTGGTCCGGCAATGCCAAGGTTGCAGGTTTTGATCTGCGCTCTTGGGGAGGCGGCAACGCCTTGGGACTCATGAGCGGCGAGCTTCAGGCCGCAGGCGACGCGACGGGCTTCAACGCTCGGGGAACTGTCACGCCCGCAGGCCTGGGAGCGGGCGTGTTCGATGCGGTGTTTGACGGTGCGTACGCCAATAACGTGCTGACCGCCACGCGCATGGAATTGACGCATCAGGCCTCCGGCGCGCATCTGACGGGCGCCGGCACCATCGGTGTGGTGGACAACGGCCCGCGGCTCAACCTCAAGGGTAACTGGCGCGAATTTCGCTGGCCGCTTGTAGGGAGCGATGTTGCGCTCAGGAGCGCTGGCGGCGACTACGCAATTTCGGGAACGTGGCCCTACGATTTGCGCGGCAATGCCCTCGTGTCCGTGCGCAATTTTAACTCGATACCCATAAAAATGGCGGCGCAGCTGGCGAAGGACCGGCTCACTGTCAAGAGCGCGGATTTGACGCTGCTCGACGGGCAGGCGCACCTCGCCGGTGAAGTCGTGTGGGCGCCGGGCCAAAGCTGGTCGGTCGCAGGAAATGCCACCGGCATCAATCCCGGCAAGATGCGCGCCGACCTCCCCGGCCAGCTGAACTTCGGCTTCAGCGCGCAAGGCGCGGGCTTCACGAGCGACGGGGATTTCAGCGTTGAACTCAACGACATCGCCGGACGACTGCGTGGACTGACCGCCCGCGGCGCTGGCAAGCTCGCGCGGCGCGGCAAAGCCTGGGAGTTCTCCGCCGTGCGCGTGGGTCTCGGGCAGACCAACGTTGCGCTCGACGGCAAGGTGGGTGAAGAGCTCGCACTCAAATTCACAGTGGACGCGACCGACATGAGTCTCCTCGCCGCCGACGCCCGCGGTGAGCTGCACGCGCACGGCGCGCTCGGCGGAACCCGGCGCCTGCCGGCGCTCACTCTGAGCGCACATGGCAAGGGCATGCACCACGACAGCATGTCCCTGGAGAGCATCGATGCGGAGGTCGACTTCGATATGGGTGCGGCGCACAGATCGAAGATCGACCTGCATGCGCGCAACTTCCAATTTCGCGAGCGCAAGCTGAGTTCACTCGATATCAGCCTCGACGGCACGACCGCCAGCCACGTCATGCGCCTCGACGCTAAAGCCGTGGGACTTGCGGTGCAGCTACAGGCTACCGGCGGAGTCAATCACGACACTTGGCAGGGGCAGCTGACCGGCTTCAACGTGGATGGCAATGAATCCTTGCACCTGGTGCTCGAGGCGCCGGTCGGCCTCTTGGCGTCGGCGGACCATGTACACGCCGATAAAATCTGCGTCCACGGCCAGCCCGGGCGCATGTGCCTGGCTGGCGACTGGACACCTGCGCATTGGTCCGCGGAAGTTGCGGCGCAAGACCTGCCTATGAGCACCCTGACGGCCGGTTTCACACCGACAATTGAATACCGCGGCCGATTGAGCGTCACCGCCAGCGCCTCCGGCAGCGGCGCAGAGCCGCTCACGGGCAGCCTGCGAGCCGATCTTATTGACGCCGGGCTCTCGCATCACACGCCGAGCGGCAAGATTGAGCTCGTCAAGCTCGGCACGGGCATCGTGACCGTCACCGCGACCCATGCCGCCGTCGCGACCGATGTCAGCTTCGATGCGGGCGAGGTCGGCACGATCAAAGGCCGCGCCAGTGTTGCCCGCACGGCGGCGCGCTGGCAGGACATGCCGCTCGTGGGTGAGCTGCATGCGCAGACGGCCGAGCTGGGTTACGTAACCTTGTACTTCCCGGAAATCGACAAGGCCTCGGGCAGGCTCGACGTCAATCTCGCCATCACCGGCACGCTCGGCACGCCACTCATCGAAGGCACGATCAGACTCTCAAACACCGAGCTCGATTTCTTTCAGGTGAATCTCGCCCTGCGCCAAACCGAGCTCGACGCAACCCTGCACGACAACGCGCTCGAATTCAGCGGCTCGTCACATATCGGGCAGGGAACCTTGAGCGCCAAAGGCGCGCTGGCGTGGCGCGACTCCCTGCCCTATGGGCACTTCCATATGGAGGGTACGCAGCTGCGCGTGGCGGACATTCCCGAGGCGCAGATCGATGCCTCGCCCAAGCTCGATTTCACCATCAAGGGTCGGCAGATCACTGTCGCGGGCAGCGTCAGCGTGCCGTACGCGAAGATCGTGCCCGCGGATCTGACGGGTGCGGTGCGCGCCTCTCCGGATGAGGTGCTGGTGGGCAAGCAACCCGAGAATCCGAATGAACGCTTCGACGTCACGAGCGACGTCACGCTGTCACTCGGTGACAAGGTGAGCATTGACACCCTGGGCTTAAAAGCGCGGCTCACGGGCAGCATTGCCGTACACAGCGGCACGGACAACATCACAAGCGGGACCGGGGAGCTGTTCATCGAGGACGGCAAATACTCCGCCTACGGCCGCCAGCTCGACATTCAGCGCGGCCGGCTCATCTTCAACGGCGGTGTCATCGACAACCCGGGCATCGATATCCGCGCGGTCAAGGTGTTCCCGGACGTGACGGCGGGAATCAACGTCCGCGGCAGCCTGCAGCAGCCGCGCATTTCCTACTTCTCGGACCCGTCTTTGACGCAATCCCAGATCCTCTCGCTGCTGCTCGCGGGCGGCTCTCTGCAGAGCGTGCAGAACCGCCAGAACGGCGCTGCGGCACAGGCCATAGCGCAAGGCGGCGCGATCCTCGCGCAGCAGCTCGGCTCCAAGGTCGGCATCCAGGACGTGAGCCTCGAGTCGGACCTCGACGAGACCTCGCTCGTACTCGGCCGGTATCTCTCGCCGCGCCTGTATATCAGCTATGGCGTCAGTCTCACGCAGCAGCTGAATACGGTGAAGCTGCGCTACACCCTCAGCGACCGCTGGACTATCAAGACCGAAGCGGGTCAGGCGCGCGGCGCCGATCTCGTCTACACGATTCAGAAATAACGACCGGCGCACACTGCGCCGCGCCGCGTATTGACCGCGCGTGCATTAATATGCAAAATGCGTGCAATTTTATGCAGGCGCAATCATGTCTGTGACCGATCACCATCAGTCCGACCGCAGGAATGCAATCGTGCGGCTGCTCGCCGGCGGCGCCGTGCGCAAACAGCAGGATCTCGTGCGCCTGCTGCACAAAGAGGGCTACGTCGCGACGCAATCATCCATCAGCCGCGATCTGCGCGAGATCGGCGTGCTGAAGGCGAGCGGCCGCTACCTGCTGCCGCCGCAGGACGTGGTGCGCGCCAATGGCAAGTTCAACGCGCTCGCGCAGTTTGTGCAGCAGATCCGGCGCGCGGGCCCGTGTCTGACGGTGGTCAAGACCTCCACCGGCGCGGCACAAAGCGTGGCGGTGGCCATCGATAAGGCGCAGTGGCCCGAGGTCGTCGGCACGCTCTCCGGAGACGACACCATCTTCATCGCGACCGGCGGTGCTCGCGCGCAGTCCGGCATCGTGACTCGTCTGCGCGAGATGTTTGGAGTTTGAGCGCCGTGTCAGCTATCTCATCCGCCGCCGGCGAGCCCATTGTGCTTGCGTATTCCGGCGGCCTCGATACGTCCTTTCTCGTGCCGTGGATCGGCGAGCGTTACGGCCGGCCCGTCATCACCGTGACGGTGAACACGGGCGGCATAGATGCAGCGGCGGCACGCGCGCTCGAGGAGCGCGCCCGCGCCCTGGGCGCGGTACAGCATCATCTGATCGATGCGCGTACGGAGTACTTCGAAGAGGTCCTGCGCTTCCTCATCATGGGCAATGTACGGCGCGGACAGCTTTATCCGCTGTGCGTCGGCGCCGAGCGCGTGATGCAGGCGCAAACGATCGCGCGCCTGGCACGCTCGCTCGGCACGCGCACCATTGCCCACGGCTGCACGGCGGCCGGCAACGATCAGGTGCGCTTCGAGGTCGCGTTGCGGACATTGGCACCGGAGCTGGAGGTTCTGGCACCGGTGCGCGATCAGGCCTTCAAACGCTCGGACGAGCTGGAATACTTGCGGGCGCGGGCGCTGCCGGTGCCGCCATTTGGCGCCGCTTATTCCATCAACCGTGGGCTCTGGGGCGTGACCATCGGCGGACTGGAGACCCTGACCTCCTCCGGCAGCATTCCGGATGAGGCCTGGGTCCTGACCCGCGACGCATTCGTGCGCCCGCGCGCGCCTGCCCACCACACGATTTCCTTCGAGCGCGGGCGGCCGTGCGCTCTCGACGGTCAGAGCCTCTCAGCCGTCGCTGTCATCGAAGCGCTCGAGACGCTCGCGGGCGCATTCGGCATAGGCCGCGCCATCCATCTCGGGGATACCATCATTGGTACCAAAGGCCGCGTCGCATTTGAAGCGCCGGCCGCGGAAACGCTGCTCGTCGCGCACCGTGAACTGGAGAAGCTCGTGTTGAGCGCACGCCAGCAGCGCATCAAGGAACTGGTCGCGCAGCCGTACGGAGATCTCGTGCACGAGGGCCAGCTTCTGGATCCCGTGGGCCGCGACATCGAAGCTCTGCTCGTGTCCTCACAGGAGCGGGTCACGGGCGCGGTGCGCGTGCTGCTGCGTCCGGGCTCGGTGTTTGTCGAAGGCGTCGAGTCGGCGTACTCGCTCATGAGTGCATCGCGCGGCGTCTACGGCGAGTCGGCGGGCGAGTGGACGGCTGTCGATGCGCTCGGCTTCTCCAAGATCGCAGCGCTGCCCGGCATGTTCTATCGGCGCGCAGGCGAACTCGCCGACGCCGGTAAGCGCTGAAGAGCGTGCCCGCGCCATGGTGAGCGACATGCTACGCGTCGTTGTCGACAAAGTTGCCTCGGTCACGCAGGCCTGCGGCCTCTCGCACGAGCTGCGCGTTTCGCCCGACATACCGCCCGAGGAAGGCGTCGTGATCGTCGTCGAAATTCTCAACAACAAGAGCACCTATAACACCCTCGAGCTCACGAGCGGCCGCATGGCGAAAGTAGGTAAGGGCGATATCGTCGCCGGCGCCCTCGGACACAGGAAGGCTCTCTTCGGCTACTCCGGGCACATCCCAGCTTCAGTGCAGCCGGGGGACATCATTCAGATGCTCAATATCGGCGGAGTGCTCGGCATCTGTGACTCGGTCAATCCGGAAAAGGGCAGGCCCTTTGACTGCCGCGTCATCGGCGTCGTCCTGCACTTCCCGTACCTCGGTGAACGCATCGGCGTGCCGGCGCGCGTCGGCCAGCGGCCGCTCGATTTAAATGCGCCGCTCGATGCCCATGGTGTGCCGGTCGTTGCCATCGCCGG
>Ga0302325_10033329_pt1 | contig 10554 bp, 9 predicted proteins | sample Palsa_T0_2_FD_201948 | JGI IMG/M metagenome (GOLD analysis project Ga0302325, IMG submission 201948) | Peat permafrost microbial communities from Stordalen Mire near Abisko, Sweden - Palsa_T0_2 | ecosystem: Environmental > Terrestrial > Soil > Palsa > Peat permafrost | place: Sweden: Abisko...
GGAGTCGGCTTTTGGTGCTCTTGCCTACGATGAAGTGCGCGATGGTGCCCAAGTGCTGGTGATCTCCACTGATGACGCCTGGTTCGGCACCTCGTCGGGTCCATATCAGCACGCGCAGATCGCACAAATGCGCGCGATTGAAACCGGCGAATATGTCGTGCGCGCAGCCGCAACGGGGATTAGCGGCATCATTGCGCCGGACGGGTCGTGGCAAGCACGCCTGCGTCTCGACGTGCAAGGAAACGTGAGCGGCAACGTGGGACCCGCCGTGGGTTCACCGTTCGCGCACATCGGCCCGACGCGCATCTGGATTGCTCTCATTGCGCTATATGTGCTGCTCCTGACCCTGCCCTCAAGGCGCAGGCAAGCGCAATGAAACGACGGATTCCGTGGCGCTGGGTCGCAGTGATCGGCGGCGCCGCGGTCGCGATTTGGGTGATCGTCGAAGTGATTCTCGCCGGCATCGGAACGCCGCCGCTTCCCCCCGATCAGATGGGCATTACGCTGCGCGGCGGTCGCGTGCAGGGCAGTCGCATCGTCACCAAGGCATGGAGCTTCGATTATCGCGACGCGCAGCTCTCGCCCGACGGAACTACCGGCACGGTGGACGGCGTGCACGACGGTGTCGTGTTCCGGCACGGCAAGCCCTATTTGAAGATTACCGCGCAACGGATCAGCGTCGACACGATGTCGCTCAATTTCACGGCGATCGGGAAAGTTACCGTGGCCATGATCGGCGATCCGCTCAACCGCTCGTTCGACACCGATCTAGTGCAGTGGACCAACGCCACGAAGCTGCTCTTGATGCCCCACCCAAGCTATCTCCATAGTGAGGCGCATACGCTCGCATTTAGCACGGTGACGATTGATTTTGGCAAGGATCAGATCCACTTTGGCTCGATCCGGGGCAGCACGGAAGTCAAGACCTAGCTGACCTTGAGGCGCTTGCTCGGTTGGCCGATAGATAAATCATGCGCTGCCTACGCCTGGTATTTACCTGTGCGGTCGTCCTTGCCGTCGCCGCCTGCGCCCACAAGAGCAGCGCCCCGGCTCAGCCGTCCCTACCCCCAATGTTGATCGACGACCGCGGGATCGTGATGCCACTCGAACAGGCCGTAACCAAAATCAGTTATCGGCCGTGGGTTCCGCATCGGCAGATCCTCAAAATTGCGGTGATTCCACCGCTGGGCGATCTCGACACGCCGGATCACCGTGGGATCGCTTTCGAGTATCAATTCGGCAGTCAGGCGATGTTGCTGTCAGAATGGCCCAAGCAGAACTTCACGCTACTCTTTTTGCACGGCCAGGACATCACGTTCACACCATGCACCATCGCGCACTACAAAGCCGATGGCGTTGCGTGGACGACAAAAACAAAACTGGCGATGACCTTACAACCCGACGGAAATGTGAATCCGAAGGATGTTGATGCCGAAGCACGGCGACTGATCGCGCAAGGCGCGTGTAACTAGCCTTTTTCAGACTGCTCGTCGTCGCTGCGTTTTTTCTTCGCTTCGGCGATTAATTTTTTGACCTTCTGGCCGCCCTTATGTCCGATCGTCTCATAAAAATCCGGGCCGTATTTTTCCTTTACGACCTTACCGCCTTTTTGTCCGATGGTCTCATAAAACTCGACACCGTGACGATCGCGCGTGGCTTTACCACCTTTACGACCGATTTCTTCGTAAAAGGTGGAGCCATAGCGATCGCGTACGGTGTCGCCGCCTTTTTTGCCGGCTTCACGAACCGACATTTCCTTGGCCGCATCGTCCTCGCCGCTTTTTTTCCCTACCATAGCGTACTACGACTTGCGCTTTGGTTTCTGACCGCCTTTTTGACCAATGACTTCGTAGAAGGACGGGCCGTACTTGGTTTTCGTTGCCTCGCCGCCCTTGCGTCCGATTTCTTCATAAAACTCGGTTCCGTACTTTGCTTTGACCCGTTCACCGCCGCGACGGCCGGCTTCACGAACACTCATGCCGCCTTGCGGCTCTTCTTGGATCGACATCTGGGTTTCGTCCCTCCAGATAGAAAAGGATACGAACCTACATATGCCCACACGCCCGCTCGCTAAACCCAGGAGTTTCTGACATGATTTCGACGGTCATCGTGGGCGGCACGATTATTGACGGTACCAGTCGTCCACGCTTCTCGACCGATCTTGCAATTGCGGGTAACCTCATAGCTCGAATCGGCGACTGTAGCGAGGTCGACGCGCCGCACCGCGTCGATGCTCGAGGCGCAATCCTAGCGCCGGGGTTCATCGACACGTGCGCCTACGCCGGTTTTAGCGGACGCTCGCTTCCTCGCCCCGACTCGAAGACGGCCCAAGGCGTTACCAGCGAAATCTTTACAGAGCGGCCGTCGGCAACGCGCGCGATCGTACGTCTGCGCGACTACGGGCGCGAACTGCACGCTGCCCTGGATGAAGCCATCGATGCTGCCCGCCGCGCCGATGCGCCGGTGCACATCGAACATCTGCACGTTGAAGGCCGCGAGCGCTGGGGCACGGTCGATCGCGCCCTCGAGCGCATCGAACGTGCGCGCGATCGCGGGGTGGATATCACGTGCGACGTGTATCCATACGCCGCGACGTGGATCGAGCTGCGCGAGCTGCTCCCGCCGTCGTTCGATATCGACGACTACGACGACGAAAGCGTCGCGGCCGCTGCCGCACTCGAAATGACGGCGCGCCTTGGCGACATTTGGCACGACCTCATGCTAGCCGAAGTTTCGAGCGAGGAACGCTATGCATGGTGCGGGATGCGCTTCGACGAGATCGCGCGGCAAATGCGACTGCAACCCGCGCGCGCCGTGATCGAATTTGCACGGCTCGACGGCGATCGCGCGCGCGCCTTTTATTTTTGCATGAACGAGGAAGATGTCGCGACCGTGCTCTCCGCCGGCTTCTGCACGATCGGCACCAGCACGCAGGCACTTTCCTTCGACGACGAACGTTACGGTCTCGTGCACCCGCGAGCATTTGGAACCTTCCCTCGCGTGATCGGGCGTTTCGTCCGGCAACGCCGCACGCTCGCGCTCGAGGAGGCGATCCATCGGATGACGGGCCTTGCGGCCCGGGCCTTCGGACTCGATGGGCCGGGGGAACTGCGCCCTGATGCGCCGGCCGATCTGGTCCTTTTCGACGCGGCTGAATTCGTCGATACCGCGACCTACGAGCGGCCGGTATCGGCACCGCTTGGGTTGAAGTCGCTTTGGATCGCCGGAGAAGCGACGGGGAGGCCACTCTAAGATGCTCGCGCTTGCTGCGCTGACGCTTTCGCTGCAATTACGGCAGACGAGCTTCGACTTGCTCGACGGCGTCTCGATCGAGGTCGCGACGCATAACAGCGCGACCGCACCGGTCGTCGTCAAATTCGCACAACCCCCCGAGTATGAGATCGACGTGCTGCGCGGCAGTGACGTCATCTGGAAGAACTCGACCGAAGTTCCGGTTGAAGCGACGTTCCCGGTGCACACTCGGCAATTCGTGCCGGGACCGAGCGTTCTCGTCGTCTACATTTGGAATGGAACCGAATCTGACGGTTCGGCGCCGGGCCCCGGGACGTACACCGTGCGCGTACGGCTTCTTGGTCAAGGCGTGACGCCCGAAGCGAGCACAAAGGTGCGCTTCATCGATCCCATTCCGGTTACGGCTCTCGACAAGCTCAAGCAAGGTGACACGGTGACGATCGCCGGAACGCTCGATGCGACCAAAGGCATTCTGACCGATGCAACCGGGACGATTCCACTCGGACGGCGGCTCCTCAACGCGCCGGCCGGCACCATCGCCGTGCGCGGATATCTGCTCCGGCGCGTCGGTCGTCCGAGCGTCTTCTTCGTGCAACGCTGGGCGCCGATGCAATGACGCCGGAGTGGCTCTGCGCGAACGGCTTGGGCAGCTATGCATCCGGCACGCGCAGTGACGCGCTGACGCGACGCTATCACGGGCTGCTCGTCGCGGCGCTCGACCCGCCGCTGGGACGGCGCGTGCTCTTTAGCAAACTCGATACTTCGGTCGAGTATTGCGGCCGGAACACCGATCTGTCGGCAAATCGCTGGCACGACGGGACGCTCGCCCCGCACGGCGACGTAACGATCGTCGATTTTTCTCTCGAGGGCGGCGTGCCCGTCTGGACCTACGCCGTCGCGGACGCGCTCCTCGAGCGGCGAATCTGGATGGAGTATGGTGCTCACACCACGCACGTCGAGTGGACGCTGCGCGACGCGAGCGCACCGGTCGATCTTGCACTCAAAGCCTACGTAAACGATCGCGACTACCACGCGCTCACCGCGGCCTACGATATCGCAAACGTCGCGCACGTCGATGGCGAGCTGGTCACCGTGCGCATGGGCGGGGGTACGCCGTGGTATTTGCGCGCGCCGGGCGCGCAAATCGAAGAAGGCACGCAGTGGTACTACGGTTTTCGCTACGACGCCGAAACGCAACGAGGGCTCGACGATCGCGAGGATCTTTATCACGCGGTGACGATTCGCGCGCGACTGCTTGGGACGGGCGCTACGCTACGCATCAGCGCATCGCTCGATTCCGCCCAAGCCGCTGCACGCAACCCCCATGTACGGGAGAGCGAACTGCTCGAGAGCTGGCGCAAAGCCCATCCGAAAATCGTTAGCGCTCCCCAATGGATCGAGCGCCTCGTTCTCGCGGCCGACGCGTTTATCGTCGCGCGGGTGGTCGACGGTGTGCCGGGTTCGACCATCATTGCAGGCTACCACTGGTTTGGCGATTGGGGACGCGATACGATGATCGCTCTTCCCGGACTCGCACTTTGCACCGGACGCGTCGACGTCGCGCGCACGATCCTGCAGACCTTCGCGCGCTTCATCGATCAGGGCATGCTGCCGAACCGCTTTCCGGACAGCGGCGCACCGCCCGAGTACAACACCGTGGACGCGGCTCTGTGGTTCATCGAGACCGTGCGACTCTATCACGCGGCGACGCGCGATCGAGCACTGGTCGAGTCACTTTTCGACAAGCTGCACGAGATCATCGCGTGGTATGAACGCGGGACGCGCTACGGCATCGCGGTCGACCCGAGCGACGGACTCGTCCACGCGGGTGAACCCGGCGTCCAACTCACCTGGATGGACGCGAAGATCGGCGATTGGGTCGTTACGCCGCGCATCGGCAAGCCGATTGAGATTAACGCACTCTGGTACAACGCACTCTGCGCGATGGACGGGTTCGCGCAGCTACTCGGACGCGACACCTCGCACTACCGCGCGCTGGGCGGCGCGGCGCGCGCGTCGTTCGAGCGCTTCTGGAATCCCGTACAGGATTTTCCCTACGACGTGCTCGACGGACCCGACGGTAACGATGCGTCGATCCGGCCGAATGCCGTGTATGCCGTCGCGTTGCCGTTTCGCGCCTTCGAAAGCCGCCGCGAACACGCGATCGTCGATCGCATCGCACATGAGCTATGGACTCCGATGGGACTGCGTTCGCTCTCGCCCTCCGATCCGGCGTACACGGGCCATTACGGGGGCTCGCCGCACGATCGCGACGCCGTCTATCATCGCGGTACCGCTTGGCCCTTCCTCGCGGGAGCGTTTGCCCGCGCCTACGCGAATGCATACGGAGACCGAACGCGCGCGCTACGCTTCATCGAGGCGCTGGGTTCGCGCTTGGATTGTTACGGCATGGGAACGTTAGCCGAGATCGCCGACGGCGACGCGCCGAACCACGCTCGCGGCTGCATCGCGCAAGCCTGGAGCGTCGGCGAAGTACTCCGTACCTGGCACGCTTTACAGGGGAGCGAGGAATGATCGAGCCACCGACCGCCGAGCACGGCCGCATGTTCGAGCACGCCGAGCGCCACAAGTGGCGGGCGTGGGGACCGTACGTCAGCGATCGGCAATGGGGAACCGTGCGCGAGGATTACAGCGCGACGGGCGAAGCGTGGGATTACTTTCCGTTCGATATCGCGCATCAGCGCGTCTATCGCTGGGGCGAGGACGGCATCTTCGGCATCTCCGACCTCGCTCAACATCTGTGTTTCGGCCTCGCGATGTGGAACGGCAACGACGACCGCGTCAAGGAGCGTCTTTTCGGTCTTTCCGGATCGCAAGGCAATCACGGTGAAGACGTTAAGGAATACTATTACTACCTCGACAATTTACCATCGCACGCGTACATGCGTGCGCTCTATAAATATCCGCATGCGGCGTTTCCCTATCAGGCGCTGATCGACGAGAACCGCCGCCGCGGGCGCAACGAATCCGAATACGAGCTGATCGACACCGGAATCTTTGACGACAACGCCTACTTTGACGTCGAAATCGAATACGCGAAGGCCGCTTGCGACGACATCCTAATCCGCGTTCGCGCCACCAACCGCGGCGCTGCCGCGCACGTGTTGCACCTGCTGCCGACGCTCTGGTTTCGTAACGAGTGGTCGTGGCGCGAGGGCATCGAGCGCTCCTCGATCGAGCAGCGTCACCACGTTCGAGGCATCCACGCCCTGGTGGCTCACCAGGCCAACCTCGGCGACTATTGGTTCTACGCCAATGGCGCCGACGCGATGCTCTTCACCGAGAACGAAACGAACTTCGAGCGGCTCTATGGCGTCCCAAACCGCACGCCGCGCAGCAAAGACGGGATCGAACGCTTTTTGCTGCATGCCGAGACGGGCGCCGTCGACGACATCCGCGGCACCAAAGTCAGCGCGCATTATCCGATGACGCTTGAATCGGGCGAGACGCGCGTCGTGGAACTACGCCTCTCAAAGAATGCGCACGATTCGCCGTTCGGCGCCGCGTTCGACGAGGCGTTCACTACGCGAATCGATGAAGCCGATGCGTTCTACGAGGAGATCAACCCGTTCCATTCCGATGTCGAGGCGCGACGCGTCCAGCGTCAAGCGTTCGCCGGCCTTCTGTGGACGAAACAGTTCTATCACTATAACGTGCCACGCTGGCTCAACGGTGATCCGCTGCAGCCTCCGCCGCCGCCGCAGCGCCTTTATGGGCGCAATGCGGATTGGATCAATTTCGACTCGGCCGAAGTGATGTCGATGCCCGACAAATGGGAATATCCGTGGTTTGCCGCATGGGATCTCGCCTTTCACACGGTCGCATTCGCGTTGATCGATCCGACATTTGCCAAAAATCAGCTCGTGCTGCTTGCGCGCGAGTGGTTCATGCACGGCAACGGTCAGCTCCCCGCTTACGAGTGGGCCTTCAGCGACGTCAACCCTCCGGTGCACGCATGGGCCGCACTGCGTATTTACCACATCGAGCAAAAGGAGCACGGGCGCGGCGACATCGCGTTTCTCGAGCGCATCTTCCAAAAGCTGCTCCTCAACTTCACGTGGTGGGTCAATCGCAAAGACGCGCAGGGCAACAATGTCTTTCAAGGCGGCTTTCTGGGCCTTGACAATATCGGCGTCTTCGACCGCAGCAAGCCGCTGCCCACCGGCGGATTCCTGAACCAATCCGACGGCACGAGCTGGATGGGCGTGTACACGCTCAACATGCTGGCCATCGCGATCGAACTTGCGATGCACAATAACGTTTACGAAGACATTGCGATCAAGTTCTTCGAGCACTTCCTCTACATTGCCGACGCGATGAATCACCTCGGCGGATCGGGTCTGTGGAATCACGAGGATGGCTTCTATTACGATATGTTGATGCTCGACGACGGTCAGAAGATACCGATGCGCATCCACTCGATGGTCGGGCTCCTTCCGCTGCTCGCCGTTGAGATCATCGAACCCGAGGAATTCGATGCGCTTCCCGAATTCAAACGCCGGGTGGAGTGGTTCATCAGTCATCGGCCCGAGCTCGCGCGCAACGTTGCCAGTATCGACGAGACCGGAGTCGGTCAACGCCGGCTGCTTTCAATCGTGAGCCGCGACCGCTTGGCTCGAATCCTCACGACGGTGCTCGATGAAAATGAATTCTTGAGCCCCTACGGATTGCGCGCGCTCTCGCTCTATCACAAGGAGCACCCATTCGTCTTGCGCCTGGACGGACAGGAATATCGCGTTGATTACGAACCGGCCGAATCGACCAGTGGACTTTTCGGCGGAAATTCCAACTGGCGCGGGCCGGTGTGGTATCCGCTGAACTATCTGCTGATCGAAGCACTGCAGAAGTTCCACTACTACTACGGCGGCACGCTCAAAGTCGAATCCCCGACCGGCAGCGGCAACATGTGCGACCTGTGGGAGGTCAGCGCAATGCTCTCCAATCGGCTGATCAACCTCTTCCTCCCGGATAAGAACGGCCATCGTCCCGTGTTCGGCGGCGTCGAGAAATTCAACGCCGATCCGTATTGGCGCGACAACGTGCTCTTCTACGAATACTTCCACGGCGACAACGGGGCCGGAATCGGTGCCAGCCACCAAACCGGCTGGACGGCGCTGGTTGCAAAGCTCATCGAACAACGCAGCGAATACGGATAAGCGCATGAGTCGCTATCCGCACATCCCCACGCATGTCGTGATCCTTTCCTTTGAGGGCCCGGATCGCTATTCAATGGTGGGCGGCCTCGGCGTACGCGTGAGCGAGCTGGCAATCGCACTCGACGAAGCGGGCATCACGACCGATCTGATCTTCGTCGGCGATCCTCATCTCGACCCGGTCGAATCGCGCGGAAAGGCGCTGACGTGGCGCCGCTGGTGCCAGTGGATCTCCGCCCATCATCCGCTGGGCGTCTACGATGGCGAGTGGGGCAAGATGGAAGATTACCGCAACTCTGTTCCGGCCTTCATCCTCGATGAGATCCTGCGCCCGGCGGCCGCTCGCGGTTCGCGCGTGCTGGTGATGGCAGAAGATTGGCAGGTTGTCCCAGCGGTCTTGACCCTCGACCGCATCGCGCGCGAGGCTGGACTGCGCGATGGGCTCACGATCGCGTGGAATGCGAACAACACCTACGGCTTTGCGACCATCGACTTTCACGCGCTAGCTCAAGCGGCGACGATAACGTGCGTGAGCCGCTATATGAAGTTTGAGCTCGCGCAGCACGGCGCGCAGGCGTTGGTGATTCCCAACGGCATTCCCGAGCGCGTCTTCACCGAAGCGAGCGCCGCCGGCGCAGCCTATCTGCGTCGCATGCTCGGCAACCGTCACTTGCTGCTCAAGGTCGGCCGCTTCGATCCCGACAAACGCTGGCTGCAAGCCATCGATGCCGTCGCCGATCTGCGCGCGCAGAGCGTTCCGGTGCAACTCGTGGTGCGGGGCGGCAAGGAGGCCTATGCCGGGGAAGTCTTCGGGCGCGCCCATGCGCGCGGGCTGGTGATCGACGACGTGCACCTCGAGGCACCGTCGGCCGAATCGCTCGCCGGTGTGTTGGCGAATTCGCATGCCGACATCGTCAACATTCGCAGTTTCTTGCCCGACGAGCTCCTGTATACGCTCTACGCCGCAGCCGACGCCGTCCTGGCCAATAGCGGGAAGGAACCCTTTGGCCTGGTGGGTCTGGAGGTCATGGCCTCGGGCGGCGTCGCGGTCTGCGGCTCGACCGGCGAAGATTATGCGCGCACGTTCGACAACGCAATCGTCTGCGACACCGCCGATCCCGCCGAGCTTGCGAGTTATCTCGAACGGCTGTGGAGCGATCCGGGACAGCGCGAACGCATGATCGAGAGCGCAAACGCTACCGCCCGACAATTCACCTGGCCCTGTGTCCTCGATATCCTCGACGCAAAACTCGCATTCGTGACATCCGGCTCGTGAGCGAGTTGAACACCGACGTCGTCGTCATTGGTGCGGGCGCAGCCGGGCTTGCCGCGGCGCGCCGCCTGCACGAGCGCGACGTCACATTTCTCGTGCTCGAAGCGCGCGAGCGGGTGGGCGGTCGCGCATATACGCTCTCCTCGGCTCATGGATCGTACCCAATCGAGCTCGGCGCTGAATTCATTCATGGGGCCGCGAAATCAACGCGCGAATTACTGCGTGAAATCGGCGAAGAGGTTGCCCCGAGCGACGGACAATACTTTCGGATGCAGCGGGGTCACCTCGAGCCCGAGTCCGAGCGCTGGGCGACGACCGAACGCATCTTGCAGCACGTAGACATCGAGCAGCCCGATCAGAGCGTCGCGGCGTTTCTCGACACGATCCCGCGCGGGGAACTTTCGTCCGAACAACGCGCCGACGTGTGCGCGCTCGTCGAGGGCTTCGACGCCGCAATCGTAGAGGACGCGAGCATTATCGGCATCGCGAAGGAATGGCGTAGCGGCGTCAACGATACTTCCCATCGCCCAATTCACGGCTACGCACCGGTAATGGAACACTTGGCACGAATTGCCGGTGACCGTCTCTTGTTGCAAGCCGTGGTGACGCGGATCGCCTGGTCTGCGCACGATGTTACGATCGATGCCGTGCGCGCCGGCGAGCCACTGCGCGTACGTGCGAAACGCGCAATCATTACGCTTCCAATCGGCGTGCTGCAAGCTCACGCCGACCTCTTTGCGCCCGCACTCCCTCCCGAAAAGCGTGCGGACATCGACCGGATCGCAATGGGCCCGGTCCTCAAAGTCGCGCTTGAATTTCATACCCCGTTTTGGAGAGAGGTCGAAAAAGGGCGCT
>Ga0302325_10033330_pt1 | contig 10554 bp, 9 predicted proteins | sample Palsa_T0_2_FD_201948 | JGI IMG/M metagenome (GOLD analysis project Ga0302325, IMG submission 201948) | Peat permafrost microbial communities from Stordalen Mire near Abisko, Sweden - Palsa_T0_2 | ecosystem: Environmental > Terrestrial > Soil > Palsa > Peat permafrost | place: Sweden: Abisko...
CGCCCGCGCGGCGCTCTCAGACCAGGCCACGCGGCCGATCTTCGTGACTCGCGCCTACGGCCTGCCGCCGTGGACGACGCCGGACACGATGGTGCTGCTGGCCAGCTACTCGGGGGACACCGAGGAGACGCTCGCATGCTACGAGTCGGCCGGGGCGCTGGGGGCGCGGCGCACGGTGGTCACCACGGGAGGGCGTCTGGCCGAGATGGCCCGTGCCGACGGCGTTCCCGTGATCCCGCTCCCGGGCGGTTTCCAGCCTCGCGCCGCGGTCGCCTACATGACCGTCGCGGCGCTCGAGGTCGCGGCGCTGTGCGGCGCGGGGCCGCGGCTGAACTCGGAGATCGACGTGGCCGCCTCGCACACCGAGCAGCTGGTCGCCGAGTGGGGCCCGGATGCGCCGGAGGACTCGCTGGCCAAGGAGATCGCCCGCGGCCTGCACGGAACCACCCCGGTGATTGCCGGTGCCGGGCTCACCACCCCGATCGCCTATCGCTGGAAGACGCAGATCAACGAGAACGCCAAGCAGCCGGCCTTTACGAACGAGCTGCCCGAGCTCGATCACAACGAGCTCGCCGGCTGGGACGGCGCCCAGGAAGTGGGGCGATTCTCGGCGGTGTTCCTCGATGACTCCGACGTCCATCCCCGCCTGAAGGAGCGGATGGACCTCACCGAGCGCCTCATCGCCGGCAACGCGGCAACGAGCTTTCGCCTCCAGACGCGGGGGCAGACGACCATCGAGCGGGTTATCTCGCTGGTGCTGCTCGGCGACCTCGTCTCGATCTACCTGGGCGTGCTACGCGGCGTGGATCCCGGTCCCGTGAAGGCGATCGAGGAGCTGAAGGCCGCCCTCGCCAAACGCTGATGACGCGCCGCTGCGCTACAACACTGACCATGGAGACTCCAAGATGAACCCAACCGCCACCGTGACCGAGACCGACTTCAAGGTCGCCGACCTGTCCCTCGCCGACTTCGGCCGCAAGGAGATCACGCTTGCAGAGCACGAGATGCCCGGCCTGATGGCCATCCGCCGCGAGTATGCCGACGCGCAGCCGCTGAAGGGCGCACGCATAACCGGCTCGCTGCACATGACGATCCAGACGGCGGTGCTGATCGAGACGCTCACCTCGCTCGGGGCGCAGGTGCGCTGGTGCAGCTGCAACATCTTCTCCACCCAGGACCACGCCGCCGCCGCCGTCGCGGTCGGGCCCGAGGGCAGCGCCGAGGATCCCCGTGGCGTCCCGGTTTACGCGTGGAAGGGCGAGACGCTCGAGCAGTACTGGTGGTGCACCGAGCAGGTGCTCAACTGGCCGACTCCGGGCGAGGACGGCTCGGTCGGCCCCAACATGATCCTCGACGACGGCGGCGACGCGACGCTCCTCGTGCACAAGGGCACCGAGTATGAGAAGGCCGGCGCCGTACCAGACCCGGCGAGCGCCGACTCGGAGGAGCTCGGCGTGATCCTGTCCGTGCTCACGCGCTCGCTGGGCGAGGATCCGCACCGCTGGACGCAGATCGGCGAGGGCATCAAAGGCGTCACCGAGGAGACCACCACCGGCGTGCACCGCCTGTATGAGATGGTCGAGACCGGCGAGCTGCTGTTCCCGGCGATCAATGTCAACGACTCGGTGACGAAGTCCAAGTTCGACAACCTGTACGGCTGTCGCCACTCGCTGATCGACGGCATCAACCGCGCCACCGACGTGATGATCGGCGGCAAGGTCGCGGTCGTGTGCGGCTTCGGCGACGTCGGCAAGGGTTGCGCGGAATCGCTGCGCGGTCAGGGCGCCCGCGTGATCATCACGGAGATCGACCCGATCTGCGCCCTGCAGGCGGCGATGCAGGGCTACGAGGTCAAAACGCTCGTGGAAGTGCTGGACAGCGCCGACATCTTCATCGCAACAAGGACATCATCTCCGCGGAGGACATGGGGCGCATGAAGCATCAGGCGATCGTCGGCAACATCGGGCATTTCGACAACGAGATCGACATCGCCGGGCTGGCGGGGGTCGCGGGCATCGAGCGGGTGAACATCAAGCCGCAGGTCGACAAGTGGGTGTTCGCAGACGGCCACGCGATCCTGATGCTGTCAGAGGGTCGCCTGCTGAACCTCGGCAACGCCACGGGCCATCCCAGCTTCGTGATGAGCAACTCGTTCTCGAACCAGACGATCGCGCAGATCGAGCTCTACAGCAAGAACGACGAGTACGAGAAGAGGGTCTACGTCCTGCCCAAGCATCTCGACGAGAAGGTCGCCCGCCTGCATCTGGACGCCCTCGGCGTGAAGCTCACGAGGCTCACCGACGAGCAGGCCGCCTACATAGGGGTGCCCGTGGACGGCCCCTATAAGCCCGACCACTACCGCTACTAGGACATGAGGGCGATGGTGCTGGCGGCGGGGCTGGGGACCCGGCTGCGCCCACTGACCTATGAGATCACCAAGCCGATGGTGCCGGTCCTCGACCGGCCGGTGATGGAGCACATCCTCGACCTGCTCGACCGTCACTCCTTCGAGCAGGTGATCGCCAACCTGCACTACTTCCCGGACACGATCCGCGAGCATTTCGGCGAGCGCCTTGAGTATCGCTATGAGCCCGAGCTGCTCGGCACGGCGGGGGGCGTCCGCGGATGCGCGGACTTCTTCGGCGATGAGGCGTTCCTCGTGATCTCCGGCGACGCCCTCACCGACATCGACCTGGGCGCGCTCGCCGAGCGCCACCGCCAGAGCGGCGGGATCGCGACGCTGGCGGTCAAGAAGGTGGCCGACACGCGTGAGTTCGGCGTCGTGCTGCACGATCGCGAGGGGCGGATCACGGGCTTTCAGGAGAAGCCCTCACCCGAGGAGGCGCTGTCAGATCTCGGCAACTGCGGCATCTACGTGTTCGATCCGAAGATCTTCGACTACTTCCCGGAGCGCCCGTTCGTCGACTGGGCGCAGGACGTGTTCCCCGTGCTGCTCGAGAACGACGTGCCGTTCCACATCCACGAGGTGGCGGAATACTGGAACGACGTCGGCTCGCTCAGCGAGCTGCGCCAGGGCACGTTCGACGCGCTCAGCGGCGAGCTGCGCCTGGAGATGGACGGCGAGGAGGTGCGCCCCGGGGTGATCGTGGCCGGCGACTCGCCGCTTCAGGCGGACACCGAGGTCGACGGGAGCGCGTGGATCGGGCGCGACGTGAGCATCGGGCCGGGCGTGCGCCTGATGGGGCCGCTGGTGCTCGGCCAGGGAGCGAAGATCGGCGAGCACGCCCAGCTGCGCGAGTGCATCGTGCTGCCCGGCACCGAGATTGCGGCGGATTCGATCCTCATCGGTGCGATCGCAGGGCACAGCGGCATCCTTCAGAGCATGCGCCGCCCGGCGTAGGGCGCGAGCCCTGCTCAGGCGATCCGCTGCTCGTCCAGCTGATAGCGCTCGGAGCGCAGCTGCTCGCGCTCTGACTCGGTCAGAGCGCGCACGAACAGCACGACCAGCGCCACGCCCATCACCAGCGACTGCTCGACGGCCATGATCAGGCCGGCGATCGCCTGGTCGTCGTGGGCGGACAGGCCCCACACGCGGGCATGGTGGACGTAGTAGGGGTAGAGGGCCGACGGCGCGAACGCGAGGCCCATGCCCAGCGCGCCCACGAACAGCTTGGTCGAGGCCATGTAGAGCACCGGGCCCATCCCGTCGAGGCGCATCCGCGCGCGGATCGGCGACAGCAGATGCCACCAGTACAGCGAGCCGGCGGCCAGGAAGCTGACGTGCTCGGCCACATGGACCACCGGGTGGCGCAGGGCGAGGTCGTAGGCGGCGGGTATGTGCCAGGCCCAGATCACGGCGATGTAGAGCACGACGGCAAAGGCCGGGTGCGCCAGTGCGCCCGCGCTCCTCTCGAGCTCGCGCACCACCCGGGTGAGCGGGCGCAGGATCACCTTCGTCAGGCTGAGGATCGCCAGGATGGGCACGAGGTCGAGCAGCAGCATGTGCTGGACCATGTGCATCAGGAACAGCTGATCGGCGAGCCCGTCCACCGGCGAGACGAGCGCGATGATTGCCGTCAGCAGGGCACCGAGCATGCAGCACAGCCGCCACACCGGCGCCTCGCTGGCCCGCAGCGGCGAGCGTCCGCGGCGCACGCGCCACCAGCGCGTCAGATAGGCGCCGCCCACCGCCGCCACGCCGATGAGCACGCCGGGATCAAATGTCCAGAAGAGTCGCGGACCCATCCGAGAGAAGCGTAGACTCATTAAAAGTCAACATCTCCGCGGAAGGGAGCCTGTGATGCAAATCGCCATCAAGGGTCGCAATGTCCCGGTCACTGAGGAAATCCGCACGCACGCGGAACGCCGCCTGACCAAGGTGTCCCGACAGGTCTCAGACCTAGCCCGCCTTGAGATCGAGATCTTCAAGGAGCCAAACCCGCGGGTGGCCAATTGCCACGTCGCCGAGGGGACGCTGTATCTGAAGGGCGTGACGCTGCGTGCCCACGACGCATCGCCCGAGATGCAGCACTCGATGAACCTGATGGTCGACGAGCTCGCGCGCCAGGTCAAGCGCCACCGCGACAAACTGCGCCACCGCCGCGATCGCTCCGAGATCGGGGGCGCCGCTGCCGTCGCTCGCGAGGCGGCCCGCGCCGTGGCTCACGCGGGCTCGCAGCCGTCGCTCTGAACGAGACCCGATAGCCGTAAACGGAGCCCCGAGAGCCGGCTGCCGGCCAGCCAAAAGCCGCCGGTAGCTATCCTTGGCCAATGCCCTCCCTGCTCGATCGCGCCCTCAACGTCGGCGAGGCGAAGAAGTTCAAGATCTACCAGAAACGCGTTGCGCTGATCGGTGCATTCGAGGCCGAGCTCGAACACGACACCGACGCTGAGCTGCGCGAGCGCATGGATGCGCTGCGCGAGCGCGCACGCGCCGGCGAGGCCCTCGACGCCCTGTTGCCGGAGTGCTTCGCGATCGTGCGCGAGACCGGAAAGCGGACCATGGGGATGCGCCATTTCGACGTCCAGCTGATCGGCGGGATGGCGTTGCACGACGGTCAGATCGCTGAGATGAAGACCGGCGAGGGCAAGACGCTGACGGCGACCCTGGCAGTGGTGCTCAACTCGCTCGCCATACGCGATGCCGAGTCCGGTGAACGCAAGGGCGTGCACCTGGTGACCGTCAACGACTATCTGGCGCGGCGCGACGCGGAATGGATGAGCCCGATCTATGAGCCGCTCGGCGTGTCGGTGGGTGTGCTGCAGAGCATGCAGGTCTACGAGGACAAGCAGCAGGCCTACGCGTGCGACGTCGTGTACGGCACCAACTCCGAGTTCGGGTTCGACTATCTGCGCGACAACATGGCCAAGGACCTCGCGGAAAAGGTCCAGCGCGGGCACTCCTTCGCGATTGTGGACGAGGTCGACAACATCCTCATCGACGAGGCGCGTACGCCCCTGATCATCTCCGGCGCCCCCGAACAGGCGGCCGATCTATACGTCAAGTTCGCGCGCCTGGCGCCACAGATGACGGCGGGCAAAACGCCGGAAGGGATGGACCCGCGCACCAAGAAGCAGTTCCTGGCGGACTTCGACTTCGAGACCGACGAGAAGCACAAGACGGTGTCGATCACCGAGCAGGGCGTGGCCAAGGCCGAGCGTTTCCTCGGCATCGACCATCTCTACCGGGCCGAGAACGGCCACATGGTCAACCACCTGATCCAGGCTCTGCGCGCCGAGGCGCTGTACAAGATCGACGTCGATTACGCCGTGATCGATGGCGAGGTGATGATCATCGACGAGTTCACCGGACGCATCCTCGAGGGCCGGCGCTGGTCGGAGGGCCTGCATCAGGCGATCGAGGCCAAGGAGGGGGTATCAGTCCAGGAGGAGAACCAGACGCTGGCCACGATCACCTACCAGAACTACTTCCGCCTGTACGACAAGCTCGCCGGCATGACCGGAACAGCGCTGACCGAGGCCACGGAGTTCATGAAGATCTACGAGCTGCCCGTCGTGCAGGTTCCGACGAACATGCAGATGGTCCGCGACGACCGCAACGATCAGATCTACAAGACCAAGGAGGGCAAGTGGGACGCGGTCGTCAAAGAGATCGCCGCGCGCCATGAGAACGGACAGCCGGTGCTGGTGGGAACGATCTCGGTGGAGGTCTCAGAGCTTCTGTCCGAGCGACTGACCCAGCGCGGGATCGCTCACACCGTCCTGAACGCCAAGCCCGAGCACGCGGCGCGCGAGGCGGAGACCGTTGCCGAGGCCGGCCAGCCCGGCGCCGTCACGATCGCGACCAACATGGCCGGCCGTGGCGTCGATATCAAGCTTGGAGGCAACGCCGAGCATCTCGTGCGCCTGCAGCTGGCCAGGGAGGGTGTCGACCCAAGCGATGCCGAGGGCTACGAGCGGCGCATGGCCGAGGCCCTGGCCGGTGTCGAACAGGGTGTGCAGGAGAACCGCGAACGCGTGGTGGCCGCGGGCGGACTGTTCATCTGCGGGACCGAGCGCCATGAGTCGCGGCGCATCGACAATCAGCTGCGCGGGCGCTCGGGCCGCCAGGGCGATCCGGGGGAGAGTCGTTTCTTCCTGTCGGCCGAGGACGATCTCGTGCGGCTGTTCGCGGGCGACCGCATCTTCAAGATCCTCGACCGCCTGGGCGGCGTTGACGCCGAGGGCAACGAGGAACCGATCGAGGCGGGGATGCTGTCCAAGCAGATCGAGAAAGCGCAGAGGAAGGTCGAGGAGCAGAACTTCCTGATCCGCAAACGCGTGCTCGAGTACGACGACGTGATGAACGAGCAGCGCCGTGTGATCTACGCCTACCGCGACGAGGTGCTGGAGGGGAACAGCATCGGCGAGGAGGCCCGCCAGCAGGTCGTCGAAGTGATCGAGCGCGCGATCGACCAGTACACGCCGGGGGACTTCATGGAGGACTGGGATCTCGACGGGTTGTTCACCGCGCTTGGCCAGTTCTTCCCACTTGACATCGGCGGCGAGGATCTGGACCCCGAGACGGTCGAGCGGGTGTCGCTGACGGATCGCATAACGGCCATGGCGCTCGAGCGCTACAACGCGCGCGAGGAGGCGCTGGGCGAGGAGCTGATGGGAGCCCTGGAGCGCTTTCTGCTGCTGCAGATCATCGACGAACGCTGGCGCGAGCACCTGTTCGACATGGACTACCTGCGCGAGGGCATCCATCTGCGCGGATTCGCCCAGATAGATCCGCTGGTCGCCTACAAGAACGAGGCCTTCACCCTGTTCGGTGACCTCATGAACAGCGTCTGGGCCGACTTCGCGCGGATGATCTTCAACGTGGAGGTGAACGTCGAAGCGGAGAACGGCGGCCGTCCGCCGGTGCCGGCGTTTGCCCCGGCCGGCAGCTCCACCACCGCCGGGCGCGTCTCCTACTCCGGCGGGCAAAGCGCCGTCGGCGCCGGTGCGCTGGCCGCAGCGGCAGCTGCAGCGGGCGTCGGGCAGGAGGGCGGGCAGGGGTATCCGGGCGAGGGCATGGAGGAGCAGCCCGTCGCCGTCGTCGAGCAGCGGGTGGTCGACGAGGAGCATCAGGTCGGGCGCAACGATCCCTGCTGGTGCGGGAGCGGCAAGAAGTTCAAGAAGTGCCACGGCGCCTGACGCCGACTCCTCTCACCGAGCATCACGCCGGCGTCCAGCGGACTAGGCTGATGCTGTGCCCGGAGCCCGCGTGAGAAATCGGCCGCGCGCGTGGCGGATGGGGGTTGCCGCGCTGGGACTCGTGTTGGTGGTGTCCGCTGCGCCAAAGTCGAGCCAAGCCTCCGCTTCGGGGCAGGCCTGTCCGGCGCCTGCGTCCGCGCCTTTGCCCGTGCCGACGATCTCCTCCTCGCCCGTCTCCGCCGAACCCGCCCCTGAGGAGATCCTCGTGTGCGTCGGATCGGAATCGATCGCCGGCGCGACCTATTCGCATTGGCTCACGGTCGCCCGCATGGTGGAAGAGCCAGCGTCCAGCAAACGCCTGCCGCCGAGCACGCCACCGACGCGCACCGAGGCTCTCGGGTTCCTGATCTCCTCCGACTGGGTGCTAGGCGAAGCCCGCGATCTGCACATCGGCGTTTCGGCCGCACAGATAAAGCGACAGTTCGACCGGACCAAGGGGCAGCAGTTTCGAACGCGGGCGGACTTCGAGGCCTTTTTGCGCAGCTCGGGACAGACGGTCGCGGATCTTCTGTTCCGAGTCCAGCTGAACATGCTCTCCGAACGGATCCAGCGTCACGTGACGCCTGTCCATGGCGGCTCTCGCGCTCGCCAACGCGCCCAATCGCGGTTCGTCGAAGCCTTCAAAGCCAAGTGGATGGCGCAGACGTATTGCGCGCCGGAATACGCCGTGCAGGACTGCGGTCACGTGCAGAGCGTCCTTTAGGCGGTCGATCGATCTTCAGGGCGACCGCGCTGCTAGCGTGGAGGCATGGCCACTCAAGCGCCCAGCGAGTCGACGCCCGAGCGACTCGCCTCCATCCGCGAGCAGCTGAAGCTGCTCGCGGATTATCTTTGACCCGGCCGAGCTGGGCGAGCGGGTGGCGGCGCTCGAGCGTCAGATGGGCGCCGGGGGCTTCTGGGATGACTCCGAGCGGGCTGCCGCGGTGTCGGCCGAGCATGCGCGCGCATCCAGGCGTCTTGAGACCTTCACGGCGTTGCAGCGCGATGTCGAGGATCTGGACGGGCTGGCGGAGATGGCCGCCGAGGAGGAGTCGCTAGCGGCGGAACTCGATGAGCAGATCGCCTCGGTCGAGGCCCGCCTGGCCACGCTCGAGGAGCAGCGGCTGTTCTCCGGGCAGTACGACGCGGGCGATGCGCTCGTGACCGTGAATGCGGGAGCGGGGGGGACCGACGCGCAGGACTGGGCGGAGATGGTGCTGCGCATGGAGATGCGCTGGGCCGAGAGCCGGGGCTTTCAGGTCGAGCTGCTCGAGGCGAGCGCAGGAGAGGAAGCGGGGATCAAGTCGGCCACCTTCCGCGCCTCCGGCGAGAACGCCTACGGGCTGCTCGGGGCCGAGCGCGGTGTGCACCGGCTCGTGCGCCTGTCCCCGTTCGACTCGGCCCACCGCCGCCAGACCAGCTTCGCGGGCGTTGAGGTCGCGCCGGTCGTCAAGGACACCGGCGAGATCGAGATCGACGAGGACGACCTGCAGGTCGACACCTACCGGGCCTCGGGCGCGGGCGGCCAGCACGTCAACAAGACCGACTCGGCGGTGCGGGTCACCCACCGGCCCACCGGGATCGTCGTGCAGTGCCAGAACGAGCGCTCGCAGTCCTCGAACCGTGCCACCGCGATGGCGATGTTGCGCGCGAAGCTGCTCGAGCGGCGCGAGCGCGAACGCCAGGAGGAGATCGCACGCGAGAAGGGGGAGGCGCAGGACGTCAACTTCGGCTCGCAGATCCGCTCCTACGTGCTGCACCCCTACACGATGGTCAAGGACCACCGCACGGGGCTTGAGATGGGTGACGTTCAGAGGGCTCTCGACGGAGACCTGGATGGATTCGTGCGTGCCTTCCTGCTGTCCAGCGCGGCCTCACACGGATAGAAGCCGGGACGTGCCCACGGCGACGGCCTCGCGGGTGGATCCGGACGTGGCCGGGCACGCGCCGTGGCGCGGCCGTGGCGGCGTCGGCTCAGCGTCCGGCCTGGATCTGCTCGCGCTCGGCGAGCCGGTTGCGGCGGCGAAGCTGGGCCTCGCTCTCGCGGCGAAGCTCCTCCTCGCTGGCGGCCAGGAGCGGTGGGACCGGCACTGGGTTGCCCTGGTCGTCGACGGCCACCATGGTCAGGTAGGCGCTGTTCGAGTGCCGGCGTTTGCCGGTGCGGGGGTTCTCGGTGTCGACCCGCACCCCGACCTCCATGGAGGTCTGCCAGACGGCGTTCACGCTTGCCTGGAAGGTGACAAGTTCGGCGACGTGGATGGGGACCCTGAAGGTCATGCGGTCCATGCTGGCGGTCACCACCCGGCAGCGCGAGTGTTTGACCGCGGCCAGCCCGGCCGCCTCGTCGACCAGCTTCATCACGGTTCCCCCGTGCACGAAGCCGGCGCCGTTGGCGTCCAGCGGCCCCATCCAGTGGGCGAGGGTGGCGTGCGAATCGGCGGCGGAGCGTGTGTCCATGGCGACTGATCCTATGCTGAACGCCGTGAGCTCCACTGCCGACGCCGCCACCACCGAGCTCGTGCGCGCGGCGCTCGAGGAGGACATCGGCACTGGCGACGTGACAACCGTTGCAACCGTGTCCGAGCACGCGCGTGCCCGCGCGCTCATCACGCAGAAGGCGCCGGGTGTCATCTACGGCCTCACGCTCGCCGAGAGCACGTTCGCGGCGCTCGACCGGGACGCCCGCTTCGAGCGGCTCGTGGAGGAGGGGCAGTGGCGCGAGGACGGCGGTCCGGTTATGAGCGTGGAGGGTCAGGCGCGCGCTCTGCTCACCGCGGAGCGAACCGCTCTGAACTTCCTCGCGCACCTGTCGGGCGTGGCCACGATGGCCGCGCTGGCCGCCGGCGCGGTGCGGGGAACGAGCGCGAGGGTGCTCGACACGCGCAAGACCACCCCGGGGCTGCGCGCCCTGGA
>Ga0302325_10033331_pt1 | contig 10554 bp, 10 predicted proteins | sample Palsa_T0_2_FD_201948 | JGI IMG/M metagenome (GOLD analysis project Ga0302325, IMG submission 201948) | Peat permafrost microbial communities from Stordalen Mire near Abisko, Sweden - Palsa_T0_2 | ecosystem: Environmental > Terrestrial > Soil > Palsa > Peat permafrost | place: Sweden: Abisko...
ATGGGCATGCGCAGCTTTTCGCCAATGGGGCCGAGCTCGTCCACCGGCTCGCCGATGACGTTGAGCACGCGGCCCAGCGTCTCCTTGCCCACGGGCACGCGGATGGGGCCGCCGAGGTCGATGACCTTCATGCCGCGAACCATGCCGTCGGTGCCTTCCATGGCCACGGTGCGCACGCGGCCCTCGCCCAGGTGCTGTTCCACCTCGAGGATAACGTTGACGGGCGTGGGCACGTTGAAGCCGTCCGAGGTGACGCGGAGCGCCTGGTAGATGGGCGGCATGGTCTCTTCTTCAAACTGCACGTCGACCGCCGGGCCGGATACCTGAATTACTTTGCCGATGTTGTCTGCCATTTTTCTGCCTTCTTGATGCAGGAGCTTTCAGCCTTCAGCTTTCAGCCCTTAGCTATTTTGAGGCGCGACCCCGGACGTTGCCCTCGCCGCGCCTGTCTTCCACGAAAAACTGATGGCTGAAAGCTGATAGCTGACAGCTCGCTTCTTTACAGCGCCGCTGCTCCGCTCACAATCTCGATGATCTCCTTGGTGATGGCGGCCTGGCGCACGCGGTTCATGTGCAGCGTGAGGTCGTCGATCATGTCGGAGGCGTTGTTGGTTGCCGAATCCATGGCCGTCATGCGGGCAGCGTGCTCGGCTGCCACTGACTCGGTCATGGCGTGATACAGCATGGCGAAAATGTATTGTTTGAGCAGGCCGTCGAAGAGTTCCTCCGGCGGCTCGTCGTAGATGTAGTCGACCTGCGCCGTGCCAAACTTGCGGGCCTCTTCGTCGGCTTCGGCCGTATCGATGGGCTCAATGGAAATGCCAGCGCTCGCCGCAGCTTCGGCGGCGCGTTCGCGCTCCTCTGCTGTCGGCTCAACGGCGCCGGTGATCTCGGGGCTGCCGATCTTCATGATAGGCAACAGGCGCTCGACAATGAGACGCTGCTGGATGACCGACTTGAACTCGTTGTAGACGATGTAGGCGGCGTCGATCTCCTCGTGCACATAGCGGCTCACGATGCTGTGGGCCAACTCCTGCACGCGGCCGGTTTCGAGCTTGAGCAGCATGCCGGGGTGGTCGCCGGTGATTTCGACCGGCCCCTTGCGCGCCTCGCGTACCTGCCGTGTGCGGCCGGAATCGTCGGTCTGTTCGTTGTAAACAGCCACTGGATAGTTGCGGCGCAGCTGATCGCGGCTCTTGCGGCCGACGGCTTCGAGGTCAATCTCTTTGTCCGGATTGCCAGAGATGAATTGGTAAGCCGTCTTGAGGATGTTGGCATTGAAAGCTCCGGCAAAACCCTTGTCGCCGCTGATAACAACGACCAATACGCGCTTTTCCGGGCGTATGGTGAAGAGCGGATGGCGCAGTTCGCCGGTCTCGGGATCGAAACGGTCGATGCGGCGCGTGAGCGACTCCAGTACGCTGGTGATCATTTTGGTATAGGGCCGTGCCGCAAGGGCGCGCTCCTGGGCGCGGCGCAGCTTGGCCGCCGAAACCATCTTCATGGCCTTGGTGATCTGCCGCGTGTTCTTCACGCTGCGGATGCGTCGCCGTAAGTCTAAGACATTTGCCATGGACTTCCTTAGTTCTTGGCGCTAGCTGCTGGAACGGCTTCCTTGGCGTCCGCTGCCGGGGCGGTTTCCTTGGCGCTTGAGGTTGGAGCGGCTTCCTTCGTGCTTGCCGCAGGCGCGGTGGGTGCCGCATCGGCCTTTTTCGCTTCCAGGTCCGCCTTGAAGTTTGCCGTGTACTCTTTCATCGCCGAATGTAGCCGCCCGCGAATGTCGTCGTCGATCTGCTTTTTGCTCGTCAGGTCGTCGATCAGCTGCGTCTGGGCAGAGTCAAAGTACTTATACAGTCCGTCCTCGAATGCGTGAATGTCAGAGACCTGCAGATCGTCAAGGTAGCCCTGCGTACCGGCAAAAAGAATGACCGCCTGTTGCTGCCATGTGAGCGGGTGGAACTGCGGCTGCTTGAGCAGCTCAGTGAGTCGCTGGCCGCGGTTGAGTTGCTTGAGCGTGAGCGGATCGAGGTCGGAGCCGAACTGCGCGAAGGCAGCGAGCTCACGGTACTGGGCGAGGTCGAGCTTGAGCGTGGAACCTACCTGCTTGACCGCCTTGATGGCCGCCGAGAAGCCCACGCGCGAGACCGAAAGTCCGACGTTGACGGCCGGACGGACGCCGGAGTTGAACAGGTCCGTCTCCAAAAAGATCTGCCCGTCGGTAATGGAGATGACATTGGTTGGAATGTAAGCAGAGACGTCACCCGCCTGGGTCTCGATGACCGGCAGCGCGGTGAGCGAACCACTTCCACGCTTTTCGCTCATCTTGGCCGAGCGCTCAAGCAAACGCGAGTGGAGATAGAAGACGTCGCCGGGATAGGCTTCGCGGCCGGGCGGGCGACGGAGCAGCAGCGAGATTTCGCGATAGGCCATGGCGTGTTTGGAGAGATCGTCGTACATCACCAGCGCATGCCGGCCGGAGTCGCGGAAGTACTCGCCCATGGCTGTGGCAGCGTAGGGCGCGATGTAGAGCATCGGCGCCGGCTCAGAGGCCGAGGCAGCCACGATGATAGTGTGGCCCATGGCGCCGGCTTCAGTGAGCGTCTGCACTACCTGTGCGATCGAGGAGCGCTTCTGCCCGATTGCGCAGTAGATGCAGATCAGGTTGTTTTTCGCGTTGTTGATAATCGTGTCGAGCAGGACGGCGGTTTTGCCGGTCTGGCGGTCGCCGATGATCAGTTCGCGCTGGCCGCGGCCGATGGGTATCATCGCATCGATGGCCTTGAGGCCGGTGGCCATGGGCTCGCGAACAGGCTGGCGATCGATGATTCCAGGCGCCAGGCGCTCGATGGGAAGGGATTCCTTGCTGGCAATGGGTCCTTTATCGTCGATGGGTTGCCCGAGCGCGTCAACCACGCGGCCGATCATGCCTTCGCCCACCGGCACGCTTAGAATCTTGCCGGTGCGCTTCACCTCATTGCCTTCGCGAAGCTCGGTATAGTCGCCGAGAATGACAGCGCCCACCGAATCCTCTTCGAGCGATAGCGCAAGTCCGGCAATGTCGTGCGGAAAGGCGAGCAACTCGCCGGCCATCACCTTGTCGAGGCCGTACAGGCGGGCGATGCCGTCGCCGAGCGACGTGATGGTGCCGACTTCGTCCACCTGGACCTTGGAATCGTAATTCGCGATCTGCTCGCGAAGAAGCTGTGTAATCTCGTCTGCCTTGATCTGAGCCATTTGTGTTCCTTCGAGTGGTCAGTGATTAGTGATCAGTGGTCAGTTTGCCAGCCACCGAGCTCCGTTCCTTGACTCTCCTCATCATCGACTTCCAACTGTTTACCCCGAAATTGCCGACCGCTGCTCGGCAAAAAGTTGATCACTGATCACTAACCACTAACCACCGACTAGCGCTTCCTTTAACCTGTCCAGCCGTCCCCGGACGGAGCCGTCGTAGACCGTGGAGCCGATGCGCACCACGGTTCCGCCGAGGATGGACTTATCCAACTTGAAACTTGCTTCAATGCGCGCGCCGGCCAGCTTGCCGACGGTTGCGAACAGTGCTGTGCGTTCCGTCGCATCCAGCTCGCGCGCGGTGACAATTTCTGCCTGACGAATGCCGAGCTGGTCCTGGAGGAGCTTGCGATAGGCCGCGGCGACTTCTGCAACCTCGCCGATGCGGCCGTTGTTGATGAGCACCGCGAGCAGATTGCGCAGCTCTTTCTGAAGTCCCATCTTCGCGTTCAGCTTGTCGAGGAAAGAGACTTTCTGCGCTGCCGGGATTGCGGGGTTGGCGAAAAACTCGCGGAGGTCCAGGCTGCCGCTCCATGTGGCCAGGAAGTCGGCAAACTGACGGTCGATCGCCACGGTGTCGAGCCGGGCAGCGGTAATAACGTCGAGGAAAGCCGAAGCGTAGCGGGAGACGAAGGCGGCCATCTAGTTCTTCCCTCCCGTTGCGGCGCCGGAAGCAAACTCAGCGCCTGCGGCAAACTCAGCGCCTGCGGCAAACTCGGTGCCGGTGGCAAACTCTCTGATGAGGGCGCGATCGGTTTCCGCCGTGAGATTGAGTTCGCGGGCAGCCTGATCGATGGCCAGGTCGGCGGCAAAGTGACGCAGGCCGCGACGGGCCAGAGCAGCAGCCTGCCCGATCTCCTGCTCCGCAGACTGAACGATGCGCGTGCGCTCCTCTTCGAGTGCAGCCTTGATGCGGGCCTCGTCGCCAAGGCTCTCGCGCTCGACCTCGGCGCGAAACGCGGCAATCTGCTCGTCGATCGAGGCAAGCTTGGCTTCGACGGCGCTGAGCCGGGCATTGGCGTCTTCGGTCATCTGGCGGGCGGACTCAAGGCTTTCCGTGAGGGTCGTGGTGCGCTTGCGCAGCATAGCCGGCAAAAGCTTGAAGAGCGGGATGACGATAGCCAGAAAAATGATTGCGAAGTTGGTGAATTCGAAGATGCGCGCCGTCGTCTCGAGCGAGAGATGAAGCGCATGAGATGTCGCCTTCACCAGCGGGCCCTCAAGCCGAAAGGCCCTGGTCTGCGCCTCCTCGTCGGAGTCAGCGTTGGCCGGCTCGGCAGGCTGCGTGGGAGGTCCAGCGGCAGAGGGAGCGCCCTCGGCAGCCGGTTGCTGCTGCGCAGCAAGGCGGGCGGGCACTGCGACGATTCCCGCTGCAAGAACGGCCAGAAAGAAGAGTTGGGTTATGCGAGGCAAAAAGCGCGAATGCTGGCTGAAATCTCTCAACGGGTACCCCCGGCGACCGCAGGCAGCACAGCCCGCACCACCTGACTGGCCAATTCAGCCGCTGAGGACTGAATGGACTTGCGCGCCAACTCGGCTTCGGATTCGAGCGCCGCTCGTGCTTCGCTCACCTTTACACCGGCAGTCTTGCGGGCCGAGTCCAGAGCGGCGTCACGCTCGGCGCTCCACTGCTTCACGCGTTGCTCGCGTACCTTGTAGACCTCGGCACGCGCAAGCCGGAGTTTGGCCGCGTACTCCGCGGCGCGTTCCTCGGCGAGAGTGATGGCTTTGTGGGCATCTTCGACGGCTCCGTCGGTACGCGCGCGGCGCTCTTTGAGAGTGGCCCCAAGCGGTCCCTGAATCAAAAACTGGTAAGCAACCACCAGCAAAATGAACAGCAAAACAGTCGGCACTGCGCTGAGCAGAAGGGTCCCGAGTTGTTGTGAGATTTCTTGCATGTTGGTATTGGGTCGACGCGGCGATAGCCCAGTTTTACGCGGGTGGAACACTCATTTTTAACAGGGGCCGACCCTCAAGGTCAACGCATGCAGGGTCGATTCTGGGACGAGGTGTGACAGCAGTCACGAATTGGGGACTTGGCCCAAAATAGTACTTGATTTCGGGCCAAACAAGCCTAAACTAAAGATACCACCTAGACCCGGTCCAGGGTCCGGCGGGCTGCACGGCCAGAGGAAGTCCTTCCACTCCTCTGGCTTGTAGCCCGCTTCTTCATTTTGGGGGCAGCTTTCAGCTCTCAGCCATCAGCTTTAAGCCCATCATGAACGGCCCGATAGTCGAGGTTAGGGCTTTGCTACAGCCTGCTCCTGGGTCATCAGCCCCTGGGCTCGGAGCCATGTCTCAAGCAGCGCAGGCCACTGATCGAGCGCGGCGTCGCCCTTGCCCAGACCGCTGCCGTGGGCTCCATTCGCGAAGATGTGCGCCTCGGTCGGAACGCCGGCTTTCACGAGCGCCTCATAGAAGCGCAGACCCTGCTCGACGGGTACCCTCTGGTCGTTGAATGTGTGGTACCAGAAGGTGGGCGGCGTGTTCTTGGTGACAAACAGGTCCGGAGAGTAAGCCGCACGCAGCGCCTCGCAACTCTTCATTAGGTTGAAGAGGTCGCAGTAGCTCTGGCTCTGGGGCGAGGTTTCAGAGGAGATTGCGCCGATCCAGGGATAGGCGAGAACGAGGAAGTCGGGGCGACTGGACGCGCGGTCGATGGGGTCTTCTGCGTCGGGGCTTCCCGGAACAAACTGCGTCGCGGCAAGCGCGGCAAGGTGGCCTCCAGCCGAGAAACCGATGGCAACAATGCGGTTAGGGTTGATGTGGTAGTCGGCTGCGCGTGCGCGAACTATCTGGATGGCGCGGCGGGCGTCAAGCAGCGGGACGGGCAAAACGTAGCCGTTCGAAGTGAGGCGGTAGCTGAGGATGAAGGCGCGAAAGCCCCGGGCGGCAAACCAGTCGGCCACCTGACCACCTTCCAGATCCCCGGAAAGATTGCGATAGGCGCCTCCAGGGAATATGACAACAGCCGAATCGTTGGCCGACCCGCTGCGGGGACTGACGATGGTGAGGGTGGGAGTGTCTTCGCAGGCATCTCCTTTGGCTTCAGGAGCTTTGCCTGGCCAAAGGCGGATGGTCTGGATATTCAGAAAGACATTGTCGTTGCCGGGAATTGCGCATGGGCTCTGTTTCTGGGCCGGGGCGTCCACGGCAGCCAGCAATCCCGCCGCGAGAAAAACTGCAAAGAGTTTCATCGAAATCCTCCGCTCTGCTGGCGAGGATTATAGCCAGACAGCCGTATGCCCTGGGCAGTTGTTTTCGGCCTGTTTTGAGAGGGATTCAGCCAACTCGAAGCCGTACCGGGCGAAGTAGTAGGCCGCTCCGTGGAGGCGTTCCTGGAGCCCGCCGGAAGGGTAGAGGGCCTGGCTGATGGCCTCCGCCTGGCGGCTTAGCGACTCCTCGCGCTGCAACTGGAAGTTGGCGCCGAGAGTGCGCAGACGGTCCATCTGATAACGCATCTTGCTGGCTGCGGTCTGCGCGGAGTTGCCCAAGCCGGCATCGAGACTCCCCAAATAGGCGAGCAGTGGCTCAAGCTCCGCTTCGAGGGCCTGTCCGGCGGCGGCGAGGCGGCGCTTTGCTTCCACGGGCATGGAACGGGCGGCCAGGAGTTGCGCCAGCGAAGAGGCATTTTCTGAAAATACCCGCTCGAGGGGAAGCTCGTGTTTGCGCAGCAGTTCGGCGACGGCCGGCTCGATGAGCGTAGCCGAAAATCGCGGCTGAACCGGGGTGAGCCGGCCGAGAATGCGTTCATAGAGAACCGCGGACTGGGCAAAATAGGCGATCTCCGCCGGTCCGCCAATGAGGAGCGAGGTGGAGAGCAGGAAATCCTGGAAGACGGGGCGAAGCAGCGCCGAAGGAGAAATCCGTTCGGGCTCGGCCTCCAGAATTCCCAGCAGCTCATTGGTGGAAAGAGTCTGGCGGCCGGCTGTCCAAAGACCATTCGGCTCGGCGGCTGAGGGCGGCGTGCGCCTGAGGGCAATCCGCGCGCCGGTGCGATCCCCATCGCGTTCATCCACAAGAAAGAGCAGGCTCGACTGGGCGGTAACGGCCACCTGAACGTCATAGCCCGCGGCCTGAAGCTCGGAATCACGCGCAATTAGCGCGGCGTGGAGTTCGTCTGCCTGCTCGATTGCGGCGCGGAGAACAGGCGCGCCCAGCCTGTGCACTTCCCTGCCCCCGGCATCGAGCAACAGCAGGCCCTGCGCACCGAACGCTTGGGCGTAGAACTCCCGAAAGGCCTCGGCAAAGGTGTTTCCCGGCCGGTAGGCAGCGGCGAGAGCGTCCATGGCGTCGGAAGCGCCGAGCAGCTCCCAGGCTGCGTCGACCAGCGGCGTGATGGATTCGTCGAAGGTGATGCCGCCGACGGGGCAGGCGGTGGAAGGGGCAGTCGAGTAGGTGAGTCTGCGGAGTTCTCTGCGCGCGGGGAAGACGACGTGATTGATCTCCTCAAAGTCGTGGTCTTCAGTTGCCAGCCAAAAAACAGCGACATGGGGAGAGCCGTACGCAGTACCCTGGCGGGCGCGGGCAATCGCTGTGGCGGCTTTAAGGGGCGTGAACAGCGGACCGCCGAAGAGGGCAACTTGCTGTCCTGTGACGACAGTGCCTGCACCGGCTCGCAGAGCATCGAGGGCAGGAGCCGCGGAGGGCGAGGGATTCTGTGCGGCAAGGAGATCGATCATCTGCGGCCAGTGCGCGGGAACCGCCGGACGGGCTTGCCATGCGGAGTTGGGGGGCAGTGCCGCGTAATACGGTCTCGCTCCCGGCTGACCCGAGCAGAAATCGAGAAACAGCCTGTGCAAGCCTGGCACAGCGGTGATGGGGAGGCAGTCTACGTTCGGCAAGTCGGTCACTTCCGGACAATCGTGATTGCTTGTCATCGCGGGATTGCCGCAATGGTTAGTGCCGGGGTCGCCGCCATGTTTCGCCACAGAGGAGCGAAGCAAGCGACGGTGCAACGTCAATTGGGTTTCGAGACGTCCGGCGCACCGCCGGGAGTCCATCGGCCCGCCAGGCGCCGATCACCCGCCGGTGGCCGATCACTCCGCCGGAGGCCGTAAAGATTTAGCTCTGTCTAGGATGCCACGCCGTGCGGAATCGATGCAGAACCAGGCCCTCGTGGGGCGCCAATCCAGGACCAAGCTTCGTTTTGCGAATCGGATACGGGCCGGAGCAGCAGGGATGGGTATACTTTTCTTTCACCGATGGTGAAGGAGAGTTCCCGATGGCGGACAAGAAAAAAGGCGCGAAGAAGGCTGCCGCGAAGGAAACTGTTAAGGTTTCCGCGAAAGCCGTGAAAGCCGAAAAGGAAAAAGCGCCGAAGAAGGGCAAGCGTTCGAAGCCAAAGAGCCTGAAGGCATCGTCGGTAGAAGTTGAGGTCGAGAAGGCGGAGGTGCTCTCGTCCAAGGTGGTGTACCAGGGCCCGCTGTTCAAAGTACGACACGACAAACTGATTGAGCCGGGCGGCAAGCACAGCGAGCGTGACGTGATCCGGCACAATGGCAGCGTGGTAATCCTGGCCGTGGACAGCTCAAAGAGCAAAAAGAATCCGTGGATCGTGATCGAGCGGCAGTACCGCCATGCGGCCAACCAGTACCTATGGGAGTTGCCGGCGGGAAAGCTCGAACCAGGCGAGGACGCGCTCGTTGGGGCAAAACGCGAGCTGGCTGAAGAGACAGGCTATGCGGCAAAAAAGTGGCGGCCGCTGGTGGAGTACTACGCCAGCCCTGGGTTTCTGGGCGAGTCGATGAAGGTGTTTGTGGCAGAGGGTTTAATGGCGGGAGACGCGCATCCTGAGGACGACGAGCAGATTGAATTCCGCCTGGTGAAGTTGTCTGACGCGATCAAGATGATTGAAAAAGGGGCGATCCTTGACGGAAAAACCCTTACCAGCGTGCTTCTCTATTCCCGCCTGAACACCAAGAAACGCAAGAAATAAACCGATAAATCCCGGAAACGCGGAATCGCGTGACGCTTAGGGGCGCGAGTGTTCCTCGCGAGCCATCTCATCTGTTCATCTGTTCAACAGATAGCCTGTCCCATTTCGTGGAATTTCTTCTTCACGAATAAATCAACCTTTCGGGAGAAAATTGCGTCTTAGCTATTACCAGCGAGCATTCCCCTGTTACCCCGGCTCGCCGGAGACCCCATGCTCGGTGGCAAGAAAGCAGGAAGCTGTGGCTCAGTACAAAGGGAAGGTCAAGTGGTTTAACAACGCGAAGGGCTATGGATTCATCGGACGCGATGACGGCCCTGATGTATTCGTTCATTATTCATCAATTCAGCTGGACGGATACAAGACCCTGAAAGAGGGCGATGATGTGGAGTTCGACATCGTCCAAGGGCAAAAAGGTCCCCAGGCGGATGCAGTGATCCGCTACAAGGACGCAGCCCACAACGCAGCCTGAAGGCAAAGTCAGGCAGGATTTCGTACAACCCGCCGCTCGGCCGGGTGCTTGATTTGAGCCCTGGAAGGGGAACGGCATTGAGCCGCGCAAGACCCTCGGCTGCGTGAGCGGCTGACTGTGTGCCATTCGAACCTCCTTTGGTCTATGCCTTTTATTCTTCCCCCAGCAATTCCCTCCCCCAACGCCAACTTGCCCTGAGTCCGTGAATGGTAACCGGGCTCAGCCGACATCTCTTTCCTTTCGCTATCGCTCCCCATTCATCGATACTGGCCATGCAGAATGTTTGCGGAGGCACCATGGATAATCCGGCGATGGCCCGGTTGCTGGAGCAAACCGCCGATCTGCTCGAAATCGACGGGGGCGATGGATTTCGCATCCGCAGCTATCGCCGGGCTGCGGAAGCAGCTGAACAGACGACCGTGGATTTGATGGAGGCGTCGTCGGATACGGCGCGCCTGCTGGAGATTCCCGGGATCGGCAAGAGCATGGCAGCGAACCTGCAGGCGATTTCGGAGACGGGCACTCTGCCCCTGCGCGATGAGCTGCTGGCCAAGTATGGAGCTGGCGTGCTGGAACTTTTGAAGCTCCCAGGTATGGGGCCGAAGACGGTGTCACTGCTTTGGTCGGCGGCGCAGGTGGGACACATCGATCAACTGGCCGAAGCGATTGAGGCGGGCAGGCTGGCTGGGCTACCGCGCATGGGCGAAAAACAGATTGAGAAGCTGCGCAAGGGGATCGAAGACTACCGGCGCAGTTCCGGGCGCTACCGGATCGACGTTGCCGAAGAGGCAGCCCAGAAGCTGATCGCGTACCTGAAGGCATTTCCGGGCGACGACGCAGGGGGATTCGAAAGCGTTGT
>Ga0302325_10033332_pt1 | contig 10553 bp, 9 predicted proteins | sample Palsa_T0_2_FD_201948 | JGI IMG/M metagenome (GOLD analysis project Ga0302325, IMG submission 201948) | Peat permafrost microbial communities from Stordalen Mire near Abisko, Sweden - Palsa_T0_2 | ecosystem: Environmental > Terrestrial > Soil > Palsa > Peat permafrost | place: Sweden: Abisko...
GGCCCGGGTTCGGCGGGAAGGTCGGCGGCACGATCGCGATGGTGCCGTGCTTCCTGCTGCTGGCCGGGGCCGTGGCCGGGATCAAACTGAACTGGCGGCTGGTGCTGCTGGTCGCGGTCAGCGGGCTCGCCCTGTTCGTGATCTTCGCGCTGATCAGCTACTTCACCCCGGTCACCGGCAAGTCGGACATCGGCTCGTTCGCCGGCAGCTCGCTGCACGGCCACTCCGGCGGCTTGCTGCTCCGGAAGATCAACTCCAACATCGGCTCGCTGTCGGTCAACGCGCTCAGCCCGCTGAGCCCCATCGTGGTCGTGGTCACCGGGCTGATGCTGTGGCGCCCGTCCTGGTTTCGGCTCAAGACCGTGCCGCTGGCCTATGCGGCCCAGCCGCTGCTGCGCCCGATCATGGGGGTGCTGTGGCTGATGCCGGTGCTCGGCTGGTTCGCCGACGACTCCGGCGTCATCGTGCCGGCCGCCGCACTGCCGCTGGCGCTGCCGCTCGGCATTGCGATCCTCGCCACGGCGGCTTACTTCGGCGGCCAGTCGCGCTATCGTAATACCACCGTAACCGGACCTTCCGGGTCGAGGACCGCTGACCAGCCCGCGTAAGCAGAAAGTCATCCGTGCAATACCAGCTATCGCGCATTCTCGCCGGGCCGTTCCTGTACACGATCGGGCGGCCGAAGGTGACCGGCGCGGAACACGTGCCCGCCTCCGGCGGCGCGATCCTCGCGGGCAACCACCTGTCGATGCTCGATTCCATCTTCCTGCCGCTGGTGCTCGACCGGCCGGTGACGTTCTCGGCCAAGGCCGAGTACTTCAGCGCCTCCGGGCCGGTCGCCCGGCTGTGGGCCTGGTACCTGAAGGCCACGAACCAGCTCCGGATGGACCGCGAGGGCGCGCGGGCCGCCCAGGACACGCTGGAGGCGGCGCTGGCCCTGCTGCGGGAGGGGAACCTGTTCGGCATCTACCCGGAGGGCACCAGGTCACCGGACGGGCGGCTGTACCGGGGCCGGGCCGGAGTCGGCTGGCTCGCGCTCAAGTCCGGCCTGCCGGTCCTGCCGGTCGCGATGATCGGCACCCGGCGGGTGCTGCCCCCGGGCCGCGCGGTGCCGCGGCCGGGCCGGATCGAGATCAGGATCGGCGCGCCGCTGAAGTTCGGCCCCGAGATCACCGAGCGCCCGGCGGGTAAGGCCAGGCAGCTGATCGCCGAGCAGGTGATGGTCGCGATCAGGGAACTGTCCGGCCAGGAGTACGTGCACATGTACGCCTCCGACCGCAAGGCCGAACTCGCCGCCGCCCGCCAGGCCGAACTCGAGGCCGCCCGCCAGGCTAAAGCCAAGCGCGCCCGCCAGGCCAAATAAGACGCCGCTCGCGAGGCCAAATAAGACCCCGCCCGCCGCCCCTAGCCCGGCTGACCCGCGCACTCGGGGCACAGGCCGAAGAGCTCGAACGTGTGGCCCACGTCGGTGAAGCCCGCCTCGGCGGCGACCCGGGCCGCCCATTGCTCGGCGGCCCGGCCTTCCACCTCGACGCTGCGTCCGCAGCTGCGGCAGGTCAGGTGGTGGTGGTGCACGCTCGTCTCGCACTGCCGGTAGAGGATCTCGCCGCTGGCGTCGCGGATGGCGTCGATGCTGCCCTGCTCGCTGAGGGCCTGCAGGTGCCGGTAGACGGTAGTGAGTCCGACGTGCTCGCCCTTGCGCCGTAGCTCGGCGTGAATCTCCTGGGCGCTGCAGAAGCCGGGCAGGCTCTCCAGCGCGGCGGCCAGCGCCTGCGCCTGCCTGGTCCCGCGCACCCGGGTACCGCGGGCGGGAGCCGAAGGCCCCGGGGACCCGGGGGCCTGGTCCCGCACGTCCTGTTCCGGCTGCGGCGTGGTCACAGTCGCACGGTACATCGTCGGCGGCGTTCCAGCTAACGGGCGCGACCCGCCGCCCGAGTTTGCAGACGGAATTGGGAATCATTATCATTAAGGCCGAGACGAAGCCCCCGACCGCCTCCGAGGAGTACTAGTCATGCGGAGCCGCTACCTGACCTTGGCTGTCGTCGTGCCGCTCGGCGCGGTGCTGCTGGCCAGTGGCTGCTCGGGCGCCGCGGCCGGTGCGTCCGATCCGGGCGGCACGATCGTCGCGGTCGGCGCGGAGAACGAGTACGCCAACGTCATCGGTCAGGTCGGCGGGAAGTACGTCCAGGTCACGGCGATTATGAGCAACCCGAACACGGACCCGCACACCTTCGAGGCCAGTGCGTCCGTGGCCCGGCTGGTGAGCTCGGCCCAGCTCGTGGTGCAGAACGGCGTCGGCTACGACACGTTCATGAACACGATCGAGAACGCGGCCCCCGGCTCGTCGCGCAAGGTCGTCACCGTGCAGGACCTGCTCGGCCTGCCGGACAGCACGCCGAACCCGCACCTGTGGTACAAGCCGAGCACGATGCCGGCCGTCGCGAACGCGGTCGCCGCCGACCTGGCCGCCCTGCAGCCCGCACACGCCTCGTTCTTCAAGGCTCAGGCGGCCGCCTTCATCAGCTCGCTGAGCGCCTGGAACAATGCGATCTCCGCATTCAAGGCGAAGTACGCCGGCACCCCGGTGGCGACCACCGAGCCGGTGGCGGACTACATGCTGCAGGCTGTGGGCGCCGACAACATGACGCCGTGGGCGCTGCAGGCCGACATCATGAACGGCACCGATCCTTCCGCCCAGGACGTGGCGACGCAGCGGAGCCTGTTCACGCAGCACAAGGTAAAAGTCTTTCTCTACAATCAGCAGGTGACGGACTCGCTGACCGAATCGTTCATCTCCCTGGCCCAGGCCAACGGCATCCCGGTCGTGGGGGTCTACGAGACGATGCCGGAACCCGGATATGACTACCAGTCGTGGATGCTGGCCGAAGTGCAGGACCTGCAGAAAGCCGTGGTCGATAAAGTCTCGAGCGAGCGCCTGTGACCGCCGACCTGCTCCGGCTGGTCGGAGTCGGAGTGCGGCTGGGCGGCCGGGAAATCCTCGACGACGTCTCGTTCACCATCGAGGCCGGCGAGTTCACCGGCCTCATCGGGCCGAACGGCGCGGGTAAGACCACCCTGCTCAGGGTCATCCTCGGCCTGCAGCCCGTCACCCGGGGCTCGGTGCTCATCGACGGCGCGCCGCGGGCCGCACACGACGCCTCGATCGGCTACGTGCCGCAGAAGCTGGCCATCGAGCCGGACATGCCGCTGCGGGTAAAAGATGTGGTGTCGCTCGGTCTTGACGGGCATAAGTTCGGCATCCGGCTGCCGTCCCGGGCCCGCCGCGAACTCGTTGACGACATGCTCACCGCCGTCGGCGCGCAGCGTTACGCCAACGCGCGAGTCGGGGAACTCTCCGGCGGCGAGCAGCAGCGGGTCATGATCGCGCATGCCCTGATCAGCAAGCCGCGGCTGCTGCTGCTCGACGAGCCGCTGGCCAACCTCGACATCTCCAGCGAGCAGGGGATCGTTTCCGTGCTGGCCCGGCTGGCCCGGGCCGAGCGGATCGCGGTGCTGCTCTCGGCGCACGACATGAACCCGCTGATGCCGGTGATGGACCGGATCGTCTACGTGGCCGCGGGCCGGGTGGCGGTCGGCCGCACCGACGAAGTCGTCCAGCCCGAGGTCCTGTCCCGGCTGTACGGGCAGCACGTCGACGTGATCCGGGTGCACGGGCGGATCCTGGTGGTGGCGGCGCCGCTGGGCGCGACCGGGAGCGAAGAGGTGGAAGGGATCGACCACGACCAGGCTCCCGCGCCGGGCGCAAGCGTCGTGAGCTGATCGTGCTCAGGTACATCTTCGAGCCGGGTTTTTTCGGCAGCGGCCCGGTGCACGTCGCCCTGGCGGTCGGGACCGTCATCGCCGTCACCTCGGCCGTGGTGGGCGTGTTCACGGTGATCCGCGGCCAGTCATTCGCCGGCCATGCCCTCGGGGACCTCTCCACCACCGGGGGGTCCGGCGCCTTCCTGGTCGGCGTCAACCAGTTCTGGGGTTACCTGGCGTTCGGTGCGGGGGCGGCGGCGTTCATGGAGATGATCGGCGTCCAGCGCCGCCGGGGCCGGGACGTGGCCACCGGGGTGGTGCTCGGCGCCGGCCTCGGCCTGGCCGCGCTCTTCCTGTACCTCGGCACCCAGTACAGCTCCACCACCGGCGCGTCGTTCACGCTTCTGTTCGGCTCCATGTTCGTCATCACCTCATCCACGGTCCCGGCCCTGATCACCTCCGCGCTGCTCGCGCTGGCCACGGTGGTGGTGCTGGCCCGGGTGCTGCTGCTGAGCTCGCTGAGCCCGGACATCGCGGCGGCCCGCGGCGTGCCGGTGCGGGCGGTGGGGGCGGCCTTCCTGATGGCGCTGGCCGTGTCGGTGGCGCTGTCCGCCGTGATCATCGGCTCGGTGCTGAGTACCGCGCTGCTGATCGGGCCGGCCGCGACCGCGCTGCGGGTGGCTAAGGGCCCGGTCCGGGCGATGGCCGCGGCGGCCGGCATCGGCGTGGCGGCGACCTGGATCGGCATCGTGCTCGCCTACGACAGCTTCTACTGGCCGCCCGCCCGGCGGGGCTGGCCGGTCAGCTTCTTCGTGGTGACCCTGATCGTCGGCTGCTACCTGATCACCTACCTGCGCCCGCGGCGGGAACGGCAGGACGCGGCGCGCGAAGCGCCGGATACGGAGCAGGTATGTTCTCCGGCCTGATGCTGAACACCTGGATCGCGGCCACGGCGGTCGCGGTGATCGCCGGGGTGACGGGTTTCTTCGCGGTGCTGCGCGGGTCGACGTTCGCGGCGCACGCGATCCCCAACGGCGCCTTCGCCGGCGCGGCCGGGGCCAGCCTGCTCGGGCTGAACGCGTTCGCGGGACTGGCGGTGTTCTCGGTGGCGGGCGCGCTCGGCATCGCCGGGCTCAGCCGCCGCTCCCGGCCGGACGTGGCCACCGCGCTGACGTTCGTGATGATGCTCGGGGTGGGCGCCCTGTTCGTCAGCTGGAGCACGGAATACGCGCAGGAAGCGTACTCCCTGCTGTTCGGCGAGGTGTTCGGTGTCAGCGCGGGGGAGGTGCTGCCCATCGTGGTGCTCGGCGCGGTGTCCATCGTCGCGATCATCGTGATGTTCCGCCCGCTGATGCTGTCCTCGGCGATGCCTGAGGTCGCCGAGGCCCGCGGCGTCTCGCCTCGCCGGATGGAACTCGCTTTCCTCCTTGTGATGGCGCTGGCCACCAGCATGACCGTTCCAGTCGTGGGCGCGCTGCTGATGTTCAGCCTGATGATCGGCCCCGCCGCCGCAGCCAGGTCGCTGACCGCTCGCCCCATGCTGGCGATGCTCCTCTCCGTCGTCATCGCCCTGATCACCGTCTGGACCGGCATCGCCGTCTCCTACCAGTCCAACTGGCCCCTCGGCTTTTTCGTCGGCATCATGGGCGCCGCCTTCTTCCTTTTCTCCCGCGCCTATCGCGCGGTCGCGAGGGGCCTCCAGGCCCCTCCGGCCGCGTGATACTACGGCGAGCACCGCAGCCAAGGCGCGAAGCGCACCGGGGGTTCCGGGGGGTCGTCCCCCCGGGCCAGTACTGTAAACCATGAACCGGCTGCGGAATTCGACAAGTCCCTATTTGCTCCAGCACGCGGACAACCCGGTGGACTGGTGGCCGTGGTGCGACGAGGCCTTCGCCGAGGCGGCCCGGCGCGACGTTCCCGTCATGCTCTCGGTGGGCTACGCCGCCTGCCACTGGTGCCACGTCATGGCGCACGAATCGTTCGAGGACCCGCAGACCGCGGCGCTGGTCAACTCCCACGTGGTCGCGGTCAAGGTGGACCGGGAGGAACGGCCCGACGTCGACGCCGTCTACATGACCGCGACGCAATGGATAACCCGCCAGGGCGGCTGGCCGATGACGGTCTTCATGACCCCGGACCGAGAGCCGTTCTTCTGCGGCACCTACTTCCCCCGGGACCACTTCAGGCAGCTGGTCCTGAACATCTCGCGCGCCTGGCAAGAGCAGCGGGAAGATGTGACGGACCGGGCGAAGCAGATCGTCGCCGTGCTGACGGAGAACGTGTCGGCCACCACCCGCGCGCTGCGGGACGGCGCCCCCGGTGCCGGGCTGGCGCTGGCCGGTGACGGGTTCGGTGACGGGTGCGGTGGCGGGTTCGGTGGCGGGTTCGGTGACGATCAGACCGGTGCGCGGTTCCGCGAGGTCGCCGACGCGGCGGTGGCGGCGCTGGCCCGCGACTACGACGGCGCCAAGGGCGGGTTCGGCGGGGCACCGAAGTTCCCGCCGTCGATGGTGCTGGAGTTCCTGCTGCGTGACCAGCAGCGGACCGGATCGCCCGACGCGCTGCGGATGGCCGACGGCAGCTGCGAGGCGATGGCCCGCGGCGGCATGTACGACCAGCTGGGCGGCGGGTTCGCCAGGTATTCGGTCGACGCCTCCTGGGTGGTGCCGCACTTCGAGAAGATGCTCTATGACAACGCGCTGCTCGCTCGCGTGTACCTGAACCTGTGGCGCCGCACCGGATCGGAGCTGGCCCGCCGGGTGGCCGAAGAGACCTGCGACTGGATGCTGCGCGAGCTGCGGACGGGCCAGGGCGGATTCGCGGCGTCCCTGGACGCCGACAGCGAGGGCGAAGAAGGAAAGTTCTACGTCTGGCGTGCCGCCGAACTGCGCGCCGTCCTCGGACCCGATGACGGCGAGTTCGCGGTCCGGGTGTTCGGCGTGACCGAGAGGGGGACGTTCGAGCATGGTGCCTCGGTGCTGCAGCGGCGCGCGGACCCCGAGGATGCCGGCCGTCTGGCCCGCGTGCGGAGCGCGCTGCTGACGGCCCGGGCCAGCCGGGTCCGGCCGGCCCGCGATGACAAGGTGGTGGCCGGGTGGAACGGGCTGGCCATCTCCGCCTTCGCCGAAGCCGGGCTGCTGCTCGGGCGGCCGGACTTCATCGCGGCCGCGCGCGACGCCGCCGCGCTGCTGGCCGCGGTCCACCTCGCGGACGGAAGGCTCATCCGCACCTCGCGAGACGGTACCGCCGGAGGTACGGCGGGCGTGCTTGAGGACTACGCCTGCGTGGCCGAGGGATTCCTCACGCTGTCCGGGGTGACCGGAGAGGCGCGCTGGATGACCCTGGCCGGCGAGCTGCTCGAGGTCGCGCTCGCCGCCTTCGGCGACAGCGCGGGCGGCTTCTACGACACCGCGGCCGACGGTGAGCCGATGATCTTCCGCCCGGCCGAGCCCGCCGACAACGCCACGCCGTCCGGCACGTTCGCCGTGGCGGGCGCGCTGCTCAGCTACTCCGCGCTCGCGGGCTCGGCCCGGCACCGCGAAGCCGCGGCGGCCGCGCTCGGCGTGCTGCCCGCCATCGCGGCCCGTTACCCGCGCGCGGCAGGCATGGGCCTAGCGGTCGCCGAAGCCTGGCTGGCCGGGCCGGCCGAGATCGCCGTCGTGGGCAGTCCCGCCGATGAACGGACCCGGGCTCTGCACAAGACGGCGTTGCACGCGGCCACGCCCGGCGCCGTCCTCGCCCTCGGCGACGGTACCGAAGCCGCCGTGCCGCTGCTCACCGGGCGGGGGCTCGTGGACGGGGCACCCGCCGCCTATGTCTGCCGCCAGTTCACCTGCCTGGCCCCGGTCACCACGCCAGAGCAGCTCAAAAAGGCGCTCGCAGTTCCCTCCTAGCCCCCGAGCAGCCCCTCAGACCCTCAGATCTGACCGCATCGATGTGACATCGGGGCGGTTGCAGCCGCAGCGATGTGACATTGGTGCGGCGGGCCGGGGTGGTCCCGCGGGCGGTGGCGGGGCGAAACGTTACCTGCTGTGGCAAGAGTCGTACCCTTCGTCATCGTCGCCCTGAACTGGCCCCCGCGTCGCCTGCCCGGTGCGGGGACATATGGTGAAGCAGATGCGTTCTCTCGCGGACACCGGACGCCGTCTTAGACGGCGGATCATGGGTGGGGGTCCGGAGGCAACCCCGGCCCGTAGGCGCCTGGTGCCTGTGGTGATCGGCGTGCTGGTGGTGCTCGGGGCGGTGGTGGCCGTGGTGGGTGTGGTGCTGGCCGCGGCGGGTGCCAAGCCGGCCGGGGTGAGCGGGCGGAACGCCGCCATGCCGGGGTCCACGCCCGCTTCGGCGACGACCAGCGGGCCGGTCGTGCCACTGCTCGGCGGGAACATCGAAGGCGGCGGGAAGCCGATAACGGTGCCGGTAGCGGTGCCGGTAGCCAGTGCTTCGGCCGCGGCGAGCACCAAGTCGGCGCGCGTCGCCCCGCTGCGTGGCCTGCGTCAGGCGGACCTGCTGGTGGTCGCGCCGTTCTCGCTCTCGGGACAGGTCCTGGCCACGGTGTCGCAGCTGCCCGCGGTCACCGGCGCCGAGCCGATCGAAGCCGCCAAGATCAAGATCAACGGGGTCTATACCGCCGTGCTCGGCGTGAACCCGTCCACCTTCCGCGGCTACGCCGCCCGGGCCATGGCGACCTCCAGTCCGCTGTGGCAAGGGGTAGCCAACGGCGGCGTCGCGGTGTCTTACACCATGGGTACCCTGGACCGGCTCTCGCTGGGCGGCACGGTGACCGCCGCCGGGCGCACCCAGCAGCGGCTGCCGGTGGTGGCCTTCGGCACGGTGGGCATCGGCGGGGTCGACGCCGTGGTGTCGGACTCGACCGCCAGGTCGCTCGGGGTGCCCGCCGCAAACGCCATCGTCATCAGCGCCTCGCCGGCGAACGTGACGTCGCTGGTGGCCCGGATCTCCAAGATCCTGCCGTCGGGTGCCGGGGTCGAGCCCCTGGTGACCCTGGTGGCCGGGACCTCGGCCGGAGTGGCGTCCGCTGCTGCCGACGGTGCGGGTATGACGACGACCCAGCTGACGACCGCCCTGCGCGCCGCCGAGAGCAGGAAAGGCCTTCCGTATGTGTGGGGTGCCGCCGGCCCGACCTCGTTTGACTGCTCAGGTCTCGTCCAGTGGTCATTCGCCCAGGCCGGCGTCAGCATGCCCCGGGTGGCCGCGGACCAGGCCAGGACCGGCCCGGCCGTCCCCGTCAGCCAGCTCGAGCCCGGTGACCTGCTCTTTTACCACACCGATCCCACCGACCCCGGCTACATTTCTCACGTCGCTCTCTACCTGGGCAACGGGTGGATGATCCAGGCGCCCCAGCCCGGCATGAATGTCCAGGTGATCCCGGCCGACTTCGGCTCCCAGTTCGCCGGCGCCATCCGCGTCAACCCCCGCCTCGCCGCCGAAGTAGCCGCCGGCCTAGCCTGAAACACCCCCAACAGGACACCAGCGCCGCTTCGCCCTGGGCGGACACCAAGGTGATTGACCCTGTCAGACCAAGATGTAATCATAATTACATGAGTACAGAGCAAGCAGAACCCGACCCAGCCGAAGCCGCTGGCCCCGAGACGAACGCCAGCGATGAGACCGGCGACAGCGGGCGGGCCAGCCAGGCAGACGAGGTGCGCGGCTGGTTCACCGGCCGGCTGCCCGGTGACTGGTTCACCGCCGCGCCCGATATCCTCCTCGACCGCGAGGAGATCACCGTCGTCGGGCCCCTGGCCGCCCCGGACCCGGCCGGAGCGTCAGACGCCGAGCGGGCCGCCGCGGCCGAGGGCCGGATCCGCCGGTTCCGCGAGGAGACCAGGGGGCGCCGGATCGAGATCGCGCGCGAAGCCGAGCACAAGTTCCGGCGCAAGGTCTCCTGGGGCGTTACCTGCGCGGGCCAGCAGGAGCTGTTCACCACCTTGTCGGTTCCGGTCATGACCAGGCTGCGCCAGCCCGAGCGCCAAGTGCTCGACACGCTGGTCAAGGCGGGCGTAGCCCGCAGTCGCAGCGACGCGCTGGCGTGGTGCGTGCGGCTGACCGGCGAGAACGCCGATGCCTGGCTGGCGCGGCTGCGTTCGGCCCTCCGACATGTCGAGGAAGTGCGAGATCAGGGGCCTGGCAGCAGCTAAAACTCCACCATCGGAGGTCTCAACAGGATAACGATTCCCTGCTCCCCGGGGGTCGGGCCGCGAGGTCCTCGGGGGGAGCGCGGGAATCCCTGAGCCCTTAGCCCGGGCGGCGCGAGTCCCTCGCCGCGTCGCTCCGCCGATGTCTGCCGGGTGGTGCCGGAACCTCAGTCACCGACCGAAGCGTTCCATTCGTTGGATACGTTGGTCTAGATCATCACGGTGATGAGGAAGGCCGCTGCATGGGACTTCGTGACCTCGGCTACCGGCTGTACGAGCGCAGGCTCGCGGTCTCCCTGTCGCCGGACGCTATCCCGCGCCACGTCGGGGTGATGTGCGACGGGAACCGGCGATGGGCCAAGTCAGCCGGCTTCCGCGATGTCAGCAGCGGCCACCGCAAGGGCGCGGACAAGATATTCGAGCTGCTCGACTGGTGCCGGGAGAGCGGCGTCGAGGTCGTCACCCTGTGGCTGCTCTCGACCGACAACCTGACCCGGTCGGCGACCGAGCTGGTGCCGCTGCTGAAGATCATCGAAGACACCGTGCAGGGCCTGGTCGCCGAGCACTGGCACGTCAACCCGGTCGGTGCGCTCGACCTGCTGCCGGGCGAGACGGTCCAGGTCCTGAAGGACGCGG
>Ga0302325_10033333_pt1 | contig 10553 bp, 9 predicted proteins | sample Palsa_T0_2_FD_201948 | JGI IMG/M metagenome (GOLD analysis project Ga0302325, IMG submission 201948) | Peat permafrost microbial communities from Stordalen Mire near Abisko, Sweden - Palsa_T0_2 | ecosystem: Environmental > Terrestrial > Soil > Palsa > Peat permafrost | place: Sweden: Abisko...
CGCCGATGATGGAAAAGATAAAGTCGGTGTGGTGCTCGGGCACGAAGCCCAGTTTTTGCCGCCCGTTGCCCAGCCCCAAACCAAACCAACCGCCCGAGCCTAAGGCAATCATGGCTTGGTAAGCCTGGTAGCCTGCGCCTTCTTTGTTCTGTTCGGGATGAATCCACGCCATGATGCGGCGCATCCGCATCGGATCATGTAAAAATGAAAAAGCCAGCCCGGCCAGCACGAGCGCCGCAGGCGGAATCAGGAAAGACAATCGCACACCCGCCACAATCAGCATCACCCCGCATACCGCCGCCAGCAGGATCGTGCAGCCGCGGTCCGGTTCGATGAAAATCAGCGCCAGCACCAACGCGCTAACGGCGCATGGAATAACCAAGCCCCTCTTGAATCCGGCCATCTGCCGTTGATACCGGTCGCCGTAAGCTGCCAGAAAAAGGATCAGCGCCAGTTTGGCCAGTTCCGACGGTTGAAAATGGGGCAGACCCGGATGACCGATCCAGCGATGCGCGCCGTGAAGGCGGATGCCAATCGTGGGGACGAACACCAGTATGAGCAGGACGACCGAGAACCCCAGCAGCCAGGGAGACAGCTTCTTAAGGCGCCGGTAATCCGTGCCGGCAGCCACCACGAAACCGATCAGCCCAAAGAAGCACCACATCAATTGAGACAGAACATAATGCGCGCCCACCTCCGCCGATTTATTCAAATCCATGTTCATGCTCGAGCTGTAGAGCATGACCATCCCCATGCCGATCAATACAGCCACACAAAAAATCAAAATGGAGGCGGTCCATTTCATCTTGGCGTGGACAAGACAGGACGCCAGGCAAGAGGGTTTTGCCCGGCGTCCATTTTTGCATCTTTTTTAGTTCGCCGCAACCGGCGAAGCCGTGGCAGGTCCGGGGGCGGGCGTCTTTGCAGTCGGCGTCGGCGGCGCAGCGGAGGCTGAAGCAGGGGCCGGAGCCGCGGACGGTTCAGCGGTCGCGGCCTTGGGCGCGGGCATCTTCAGTTTTTGTCCGGCGCGGATGGAGGTGGTCTTAAGGTCGTTCATGGCCATGATCTTTTTGAAGCTCGTGCCGTGTGTTTTGGCAATCTTCGTCAGCGTGTCCCCTGATTTCACGACGTATAAAGAACCGTCCGCCGAGGCGGCATCGGTGCCTGCGGCCGGAGCCGCGCCTGTGGTGGAGGTCGCAGCAATTGCGGAGGTTCCGGCGGGAATCTGCAGCTTTTGGCCGATCTGGAGTCTCTTCGGATTGGCCTCGGTCAGGGTCTTGAGCGAAAGTCCGTTCTTGTGGGCAATGGCCGCCAGGGTGTCCCCTTTGACAATGACGTATTCTTTCATTTCACCCTGCGGAGCCAGGTCCGCAGCTTTCGCGGGAGGCGCCACGCTGGCCGTTGTCGGCGCTGGCGGCAGAGCGGGGGCGGCGGTAACGGTAGTGCCGGCGTAGGCGTTGCTGATGTTCGGATTGAGCGTGGTCGGCACTTCTGCTGGAATGGGTGTCGTGTTGGCCGCGGTGGCATTCGCTGGCGAAGTCATATCGTTCGTCGGCAATGCGGTACTGTCCTTGCTGGCTTGATCTTTGGTGGAAGTGTCCTTGCACCCTTGCAAGAGCATGCCGCCGATGACGACTACGTGAACGGTCAGGATCATCAAGACTTTGAAATAGAGACCGGATTTTCCCCGAGGCGGCGTGGCGCCCTGCGGGATGAGTGGGCTTGGAGTATTCATATTGACAAGTGCTTTCTGTTATATTTTGAGGATTTTTGTTATTTCGTTTTTGCGCCGGGGTTTTCCCTCAAAAAACCACGAAGCAAATCTTCAAAGCGCGAGAATGGATGAAAAACATTCATTTTTTATGCATCGTTCTCTAATTTGTTCCTTTCCTAAATCTTATCAAATCCTGTATCTTGTGGTTCCGAGACCCCAATGCCACAACTCCTTGGGTCGCGCGAACCTCCATTCCACCGAAGCAAGAACTCACCCGCTTGGGAGTCTGTCAATAAAGACCAACGCTCGAACAAGCTGGTGAACGCAAACACTACCCCGCCTCGGAACGGCGCCATCGCCGTTTCCATCTGCGTTTTTAGCAAATGCGCCCATTTCTGGCAAGCGGGAAAATGGCGTTGCGAGGAAATATTTTTAAAAAGTGTTGGAAGGCGCGGGTTCATCGGATTTTCAGCGTGGTCAGGGCCAGGACGGCACAGAGAACGCATAAAATGTAAAAACGGTTGACAACCTGGGATTCATGCCAGCCCAGTTTTTCAAAATGATGATGCAGTGGCGCCATCAGAAAAACGCGGCGGCCCTGGCCGTACTTAAATCGCGTGTATTTGTACCAGCCCCTCTGGATGAGGACCGAGCCGGCCTCAGCCACGAAGACTCCGCCAGCCAGCGCCAGCACCAAGGGCTGGTGAATGAGCACGGCAATCATGCCCAGGACGCCTCCCAGCGCCAGCGAGCCGGTGTCCCCCATGAAAACCTGCGCCGGATGACAATTGAACCACATGAAACCCAGGCTGGCCCCGATCATGGCCGAGCAAAACACCGTCAATTCCCCCGCGCCGCTGACATGGGGAATTTGCAAATAGGCCGCCGTATTCTTGTTGCCCGACAAATACGTCAATACCAGAAACACAAAAGAGACAATGGCCGTGCAGCCGATGGCCAGGCCATCCAGGCCATCGGTCAGGTTGACCGCGTTGGAACTGCCCACGATGGTCAGCGAGGTCAGGATGATGCCTGCCGCCACGCCGCAGGCGCCCTGGGCCACGGGATATTTGTAAAAGGGCACCATGACCTGGCTGATCAACGCGCTGGTGGCCGGCAGCCGCCAGAGGTAAAACGCGACAAAGACCGCCAGCGCGCCCTGCACCCACAGCTTGATGAACTCTTGCAAACCCTTGCTGTTTTGCTGGGTGATTTTGGCGTAGTCATCAATGAATCCCAGGCCGCACAGCACCACCACCGTCAGGAGCGTCAACTGGATGAGGGTGTTCCATTGCGCCCACAGCAGCGTCGTCACATCCAGCACCAGCACAATCATCAACCCGCCCATGGTCGGGGTGCCGCGTTTGCTCCCCGTCCGGGCTTGGAGATTCCCGGCCTCTTCGGCGCGGTCGGCATAATTCTGGCCGAATTTCAATTCCTTGAGCCAGACGATCATGCGCGGTCCCAGCCACCAACTGAGCACCAGGGCCGTCACCGCCGCCCCGCCGCAGCGGAAGGTCACATAGCCAAAAAGCCGCATGAAGGAAAACAGGCCTTGATACGGCGTGTTTTTCGCCAGCGACAGCGCCAGGAGGCTCAGGTAATAAAACATGTTAGTCGTGGTGGTTGCCGCAGGTCGCGCGCAACGCTTCGGTGATGCGTTCCAGCCGCATGGAACGCGAGGCCTTGACCAGCACCAGGTCGCCGGGCCGGGCAAATTCCTTCACTGCTTGCGCGGCCCGTTCCACTTCGTCAATCTCCACGACGCTTTTGAATCCTCTGGCCCGCGCCGCGGCTGCAATCTGGCAGCCCCGCCGGCCAATGGCGAACAATTGATCCAGACGCGAGGCCGCCGCGCGCCGACCGACTTCAAAATGAGCCGCGCGGGAGCAATCGCCCAATTCGGCCATATCGCCCAGCACGGCCACACGCCGCCCCGCGCACGGCATCTCCCGCAAGGTCTGCAAAGCCGCCAGCATGGAATCCGCGTTGGCGTTGTAACTGTCATCGAGGATGCGGATGCCGCCGGGATTGGACATTTGCAGGCGCATTTTGGCCGGGGAGCACAAGAGCAATCCGCGTTGGATTTCCGCGCGATTGAGGCCCATCTCCGCGCCCACGGCGAAGGCCAGCAACGCGTTGATCACCTGGTGGCGTCCCAAAAGTTTGATGCAATATTCCCCCGACAACCCTGGGTATCGGCAATCAATGGTGAAGGCCGATCCGTTTTCGTCCACGCGCACTTGGCTGGCCGCGCAATCATGGCCGCGATCCAGGCCCACCAAAACGACTCTGGACCGGGTGCGGCGCGCCAGGATTTCGCTCCAGGGATTGTCGCCGTTGAGGAATAAGACGCCATCCTTGGGCAGGCATTCAGCGATGAATCCCTCCTCCTGCGCCACGCCGACCAGGTCGCGGAAGAACTCCAGATGTTCGCGGCCGATGTTGGTCACGACGCCGAATCGCGGCGCCATCATTTGCAGCAGCGGCTGCAATTCGCCCGGATGATTGGTGCCCGCTTCCAGCACGGCCGCCCGATGAGTCCGCTCCAGCCGCAGCAGTGTCAGAGGAACTCCCACGTCGTTGTTGAAACTGGCTTCGCTCCAAAGGGTCGCCTTTCTCTGGCTCAAGACCGAGGCGATCAATTCCTTGGTGGTCGTTTTGCCGTTGGATCCTCCCACCGTCACCACCGGCAGGTCGAATTCGCGCCGGTAGGCCGCTCCCAATCGCCCCAAGGCGCGTCGCGCGTCCTCGACCAAAATGACCGGGCAGTCGTTGAAATCCGGCGGCAGTTTCCGTCGTTCCGCCACCACGGCGGCGGCGCCGCGCCGCGCCACCTCGGTCAGGAATGTGTGGCCGTCGAATCGTTCGCCCGCCAGGGCCAGAAACAAGTCTCCCGGCTCCACCTGGCGCGAATCGGTGCAAATGCGCTCGACGGCGCGCGCGGGGGAGCCGCCCAGCGACTCGCCTTGCATGGTTTGAGTGATATATTCCAGTGTGCGTGATTCCATAATTCTTTCTATTGTGCGCCAACTGCGGTGGCCGTCAGGGTTTGTGGCGCCGCCGGTTCCGGCGCGATGTCGGGTTTCAAATTAAGGTAATTGGCGGCCCGCTCGGCGATGGCGTGAAAAATAGGCCCGGCGGTATCCCCGCCATAATGTCCATCCTTCGGATCGTCCATGACGACGGAGATGCAGAGTTCCGGGTTGTCCGCGGGAAAAAAGCCGATGAAAGAGGAGAAAAACTTATCCACATAATGGTGATTCTCGACTTTCTGCGCGGTCCCGGTCTTGCCCGCCACCGTGTAATGATCCAAATGGGCCATCACGGCTGTGCCTTCCTTGGTCGGGACGGCTTTCAAGGCCTTGACCATATCTCGGATGGTTTCAGGCCGGGCGACGCGGCGGACAGGCTGAGGCTCATACTGGACGGCTATCTTGCCGCCAGGCTCTTCCAAGCGGTTGACCAGCATCGGACGCATCAGGATGCCGTTATTGGCGATGGCGCACATGGCCATGACCATTTGCAGCGAGGTCACGGCCACGCCCTGGCCCATCGGGATTTGAGCAATGGAAATCTTGGTCCAATTCGTCACGTCGTGGACGATGCCCGGCACTTCTCCCGGCAGAAGGATGCCGGTGCGCTCGCCAAATCCAAAGTTGCGCATGTATTGCCACAGCGATTCCTTGCCAAGGCGAATGCCAATCTGGGCCGCGCCGATGTTGGAGGACTTGGCAATGATGTTCTCCACCGACAGCATGCCGAACGGCTTGTGGTCGCGCAACGGCCAGCCCGCGTAATAAAAGTGGCCCATGCCGCAATTAAATTGCTCATCCAGCGTGATAATGCGCTCGTTCAACCCGGCGGTGACCACCACAATTTTATATGTCGAGCCAGGCTCCTCCTCGTCGGCAATGACGCGGTTGCGCAAGGCGTCCATCGGAAACGCCCCGGGATGATTGGGATCGAAATTGGGCAGCGTGGCCATGGCCAAGATCTCGCCCGTGCGCGGGCGGACCATGATGCAGGAAAGGCTTATGGGCGAATGCGCTTCCGCGCCCACCGCCAGTTCGCTCTCCACGATGCTCTGCAAGCCCGCATCCAGGGTCAGCACCACGTTGAGTCCGTCGCGCGGGGCCACGTCTTCATCGCGGTAGGCCACGAGTTCCCTCTGGCGTTTGTCCAACTCCGTTTTGCGCCAGCCCGCCACGCCGGCCAGCTCGGTGTTGAAGGAGCACTCGATGCCGCTCAAGCCGGTCTGCTCGTCGTTGCCGGCCACGTAACCCACCACGTGCGCGGCCAGGCGTTGGCCCGGATAGTAGCGGATTTGGTCATCCTCCGGAAAGATCGCCTTGGTGCGCAGATTGCCGTAAAAAAAACGGTCGCGCGAAGGAAGGTTCGATTCATTGACGCCAAAGGTCAGGGTGGCCATGGTTTGCCGGATTTTTTCCCACGTTGCCAAAGGCACTTTGCGTTTCAGGACAACGTATTTGGAAACGTTGGTCTTGCCGTTCTCCTCAAACGTGCGCGGCAGCAGGCGTTCAGCCAGGGAGGCTTCGTCGGATTGGAGCAATGGGGCCAGAATATGCGCCACGCTCTGGCGCAGAGGGCCGATCAACGTCGGATCGGCGCAAATCACTTTGGCGGGCTGGCTCATGGCCAGAGGCGTGCCGCGGATGTCCATGATTTGGCCGCGCACGGGCCGCCGTTCGATTGTGCGGACGGTGTTTTGCTGGGCCAGCGCCTGGAATTCCTCGTGGCGGACGATTTGCAAATCAACCAGGCGGTAACCCAGCGCGCCCAGCGCCCCGCCGAGGCACAGAGCCATCGCGTACAATTTGCCGTATTTCGTCAGCACAGTCATTCTCATTATCAGCCATCCGCCCGCGCCGTTCGGGTCCTCCTCCCGAACAACGCGAGCGGCGGCTAAATCAGTTTTTTCGCGCCACCAGGGCCACCGTGACCGGCCGCGGTCCAGGCAGCAGCGGCGGCGCGGCTTCGTAGTCAGGCGCATCAATCAGCCGGATGACTTGCGACAGCTCGGTCGGCCCCAAACCCAGTTTCAATTGCTTGACACGCGCGTCCAAATGATCGGGAGAGCACAGAATGGCCAATTGATTGCGCCGCGTTTTGTTTTGGCGCTGCAAATCCGCCAGGCGCGTTTCATGCTCCTTGATCTGGCGTCCGAGGATGTCAATCTGGTTCTTATACCAGACGTAACCCAGCCCCAGGCCGGCGAAGAGCGCGCACAAGGCCACCGCGGACAGGACCTGCCCCACGTGCAGGGCGGCGTCATTTTTTCTGTTTCGAGCCATCTTTTCTTTCCCCGTTTCTTGGTCAAATGCTTAATTTCTCCAACACCCGGCATTGCGCGCTGCGGCTGCGCGGATTCTCCTCCAACTCCGCCCCGCCCGGCGTCAGCGCCTTGCGCCACACCCACCGCAACAGCGGCGGGCGTGGCCGCCTCAATTCCGGCACGTCCACTTCGCCGGGCGATTCGTAATCCCGCGACAGCCGGCGGCCGAACTCCCGCACAAGACGGTCCTCCACCGAATTGAACGAAAGAACGGCCAGCCTGCCGCCGGGTTTTAAAATCTTCACCGCCGCTTCCAATCCCCGCGCCAGAGAGCCGATCTCATCATTGACCGCCATCCGCAATGCCTGGAAAATCCTGGTCGCAGGATGCGTCTTTCTTCCTGCGCGCGGCGCCAGCTTCTCGATCAACGCCGCCAACTGGCGCGTCCGTTCCAGCGGGCGTTTCTCCCGCTCCGCCACAATCGCCCGCGCCATTCTCCGCGACTGCTCTTCATTCCCATACCGCCAAAAAATCCCCGCCAATTCCTCCGCGTCCGCCTCCTGGAGCAATCTGGCCGCCGTCAATTCCTGCCGCTGGTCCATCCGCATATCCAGCGGCCCGTCTTCCTGGAAGCTGAACCCGCGCTCCGGCAGATCCAGTTGGGGCGAACTCACCCCCAAATCCAGCAACACTCCCTCGCAACTCTCCGCTTCGAGCCAGTCGGCCAATTCGGCATAATTCCCCTGCCGAATCTCAAAGCGGCCTGAGAACTCGGATAATCGGGCCTTGGCCGCTTCCACCGCCATGCCATCCCTGTCGCAACCCGCCAATCGTCCCGTCGGCGCGCTGGCCCTCAACAGCGCCGCTGCGTGCCCACCGCCACCGACGGTTCCGTCGGCGATAAGGCTTGCCGGACTCGGTCGGAGGGCTTGGAGCACCTCCGCCTCCATCACTGGTTTGTGAGAGAAGCCTGACACCGTTCATGGAATGGCCGTCAGTTTTTCGCGCTCAACTCTCTCACTCTGAGCCGGTTTCTCCGCCTTATTCCCCGCTTTATTCCCCGCTTTCTTCGCAATGAAGACCACCTCCAAGTCGTCTTCGCTTAAATCGTTGCGCATCACCTTAACTTTTTCCAAAACTAACTCGGTCTGGATGGTCGCGCTCGGAAACGGCGGCGTCTTGCGCCACGGAAACCATTTCTCCACCAAACTCGCAGGAAGGACCGCCAGGCAGCCCCACAACCCCGGTTTCAAAGGCTGATCTTTCGCAACTTCCTCCTTCTTCATATGCGTCCCATCCCCCGTCCTATCCATCGTATGCTTTCCAAACGCGGAAGCCCTTGCGAAAGGTGAACCTTCCACAAAGGCGGATCTTCTCTCCTCCTTCAGAGGTTCCGCAGCCGGTTTTGGCTGCTCAAAAGGGGCTGTTTGAGCCTTTTCTGGCTCCGCGTGGGGTGTTGTGGGAAACGGGTTCCTTGATCCTAAAAAATTAGGCAAGACGCTATTGCCCAACAATTTGTAACGGCCGGGACGCTCCTTTAATCCTCGGACCGTGCGCCCTGTGGTTAATAGGCTTATCGGGTTCATATCATTCGCCCATCTTATCCAAAGCTTGTTTCCAAATGGCGCCATCCTGGGCTTTCGCCTCGGTGTATCGGGCTGGAGACCAGATTTCGAAACGATCCAGAAGCCCGACCAGCACCGCCTGGCTTGAAATGTCCGCCTCCGTCGCCATGTCTTCCGGAATGCTCAAGCGCCCTGCCGCGTCAAGCTTGATGATCGTGGAAAAACTTCCAATCATGCGTTTCAAAGCGGGCTTATTGGCGGTGTCCTGCATGGCTTCAATTTCGGCCCGGAATTTGGCCCAGGCCGCGGGCGGTAAGACGCGCAAACAGGTGCCCGCCGGGTGCTTGGGCCAGACGACCAGCGCAAAATCCAACGGTTCCTTGGGCCTCCAGCGAAATGGCACCGGCAGCCGCCGCTTGTCGTCCAAGCTGTGGCGGTAAACCAGGCTGTAAGTCATCTCGCTGACGTTTTCGTTCGGCATCTTCTTTTTTATTGCGTCTAGTCACAAACTGCTATAATCTCCCACCATCTTCCTGTCTTACCCACTTTTTCCCACTTTCTCCTAAAGTTGTCAAGGAAAAAGTTATTCACAATGTTATTCACACCTGAGTTTCTGTAGCGTGGATTAGGCTTGCCAGCATTGCGAATCATGCCATTGTTGTGTCGTGAGCCACGTTGAAAACCCGGGTTCCACCCGGCAGGATGCCGCGATGCGGAGACAATGGAAACCGCGTATGAAAAGCTATGCAAAGACCCGCAATCACAATTAAAAAGTCTGCCATGGAGGGAGGCGAAATCAAAAAGGGCCGTGCCTTCACTTTGATTGAACTGCTGGTGGTCATCGCCATCATCGCGATTTTGGCGGGTCTGCTGTTGCCGGCGCTGGCCCGGGCCAAATATCAGGGCCAGCGAACAGACTGCATCAATAACATCAAGCAACAGTATCTGTCCCAACTCATGTATGCCGGGGATAATCGCCAGGGGTTCCCCACCCACATGGACGCCACGCCAGACTATCAACGGACTCCAGCGGAATCCACAGGGCACAGCATTGTGGACCTGATGCTCAAATCGTACGTGCCGAATGCCTGGGTAACTATCTGTCCGATTACCAGCGCCAACTTCGGTTCGCAGTGGCCCAACTACGCCAACCCAGCCTCCCAGGACGGAGCCGGCAGCGGATACGGCGGTTGGACCTCCGGAGCCGAATATGTTTATACGACTTATATGTGGCTGGCCAATTTCACACCCACGCCAACTTTCGTAGATACCGCCGGGGTCTCAAACGCGGATCCATTTGTGAACGAACCAGCGTGGCCGGACAAAGCCACGGATTGCGACTCTCGCCGGGCTTTCCTCACGCATCGCATCACCGCGACCCCTGGCTCGGTTTTTTGGGACGTCGGACACAATGGAGGCTTTAACGAGACGACCTTGGAGAACGACGGGTTTTCGTTGTGGTCGAAGAGCAATGACCAGCCGATCGGCATGGCTGACGGCAGTCTCATCATCCGGGCCAAATCGCAGTTGAAACCCCGCGCCATCAATGCGGCCGATTCTTCCTACCCCGACACCACCTATTACTATTGAGACGATCCGCGCCGGCCAGGACGTCGCGGCGCGCAGCGCGGCCTCCCTGCCTGGGCCTCGGCCAATAACGGATGCGCGCCTTCTTTGATCTGCCAAATTCAAAAAAAACTCTTCATTTTTGGAAGAATTTTTGCCGCGAAAGAACGCAAAGAACGCATAGATAAGAACTTAGATTGTTTGTTTTCTTTGTGATCTTTCGTGTTCTTTTGCGGCCAATTCATCTTTGGTTGCGCCTTGCCGCGCTGCGCTTCTTGATCGTTTGTAGTTGCGTTCCCATTTAAAGGTGGTAACATGGTATCCATGCAGCGCCCCTGCGCCCATGCGGAAACGGATGCCAGCCTCGTGGCCGGCCCAGGCCGGACCCTCACGAGCGTCCGGCCGCTTCTGC
>Ga0302325_10033334_pt1 | contig 10553 bp, 6 predicted proteins | sample Palsa_T0_2_FD_201948 | JGI IMG/M metagenome (GOLD analysis project Ga0302325, IMG submission 201948) | Peat permafrost microbial communities from Stordalen Mire near Abisko, Sweden - Palsa_T0_2 | ecosystem: Environmental > Terrestrial > Soil > Palsa > Peat permafrost | place: Sweden: Abisko...
GGGCCGCAGTCATCGGGGGAATCATGGCTGTCCTCTTTATGTGGCATTTGCTGCAGGCCCGCAGCCTGCCTGCAGCAGCGTTTTTGTCCGGGGCGACTGGCCGCGTTGCCCTGGCCTGGGCAATCATCCTGATGATATTGAACCTGCGGGTGCAAGTTTGGCTGGCAGCTCTCTCGGGTATCAATCTTGCCGAAATGCACCGCCGGCTGCCGCTGTGGGTTGTGCCATCGGCAACGTTGTTTCTGGTGCTCGTGGTTGGGGCGGCGGCTGCCCTGATCAAATCACAGGGTTCCATCGATGGGTCAGGAAAACGCTCATAATTCCTGGTGTATGTGACCTTACCTTAGCCCCAAACATTCACCGAAAAACGAATCGTGAGGAGTTGAAAATGACATGGCGAAGGCCGATCTCCGTACTCATAGCGTGTATGCTTTTTGTTTCTCAGCCAGGTTTCGGCGTGGACCTCTCCCCGCGTAAGTGGACGCCATGGGAGAAGACGCAAGCCGAGCAGGCGGAGATGATCCCGTGGCCGCCCCAGGCTAAGATCGTCGAGGGAAACTCAGGTCTTGTGGCTGCCACCATGTCTCCCATTGCCGTTCATGCGGGAATAGAAGCGTTGAGGCAGGGCGGGACGGCGGCCGACGCTGCCGCTACGGTCGCTCTGACGCAGATCACCATGGCTCTCGGTTCCTACGTCTCTTACGCCGGAATCCTACAGCTTGTTTATTACGATGCCAAGTCAGGCAAGGTATCCACGCTGAATGCCGGATGGAATTCCTACCTTGGCGAGACCGACCCGAAAAGCATTCCTGTGGACGACCTGGGACCGCTGGCTTTCGGCACGAAACCGACCCAGGGCGCGGAAGGCCGCAAGACGCTGGTTCCGGGATTTATGGCAGGCATTGAGCAAATGCATCGGCGCTTCGGGCGCTTGCCATTCCACTCACTGTTTGAGCCCGCGATCTGGTATGCAGAAAACGGCGTCACAATTTCGCCCCCGCTCGCGAAGTTTTTCAGTACGCGCGAAAAGTATCTCTCGCGCACCGCAGAAGGCCGTGCGTTCATGAATGGGGCTGGGGACAGTTCGCCAAAATCAGGAGACCGCTTTGTCCAGGCCGATCTGGCGAAGACGCTTCGCGCCGTTGCCAAAGACGGCTCCAGCTATATGTACACCGGCGTGTGGGGACAGAAGTTTGTTGAAGCCGTGGAGCGCGAGGGCGGCAAAGCAACCATGGAAGATATGAAGCGCTACCGGACGATCTGGGAAGAGCCGCTCAGCACCACGTTTCTGGGCCACACCATCTTCGTTCCCGGTAAGAGCAACAGTGGCGGCCACCAGGTGCTCGAATCGCTCAACTTGGCGGAAGAGTTGAAGATCGGTCAGATGGAAACCTACCAGAAGGATCCAAACGCATTCCGGGTTCTCGCCCGCATTCAGCGAAAGGTCGAAGCCGACAGCTATGCCGCCGAATACCTTCACCCCAATGGATCGAATTCGCCGTCAGAGGATCTCATCTCCAAGAGCTATGCCAAAGCGCAGGCGTCCGCTCTGGACCAGGTTCGCGATCCGCAGCAACCACAAGACGAGCGTCACAGCGATTCGGTGGTCGTGGTGGATCGTTGGGGAAATGTCGCGGCGCTGGTGCACAGCATCAACACAGTCTTGTGGGGCACAACCGGAATCGTAGTCGGCGGCATACCGATTGCCGATGCGGCGGGATTTCAGCAAGCGAGATTGGCAGCGATCAAGCCGGGCGGCCCGGTTCCCCAAGTCGAAACCCCAGTGATTGCAATGACAGGCGCCAAACCTGTACTTGCAATCGCGAGCATAGGCGCGTCGCTCGTTCCAGAGACGGTGCGGCTCGTGGTGGGGATCCTCGCGAACCGTCTCGATCCGTTGGCCGCCATGGCCGCCCCACCCCTACTTATCAATTACCAGCCAGAGAAAGCCGGGGAGACCTATTTTACAAAGCCGGAACTTGTGCCGGAAGGGGCCTACGATGCGGAGTTCCTTCAACATCTCCGGACTTCGGGGGTCAATACCGAGCAGAAGTCGAAGCAGGAGGCCGACACACTCAAAGGAACCGCAGTGCTGGGAACAATCGATCCGCAGAGCAATCTACGACGAAGTGTTGAAACTCCCGGCGTCTACGGCTTTGCCGCTGCTTACTGATCCCATCCCATAGAATGCCGCGAATAAACAGGCAGATTCTCTTGACGTTGAAGAGGGCGAACCCTCGTGAAATTATGCGAAACTCTGCCGGAATCAGTGGGACGGAATGACAGCACAGTTTTGATAATGACTGCGAGGACAACGGATTCGTATCGGGAAACGCTCTTCGCTTCCTTCATCATGTTGGGCCCTATTGTGGGTTCTCAACGAGTGCATCATCGCCAACTCACTCATCAACAATAGATAGCAACAGAAGTTAGACGATCAGTAATCCGAAAGCGTATGGCAAGCCCGTCGCGATGCGCCGCCAGTTTTGCGAGCCGGCGTTAGAATGCCATAGATTTCCTCCGCCATCGATCATGGCAGCCCGTTCGGTCCCGGTCGCAATCTGGTTTGTGTCGATCTTGCCTTCCAGCCATTCAGGGAGACCGTTTCCAACGGTTTCGAGTTGCATCCCTCCGATTCGCCAACGCCAAAGCTTCGAACGAGTTGCGAAGGGGCTTTCCTGAACACTAAAGAGAACCTCGTCGTTTAGAAATGCAACGGCTAAAGCAGTCTTTATCTCCCCAAGGCCCTGGTCAAACACAACCCAACTACGTCCGCTGTCGTGGCTCACGCATAAACCGACTGCCGCAGCAGCCGCAATCAAGGTTGGTATATACGGATGCGAACGCACCTCGTGAACATCGAACATGACGGGAATTGTTGGGCTCCACGTTTCGCCCCCGTCGTCAGAACGAGGGATACCACCTACGTGGACGGCTGCCAGGAGTGTGCTTCCATCGCTGGTTTCGGTAATGGCGCGGACGCCCAGCGGTGGTCCTCCAGCAAACCATTCGCCGCGGCCTGAAACCACTTCGAAGCTCGTTAGCCTTACCGGCCCACTGTTTGGGGAAATGCGAATGATTGCGGCATCCCTCATCCCTCCACAGAGGATTGCGGCCCGACCGGAACAGATCGATTGGAGTTCAATGTCGACGTCGACGAGTCGGTGCCATGTCCCGTCGACAAAACGACGCCAGACCTCCTTCTCGTCGACGATCGCAATGCAAGTGCCATCTAAATGGGAGGCAAATGGTCCCAGCCGCCTGCCGGCAAGCTCGATCCTTCCCTCTCCGGCCTCGCTAAACACTCGGCACCCTGAATCAGTGGCAACCAGAATCGTAGTCATACCGGATGTGCTCCTGCGGCAATCTTCTGGACCGCTCGATTGTCCCATAATTGCTGCCCCCTTCCATTTACGCCATTACGCTATCCTGAGGTGGCATTGATTACGGAGGATCGCACATGATGAACGCCTCAATCAGCGGAACTCTCAGGGTAATCGTTCTTCCTGTAACAGCAACGAACTCCTCCAATAGCGCACCTACAAAAGCCGCAGGTTGACCATGGAAAATCCAATGCTCCTCAAAAAGCCTTATTTGTTTCGCTTTGCAGCCGTCACGCCTGCCGCCCTCGCGATAGTTTTCTCGAGTTTCAGCCAGGCCGCCGCCGCCCAGCAACCGAGCCCCGCGGCACCGGCCGCAACTGCTCCCCATGGCTCCCATGCGGCATCCGTCTTAAACGGGCTAAGTGATGATCTGCAGAATCTCTCGCATTCGATCGAGCCCTCTGTGGTCAAAATCTTTGCCACCGGACTTGCGCCTGTCTCCGCTGACAATGAACAAACCTCCTTCCTCGCACAGCAGCGCATGGTCGGCTCCGGCGCTGTGATGGACGCGCGGGGCTATATCCTCACCAATGCGCACGTCGTGCAGCACGCGCGCGCCCTCAGCGTTCTCGTCTCCGATGTTTCTGGCGCAGCGCCGGCTTCGGACGGCAATCGCAGCGAGCCGCCTTCGAGCGCCCTTCCGGCACGCATCATCGGAATGGATGTGCTCACCGATTTGGCAGTTATCAAGGTCGATCGCAGCGGCCTGGCGGCCCTCAAATTCGGCGACTCTGACCGTACGCATCCGGGCGAACTCGTGCTCGCATTCGGCAGTCCCCTCGGCCTGCAGGACAGCGTGTCGCTTGGCGTTGTCAGTGCTGTCAACCGGCAGCTTGACCCCGATAGTCCCTTGGTTTACATCCAGACCGACGCCGCCATTAATCCGGGAAACTCAGGTGGTCCGCTCATTGACATGCAGGGCGATCTCGTCGGTATCAACTCCATGATTGAATCGCATTCCGGCGGCAACGAAGGAGTTGGTTTCTCGATCCCCAGCAACACCGCAAAAATCGTCTACGAGCAGCTCATCAAGTATGGCCACACCCGCCGCGGCTCCATCGGGATCTTGCCCACGAATCTCACGCCGACGCTCGCCAAGGGCCTGGGTCTGGCCAGGGATAGCGGTGTGCTGATCGAGGACGTGTTGCCCGATTCGCCCGCCGCCCAGGCCGGTCTGAAAATCGGCGACATTCTGACCACGCTCAACGAGAAGCCATTACGTGACACACGTCAGTTGGCCGTGCGGATGTTTCGCCAGAGACCGGGCGAGGTCGTGCAACTGGGTGTACTGCGCGGTACTGACACCAACACTGTTTCGGTTACAGTCACGGAATCCAAGCGCGATGCGGCCAGCCTCATCGACGCCTCCAGGGCCGAGGATTATGTGGTTCCCCGCCTGGGCGTGCTTGCCGTGCCGATCCAGGGAGATCTCGCGCAATCCATCGGCCCACAGCGGGAGCCCGGCGGACTACTCGTGGTTGCCCGCACCTTCGGTACTTCCTCCGCAGAGGTCGATCTGAAGGTCGGAGACATTCTTTATTATGCCGACCGCACCAAGATCGACTCGCTCGATACGCTCAAGAATTTCATGTTGACTTTAAAGCCAGGCGATTCGGCCGTTCTGCAGGTAGAACGGAACACTAAGTTGTCGTTTGTCCCCTTCAAGTATGAAGAGTGAAGGGCTCTTTTGCATTCATTCTTCAGGGCGCAGGTTCGGTGTTGGCCTTTCATTACTTCGCGCCGCCGGTGGTTCGACGGCATTACATGGGAACGAAAGCCATCACTTCTTTGTCGATGGCTCCTGCCTTTGCGTGGTTCTCGAGCCTGAGGATCAATGCGCCGGTCATTTCCTGGCCCTTTGCCACCAGAAGGACGCCCTGGCCGTTTCTGATCTCCTGATCCAGGATCATGCCGGCTCGCAGTCTGGCAGTGGATACCTTTCGTAGTTGCTTCGTAACCGCAGTCGGTTGCAGATCGACCAGGCTGTCGATCAGGCTGGACTCGAATTCATTACGGCGTTCGCGCAGGTGAGTGAGAGCCGCGCCCTTGGCGGGGAACTTATCTCGTAACTCTTCAAACGCGACCGCTAGTTTGAGAATCTTTGCGCCCAGCAAAAGCTCGGTGGCGGACAATCCGGGAAAATCCGATTCGGCCGGCGGGATATCTCGCTTGAGTTGTTGGCCAATCATCCACGAGACCGATTCAAGCCTGGGAATGTTTTTCAGAAGTTCCATCGCCGCTTGTGGATGGGCGTCGAAACCTGCCTGCTCTTCTGGGGTAAGTTTAATCCCTCCATAGGCACGCGACATCAGTTCGGAATCGAGCGTGATGCACCCGAGCTGGGAGAGAGTGGCTGCGGCTTCCAGACACCATGGCGACGGCATGGTCGACTTGGTCATGACGTGGCGAACGCAGTGCACAATCCGCATCGTGCGCCCAAAGACCTCGGGATTCGCGGCACTCAAGACGTCGGCTAATACCTTGATGCTGCCCATCAGGGTTTTTTCCAGCAGCTCTCGTTCGCAGGTAATGAGCCGGTACTGCTCAATGCCGGTGTTGATGGCACTGGCAAGCACCTCCGGCTCGCACGGTTTGGTGAGAAAGCGGAAGATATTGCCCTGGTTGATGGCTTGGATTGCGGCCCCCAGGTCCGTGTAGCCAGTCAAGAGCATGCGTACGGTGTCGCCACTGCTTTGCCGGACCTTGGCCAGGAACTCCGCGCCATTCATGACCGGCATTCTCATGTCAGAGATGACAACGGAATAGGGTCCGTTGTCTTTCATCATGGCGAATGCGCTGGCGGCTCCGTCGGCAGTATCAACCTGAAATTCGGGGTAGAGAACGCGTTTGTACCCTTCGAGCACGGAGGGTTCATCGTCTACAAACAGGATTCTGTCGGCCATGATGCTCCCTGGGTTTTTCCTGGGCGAAGGCCGGGACTGCAGCACCCCAAAGGGGAGAAACGGCGGGATGAGGCTGCGGTTCTAAAAGCCGGTGCTCCCATATGGTATCGGCGTATCCAGCAAACTCTTGAAGGTTTCAACGTGCCTTCTTGCGACACCGGTGGCAAATCTCACGTGCGGGCCTCCACTGCAGCCGATAGAACACTTATGAGAACCCATTGCTGTTCACGGGAGCCGTCCCGGTGAATCCCGTCACAGTCATTTCCAGTTCCTACGACTATCGTTTGGTGGCGCTCTCGCTGGTCATCGCCTTCCTCACGTCGTACACAGCCCTCGACTTGGCCGGGCGGGTTACTGCCAGTCGTGGCTTTACCCATGCGGTTTGGGTGGTCGGCGGGGCGTGCGCCATGGGAAGCGGCATCTGGTGCATGCACTACACCGGCATGCTGGCCTTTCGCCTGCCCATCCCCGTCTACTATCACCTTCCCACCGTGGCTGTCTCACTGCTGGCAGCGATCGTGGCCTCATGCATAGCGCTGTATGTCGTGAGCCGGCAATGCTTGACGCCAGTCCACCTGATCGCCGGAAGCTTCCTTATGGGGGGCGCCATTGCGACCATGCACTATACCGGCATGGCAGCCATGCGTCTTGCTGCGATGCACTACTATGACCGCACGCTGTGGGTGCTGTCGATTGTGCTCGCCGTCATCATCTCTTTCGCCGGCCTGTTGATCATCTACGACTCCGGCGGAGAAAAACGTAGCTGGCAGCGCAAACTGGGAGCGGCGTTTGCACTGGGATTGGCTATCCCGATAACGCACTACACGGGAATGGCGGCAGTGCATTTTGTGCCTTCGGCGGTTCCTCCCGTGCTCTCTGACTCGGTCGACATATCGACCCTGGCTAACCTGGGGATACTCGGCGTGACCCTGTTGATCTTGGGGTTCGCACTGATCACCTCGCTGATAGACCGGCGGCTCTCGGCACAGCAATTCATGCTGGAAAGCGAGCGGAAGATGCTGCGTGCGTTGATCGATAACATACCTGATTTGATGTACGTGAAGGATACAGAAAGCCGATTTGTGATCGCCAATTCCCAGATGGCGCGAGCGCTTGGAGCCAGTAGCACGGAAGAGCTCATGGGCAAGACCGAGTTTGACCTTCTTCCCGGCGAGCGCGCCACCGCCCGCCATGCCAATGAGCAGCAGGCCATGCTTGTTGGCCAGGCAACATTCAACCATGAAGAAATGGTGTCGGACGGGTACGGAAGCGAAATCCCAGTGCTGACGACCATCGTACCGCTTCGCAATAGTAGAGGTGAGGTCACGGGAATCGCCGGCACGGGGCACAATATCAGCGAACGGAAAAGGAGTGAAGAGGCGCTGGCAACGGCGGAAAAAAAGTACCGAGGCATGTTCGACCAGGCGCTCTTTGCGATGTTTCAGCTCGATCCTGAGGGCCGTCTCCTAAGCGTGAACCCGGCCATGGCCCACTTCATGATGTATGAATCGCCGCAGCACATGCTCGCCCAGTTTACCGATTCTTTGTGGACCACCACCGTGGCGCCCGAGCGGCACGCGGAGTTCCTGCTGGCCATGAAGACATTTGGACAGGTCAGAGCTTTCGAGCTCGAGGTTTTCCGCAAGGACCAAAGCAGGATCTGGATCTCTGTCACGGTACGAGCCTTGATCAGCGATGGCGCTTCCATCGGTTTCGAAGGCATGTTCGAAGACGTTACGGAGCGCCGCCTTTTGCGAGACCAGCTGTTGCAGGCGCAGAAGCTCGAATCCGTGGGTCAGCTGGCGGCGGGCATTGCCCACGAGATCAATACTCCCACGCAGTACATCGGGGATAATGTCCGATTTGTGAAGAAATCGTTTGCCAACTTGAGCAACCTCCTCAGTATCTACGGCCGGTTGTGGACAGAGACCTGTAACGGCAATGTGACCTCGGCCCTAAAAGACGAGATGCGCACATTTTTGAAGAAGATCGATGTCGGATTCTTACTGGCGGAGATACCCAAAGCCATCGATGATGGCCTGGAGGGGGTCAAACGTGTTGCTTCCCTGGTGAATGCCATGAAGGAGTTCTCTCATCCTGGCACCAAAGAGAAGGTACCCCTCGATTTGAATCGCGCAATCCGAAGCACCATTGCGGTGGCCCAAAACGAATGGAAGTATGTTGCCGAGATGGAAATTGACTTTGAGCCCACTTTGCCCCTCGTATCGTGCCTGCCGGGGGAGTTCAACCAGGTCATACTCAACCTCATCGTGAACGCGGCCCACGCCATTGGTGACCGTTATCAAGATAGAAACGGGGAAAAAGGCAAGATCACGGTGCAGACATCCCAAGGCCCGACAGCCGTCGAGATACGGATTGGAGATACGGGTGGGGGTATTCCGTTGGAAGTGCGGGCTAAGGTATTCGACCCCTTCTTCACCACCAAAGAGATCGGAAAGGGCACTGGGCAGGGACTAGCGATTGCGCGATCTGTCATCGTGGACAAGCACGGTGGCAGCATAGATTTCGAAACCGTGCTCGGGGAGGGTACGACGTTCATAGTTCGTCTTCCCCACGCCGCCCAGGATTTGTCGAAAGAGCTGGTTCATCCATGAAGTGCCGATTTCAATTGCGTTGTCATCCGGATCATCATTGTAGAAGAAGCTATGAAGCGTCGGCGGAAGCGTCATCACGGAATTCCGAAGCAGCTGAAACCTGCCGGACGGCCTTACCGTTAGTCTTTGCTTTGGGCTTCGATGAGGCATTGCCATGGTGATGCGTGGTGGTTGCCGCGGGCCCGGGACGCATGAGCTTCTGCTGCACTCCCATAGGCGTTCCATCTTCGACTATCCAACTCCTGTAGGAATGGGGAAACGTGTGCCAACAAACTCCTACCAGTCCGAGTTTCCTCGCCGCGGGTCTGAAGTAGTCCTGCTGGATTGGTCCGGCATAGTAGCAGCGACCCGTGATGTGCGATGGAAATACCAGCCCGCTGCTCGAAGTCTTTTTTCGCCATTCCAATAAGCTTTCCAGCAAAACAGGGTCCATCGGAAGCGGTCCTTCGGACCCTTCAGTCCTAACGATCCCGCCATTGGCAACCCGTGGTTGTATCGATATCAGGCCGTTGGCCAAGTCCAACTGATCCCACCTGAGCCCAAGCACTTCGGAAACTCGCATTCCGGAACACATGGCCGCCACAACCATGGTCCTGTGCAGGTCAGAAAGCTGCCCGGCGAACGCCTGATATTGCTTTATCGTAAGAACGAGCGGCTTTCGCTTCCCCTTGTTGGCGGTTTTGATCTTCGCCAATTGCATTTCGAGTTGCTCATTCCGGGCCATCAAGCTGTTGCTGTTACGCTCTATTTTCGCAACCTCAAGCACCGCCTTCTGACTCTTACTTATCCACAGATGGATCACTGCCGTAAGGGTAAGAAGGATCGCAATGAGAAGTCCGCGGTTTGCCGAAGCGACCCACGAACTGGGCAGCGCAACACGATGGAAACCCCAGATTTCGGCAGCGACGCTTGACAGAGCAGCTATGACGGCCGTGCCCCAGAGCAGCCACTTGGAGCGCCCGAGGATGGATAGCACGAGTGGGAAAGTGAACAAAGCTGACCCGGCAAGCTCCGCCGGGATCCAGAAATCGAGCAGGGCTATCAGCACGGCGATTCCGACGATAATTATTACCAGTGGTGTGCGATTCATTCGTCACCGCGACTGTAATGATAATTCGCTTGTTTCCCCGTGAGTGTTCCCTTCGAACGCTACCATCGGAACAGGAAGCCGCCTCGACAAAACTGCTATACTTCGCTCCCGGCTCAACCATCTAAAAAAGCACAGGCTGGAGAGTGACCATGACGATGAGCCCTGAGATTCGCGAAAGCCCTTGCGATCCTTGTATCGGCTTCTGAAATGAAGACCATGAGTGCAGGTCCTGCTGCGAAACAGGTCAGCATCCGCACACCTCTTGCAGGGGTCGGTATGTTAATGTTCTTGGCTCGGATGACGATAATGTTTTCAGAAGACATCCTGAAGGTTACCAGTGCATTATGAGTGACCATCCCCGTTGCTTGATGGGCTTGCCAAATCGATGAAACAGGTTCGACCTGCCGCTGACATGTTGAACGGGAGATGGATGTCGAGGAGCAATGGCGAATGCCCAGCCGCAAGAAAGTACTGTTCCCCAAGCTGATTCCTGTGCTTGCTTTGCTCACCCTGGCCATTCCGGCCGCTGTGTGCCAATTGAATTCCAACACAGCAAGCGTGG
>Ga0302325_10033335_pt1 | contig 10553 bp, 9 predicted proteins | sample Palsa_T0_2_FD_201948 | JGI IMG/M metagenome (GOLD analysis project Ga0302325, IMG submission 201948) | Peat permafrost microbial communities from Stordalen Mire near Abisko, Sweden - Palsa_T0_2 | ecosystem: Environmental > Terrestrial > Soil > Palsa > Peat permafrost | place: Sweden: Abisko...
TTCACGACCGAGCAGACCAACAAGTAACCCGACCGCGTGCCGGGGGCGTCCCGTTTCCCGGGGCGCCCCTTTTACTCGCTGACAGCCCGTGACGACGGCTCGGCGCGACACGCGTTTTCCCGCCAGGGCCCAATCTCGCTAAGTTCGCGCGGACACCTTCCGATTTACCTGGGTCCAACTCGGCTGGCAAGGTGCCAAGCTCGCACGTGAAGCGTTGGTCTGGATCCGCCATCCGAGGCCGGGGAGATCAGGAGGACGATCTGCGACGCAGCCCCCAGCGACGGCGAGACCGGGACTCGGCGCTCGCAGTCAGCTGGCAAACAACCGCTACATACAGTCAACCGGACTTTACGCGCCCATACCTACTCTCCGCACGCACAACCCTGCGCCGAATGCACCGTTACCAGCTTGTCGGCATCGTTGGCGAGCGGGCAGGCCGGTAACCGCGCAGGGAAGACCCCGGCGGAATGGCTGGTGAGACAATGGAAGGCTGCTGCCCGGGCGCCGACAGCGGGAACGGTTCCCCGAAATCCGCCACATTGACTGAGAAGCACCCGGCATCCAGCACGACAAGGTAAGCGCGAACCGCGCTGACCATGATCGTGAAGACTTATTAGTGCTGGGACACCAAAAGGTCTTCACAATCCTAAAGGTCTTCACGATCATGCGACGACCAGAGAACATCAGAAAAAACCTGGCGCACGCGGGTAACACTAGGCCTCTTAATTAACGGCATTGAGTCACGGGACAACCCCGATGGCGAGCAGACCCCGGTAACCGGGCGGCGGGCTCGCGGATCGCGTCCAGGATCGCGTCGGCGCCGCGGCTCTGCAGGATCGCGGCGAGTTCCGCCCCGGCCGCCTCCGGGCGGTGCCCGCTGACCGTCCCGGTGACCCGCTGCCGCCCGTCGAGCGATGTCACCTGGGCGCTGAGCGTCAGCACGCCGCCGGACCTGGTCGCGTAGGCGCCGACCGGCACCGAGCAGCCGCCGTGCAGTTCGGCGAGCACGGCCCGCTCCGCGCGCACGGCCGCGTCGGCGTCCTGGTCGCCGAACGAGTTGAGCATGTCAAGCAGCTCGCGGTCGCCCGCCCGCACCTGGACCGCGAGCGCGCCCTGCCCGGGCGACGGCGGGAACAGGGCGGGGCCGAGCAGTTCGGTGATGGAGTCCTCAAGGCCGAGCCGCCGCAGCCCGGCCGCGGCCAGCAGCACCGCGTCGAGCCCGGACTTGCTGCGCGCCAGCCGGCCGGGCACGTTGCCGCGGATCGGCACCACCTCGACGTCGGGTCGCAGCGCCCGCAGCTGCCCGATCCGCCGGGAAGAGCCGGTACCGACCCGCGCGCCCGGCCGCAGCCCGGCCAGCGTCGAGCCGCACAGCGCGTCGAGCGGATCGGCCCGCAGCGGCGTTATCGCCAGCACGGTGCCCTCGGTGACGGCGGTCGGCAGGTCCTTGAGCGAGTGCACCGCGATGTCCACCCGCCCGTCGAGCAGCTCCCGCTCAACCTGCGTGGTGAACACGCCGCCGGTGCCGTCGCCAAGGTCCCGCAGTGGCGTCTTCCGGTCCCGGTCCCCGTCGGTCATCACCGATCTGGCCTTGAACTGCACTACCGGGCAACCGCTCAGGTGAGTGATCAGCTCTTGCACCATGGCTTGCGCCAGCCGGCTTCCACGAGCCCCAACGACGATGCTTTCCACCCGTCCGACACTACTGGACACGCCCGGCTGACCAAGTCGCATCCCCGTCGTTTAGGCAATCGCTCCCCTTCGTTTAAGCAATCGCCCTGGTCACGGACCCTCGACGGACCCGGAGTCGTCCCCGTCCAGGTTGCCGATGACGCGGTAGAGCAGCCGGTGCAGCTGCCGGGCATCGTCCTCGCTGAGCTGGAGGGACCGGCCGAGCTCGCAGGGGACGTCGGCCACCTGCTCGCGCAGCGCCCAGCCGTCCGCTGTCGGCTCGATGACGACGCGCCGCTCGTCGGCCGGGTCGCGGCGCCGCTCCACCAGGCCGGCCCGCTCCAGCCGCTTGAGCAGCGGTGTGAGCGTGCCCGTGTCCAGGTAAAGGCGGGCCCCGATGTCGCCCACCGTCATCGGGGCCGCACCCCACAGCGCGAGCATGGTGAGGTACTGCGGGTAGGTGAGCCCCGCCGCCGCCAGCAGGTCGCCGTACCGGCGGGTGACCGCCCGGCTGGCGGCGTAGAGCGGCAGGCACAGCTGCACGTCAAGGTCGAGTTGCGGGTAGGCGCTGTTCACGTGAACGATCTTACATTGCACAAAAAGATTGTGTGCAATAAGATTGCGCGTATGGATACTCTATACACAGCAACGGCCACCGCCGCCGGCGACGGCCGCAACGGCCACGTAACTTCCTCGGACGGGCTGCTCGACACCGACGTCCGCTTCCCGAAGGAGATGGGCGGCGCCGGCGGCGCGACCAACCCGGAGCAGCTCTTCGCGGCCGGCTACGCGGCCTGCTTCCACTCCGCCCTGCGGATGGTCGCGGGCCAGGAGCGGGCCGACGTCACCGGCTCCGAGGTCACGGCGCAGGTGTCCATCGGGTCGAACGGCGACGGCGGGTTCGGCCTGGCGGTCACGCTCACCGTCAGCCTGCCGGCGGTCGCCCATGACCTGGCGCAGAAGCTGGTCAGCCGCGCGCACGAGGTCTGCCCGTACTCGAACGCGACGCGCGGCAACATCGACGTCGTCCTCGAGGTCGCCTGACTCGTCACCGGTACACGCTGGTTCGGCACATCCCCCGGGGCACCGGCCCGGGGGATGGTTTTTACTACTGGTTGTTGCAAAAATTACCCCGGCTGGCTAGCGTTCAGCCTGGAAGCCGGCACTCAAGCCAGCCCCCAAGCGATCCCCAAGCCAGCCCCCAAGCGATCCCCAAGCCAGAGGGTGGAACAGATGTCGTCCGACGAAACCTCGCCAACCGACGCCGTGGTCGTCACCGAGCGCCGTGGGTTCACCCTCGTGGTCCGGATCAACCGCCCGGCGGCGCGCAACGCGTTCAACGTGCCCGTCATGGTCGGCGTCGGCAACGCGTTCCTGGCCGCCGACGCCGATCCCGACATCCGCGCGGTGGTGCTGACCGGCACCGGCGACCGGGCCTTCTGCGCCGGCCTCGACCTGCGCGCCTTGGGCGCGGGGTTCGAGGTCGCCGACGAGGACCGCCCGGGGATGGAGGTGTTCGGCCGGTTCGCCTCCGGCGGGGGAGAAGGCTGCCAGAAGCCGCTGATCTGCGCGGCTCAGGCGACCGCGCTGGCCGGCGGCTTCGAGCTGCTGCTCGCGTGCGACCTCGCGGTGGTGGCGGACAACGCCAGGCTCGGCCTCCCCGAGGTCAAGCGGGGGCTGTTCGCAGCCGGCGGCGGGATGTACCTGGCGCGCCGGATCCCGCTCGCGAAGGCGCTTGAGCTGACGATGACCGGCGAGCCGATCACGCCCGCGCAGGCGCTGCAGCTCGGGCTCGTCAACGCGCTGGCGCCGCCGGAAGAGGTGCTCGACCGGGCGGTCGAGCTCGCCGAGCGGATCACCGCCAACGGGCCGCTCGCCGTGCGCGCGTCCAAGCGCCTCGTCCGGATGGCCGCCTTCGAGCCCCTCGACGAGGTTCGCAAGGTGCACACGGACCTCCAGCGGTCCGTATTCGCCAGCGAGGACGCCAAGGAGGGCGCGCTCGCCTTCGCGGAGCGCCGCGCGCCCGTCTGGCAGGAGCGCTGACCTCCGTCAGCAGCAGACAAAAAGCAAGGGTCAGCGGAACGAAGGGTGACCCATGCGGCCCGCCCCGCGCCGCTAATCGGCCGCGGGACCCGGGAGCGCGCGCAGCACCGCGGCGATCGACCTGCCGAAGGCGTCATCGACGGGCACCCGGGTAACGGCCACCCGGGCGATGAACGGCGAGATGACCAGTTCGACGAGCACTTCAACGCTCAGCGCGGGGTCGATCTCGCCACGGGCAACGGCCCGCTCGAACGGCTCGCGGACGAACCCCATGTCCGCCGCGGCCAGCTCGCGCAGCCCGCTGCTCAGCTCGGGGTCGTCGGCGATGGCCCGGGTGCGGACGAACGCGGCCGTCGTCGGATCCCGGAACAGGCGCACCAGATCACTGCACAGCGCGTCCACGTCGGCCGCCCAGCTGCCCTCGTCGGGGCGCGGGTAGTGGGTCACCACCCCGTCCGCCAGCACGTCGCGGACCAGGTGCGCCTTGGTCGGCCACTGCCGGTAAAGCGTGGTCTTGTGCACCCCGGCCGCGACGGCGACGTCATCCATCCGCAGCGCGGCGTACCCCGAGGAGATCAGGATCTGGCGGACGGCCTCGTAGACGTCCCGGTGGACCCGCTTAGAGACGCCCGGCGGCCGCCCCGGGCGCTTCCTGCCTGAGGTGTCCATGCGCCAATCGTGCCACGAAGCCGGCCGGTCCTGGATGGTCGCCCATCAGTTTATACAACCAAAAGTTGCAAAAAATAGGGTCGGCCGTTAGGGTGCAACCAGGCCGTCCACTTCGGCTAGAGCGGCCGATACGGCAATGCCCGCCCCGCAGCGGTAGATCGCGTCAGGTCACCGCGGACCGGGGCAGGAAGGGTCCGACCAATGAGCGAAGCAGTCATCATCGCAACCGCGCGGACACCGATCGGCCGGGCCCGCAAGGGCACCCTGGTCGGCATGGACGCGTTCCAGCTGGCCGAGGTGGTCCTGGCGGCGTCCCTTGAGCGCTCAGGAGTACCCGTCGGGGACATCGACGACCTGATCGTGGCCGAGTCGCTCCAGGGCGGCGGGGTCATCGCGCGTAACATCGCCGTCCGGCAGGGCCTCACCGGCGTTCCCGGCCTGGCCCAGAACAGGCACTGCGCAGCGGGCCTGTCCGCCGTCGCGACGGCGGCGGCCGGGATCCGCGCCGGGATGGACCGGGTCGTGCTGGCGGGCGGCACCGAGAGCCTGAGCACCACGCCGGGCAGCGTGAAGCGGGACGCCGAGGGCAAGTACGGGCCCTGGATGTCGGCGTCGCACCCGGCCACCCCCGAGGCGCCCCCCTTCGACATGTCGCTGACGGTGGGCGAGAACACCGCCCGGGCCATGGGCCTGACCCGCCGCGACGTGGACGAGTGGACCGTCTACTCCCAGGCGCAGGCCATCGAGTCGATCGACTCCGGCTACTTCACCGAGCAGGTCGTGCCCGTCCAGGTGCCGCAGCCCGACGGCTCGACCAAGGTCTTCGACACCGACGAGCACCCGCGCCGCGGCACCACCCTCGACGTCCTCGCCGGGCTGAAGGTGCTGCACCCTGAGCTCCCGGACGCGACGGTGACCGCGGCCAACTCGGCCGGCCTCAACGACGCCGCCGCGATGGTCACCGTCACCAGCGACTCCTACGCCGCCGCCCACGGCATCGCGCCGCTCGCCCGGATCCGCTCGTGGTCGGCGGTCGGCATCGAGCCGGCCCTGACCGGCCTGGCCCCCACCATCGCGATCCCCAAGGCGCTCGACCGGGCGGGCCTGGCCATCGGCGACATCGACCTGTTCGAGATCAACGAGGCGTTCTGCTCAGTGCCGGTGGCGGCCGTCCGCAAGCTCGGCCTCGACCCCTCGATCGTGAACGTCAACGGCAGCGGCTGCAGCCTCGGGCATCCCATCGCCGCCACCGGGGCCCGGATGGTCGTGACGATGGTCCACGAGCTGCGCCGCCGCGGCAAGTACCTCGGCGTCGTCTCCATGTGCGCCGGCGGCGGCATGGGCTCGGCCATGGTGATCGAGGTCATCTGACGCCCCCTCCTCGCGGTTCACCGGCCGCGACGGGGACCTTGAAGCCGGCCAGGGCCGCCGCCTGCCCCGCCGCCGCCTGCCCCGCCGCGGCCTGCCCCGCCGCGAAGTTGCTGTCAAAGCAGTTGGTGCCGAAGATGCTGGCGAGGAACGGCGCACGCTGACCCTTGTCCAAGATGATTTAGAATCCTATTCTAATCGAGTGCCGGCGATTCACTAAGCGCGTTGCTGTCTGACGAGAAGGAGCCCTGCTCATGACGATGCCGTCTGGGATACCGATTATCGACACGATGATCGGCTTCCCGCACGAGGGGTTTGCCCAGTACGACTTCATCAGGAAGCAGACGAAGGACAAGGGCTCTCTTGAGCAGATGCAGTTCCCCGCCGAGTACATGTTCAAGGACGTGCCCAAGGACCTGCCGACCGCGGACCCGATCTCGGTGACGCTGCACGAGATGGACAAGTACGGCGTCGAGATGGGCCTGATCGGGGTCGCCGAGGAGACCGCCCGCACCGCGCTCAAGCGCCACCCCGACCGCTTCATCCCGTCGGGCAACGCCAGCGACCCGAACGACGTGACCGGGACCGTGCGCAATATCCGCCAGGAGTACGAGGAGTTCGGCATCAGGGCGGTCGGCGCGTTCCCGGCCGGCACGTTCCCGCAGGTGGCGATCGACGATCCGAAGATGTACCCCGTCTACCAGACCTGCGTGGACCTGGGCATCCCGATCTTCTGCACGGCGGGCATGCCCGGGCCGCGGCTGAAGTACGCGGTGCAGGAGGTGTCGCGGATCGACACCGTGATGTTCGACTTCCCCGAGCTGGTCTTCGTGACCAGGCACGGCTGCGAGCCGTGGGAGGCTCTCGCCGCCAAGCTGATGCTGAAGTGGCCGAACCTGTACTACTCGACCTCCGCGTTCGCCCCCAAGTACTACCCGGAGGCGATCGTCAAGTACGCCAACAGCCGCGGCGCTGACAAGATCATCTACGCAGGCTACTTCCCGATGGGGCTGACGCTTGAGCGGATCTTCTCCGACATGCCGCACGTCCCGTTCAGGGACGAGGTCTGGCCCAAGTTCCTGTCCGGCAACGCCCGCCGCGTGCTCGGCCTCGACAAAGACAAGGACAAGTAGGCCCCGCATGGGAATCGCGCTCACCCAGGACCAGAAGGACCTCGCCGAAGCGGTCAGGGAGTTCACCGCCAGGCACGCCCCCGCCACCCGCACCCGCGAGGAGTTCGCCGGACTGGCCGAGGGCAAGCTGCCCGCCGCCTGGGACGCCCTCAGGTCGCAGGGCTTCCTCGCCGTTCACCTGCCCGAGTCGGCCGGCGGTGACGGCGGCGGCATCACCGAGCTCGCCGTCATCCTTGAGGAGACGGCCCGCGGGCTGCTGCCGGGCCCGCTGCTGCCCACGGTGCTCACCAGCCTCGCCGTTGCCAGGTACGGGACCGGCGCGCTGGGCGACGCGGCGCTGCCCCGGTTCGTCGGCGGCGCCCCCGCCGGCTGCGTGACCAGCACCGACGGCCTGCGAGCGGTCCGCACCGAGGGCGGCTGGCTGGTCAGCGGCACCAGCGTGCCCGCCCTCGGCGCCCTCAGCGGCGAGTTCCTGCTAGCTGGCGCGGCCATAGTTGACGGAGCGGACGGCGACGACCTCTGGTTCGTCACCGAGACCGGCCCGTCGCCGACGCTGCGGGCCGACAAGGCGCTCGGCACCGACCTCAGCCGCGACATTGGCACCCTTACGTTCGCTGGTCACCTCATTCCCGACGACCACACGCTCGCCGTGCGCACCGACGAGCTGCGCTCGCTGATGGCGGTGCTGTTCGCCGCCGAGGCGGTCGGCGCCGCCCGCTGGTGCCAGGAGACGGGCCTGGCCTACGTCAAGGTGCGCGAGCAGTTCGGCCGTCCGGTCGGCTCGTTCCAGGCCGTCAAGCACAAGTGCGCCCGGATATTCGGCCAGCTCGAGGTGCTCACGGCGGCCGCCTGGGACGGTGCAAGCGGCGCCGCCCAGGACCGGGACCAGGCCGCCTACAGCGCCGCCGCCGCCGCGGTGACCTGCCTGCCCGGCGCCGTCGACATCGCCCTCGACACCGTCACCCTGCTCGGCGGCATCGGCTACACCTGGGAGCACGACACCCACCTGTACTGGCGCCGCGCCATCTCCCTGGCCGCCCTGCTCGGCCCCGAGGCCGCCTGGCGGGAACGCCTCGGCCGGCTCGCCGCCACCGTCACCAGGACGCGGCTGCTCGAACTCGGCAACGAGCCCGACGGCTTCCGCGACCAGGTCGCCGCGCGGATCGCCGAGGCCCGCGAAGCGCCGCCGGCAGCCAGGCAGCGCCTGCTGGCCGACGCCGGCCTGGTCAGCCCGCACTACCCAGCGCCCTACGGGCTCGCCGCCGGCCCGGTGGAACAGGTGATCATCAGCCAGGAGTTCGAGCGGGCGGGCCTGCGCCAGCCAAGCACGATCATCGGCGAGTGGGCGCTGCCCACCATCCTCACCCACGGCACCGACGCCCAGCGCGAGCGCTTCACCCGTCCCACCCTGCGCGGCGAGATCGAGTGGTGCCAGCTGTTCAGCGAGCCGGGCGCGGGCTCCGACCTCGCCTCGCTCAAGACCAGAGCGCACCCGATGAACGGGGGGTGGCTGCTCAACGGCCAGAAAGTCTGGACCTCCAACGCCAAGCAGGCCGACTGGGCGATCTGCCTCGCGCGCACCGATCCCGACGTCCCCAAGCACAAGGGCATCAGCTACTTCCTCGTCGACATGCACTCGGCGGGCGTCGATGTGCGGCCGCTGCGCGAGGCCAACGGCGGCTACCTGTTCAACGAGGTCTTCCTCGACAACGTCTTCGTCCCCGACGACCTCATCGTCGGCGCGCCCAACGAGGGCTGGCGGCTCGCCCGTACCACCCTCGGCAACGAGCGGGTCAGCATCGGCACCGGCATGTCAGGTCCGGCCGTCTCCCCGGCCGCGATCGCGGCCGGGCTCGGCGCGACCGGCACCGCGGTCGCCCAGGACGTCGGCCGCCTCACCGCCTGGCAGAACGCGACCGAGGCGATGGCACGGCGCGGCCTGCTGCAACGCCTAAGCGGCATGCAGCCAGGGGCCGCGGGCAGCGTGCTCAAGCTGATGTCCTCGCTCATCGGCGCCGACATCAGGCGCGCCGCCGTCGCCTGGGCAGGCCCGGCCGGCGCGGTCATCAACAGCGAGACGCACGACGGCAGCCGCGACGGAGCCGCCGAGGCCTACCTGTCCGTCCCGGCCACCCTCGTCGGCGGCGGCACCTCGGAGATCCAGCTCAACGTCATCGCCGAACAGGTCCTCGGCCTGCCAAGAAGTTAGCCGGAATAACCCGCACGCGTTTGCTCACAATTCACCATCCGGTGAATTCCCTCCGGGGATGACATTGCTGGCTAAGGTGCCCGGCTACTGTTAATGTGACTGGGAAATTTCAGGTCGATTTGATTTCCTTAAATTCCCGGTCCGAGGAGAGCTATGGCAAGCGCAGGGCCAACCCCACCGCCTGGCTGGTACACCGACCCGCAGTCGCCTGCCCAGCTGCGCTTCTGGGACGGCGCCGTCTGGACCGAGCGGACGAGCCCCGCCGGGCCGCCGACGCCGCCGCCCGGCGGCCAGGGGTGGGGCCAGGGCATCGGGCAGGGCGTCGGCCAGCCGCCGCCGCGCGGCGGGTTCCTCGCCAGCCTGTTCCCGCAGCGGCCAGGCGAGAGCGACGACGACGCCCTGGTCCGCGGGTTCTCAAGCTACGAGCGCACCTCCGGCTACGTCTGGATCGCGATCGGCATCATCCAGGTGATCTGCCTGATCACGATCATCGCCGGGGTCTGGAACATCTACGTGGGGATCAACCGCGGCAAGCTGGCAGCCCAGATCGAGCGCCGCGACCCCTACGTCCCCGCGACCTTCGAGCCGCTGACAACCTACATAATCAGCGCCGCCCTCAACCTGGTGCTCGGCGGCGTGCTCGGCCTGGCCATGGTCGTCGCCGACGTGTACGTCCGCGACCAGGTGCTCAAGAACCGGCAGCTCTTCGAGCAGGGCGCCGCGTCCTACGGCTACTCTTCGCCCGGCTACGCGCCGGGCAGCCCCGGATACGCACCCGGTCCTTCCGGCTACGGCCAGGGAACCCCCGGCTACCCGCCCGGCGTCCCGGTCCCGCCGTCGATGCCGCCCACGGACGGGCCGGCGTTCCCCGGCAGGCCTTAGCCGGACGGCGGCGGCAGCACGGCGCGCTCGGTGTAGGCGACGACTGCCTCAATCTCCTCCGGGCCAGGTCGCAGCCGCAGGGCGGCGCGGTCGATGAGGATGCCGAACACGTGCTGCATCGCGAGCCTGGCGTCGGCTTCGGCGGTCGAAATGTCGCTGCCAGCGGCGCGGCGGGCTGCTGTGATCGCCTCGGCGAGCGGTGCGGTCAGCCGGGCGAAGTCGGCGCTGATCTCGGCCGGGAAGCGTTCGAGCAGCCGGGGGTGGGCCAGCAGGAACGGCCTGCTCGCGGTGAGCAGTTCGTCGGTCCGCAGCAGGCTGAACATCCCGCGGACCCACTCGCCGACGCGGCCGCCGGGCTCGGGGCAGGCTGACATCCGCCGGGCGAGGTGGTCGAGGGTGGCCAGGTGCGCGCGTTCGAGCAGCGTGAGCAGGAGGTCGTCCTTGGTGGGGAAGTGCCGGTAGAACGCCGTGGTGGACAGGCCGGACACGGCCAGGATCTCGGTAACGCCAGGGCTGGCGGTGTCCCGCTCGCGCATGACCTGCAACGCGGCGTCCAGCAGGCGCTCTACCTCCTGCTC
>Ga0302325_10033336_pt1 | contig 10553 bp, 10 predicted proteins | sample Palsa_T0_2_FD_201948 | JGI IMG/M metagenome (GOLD analysis project Ga0302325, IMG submission 201948) | Peat permafrost microbial communities from Stordalen Mire near Abisko, Sweden - Palsa_T0_2 | ecosystem: Environmental > Terrestrial > Soil > Palsa > Peat permafrost | place: Sweden: Abisko...
AGAAGATTGCGAACATAGCAATTCCGGAGGCCAATTTCAGGGTATGATCCTTAAAATCCTAGTATTCATTCCACGTCTTATTCACCTCTTTAGATCCGCGACTCTTCCTTCTCCCAGAGTTCCTCGCACGAAATAGCCAGATTAAGGGTTTGGTCCTTGAACTCCGACACAAGAATGTGAAGTGCCGAGTTACTGACCCGGATGAGGTTGCCCATATTGATGCCGAGATATCTCAATGGTGGAATGAGGTCCAAGACTTCGTTGACCCGGCATTTATGAGCGAAGACGACTCACCTCCGTCCGAAGTCAACATGGCCATTCCTCCCCTCAAGCCATTTCACCGACTTCTGCTTGTCGTACAGAAGCACGAGGCACTCATCCTATTAAACCGTCCTGTCATTACTTCTGGTAGTAGCTTCGCTGTAGCGGCTGCTATGCAAAAGTGTATTGGAGCGTCAAAGGCTATTATCTTGAGCATTTTTCAGCATATGCAAGACAGTGTAAGAAACGAAGGATCAAGGGATGGCCGGATCCAATGCCCCTTGTTCTGGCCAGGCTTTACCTGGTGTGTCTGGATGAGGTACGGCTCCTTCACCCCAGCAGGACTTGTGGCTAATCATATGGATAAAAGCGGATTAATTTTACTATACGCAGCATCTGATGGATGCTATTCTGTTCAGATGGCCCAGAGGTATGCCTTTCAATATCCTGTTGCCACATACTGATGTGTCTTAGAGAAGCTAGCCGTTGTATTAAAATCCTGGAAAACATCTCGTTGCGAGGTGTTTTCTGGCCTGGAGCTTGTGCTGCTGCGATCAAAGACCTGAAGCAAGCTTTACAGAAGAAAACTGGAGCCGGTGTCCCAGGCGCTCGCGGTGGAAATACATCCAGGCGTAGTGAGATCCAAAGGCCATTGAACAGATTGAACCAAACCAGACAGTCGCTGCCTCATCAGAACGGCCATATTGGATCTTTTCCCTCTGATTCCATGCAACAATTAGATATCGGCTCCCATAATTCTAGTGGCCAACCTCACTTCCGAGATTCTTCCAACGCGATAGAGTCAGCTCAAGATTCAGGCTCGAATCCTGCACCAAACGGGACGTTTAATTCCCGCTCACGTCCCATCCCGCCTCTGCAGAATTCTGCAACATTTACCTCGACTTGGCCTAGCTTGAACGGAGAATCATACGAAATGGACGAGCAATTTAACGGATTTGATGATATTTTTCAGCTCATTGACGCACCCTTTAATCTTAGCGACCACGGTTATGAGGCATCCACCCAAACAAGCTGGTAAAGCAAGTACTACACTGCTGAGGCAAATTCAACCCCCTTTCTCACGTTTGCTTTGAGCTCCTCCACCGCAATTTTTAGCAATTTCGTCTCATGATCAGATAATGACCCGATCGGATACGCTTTCACAGCCCCTACCATCCCAAACTCCACTGGCACAGCGAAGTAATCTACACCTAGTTTTTCTGCAATGTCTTTCCCGCCAGGTATCCCTGGAAGGTACAAGTATGCCTCTTCAATCACCGTGCTTTCACCATTCATCGCCTTCAGGATCGAGCTCACGAATCTGAGTAGTTAGTCGTCTCATTCAGACAATGGGAAGTAGTCAGTCGTACCTGAATCCGGCATAAGCCATGCAAGTGGTTGCTGACCCAGCTCCCGCTTTAGCCTGCACAATTTCATCGCCGCCAAATTGTACCCCTAGTATTACGAGTCAGCCGAAACCCAATCATACATCCAGCGTAATACATACTGTAAGTTACCGCATCCCTTTGCTCATCCGTCAGCGTGACAGGTGGCGTACACTGGCTAAGCAACGGCAGAATAGTGGCCCCACTATGTCCCCCCACAACGGGAATTTTGAGCTTCTTTGGATCAGGTAGATCTAATGCATGTGCAACGAAAGTTGAGGCACGAACAACATCCAGAGTGGTAACGCCGAAAACCTTCGCTGGGTTGAAGACGTTGTGTTTCTTCAGCATCTCAACGGCAATAGGGAGCGTGCTATTGACAGGATTTGTAATGATGAGAACAAATGCATTAGGGCAAGTGAGTGCGATGTTTGTTATAAGGTCTCGGATTACTCCTGCATTGACCTTGAAAAGATCTACTACACTGTGAGATCGAGCTAGGCGGTTCTGAATGGGTCCCTTCTTACCATCGCGAGTCATGCCCGGCTTACGTGCAATACCTGGTGGACATTTTAGCAATCTTTCTATAAGATGGAACTGGTGGTAATTTACCAGCCGTAATCACAACAATATCTGCGCTCGTGAGTGTCTTCTTCAAGCCATCCTTCTCCGGCAGAAACCCTGTGACTTTTGTCGAGGTATCGATGTGATTCAGATCGATGGCAACCCCAGGAGCGTGGACAATGTCATACAACGATAGCTCTGCCACTAGCGGACTCTGGCATACTTCAGCATAATTCATTTATGGTTATGTCACAATTGATCATACCAGCTTAAGGAGAAGACTAAGTGGTTGACCGATCTGGCCTGCTGCGCCGAGAACTGCTACTTTTGTCATTATTAGTGACTTTATGAGTGATAATGGAATATTTGGGGGCTGCCAATGTGGAAATATATTTGAAATCGAGTGTTGACCATTCATCACAGTGGGTATCGGATAGCTTTATTTTATCCTTCTGAATGTTGCTGATGTCTTTGTCTACCAATTAGGTGAACGCCGATTTTGCATCCCCGACGGGAAACGTTTCGCCGCGAGCAGTTTTTAGTTACTTAGTCACATTTTCGCGCGAGACTCTCGGGCTCTTTGATTTTCTAGAGGCTCAGTCGGTTTCGAAAGGTACTTAGAGGGAAAACTAGCGCAATATCGAGTCTTTAGGTCTGCTAGTGACTGCTTGTTGAGTCATTGGGTATTCGAGCATACCTCAGTTCTTGCTCGTCTTCTTTCATAAGAGTATGAAAGTCTTATAAAATTCTATATTTAAAATTGACTAATTTAGAGTACGTCTATAGAGAAATGTCACCGAAATAGCACCGAAATAGCAAACCCCAAAATATTTGCATTCTATTAATGACCGTTTGAAAGAGCCTCTGTACATTTAAGTTGTTCGGCGACAACTGTCAACAGTGGCTCCCCAAAGCAGCCCCTTCTCGCATTCTCCATAGCCAAAGTCTCCATTTTCGCAAGAGTTTCTGTGGTGTGAGTTCCCAAGTGTGGTATCAACAATGCACGACTGTTCTTCGCTAGAGTTTCGTTTATCTCAGGTTCGCGCTCATACACATCCAGGCCCACGGACGCAATCTTTCCTGACTCCAAAGCAGCAGCCATGGCAGCCTCATCAATGACTGCGCCCCGCGCTGTGTTAACAATGACCACTCCATCCTTCATCCGCTGTATCTCCCGCTTGCCAATCAAGTGTCTCGTTTTCGCATTCAACGGAACGTGGATCGAGACGATATCGCTGTCCGAGAGAAGTTTATCAAATGACACATATTGAGCTCCAGCTGCCTCTGAATCTGACAATCGGTTGCGATTGTAGTATATAGTCTTGAGCCCAAATGGTTCAGCTCGTCTTTTGACTGCTCGGCCGATTCGCCCCATTCCGAGAATTCCAAGTGTCTTGCCCTGAGGATCATGGCCGAAATTCAGTCCCTTCTTGAAGTTCCCTTTCCGAAGCGACTCTATAGCTGAATTCAGCTGTCGTAAAGCACCAAGCAGGAGAAAGATGGTGAGGTCTGCTGTGGCATCCGTAACGGGATCCGGAGCATTGGTGACCTTGATGCCACGCACAGTGCAGGCTTCCACATCAATCTGGTCATAACCTATAATTTATCAGGGAAGGGTAAATTTTGTTGGAAATCAACTAACCAGCGCCATTGTGACAAATGAATTTCAGAGACGAGGGAAGTTGCTGAATTAGCTCTTTATCAAATTTCCCCGCAACCTTTGGAAACAATTAGAATCAGTCAGAACGTGTGTAATTATTTTACTTGCAGCGTAGCTAGATGATGTGCTGTAGATAGCTACGACATTCTTGTACTTTTCTTTCAAGTCTTCGAAAAATTCCGCTCTACTTTTGCTGGAGAGAACTTCTGTATGCGCCACCGTTGACAAGTTTTGGTAGATCCCAAGTGCGTGGCGCACTGGGTTGAAAAACAAAATGAAGGGTTTGGAGACCATTGTGAGGGGTTGCCAACGATACGGATTTTAGAGAATAGGAGTGAGTTGTGCTTTCGCATTCGTTGAATCTACAGTAGGCTTGGAATTAGGTATTGCACATGAGGGCAAATAAGCATTCCTGACCTACAGTAATACTGTGTAATTAATGTCCTTTCGCGGGACAGCGAGCCGGGAAACAAAGTCCGGAAGTGGCAGAGACCCACACCGCCCACACACACGGAGAACTATAACCGATCCCTCACTTCTAACCCCGTGGCTACCGGACAACGATAATATCAGACAGGAAATAGAACACTGCCTTAACGGCATGCTCTGACCGTGCCTACAGCTCTTGATCGACAAACGGTGCAATATTCTTACCCCGAAAGGCGAGGTTTGCTTCTATTGGGCTCCGAGTGGGTCGCTCGAAGTGTGCAATGTCGGAGACACAAGGAGGCTCTTGCGAATCATGCAAGAGGAAGAAGTGCAAAGTAAGTGCTACGCTGATGTCTTTTATTGAAGATGGTCACTAATAATTATTCAACAGTGTGATCGTCAATTGTATGTCTGCGCCCAATATTGCAATCACTGCAACTGATCATTGTGCTTCATTCTAGACCGACCTGTGGGCAATGCGCGTCTTCGCCACAACCTTGTAAATATGCTGAGAATAACAAAAGGCAAGTCCATTTCGAATTTTGCCATTTGTGCACTGACAATATCAGGGGGATACCAGGGGGCTATCTCAGTGCGTTGGAACAGCGACTGCACGAAACCGAGATAGCACTCTACAATGCCCTTTGCGAACTTCGAAAAATCAAATCAGAAAGTGCATTCACAGATCACCCTGACTTGTCTGAGCCACTTCGGTCTCACCAGGCAGCTACCAACAAGTATTCTCGGATGGCAGAGTGGATTCGATATCCGCTCAACCGCTCGGACGAGGTCGAAAATTGGTGGAATTCCGTGGAAAATCACAAGCTGCCAGAAAGTATGTGCGATAATCTGAAGACAATATAAATTTCCTTGCCACTGACGCCAGCAGATCCGATCGAAGAGCCGGTAGACCTAGATGCGATTCTCCACAACGAGCAATCTAGTACCGAGCTTCCCAACGTTGGCACTCTTCCATATCAGCAGATAGACCAATCTGTTCGAGAAACTTCCAATTTCGAACAATCTATAGATAGTGTTTCTTTCAACTTGCCAAGTCAGCAGACTCGTCACACGGACCAAATTTTCCAGGAAAACGTGCGGTCTCAAATTTCAACTTCAGAAGGTCATTTGAATGAACGGAGATTCTCTCCCCAAAACAATTCTGGGATGGAGCTAGACGCGTTGAAATATCCAGATGCTGAGAACAACATGCATGCTCCTCAGAGCCAAGCCAGTTCGTGGAATGGTTCGCGAGTGTCTGGAGGCTTGAATCTAGAAAGTGGGACGGAGAGAGGCACTGATATGAATCGCTCAAAAGAACTGACTAGTAGGATGAGATATAAATATTATTAATATAGCACAAGGAGAATTGAGGATCGATATCTATTATAGATCCTGAATAGATTCATACCCCATCTAAAATCCGCCGAAAGTGACTTGCTAGACCTCAGAACACAATGTCACAGCGAACGCAAGGTTGATTACCATATGGTTGAAGGTCTTCCACTTGTCAAAGATTATGATACCAGAACTCGCTGCCATTTGAGTTTTGTGGTCCCATTGAATGAATGTTCAAAACCCCCCTTGGCTCCGGGCTTCGTTTCTCCGGACTACCCGGCCAACAATTTTCATTGGATCTTGGTGCCCAACAGGACATGAGAACAACCAATGCCAGTCCAGCACTTTCTTGAGGAAATTCTCTCGTATGACTGAAGGAAATTCCGAGGTCAATCCTCGCAATCAACCTATTCGCCGTGACAAAAATCCGGGGACCTTTATCGGAATGTTTGGATTCAAAAATTTGAGCAAAAGAAAAAACGTCACTCTTGCCTCCCGTCTGCAGCACTTACAAGATCCAAAGTTCAATTCAATTATTTATTTGTTCTCCTTGCTTTATTTGCAAGAAATTCTTACTGGTAGTTAAATCCTTCCTCCATCCATCCTTATCACCATGACTATGACGACTGAACCGAAATCGGCAACCACATTGCCAACCTCCCTGGCACCAACGACCAAGAGTCGTAGCTATAAAGTTGCATCCATCCCCGCTGATGGAATTGGCCCGGAGGTTGTGAGCGCTGCGATTGAAGTCGTTCAAAAGCTCGCTCAAATATCGAAGACATTCACAATTGAGTTCGAACACATTCCATGGGGCACTGCCTACTACAAGGAGCATGGAAAATATGTGGACGATGGTGTGTTGGAAGTCTTGAGACGTTATGACGCCGTCTTGTTTGGATCTGTCGGGGCACCTGGTAAATTTCTCTCTGCGGATGAAGTTTCCGATACTCATATATAACCTAGATGTTCCTGATCATATCTCTCTGTGGGGTCTTTTGCTCGCTATTCGAGGACCGCTACAGCTATATGCCAACGTCCGGCCAGTGCGAACATTCCCTGGGACCTTGTCCCGTCTTCGAGACACCAAGTCCGGTTCTCCAGATATCGATTGGCTTCTGGTGCGCGAAAACACAGAGGGGGAATACTCTGGCCATGGCGGACGCTCGCATCGGGGTCAAAAATGGGAAGTAGCGACAGAGGTTGCCATTTTCACCTACGTGGGCATTGAACGAATCATGAGATTCGCATTCTCAGCTGCCCAGGCACGCCCAAAGAAGCTTCTGACAGTTGTTACTAAAAGTAACAGTATGAGAAACGGCATGGTTCTCTGGGACGAAGTTGCACTAGAAGTGTCCCGGGACTTCCCTGATGTCAAGTGGGACAAAATGCTGGTCGATGCCATGACTGTCAGAATGGTGAACTCCCCAGGATCGTTGGACACTATTGTAGGGACGAACCTTCACATGGACATCTTGAGCGATTTAGCGGCCGCTTTGGCAGGTAGTCTTGGTATTGCGCCGTCAAGCAACCTAGACCCGACAAGAAAAAACCCTAGTCTATTTGAGCCGGTGCATGGGAGTGCTTTTGATATTACGGGTAAAGGCGTTGCAAACCCTGTGGCGACTATTTGGAGTACAGCGGAGATGTTAGGGTGGCTTGGAGAGAGTCAGGCGAAGGATACATTGATGCAGGCGGTGGAAAACGTTTGTAGCGCAGGTGTTTTGACCGCAGACCTTGGCGGGACGGCAAACACAAAAGAGGTTACGAAAGCCATCTGCGATGAGTTAGAGAAGTTAGCTGTTTGTAATTAATTGCTTAATAGTTTTTCCCTAAAATAGTCTCCAAAATAAAATCAATCTCTCGAGTTCTCGACTTCCAAGTTATGCTGAGTACCAAGTTCGATTGTATACTTTGTATTCTTTTGGTCATGTGAAGGAATTGTGAGCAAGATGAGTTTAAAAAAATCACATGAGATTCTTATTCTCTTGAAATACTGGGACTTCATCGTTGCGATTGCTGCTTTGTGATATTGGTAAAGTTTTGCCTAGACCATACAACTTCAAGAAGAAAGAAATTCCTATTCTTATTCCAAATCATCCTCTGTCTTAAGTACACAAAGAGAGCATGAAAATATATTGAAGGCCATCAGTCCCGGTCTTTCTCAAGGTGCGTAATTTCAACTCCTTTTTCTTCCAAATCCTCAATGTCTGCCAGCACACTCCGTGGAAGGCGTTTTGCCGACGAAGTCACCTGCCACCATTTTTCAGGCTTCGAGAACACCTTGTCCATCTCTTCTAAAGACCGTCCATTTGTTTCAGGAAACAAGAAATAGACCATAGGAACCACAGCTATCCCGGTGCATGCATACACAATGTAATACTTATACCCAATGTTTGTAAAAGCAATTGGGGTGACCTCCGCTATGACGAAGTTGAACAGCCAATGAGAGGATGTGCCAATCGCTGAAAGATGAATCCGCAGCTCTTGAGGGGCAATTTCTGCACCGTATAGAAAATTCGCTCCCAGAAAACCAAGAGGAAAGAAGAACATGAACATGAAGAGGAAAAATGTCGCAGCTGCCCCAGCACCGGAGTGCTTGATCTGGGAAACGGTGATCGCAAGACATATCATAGAGAGGCCCATTCCAAATCCTGAGATCATGAACAATGGCTTGCGGCCTGCGCGATCCACGAAATAATATGCGAGGGAAGCGGCCAATATCTTCCACGTCAATAGCCCTGCAGCAAGGACAGAAGCTTGATGCGGACCGAATCCGAGAGACTGGCGAAAGATAGTCGACCCGTAATAGGTAATAACATTCGCTCCTGTTCGAATTAGAACTGAACAAACCAAAGTACCAAGATATTTCTTACCTGTCATCTGGGCACAAAAATTGATAAGTATTGAAAGACATGTGCGATACAAGAGCCTTTCGCGGCCAGTTTTGAAAAGATCCAAGAACCCCCTTTCTCGAGATGCTTGTCTGTTATATGCTTCCTGCAGACATTGGAGTTCGATATTGATGTGCTCAGAGTTAATGTCTACATCCTCCAGGACAGAAAGCACACTCTTTGCCTCTTCCAGTTTTCCCCTCTGCGCAAGCCACCGAGGAGACTCTGGAAAGAGGAATACGGAAGAACAGATGAGGCCACAGAAGATGAGGGGAAAGGCGAGAGGTAGCCTCCAACATACAGAGCTCTGTTGGTAGAATGACAGCCCAAAGTTGACCCAACTTGCCAGGGCAATGCCACTTGCGATAAATATTCCAATGACAACCACGTTCTTGCCACGATGCTTAGGTTTCGAGCATTCGGCTTGCCAAACTGGAACCACTGCATTAACCCCTCCAACTCCAATACCAGATATGATACGACCGACGATCAGTTGGGCGAGAGTGAAGGAAGAGGCTTGAAGAATGGTTCCGATAGCTGCAATTACGGCAAAAGTAACAAGAGCTCGACGACGGCCCAATGGATTACCAATCAAAGTAGAAGCCAAAGCTCCAATCAAACACCCAAGGGTATAGATGGCTACGACAGTCCCTTTTGATTGTTAACCATGCTGAGAAGAGAAGCGCAAGTATTGAGATGCTTACCTTGAATACGGGCATTTTCTGCTTGCAACGCGCCTTCGGTGTTTGTGGTGTCGATACGTGGAAAGCGCTTAGTAAAGGAGGTAAAGCTGAGTGTTCCCCCAATTGCCGATTGGTTGTATCCGAAGAGAAAGAACGATGGAACGACCACTAGGAGGATTCTGACAAGTCCAAGAGTCTCTCCTCGTAGACCTAGGTACTTCTCCATGACTTGCTAAGAATTGCAGAGGTAAAAATCCGAATGGAAAGTGCATTAGAGGGTGCGGGCAATGAAGGAGGCACAGTGAACCAAGAACCAAGTCGAAATGAATTGAACCAAAGGAAGAAGTGATGATATTGAAACACTTATAAACTTGTTGCTGACTCTTGTCAGCTGATTATAAATACACACCGGACCACATTTTCCCCGACTATTCAAGACATGGGGAATGAAAAGCGAGAGGGAAAGCACCAAATGTGCAGGAGAAGGAAAATGAGTGGCTTACTGTAAGCAAGCGGAACTCCATATCCGTGGGTACTCAAGATTTACCCTACGGCCTTTGATGTTGCGAGTCGTGAAATATTTCTCCGTGCGGGGAAGGAGGCGAGTCATGCAACCCCAAGACCCCCAAGCGATCGACCACTCAATTAAAGTCATGCGGAACGCTTCGTCCTTTATCCATATCAACTTTCTTAATCTCCAATTAAGGAAGCTGTATTCTACTATCAGCCTGTACGAATAAGCGCTCTGGTTTGAATTGCAATATTTAATATTCAATTCAAAGCTATGTGTCAGATCAAGTGGTTGATTTTCATGCTAGAAATGTCACTTGACACTGCCACTTATTCACAGACTGACGTTTCATACCCGACCTGCCAATTATACCCGAAATATTCACGAGAAAACGTTAGACGGTTCTATAAATGCTCCTATTCTTGTCTCGCCAGGTTTCTCTCTGTCGATCGTTCTCAACGTTCCACAATATCCGACTTAAGACCAACATCTAGCTCCATAGAACACTAAAATGAATCTAGCATCTTAAAAACCACTTGAAAAACAATATGAAGCAATAGTTTCACACCCTATAGAAACCGAGAAAAGTATCGAGGTGGCAGAGAAGGTCGACGAGAAGCAAGACGAAGGTGCAAATGCGAAAAGCAGGTGGAAGGGGGCGAACATCAATACGAAATCACAACTCCCAGCTCCCAAATCGGACGCAAATCTCCACCGCCTCAAGAAGCCCATTGAAGCCGAAATAGCCCATTACCTCTGAAGAATAAGACGTATGCTGGAGGAAATTTATGATTTAGAAAAGCATATGATGGAAGAGGAGAAAGCTTG
>Ga0302325_10033337_pt1 | contig 10553 bp, 10 predicted proteins | sample Palsa_T0_2_FD_201948 | JGI IMG/M metagenome (GOLD analysis project Ga0302325, IMG submission 201948) | Peat permafrost microbial communities from Stordalen Mire near Abisko, Sweden - Palsa_T0_2 | ecosystem: Environmental > Terrestrial > Soil > Palsa > Peat permafrost | place: Sweden: Abisko...
CCCGCAATTTTCGGCACGCTTGCCGCGGCGGCTCTCGCCGGACTCTTGATTGCTCCGCAGTATTTGATACCCAGCCATCCCCCCGTGACGGCTCTTTCGCCCGGGCAGGTGAGGCCTGAGACTGCGGACTCGGAGCCAACACCGGCCGCGGATCAGTTGGCCGCGCAGCCGCCGCCGCCGGCCACGGCGACCGATAGATCGCCGCCGCCCGCGTCGCCGGCAGCGCCGGCGCAGCCGAGAAGCATCCCTAAGCCTCGCATGTTGGCTCGCAGTGGATCACCGCAGCCGATCGAAAATTACGCGCAGCTGCCGCAAGAAAGCCGTCGGGCGGCTGTTCCGGCCGCCAGCCCCGCGCAGAATGAGAATCCGGCGGCTGAGGTTGCCCAGCCTCAGCCCATGGCACCGCGCATCGCGCGCAGCGCCTCCGCGGCTGCCCCCATGGCCGCCTTGTCGGGACACGCGGAGGCATTTGGTGGTGGGGTACAGGCCGGACGGCCGGCTGACTCGGCAGCGGACTTGCGGCGGGCAGCCGACACAGGCGACATGCAGAAGCTGCGTGTGCTGCTCGATCAACAAGTTGACATCGAAGCACGCGATGCGAGCGGGCGTACCGCCTTGATGCTCGCAACGCTGCGCGGCCGGGCCGCCGCGGTCGATGCGTTGCTGGCCTCCGGCGCCGATCCGAATGCCGCGGACGCGAGCGGCACCAGGCCTCTGCAAGCGGCCGTGGCGAACGATCAGCAGGCGATCGCCGCGGCGCTCAGACGTGCCGGCGCCCGTTAGCGGCGAGGCGCGAATTTGATCCGTACGGAAAATGCGAGGGGGATGAGCATACGAGTTGCGGCGATTGCGGCCGCACTCATCATTTCCACCGGCCCAGCATCTCAGGCGCACGCCGACGAGGGAGCGAGCACCGCACTTCAAGAAAAGTGGGCCGCGCAGGCGAGCCAAAATCTCGAACCTCGCGTCATCGATGCCCTTCAGCGGATTTCGAGCGCCGATCGACGGCTGCTCGCCTTGCGCGCCTACCTCCGCGCCGGCGATACGCTGGCCGAACGGTGGAGCTGGTCGGAGCAGCAGCTAGCCGCCTATCCCGATACCGCCGAAGGCAAAGCCGCTTCGGCCGACATCGATGCGGTGGCCGCCGCATTTGCCGCCGCCAATCCCGGCTTCACATTGCAGGTCAACCGCAAGCCACGAAGCTTGGAGCTGCAGATCGCGCACTGGAACGGGAACGAATCAGTCGGCTCGGCCGCAGCCGCTTTGGTCGCTTCGCTCCAAGAGCGGTTCGGCGGTAATCCCGCGGCGCCCAACACGGATCAGTTGCGGCAAGCGTTGATGGCATGGAAGCCGAGCGTCGCCGTGACTCTGGCCGCTCCGGGCCTGTCGGCTCACGGACAAGGGCGCGCGTTCGATTTTCAAGTCGCGCGCGGAGCAGAGATCATCGCAGGTGTCGAGGCGGCCTCTGCGAGCCGGCAGTGGGATGCAGCGGGATGGACGCGGAAGCTGCGCGCGGCAGTGAGTGCCGCAGGAGATCATTTCACGGGGCCGCTCGATTGGCCGTACGAGCCCTGGCACTACGCGTACTCGCCCAAGCCATGACCGGCGAGATCGTTCGCTCCGAGCGAGAATCGGTTAAGTCGTTCGATCCCAGCCCATCGCGATCATCGCGGCAATGCAGGGGGATGGTAGATACAACTTCCAAACAAGAATGTTGTTCTCGGAACGCTCGGCTCCAACGGCGCCAACGGCCTTTACAGGCGGGCCAGAATGCGTTGGGTTGTCCGCAAAATCCTTCTGACTGGCCTGATTATACATACACTTCTTCTTGCGCGGCTTTTTCCATTTGCGTACTTCCTTCGCGTTATTGCGCTGTAAGAATTACACAAGGAATTCACGCGGTCTGTTCGCTAACACACGTAGGCTCAAAACGGGAGCGTACAATGGGAGCGTGCGCCGAGGGGAACTTATGAAACTGAAACTCTATTACGCGCCGATCTCTTGTTCCCTGGTGCCTTATGTTGCGCTGATCGAGGCCGGTGCAAAGTTTGAGGTGCATGTCGTCAACTTCATGCGCGGCGAACATGTGAGCGATGCCTATATGCGCATCAATCCCAAGCACAAGGTTCCCGTGCTCCTCATTGACGGAGTGCCGCTCACGGAAAATGTGGCGATTTTGCAGTGGATTGCGTCTCAATATCCTCAGGCGAACTTACTTCCGCGAGGCGGCCTGGAGGAATTCAAGGCAATCTCGTTCCTGGCGTGGTGTGCCGCCGGCATCCATCCTCATTTGACTCCGAACGTGCTGCCGGAGCGCTACTGTGATTTGCCCGGAACCGAGGAAAGCGTACGCCGGTGTGCTCAAAAGATGCTGTTGGAGAACTTTCAAATCGCCGAGGACTTGCTCGCGGGCCGGGATTGGTTTTTTGATCGGTTTACGCTCGCGGACGCTTATTTCTTCTGGTGCTTTCGCCGCGGCGTGGCCTTCAAGGTTGATATGTCCGGATTTCCGAACTGCCGAACCCACTTCAATCGGGTGTCGGCGCGCGCCAGCATTCAAAATCTGATTTCATTCGAAGAGCGGGCTATGGCGAGTTTTCAGAATCAAAGGTAATTCAGCGAAGGCGGTCAGCGTGCACATTGAGCGCGTCGGCGATCTGACTTGCGGATTGGGCGAAGGGCCATTGTGGGACGTTGCGGAACAATCGCTGTATTTCACCGATGTTCTGGCGCGAAAGCTGCGCAAGTTTACGCCGGCCAATGGCGCGTTCGAGCATTGGGATACGCCGTATAGCGTTTCATCGCTCGCACTCGACTGCTCGGGTGGCGCCGTGCTGGCCATGGCGAACGGCCTCTATGCCTTCGACTTCGCGAGCGGCGCGGCGACGTTGATCAACGACCCCGAGGCTGATCGGCCGCTCACGATTCTCAATGACGGGAAGACGGATCGGCGCGGACGCTTCCTGTTCGGCAGCGTCGCCACGGATCACGTCAGTCCGATTTGCGGTCTCTACAAACTCGAGTTCGGCGCCGTCACCCGGCTGGATGATGGTTTCACCATCACCAATGGACCGTGCTGGAGCCCCGACGGGGCCACATTTTATTTGGCCGACAGCGTGCCGAATTCGACGATCTACGCCTATGACTACGACCTGGATGCGGGCACGATCGGCGCCCGGCGGGAATTTGCAAACACGCGGGACCTCGGCGGATTTCCCGATGGCGCGACGGTTGACGCCGAAGGACGTCTTTGGACCGCCGTATGCGGCGCGGGAAAGATCGCGTGCTACGAACCCTCCGGCTCACTTTGCGAGCTGATCGAAGTTCCGCCGCGGCTCGTCTCCAGTCTCATGTTCGGCGGCGCCGATCTCGATCGGCTCTACGTGACCTCCATCGATGCGGCAGCGCTCAATTTTGCGGTCCCCGCGGGCAACGCGGGCGGCGGCCAATTGTTCGTGATCTCCGGTATCGCCGCGCGCGGAGTGCCGGAGCCGCGCTATCGCGGCCGACGTTAAGCGGCGATTCTCTTCGTCAGCGGGTTTTTGCCGAGAAGCCGCGCACGAGCGCGCGAAGTCCCTGATCGAAGCTGCGAGGGAAGTCGATCATCTTTGCGAGATATTCGTGCATCCGATGATTTTGCTCGTAGGCGACCCAGCCCACCGTGTATGCGATCACCGCCGCCTGACAGGACAGCGCGGATCCTCGATCCATACCGGCGGCCACCAGCGGTCGGGCCAGGCGATCGGCGACGACGTCGGGACTGGCAATGGGCGGAGCGATGACGCACAGGCGTGCGGCGTCGCGGTGGCGGAGCATCGTCCTGCGGAGCGTTCGGCCATACGTCTCAAGTTTCGACCGCCAGCCGGTTGCCGCCTGTCGAGCGCGGGCAGCCCTGATCGAAAGGGTCGCCGCCATCAGGCCGATCAATTCCGCCTTGTTGCGGACGTGCCAATAAAGAGCGGGTGCTTTGACACCCAGCCGTGCCGCGACCAGATGCAGGCGCAGCCCCTCGAGACCGGCTTCGTCAAGCACCGCAAATGCGGCGCGCACGATGCCCGGGCGGTCTAATTTGATGTTTTTTCGAGCCATGGTCAGCAGCTTGACAATTTAACGTCATTAAGTGATTACTTGCAAAAGGATTGGCAGGAGAATCTCGTGAACTACGCTCGCAATGCCTGGTATGTCGCCTCTTGGGCGCACGATTTGCAGCCCAATCAGCCGGTCGGCGCGCATATTCTCGGCGAGCCGATCGTCCTGTGGAGAAACGCTGAAGGGGTGCTGACGGCGCTGCAGGACCGCTGCGTCCATCGCATGGCTCCTTTGTCCTTGGGGCGCTGCGAAGGGGAGAAGCTGCGCTGCATGTATCACGGGCTCCTGTTCAATCGCAACGGCGCCGTTGTCGAGATCCCGGGACAGCCCAAGATTCCCGATCATGCGAAGGTGCGTTCATTTCCGGTGGTGGAGCGCCATAGCTGGGCATGGGTCTGGATGGGCGAACCTGCGGCGGCCGATGAGTCTTTGATCCCGCCGGCGGTGGGTTTGGATCATCCCGATTACATATTGGGATTCGGTCAGCTGGACTATGCCGCGGAAGCGCGACTCATCAACGACAATTTGCTTGATTTCAGTCATTTGAGCTATGTCCACGCCAATAGCTTCGGTGCGAAGGAGGATTGGGCGCGCGATCGCCCGAAGATCACGCCCATTAACCGCGGCTTGCGCGTCGAACGATGGCTGATGAGTGAGTCTGGAATACCGGGGCGAGCCATCGACCGGCCCACGGATCAATATTCATCGTATGATTTTCTGCTGCCGGGCGTGCTGTTGATGACCGGCGGAGTTTTTCCGTCGGGCACCGCTCAGGCGCTACAATTTGGCGCGCCGAATCTCGATGAGGCGCTCACCGGCGTCACATTTACCAGTCAGGCGGTAACGCCGATGACGGCCAAAACCTCGCGCTACTTTTTCTCGTGGGGCCCGCACCGCAAGCACGGCGACGCGGCGTTGCGCGACACGCTCATGGGCCTTGCGGGGAAGGCGTTTGCGGAAGACCGCACCATCATCGAGGCGCAGCAGCGGGTCATCGACGCGACTGCGGCGCCGCGCATCATGCCCATCGGTGCCGATCGCGGAGTCACGCTATGGAACCTGATGGTCGACAAGATGGTTAAGGCGGAAAACGAGCCCATGCGGCAGGTGTCTTGAGCGCGCTGCACCCGATGCGCATCGCCATCATCGGTGCCTCGGGATTTGTCGGGTCCTTCATTCTTGCCGAAGCCCTGACCCGCGAGGTCTTAAAGGTCACGGCGATCGTTCGTAACGTCGGCGTTCTGCCGAAGCATTCGCGACTAGGGACCGTTTCATGCGACGTGCAGGACGTCGACGCACTCAGCGTTGCGCTGCGCGGCCATGCGGCCGTAATTCATGCCTACCAGCCGCCGCGGGATTCCATCGATGTGCATGAGCGCGCCGTCGGCGGCCATCGTGCCATCATCGCGGCGGTGAAAGCGGCCGGCGTTCCCCGGCTGCTGGCGGTCGGCGGTGCGGCGAGCCTGAAGACGCCGCAAGGCGTCGAGTACGTTGAATCGCCGCTGTGGGACAAGTCCTTCGACCCCTACAAACCGGCGATCCTGGCCACGCGCGCGCTGTATTACCTGCTCAAGGATGAAACGGATCTCGACTGGGTGTTTCTCTCGCCTTCGGTCATGCTGCGGCCGGGCGAGCGGACCGGCAAATTCCGCTTTGGAACCGACCAAGTGCTGTTCGATGCCGACGGCAACAGCCGCATCTCGCTCGAGGACTACGCACTGGCGATGGTGGATGAGGTGGTGCGACCTCGCCATCACCGCGAGCGATTCACGGTCGGCTACTAAGCGGCCGCGAAGATGAGCCGATGATCGATTTCAAATCCCTGCTCGTGAGTGGACAGCCCCTGATCATGCCGGGAGCGCACGATGCGCTCAGCGCGCGCATGATCGAGGCGGCCGGCTTCAAGGCGTATGGCGTGGGCGGTTCCGCGCTCTCGGCGATGCAGCTCGCGCTACCGGACGCCGGCCTGCAAAGCTACGGCGAATATCGGGATGCCGTCGGACGCATCCTGGAGGCCACGAGCCTGCCGGTCATGATCGACGGCGAAAACGGCTTCGGCGATGTCAAAGCCGTCACCCGTACCGTGCGCGGTTTCGAACGGATGGGTGTGTCCGGAATCGTCTTCGAAGATCTGATCTTCCCGCCGGCTCTCGATGGGCCGCCCGGTGTGATCTCGCGCGGCGACATCAACAACAAGCTCGCGGCGGCGCTTGCCGCGCGCTGCGACGAGCGGTTGTTCGTCGTCGGCCGCACCGACGCCGCCTATGTCATCCATCCGGATGAGGCGGTGGCGCGCGCCCGGGAATTCCAGTCTCTCGGCGTGAGCGCAGTCCTCGCGACCGGACTGCCGGACCTGGACGCGTATCGGCGCCTGCGCGATGCGATCAGCGTGCCGCTCCTCGCCGTCGTCGTCCCAGGCTCGCCGTGGTATGCCTTGAGCGCCGCGCAACTGACGGAAATCGGGATCGACGCGGCGCTCTATCCCGCCGCCCTCCTGGCGCGCATCGTTCTCGCGGTCCGGGAGGGTCTCAAAGCGATCCGCACGGACGACGGCGCAGCGCCGCCGGGTTTCGAGATGCGAAGTCTCGCCGCAGTGCTCAAAACGGCCGATTGGGCAGCCCTTGATGCGCGTTTTCGCGGGACATCCAGCAAGCAGTGAATTCCGAATACGACTACATCGTCATCGGCGCAGGCTCCGCCGGCTGTGTCCTGGCTAACCGTCTGAGCGCGCCGGACGGCGGCTCGGTGCTGTTGCTCGAAGCGGGCGGCAACAGCCGCGGAGTGCGGTATCGAATGCCGCTCGCCGCCACCAAACTTTGGTTCGATCCCCGATCGAGCTGGTCGTTCTGGAGCGAACCGGAGCCCGGGCTCGGCGGACGGCGCCTGCCGGTGCCGCGCGGCAAGGCGCTCGGGGGCAGTTCCGCCGTCAACGGTACGATTTACAATCGCGGCAGTCCGCATGATTTCGATCGATGGCGCGAGGCGGGCCTCGAGGGTTGGGACTACCGATCGCTGCTGCCGTATTTTCGCCGCATCGAGGCGCATTGGCGCGGCCCAGACCTGTGGCATGGCGGCGATGGCGAGGTACCCGTGACCGCACTGCGTTACCCGAGCCCGCTGGCGCCTGCCTTTCTCGAGGCTGCGCGTCAGATGGGGATTCCGGTGACCGAGGATTTTTGTGGACCCCAGCCGGAGGGCATTGGATTACCCGATGTGAACATCGATCGCCGCGGGCGCCGCGTCAGCGCTGCGGATGCTTTTCTCCGGCCGATCCGTTCGCGCAGGGCCTTGACGATCGCGTGCCAGGTACGGGTGCTGCGTTTGATAATCGATCAGGGCAGGGCAGTGGGCGTCGAGTATCTGGCAGGCGCGGAGCGCCACCGCGTGCGGGCGCGGAGGGAAGTCATCGTGTCGGCGGGCGCCATCGCCTCGCCCCAACTATTGCTCCTATCCGGAATCGGCTCGGCGGATGAGTTGCGCGCGCAGGGAATCGCGGCGATCCATCATCTGCCGGGGGTCGGCAGGAACTTCAACGATCAACCCGGAGGAGGTTTCGAATTTCGCTCGAAGCAACCGGCGACATTCAGGCGTCACTTGCGGATCGACCGGTTCGTGCTTGCCCTCGCACAGTGGTCGCTTGGGCTCGGAGGGCCTGCGGCCGGACCGCCGATGGTCGTGATGGGGGCGTGGCGAACCGACGCACACAGCCGTTTGCCGGATTTGCGCATGATGGTGGCCGCCGCGACCATGCAATCCAAAGTCTGGTGCCCTGGGATTTCGGCCGCCGGCGAACATCTCCTGGGGATGAACTTTGCGGTCGCGCATCCGGAGAGCCGCGGCAGCATCACGCTGGCCTCCGCGGATCCGTTGACGGCGCCGCGCATTCGCTACAATTTGTTGAGCGAAAGCCGGGACATCGAGACTCTGAAGAAACACTTCCGGCTGCTGCGCGAATTCGTCCGGCAGCCCGCCTTGGCCGCTGTCGTCGGTGATCTCACGCGCCCCGCACCCGAGCCGGCGAGCGATCGCGAGTTGGACACCTATCTTCGCTCCATCGCAAGCACCACGGCGCACCCGATGGGATCATGCCGCATGGGTCTCGGGGACGACGCGGTCGTCGATGGTCAGTGCCGAGTGCGCGGTCTGGATGCGCTGCGTGTGATCGATGCATCGGTTTTTCCCACGCAAATTTCCGGCAATCCGCATGCCGCGATCATGATGCTCGGCGATCGCGTCTCCGACATGATCCTCGGCCGTCCGCCGCTTGCATCGAACGCTTGAATCGCAGCCACGTCATTTAAGTCCTAGCGCCGTTGGATGCTTGGGTTGATATAGGCCGATCTCGCCCCCGCCGGGAAGCTGCATGACCACCACCGTCGTCCGGCGCAACCTACCCCAGACGCCTGGAATCACCGCACGGATTCCGCTTCGGCCCATTTTTGTTTTATGAATATGCGAACCGTGTCGCAGCTTTTCCGCGCGGGATACGCTGCGAAAACGGTACAGCGAACATCCTCGCGGCCGACGTACGGTGCGGACCCACGTCGCAATTTAACCAAGCGAAACCGGCATCGTATGACCCACGTCGCAACCTGATCATTGGGCAGACAAAAGGTCAGTTTCAAGCAAGCTTGCAACCCTAGTATGCCGGCCCATGGATCAAACATATTTATTCGGCGTGCAAAACGACGGCATCGATGACGGGTTCACCCTTATCGAGGTGCTGGTGACGATGGCGATCGCCGGAATCTTGATGGCAATTGCAGTACCGGCCTTCAATAACTTCATATTGAACGACCGCGACGTCGGCCAGATCAACTCGTTGGTGTCCAGTTTCAACTACGCTCGCAGCGAAGCAATCAAACGCGACGTACAGAGCGGCATCACGGTATGCCCGTCGCTGAATGGAACCACTTGCAGCGGCACCGCCTGGGCGGGCGGCTGGATCGTCATCGATGGGGTCGCGGGCGACCCGGCATTGATCAACGTGCCGGCGTTCGCGGGAAGCAATACCGTGACGGCAACAGGTTCCCCGACCGGCGTCACGTTTCTATCGAGCGGCATGGTTACCGCCGCGATGACCATCAAGATCTGCGATGCGCGCGGCGCGACATTTGCGCGAGATGTCGAGATCAACGCCGCCGGGCGCGTCGCGGCCTCTCAGACGCCTGGACAATCGGTCGCGGGTACCGCGCTCGTGTGCCCGTAAAGCCATGAGAAAAACTATGAAGCGCCGCGAATGTATCCGAGAGCGCCATGACGGGTTCACCATCGTCGAAGTCCTGGTGTCTTTGGTCGTCTTGAGCATCGGACTGCTCGGCACGGCCAAGCTCATGCTGTATTCATCGCATGCCAACGACAGCGCGTACTTGCGCAGTCAAGCAACCAACTTGGCGTACGAGATTCTGGACAACATGCGCGCCAATCGGCAGCAAGCGATTGCCGGGGCGTATACGACGGCGCTCGGCGCCGCGCCGGTCAATCCGGGTTTTTCCTGCCTCCAAGCCGTCGCCTGCACTCAAAGCAATCTCGCTTTGTACGACGTCTACACCTGGCAACAGCGGCTCAATGCCAATAGCGGCACCGTGCCCGCAGGCGCGCTTCCGGCGGGGACGGGCTCGGTGGCGATCACTTTGAGCGGTTCGCAGACCACGGCCGTCATCACGGTGCAATGGGATGACTCGGCAGCGCAAACCACAATCGCTGGGACGGCGGTCGGTGTCGCCACGCCGATGTCCATCACGTTGGAGACGGTACTATGATCCGCCCGCGTGGATTCTCGTTAGTGGAGTTAATGGTCGCGATGACGCTCGCGTTGATAGTCTCGGCGGGCGTGATGTCGGTCTTCATCGGATCGCGATCTGCCTACCAGTCGACGACCGGGACGGCATCGACCACCGACGGCGGCCGGTTTGCCCTCAACTTCATCCAGAACTCGGTGCGCAGTGCCGGGTTCATGGCGTGCGCCAACGCGCAGAACATGGTCGCCACGCCCATGTTGAATGCAGGCACCACACCTCTGTACTTCAGTTTTGGCCTGGGACTCGGGGGTTTCGAGGCCAGCAACACCGGAACAGCAGGCTCCTTCACGGTCGCGGAACCTCCCGTGGCGCCGGATGCCTCCAGCGGCGACTGGGTATCGGGTCTCGATCTCGCACTCACCGGCCTCGTGGTCAAAAACAACGATGTCTTGGTGGTCCGTTCCACGCAGCGCAATGCGCAACCGGAATTTGTATCCGCGATCACCGATGGGGCCGCCCAGTTCACGGTCAACGCCCAAGGTTCGTTAGCGGCAGGCCAACTCGCAGTGATTGCCGATTGCCTCAAATTCGTGCCCTTTCAGATCTCCAGCGTCTCGGGATCGAGCCCGAACGTCACCATCACTCATGCCGCCGGAGGTTCGCCGGGAAATGCCTCCGCGGCGCTGCCGGCGTCATTTTCGATCGGCGCGCAAGTCACGCCGG
>Ga0302325_10033338_pt1 | contig 10553 bp, 9 predicted proteins | sample Palsa_T0_2_FD_201948 | JGI IMG/M metagenome (GOLD analysis project Ga0302325, IMG submission 201948) | Peat permafrost microbial communities from Stordalen Mire near Abisko, Sweden - Palsa_T0_2 | ecosystem: Environmental > Terrestrial > Soil > Palsa > Peat permafrost | place: Sweden: Abisko...
GTGTAGGGAAGGGTAATCCTAGATGACGATACAATGCCAACCCGGTATTTCCAAGACCACCAGGGAGAGTGGCAGCTTCTTCAAAAGAGATGTTTGGCGGGATGCGCAAGGCAATATCGCCTTTCAACAAGATATACTGTGCGAAAGTTCCATCTTGCGGATTAAGATCATTCCCTAAATTCCATCAACAATGATCATTATAAAACGGGAGTGATACAAACCACCATGCGCACCCCCCGCAATCCTATCTCCAACCCTCCACTCCTTCGTCACCTTGCTCCCAATTTCTATCACGATTCCAGCAGCATCGCAGCCGAGAAGTGCATACGGCGTCCCTTCTTTCAAGCTCTCGTCAACAGTCTGCCAATCCGTTGGGTTCAGCGCCACGGCGATAGTACGGACAAGGATATACTCCGGTCTCAGGGTCGGGATAGGAATCTCAGCCAGTGAAGCATGGAACTGTGCCGTTTTGATCACGCCACGATTCTTCAAAGTCATCTTTCTTTCTTGACGTTTTCTTATGCTTTTCCAAAGGAGATTGAATGAGCATGATGAGAAGATTACTGAGCTGGCACTTGGCAGCTTTATACTACAATGGTGTTGTGATGTTCCAGGTATAGAGTGCTAGTGGAGGTGAGTGAGGGGTGCGTGCTGACTGATGACCTCGATTTCTAAGCAGTGCTCTGACCCGCTTATCGTGAGACGGCCGATGGTGTCGATCTTATCAGTCTTCTATCTCCAATTCGTGGTTCTATGGTCTGATAAAGTCTTGTTTAGATTCGCTCTCTTCGTAAGTACATGGGCTGAAGCCTTCGAGGAAGACTGTGAGATGTCGTTGCGAGGCGGATTTGCAAGAGCCGAGCTCCGGCCTCATCTCCATTTCGGAGTTCATTTACAGCTTCCCCACCTCCTGCCCTCACACTTTTACTTGACTCTCACCGTCGCACTTAGGAAGGCTGAATATCCAGTGAATAGAGTCGGAATGCATGGAGATTCTAATATCCAGGTCATGTGATAGGTACCGAAGTTACTGCATAAAATCGTCCGCTTCAAAACGAACCCTTCGACTTCATCATCAAGTCCAACGACACCTCTCAGGCACAACAATATGGAATGCCACTCGACTTAATGAAGAAGTATATGATTGAACACCCAGAATATGAATACTGGGACTTTATGAGCACCCTGGCCGATGAGAACACGGCACATGTCATGAGGAACAGGAGCCAGCCAAGGGGAACTCTTTCACGAATGATTCGAGAATATGAAAGCAGAAAAGGCGATGTGACTCTGGTCTGGAAGAAGACTTGATACTTGAGTGTGTTGAGTGTTATGTCTACAGGTATGCTCTGACAGGCCACCCAATATATCTCCAAGCTCACATGCACTACAGCAAAGCAAGTTTGATTTGGGAGAAGTTGAAGTCAAGCCAGTTAGCCAACCTTTCTCGATTCTCAATGTGCCATTGAGATTTATCACAACCATCCGTCCTAAACCTCAAAAGGTCTTGAGAGCTGTGGCACATTCGACCGGACTCGTTTTTGTCGAATCTTCGCCCCCCCCCCTTCGCCCCTTGAAAGCACATCTCAGGCCAGCCAGACTTGGACTGCTTGTAAAAGACCACATCGAGGGGATCAACTCCATATATTCAGGTTCTTAAGCATTCCGCGTCAACTTCACACTACTCGGCAAGCCGTAGACGCAGGTGATAAGGTAGATCATGTGGTGCCATGTCTCATGAGTCCAAATAAACTTATAGGATCACTACAGTAGTACGTCACTGAAGCTGAAGAATTTGGACCTGTACAAGACTTTGGACCAATGCAAGACACATCCTACCTCCACATTTCAGGAAATCGCGGCTGTACCCAAATAGGCCAATTGGGGACGACAAGACTCTTTCTGCCTGAAGACAATTGGTAGCCTAAAGGTTGAGTGCTACGTAACGTCGCATTCGTTTCTTGTCTTGCATGTATTGGAGAAGAAGTGAACGATATGAGAGGGGTGTCTTACCATCAAGGGTGAGTTTAGTGGCGTCGTGGTTTCGGAGAGGATGTTGACCTTCATGAAACAAGTCGAGAGTTGAATCCGCCTACCATGCTTGGAACGTCAGACGAAGAAGATAATTCTCTTGGCCAAGACCGAGAAATCGAACCTACAAGTCGCACCCGGTCAGTTTCGATCATTGAACTGAGTTAAGACCACACAATCTTCCCCTCTCAGCGCCCAGCATCACGGTTCCATTCCAAAATCTCAACAGAGTCAAACTGAATCCGAAGGAAACAGGTATCAGCACCAACTGTGGTATCGCCTGGACCGAAGTCCAACTACAGCAGGGGTCCGGGAACATGCTGCCCACGGTGCCATCTCAAAGGATGATGCTGATCATTTTGGAACTTTCCACACACACTGTCGCTAGCCCTAAACCAAAGGAAGACTCCCCCCAACCAAAGTAGGAGGGTTTACGGCCTCACGTGGCTCATAGGAGTCTTGCATGCCTTGGCAGTCGACGCATGGAGAGTACCTTACTCCATGCTACGCGGCTGCAGAGTGGTCCCCTTGTACCACTCTTTCGCAAACAGTGTGCTGTGACAGGCTCGTCTGCGCTTTGAGGAAGAAGATGTGCCGAGCTGTACAAGGTCTTACCTGATGTTTAAATTCCGCTGGAGTGATTGTCATGGACCTGGTCGGTACAATGGCTCGCTTCGGTCTGAGACGCCTGGGTTGTCAACTGTGGACCCAAGTCCTGGAAAGTGTCAGTCAAAATTCGAAGTGCGGACTCTTTCTTTCTTCTGATGTGGATTTGCGCGTGCAAGTGTTCGTGGCCAAGTGGAACAATATATCTTGGACGTTCTAAGACTAGAAGTCGATGTTGGAGTTGTTGCGGGCAGTATGCGGAGTGTCCCAAGCCAAGTGGAACATTGGATACTACTAGCTGGAAGTGGTCAGCAAGTGGAGCTTGAAGAAGATGAGTTGAAAAAAGGAGAGTGGAGTATCATAGGTAGTGAAACCTCAAGTGAGGAAAAGGGTAATGCAGTAATGTCCAAGAGGGTTGGGAGTACATGGTGATGAAGGTTAGTGCCTTAGGTCCAACTCAAATTTCCTCAACTTGAGGAAGGCACAAGACCCAGGCTCTTTCCAACTCAAACACTCTTCCAAAACATGATCTCATAGCGTGTTCAGGAAATCAACAAATGCGAACGGGCCACCTGAGCACCTTGCAGCGATGAAAAATCGAGGGGGAAGAACAATTCGCAAATGAGCAGAAAAGACTGCACTCGCAGCTTGCAAAGTAGAATGATTGAAGGCTTGACGTTCAGAAAGTGTTGATTTGTACAGCAAGTGCCTCTTCCGTGGAACAATGATGTGCTGCACTGTCATCGCTCGCACTGCAATGTCGCGACGATGAATTCTATCGATCTTGCACCGTCTCTGTTAGATTTAATGGGTTGCTCGAGTGAGATATTGATGTAGAGAGGCTTCTCTCAATGCCACGATGCAGTCGCGAAGTGTTGTCAATGACTTCTTCCACAGGAAGCTTTGGAGTCGCGACGCGACCGACCATCTTTGAAGGCACGACAACGAGATTGCGACCAAATGAAAAGAAAGCTTGATATGGATGGGACTAACCTTGTATAATTCTATTCTCTGCAATACATGCATGTTGATGATGGTGTGGTGTTGTGGTTGATAGAGATGAAAAGTGGTGGCCGACAGCTGAGGAGTTGCAAGTCGGATGGAAAGAAATGAAAAAAGGTGGGCGAGGGCGAGATTAAGTAGACTCTGCGCTTCTGGCTGAGAGGTCTGCCGGAGAGTTAGAGTTTGCTGGATGGTAGGGCAGGTACGCGTGTATGACGATGCTTGGCGTGGTGTTGTGGGCACGGTTTACCCTAGCGTGTCGATGTGGACGCGACAGCGAGATACCGACGATGAGGTATCAAAACCTTATCTTCCATCTCAGGAGGGCGAGATTGCGATGATACTTATGCTCTGATTGTTTTCCGAATTCTATCAGCCCAATGGAAATTGAGATGAGGAAGGAATTAGACGAAGCTTGGATGAAAAGGGGGTTTGTTTACTTTTCGATGGAGCTATAAGCAACCGTCATCAGTCTCCCAACAGCCCCGATCGGACGAAAGCCAGGGACCAGATTTCGGGACACCACAACTGTTTTGGAGAGATATGATATGCGCAGCCAGAAGGGAAGAATCTATAAAAATTCGTAGAAGTTCGATGAAGAGGCTGATCGTCGATTGCAGAATTGAACTGAGCCTCCGCCGAATACTAAGCCTGTCGATTTTTTGGCCCAACGACACTTAATACGAATAGCTCTCCGAACCTTCTCGATCTTATTAACACTCACCTGAAATATCGTGAGAATGAAGCAAAACAGCGTGCAGAAGGTTGAGTGACAATGGCGGGCAGGTTGCGAAGTGCGCGAAATTGGTGACGACACAGCGCAGGAACAGCGGTGAAGTATGCATGCTACGATTCTTGAAAGGGCTGGATAGTTGTTTCGAAGGTCGCGGCAGATTGGATGAAGGCGAAGTCACGGTCCATCATCACTCCATGGCAATAGATTATCACAACAGGAGATACGGCTCTAGAGCAAACACATGTACATCTAAGAAATTCGTGGTTTCGATTAGAATCATTAATTTTTATAGGCATACACGTATTTCATGATCATTCCACCGTATTTAACCTGCCATTTTCCAGCACGGTCGATCCTCAAAACTCCGCTCCCAATGCAAAGCCCATTTAACCATTGTATGTCCACATCCAGTGCAGTCTGCTTCTAATCAAACAATCTCACATCCATTTTGTATCCTACAATTCCCTCTGTCCACCTTGCTGTCTCCTCGTCCTGAAATAATCATAAGACATTGGATCGGCATCTTCTTCATGCTGCGGCAAACCGCCGTACCCCTGTGGGCCACCACCCAAAAAGCCTGGAGCTCTTCGCTCGAGGCTCTGCTCTCTAGTTCGGCTTCCCATTATCGGAGGACTAGCGAGAGGCATATCTGCCGCGCCATGCACCAATCCTGTCTCGCTGTCGTTTCTGTGACCATACACTGGGTTGTGTCCGCCAAATCCAATGTCGCCTTGCGCATCATAAGACACAGCTGAAGCACCAGTGAAATTTCGCCTGGGAGTTGGCGAATGCATGACAGGAGTTCCAGGTCTTGAATCGGAACCCCAAACTGTGGAACTCCCAGGGGTATCCGTTCGGATGATATCTTCTGCTCTGCCGTAGATACCTCCGCTTCCGCCATGTTCATCTCCAAACTCTTGTCGACCTTTGTAATACTCGAAATCGAGACGATTCTCGGGTACGATTTCGAAGCCGGGAACGCCAGGTGCTACCTTTTGCTGTCCTGGACGCCCTTCTTGCATGGGATTCAGCGCAAACGTATCTGAGTATCCAGAAACAGATCCCGACTCGCCAGATCCAGGAACATTACTATCTGTAAGGCGTCCACCGTAAACAGACGCTAGTATGTTTTGTGCCCTGGCGTGAACCATAGGAGTGATCAACGGTCGGTAAAGCGCAGGGTGGCCAAATCGAGATGCGAGTCTGTCCCGCTTTCCATCGTGAATCTTGGTGCGACTTGCTTCGGGGTCTTTCATGCCAGCCCGCGTCATGTAATAGTGGATCTTATCATCGAAGGTCGTCTTGCAGTACCATTTGAAAGCGAGCATCAAAAATGGCAATGGGACGACCGCGTAGGCCTCCATATGACCACCATCTCCATGAACCCACACTGCGAGGAAAACAACGCAATTGGCAAGCATGGCCGCAAAGACCATTCTATTAAAGAACATTCTCCAGAACATACCGCCAGACTCGGTCTTCGTAATGAAGATATAGAGGAGCAGGTATTTCTTTAGATAGACGTCGAGTGCAAAATAAAGCGCGCAGGCTGGAAGGACCAAAGGCTGAAGCGTTGCATAACACAACGTAACCGTGGTGTAGAACAGGAAGTAGTTGTAATAACTAGCGTAGTCGAATGCTGGTGGTGCCGTCAATTCAATCATTTCCCGAGGAGTCGGGTGGGACCATTTTCGGGCACAGAAACTGTATACCAAAGTCCACAACTGTGCCAAATCGACCGCAGCTCCTAGGTTTCTTTGAAGTAGCCAAGTGATCCAAAAGGGAGAGATATCGCAAAGTGAGATAAATAGAGACTCTGCAAAATCTGCAGACTTAATGGCAGCCCAAGCTTCTACCCCGCTGTCGGTCTGATGAATTACACTGGTGACAAACGTCCAGATGGTACTGAAAACTGAGAATACAATCAAGAAGTTGAAGACGAAGAAGGTGTAGAGTTTGCCGGCAACATGACGCTCGCGAGCAGTCTTCGTTCTGTCTCCAGCCCTGATTGCCAAACGTCGAAAAATAATTGGCAGAACCAGGTAAACCAATGAAGTGATTGCCGGTGAAGCAACACCTTGGACGATCGACCACCATGTTGTGTGAGCACCCAGAGAACCATTGAAACTCGGCCAAACGAGACCGAGGTTAGCTAAATTGACCAAGAAGATGGATATCATTGCATTTGGTGCAATCCACAATGCGGTCAGTAGCGTAACCCAGAGGTTGTTCACAATTCGTCTCATCCGCCTCTGTGACTTGTTGAGAGGCATATTTGTCCAGATAATATCGTTGGGCCTCGGAGCTAGCACGATGGTGGTTCCTTGGGGATGCTTCTTCTTGGCGGCAAATGCAATGCTATGAGCTTCTTCAATCTGCTCATAGCTTGCAAAACCATACGGCAATGGGTTCCGCATATCGACCGCCAAGCGAACTTCTTTTATCTCAGTCTCCAACTCTTTTATGCGTTGTGTAAGGTATTCAATGGCATCCAACTTCTGGCCCTTCGGGTACGAGCCCCAATTTGGATCCTTTTTCGAAGGCTTGCATACTGGCCGGCGCGGTGGAAGATTGTTGGGGTCCTTCAGATATTTCGCCAGATATTTCTCAAGGTCTCGGACCGTTTGATTGTGTTGCTCGATGAGCTCTGGCAACTCCTTGACATTTCGACCGATGGCGGTCCTTGAGAAGGAGGATGTGGGCACAACGTCATCAATCAGCCTTCCAATGCCCTCGTCAGACCGAAAATCTTTTGGAATATCATTTATCTGCTTATTTTAGAGGGCATCCGAAAATAATGTTCAAGGCATCTTACCATCAATGTTCGCGCATGCAGACTAGCTTTGTACTCAGGGCTGTCATAATATTGTCTTCGAAGCCGCAGTACTGCCTTATAATTCCACCACAAATATCCAGCCAAGATGATATTGAAAAGCCAGGCGCAAATCGTCATCCCCCAATTGGCAGATCCAAATGTGTTGACTGGCGTGATCTTGCTCACTGCATTCGATGTCGCGAATTTCTGGCCTTTGTATAAGTTGATCGGTATCAAAATCCCGCACCCCAGTACACTTATGGCGAGAAACATGTTGCGGCACATCCTTAGAATCCTCAGGAAAACAGTAGCGTCGAGTCCAATGAGATCCACCAAGTCTTGCTCCTTCGTTTTCAGAACCGGTGCCACCCACGCCAGCATTCCCTTTCCCATCGGCGGGGGCGCATGTTTCTCATCTGCAATCCTCAATTTCGGTGAATATACGACGGAGTTGTATGGTCTTAGGACGGAGAACCCGAGGGCGAGCAGTAAGGTGAAGCCAATCGATGTGCCTAAACTTGCGTAGATGGAAGATTGGGAAAGCTGTTTGGAAAGTCAGACATTTTGAGGTGAGGGGTTGGGCAACCAACTGACCTGCGATCGATAAGGGTCTGCGAGGAGATCGAGCAGCTTGTGTGCTCCAGATGTGCCTTGTGTCTGCCTCTTCACGAGGTCGACTGTCGAGATGAAGAGATCCATGGTGTAAAAGCGAGTGGTTACCATAGGCCAGAGGCCACACAAGAAAGAAAGGTTGTCTCGCTATCGAAGTCAAGTGTCCGTTGTTGAAAAAGAGACTTTCTGTTGGGTGGAGTGAGCCTTTATGGCTCGTATCTTCGTCGGGTTATGTTGAAACGGGATTTGTCTTCCCTTGATTAGAATACGCGGATTGAAGGGAAACGAGGGACCAGGGTTGCTGAGGAATGTTACAGGCTCCTGAACACTCTTACCAAACGCCCCAATCTGCGAAAAGTGTAGATGTAAGAAGAGAAGAAATTGAAAGAAGAGGAAGACGTAACGACAGACGGGAGGAGGGAGAGGAATACTAGGAGAGAGGAGCAGCGATGCACAGCATAAAAGCCGTGGGCTGTCTTTTTACGATGGGGTGGTGTGCAGTGACGGCAAGTCGCAAGATCGCCAATTCAATAAAGTTTTTCCAGCCGTTTTCGATGGCTTCCACACCTGAGAGCCGATTGGCTGGGAAACTTAGGCGACAAGCGGGCTTCAAGGCTTGCAGCTAGTGGCTGCTATTTTCAGCGAGACCCCGAGCGAGTGCAAAGAACGTTCAACGTTGCATGCACTTTCAACCTGTTGGGGATGCTGGCATTTGAACAGAAAGAATAGCTGAGCGCCAGGATAGGATGATATGAAGATTGTAGACTCAGTAATACAGACTTCTTAGGCAGCCCGTAATTCTCCGAGTGTTAGCAATAAATGCAGATGCGACCCTAAAAACACCTCTCGGCTGTGAAGATGCCCCTGCAATAGTCTCCCGAGCAAGCATACTTGGGTGGCTGTGCAAGTCAAAAAATTAATTCAACAATGCTTCCATCTAAGCGGATATGCACGGGATGTAAAGGAATTGTACCTAAAAAACTTGGAAACGAGGAAGTTTGTGGAGAGGACTGATTCAAGCACAAGCACAGGTGGCAGCTCCAAGGAAAGGGATTGTTGTTCGACTGTGGCGAAACTCTCTTAGAGGCCACATCAAAAGGGTATTTGAAGCACGACACGATTTCGTGCTTCATCGAGAAGATTCCCTCAGTAGAAGCCTCTCTGCGGTTATACCTACCACTAGTTTATAATCCGCCGTGGAAGCAATGACCAGAGAACTGAGGAAGAGACTAAAGTAAATGAATTGGGAGCTTCAGAAAGATGATGGAGGATAAGTTTGCAAAATGGACAGGCGCGAAAGGAAAAAGGCCGAGGGAAGCGAGAACATCTAGGTGAGGGGTGTAGAACATATCTACCTTATATACCCGAGGTATGTTTGCCTTGGTGGAAGCTTGCAGGGCGGCTGCAGTGCTTCACATGTGACAAATAGCCAACTGCAAGTTTCTTAATATGAACGTCCATTCTTGATTGGATGCATGTACTGTGTTTACAGATTACTCCAATTATGCCATGTTTAGCTTTGCTTCATCCTATCTTACAATTGATCATGGCAAGCCTTCCAAAGGTTCAACGACTTTAGCGAACATATTTCCCCTTCCACTTCTCATCCATTCCTTGCAAACCACTACTTTCCGGAGTCTGATGAAGGCACCAGTTGCCAGCATCACTGTACTCTGGATCAGCTTTCTCGACCACATCTCGGGCCCAATGATCAGCAGCCGCATATTGATCAATTTCAAGATTTGCTCAGCGTCGACTGGCCGTAACCTGTGGTCTTCGATTGCAGTCCCAAAGCAGACTTCCAATAGCATAATGCCGAGGTTGGGGATGCTGTCTTGAAAAGGATAGATAGTTGCTTGTCCGTGTGCTGCTAGTAATATATTGAAGGCTGTTGGAAAGAGAACGAGAAATGAAGGGTTGATCGGTGCTGATTTTGGTAGGATCTTGTGGGTCGTTTAGAAAGGGAACATCCTTTTAATCCACTTCGACTTGAGCTATGGTGTCGGGTAAAGCTGGAAGTGGGAGGAAGCGAGGATAAGAAAAATCAGAAGGCGTTGCCATCGTGTGAGGTGAATTTGAGAGGATTTGCTGCGAAGGGTTTCCAGTGTAATGTATTTCTGAGGCTCCTTGTTCATGCAGCAGACAGGCTCTACGAGATATTGACGAGCTTCTCCTTCTGAGAAACCATACCTAGAGAGATCTGAGGAGCATTCGGCGATCTTTGAACACAAATGGATGACTTTTGGAGTTTGAGGATCTTCACCCTGTGCCGGCGTGGGGTCTGCAAAGGCTACCTTGGTCTTCGTCGGTGTCAATTTTTGATTTGGGGGTGCTGTGGGAGTTGAACATGAGGTCGTTGTGGGCATGGTTCGGGGCTTAGCTATTGACTCAGCTGTGCTAGATGTGGGTGAACTCTTTGGATGTCGGAATTTGTCCATTGAAAAGTACTTAGTTGATTTTGAAGAAAATTTTGGAGGTTCGGTCTAGGTGGAAACAAGTCGACACTGGAACTTGTATAAGATAAGGCGAGCGAAATGCTCCACCTCGCCTCTTGGAAGAGTTTCTCTTCCTTCTCGAAATGCAAAAAAAGAAGTCCCAACGGTTTCTTGAGGAGTCTTGCTTTGAGTTAGGGCCTGCTTGACAACAGGGATAGGTGATTTGGTGTTTATTGGCACAGGGGTACTGATGACTGATTGACTGTTGGCAATGGACGTGTCTTCTAGAAGCTTTATGCTTGTCTCTTGCCATGCC
>Ga0302325_10033339_pt1 | contig 10553 bp, 16 predicted proteins | sample Palsa_T0_2_FD_201948 | JGI IMG/M metagenome (GOLD analysis project Ga0302325, IMG submission 201948) | Peat permafrost microbial communities from Stordalen Mire near Abisko, Sweden - Palsa_T0_2 | ecosystem: Environmental > Terrestrial > Soil > Palsa > Peat permafrost | place: Sweden: Abisko...
ATAGTTGGTTCCATCGTCGAAAGTCATCTGGCTGGCCGGGGGCTCCCGGCCGCCGTCCTTGCCGGCAGGAAGGCGCATTGGATTGCGATCGGACTTCTCATGCAGAATGTCGGCGGATTTTGCGGGATGCTGGCGCTGGCCAAATTGGCGCAGACCAAAGGCCGCAAGCCGGCCTTTGCCCTTGGCATCGTTCTCTCTTTTTTGTCGACGTTGCTGGTCTTCCGGTATCTCCGTGAATTCAGCCAGATCTTTTGGATGCTTCCGATCATGGGCTTTGGGCAGCTTTCCGTATTTGGTGTTTACGCGGTTTACCTTCCGGAACTCTTCCCCACGAGCTTGCGGAGCACAGGCACAAGCTTCTGTTACAATTTTGGCCGACTGGCCGCCGCGAGCGCGCCTTTCACAATCGGTAAGATTACCAAGAGGCTGGGCGGGGACATTGAAGGATTCCGCACCGCCGGCATGTGGGTCAGTCTGGTTCTCCTGCTCGGTTTTGTCGTGCTGCCGCTATTGCCCGAAACGAAGGGTCAACCGCTGCCGGAGGAGTAAGCCATGTCATTCTTAAATACTTGTCCCAATGTCTGTGTTTGGCGGGAATGACCCATCAATGTCCTCCTCCTCTTTCGGGTTTGGCATTATCGGCACGGGTTTGATTGCCGGCTTCCATGCCCGGGCCATCGCGGAGACGAGCGGCGCCCGGCTGATTGGCGTCGCCGGACGGTCCCCGGAAAAGACGCGCGAGTTCGCGCGGGAACACGGGATCGACTTCTGGACAACCCGAATCGGGGACCTCACAGCCCGGTCCGACATCCAGGTGGTCTGCGTGACGACGCCAAGCGGCGCGCATCTCGATCCGGCGCTGGCGGCAATTCGCGCCGGCAAGCATGTGGTGGTCGAGAAGCCGCTCGAAATCACCATTGAGCGCGCCGAGGCAATCCTCCGTGCCGCCGACGCCGCCGGCGTGCGCGTGGCGCCGATTTTCCAGGCCCGCTTCGGCGAAGGCGCGCGATCCGTGAAAGAGGCGATCGACGCGGGCCGTTTCGGGCGCCTCGTCCTGTGCAGCGTCTACGTGAAATGGCACCGGTCGGCGGCCTACTACGCCGGAAGCTGGCACGGCACCCAGGCGCTTGATGGCGGCGGGGCGCTGATGAACCAGGGAATCCATGGCGTTGATCTCCTCCAGTGGTTTGCGGGCATGCCAGCGGAGGTCTTTGCCTGGAAGGGCCGACGCGTACACCTGGGCATCGAGGCCGAGGACACCGCCTGCGCGGCACTTCGCTTCCCTGACGGTGCGCTAGGGGCGATTGAAGTCAGCACCGCGGCCTGGCCTGGCTGGCAACGGCGCCTCGAAATTTGCGGGACCCTCGGTTCGGCGGCGCTCGAGGACGATCGACTCGCGCATTGGGACTTTATCCGCGCCGAGCCGGGCGACACTGCGGTTCGTGCACCTCGGGCTGATGAGCGCATGCGTTCCGGTGCTTCTGCGCCCAATGCCATCTCCCACCACGGGCACCGGTTGCAATTCCAGGACCTGGTCGAGGCGCTGCGCAGCGGCAGGGCGCTTGCCATTGACGGAAAACAGGCAACGAACGCCATCGCCCTCATCCGGGCGGTTTACGCTTCGGCTGAGTTGGGCTTGCCTGTAAAACCTTTGGTGTAGACACGTAAAAACATAAACTCCAACAACTTGGAAATCTGGTTATGCGGGGCTATTTCATTTTGCCCCGAATCTTCCGGAGTTCCTCAAGATCGATCTTATCCTTCGCGCGCGGCGTGGAGGCTTTGTTGGCGATCAAAGCCGTGCAGGCCGACTGCATATCCGCCCACCACCAGGTATTTAATCCCGTGTTTTTCGAGTAATCCGATGAACTCGCGGAAATGGCGGTTGAGGATCATTGTGCTCCCCCAGAGTCTGGCGAATTCGCTCCACCGCTTCAAGCCTGGCCGCCTGGCTTTGAGCACCCCAATATTCCGCGCGCCGATCGGGATCATGCAGGCGCCGCTTCGCGATGACCGGCTCGATATTCATCTCTGTCATGCTAGGCCGATCCAAGCCCGCTAGCAAGCCTTGGGAAGTGGTGGCAAGACCCGGAATCGAACCGGGGACACAAGGATTTTCAGTCCTCTGCTCTACCAACTGAGCTATCTTGCCGTCTAACGTGAGAGCAACGACTTACGAAGCTCTATCGCTCCCTCGACTTCGGACTTGTCACCCGAGTTTGTCACCATAGGCTTCCCAGCGTGGATACCGAAGCTCTTGGGGAGGCTAAGGCGGCTCGAAAGTTGGTGTTTCATCGGGTGGCGGAGAACCTCTATCGTTTAGAGACGAGTGGCGGGTATTACGCCCTGCTGAAACGGGGAGACAAGCAATTTCGCCGGTCATTGAAGACCAAGGATCGTAAGCTGGCCGACCGGCGTTTGGTCGAGCTTCGCTCCCAGGTTGGCAATCTGACCATATCGGAGGATGCCCGGCTATCGTTCGAGCAGGCTGCGGAGCGATGGAAGGCCGCCACCCAGCACGGATTAAAACCGAGCACCGTCCTTCGCCGGGAAACCTGTATCCGAAACCTGACGCCGTTCTTCAGGGGCGTCACGGTTCGCCATATCCAGCCCCACCATTGCGAGCGATGGCTGACGGAGAGGGGAGTGAAGATGGCACCGCAAACTATGGTCCATGAGATCGACACCATGCGGCTCATCTTCGATTATGCCATGCGAATCGGCTTGATGTTGGCGAACCCGGCCAGGGACATCAAGCGGCGCAAGATCATCGCGAAACCGATTGAGGTCCCAACACGAGAGCAGTTCAGGAAGCTCATTGAGGCAATCCGCGCTTCTGACGGACGAGCTGACAGCCAGCGGAAGGCTAAGCCCGGCGCGGACCTGGTGGAATTGTTGGCGTATTCAGGATGTCGGATTCAGGAAGCCACATCGTTGCGCTGGTCTGATGTCGATTTCGACCGTAACGCGCTCGCTATCACCGGGGGCGAGGTTGGGACAAAGAACCACGAGCACAGGACGATTCCGATGACCGACGCTTTGCGGTCGCTATTACTGCGGCTGCGCGACGGAACCCACCCTAAACCCTCGGACAAGATCGCCCAGATCCACGACGCCAAGAAGTGTCTCGGCACGGCGAGCAGGGGGTTGGGATACCACCGGTTCACGCATCACGACTTCCGCCATTTTTTTGCGACAACTTGTATCGAGGCCGGTGTGGATATCCCGACTGTCAGCCGTTGGCTAGGACACAAAGACGGTGGGTCTCTGGCTATGCGGGTTTACGGCCATCTGAGGCAAGAGCATAGTTTTTCTATGATCAAGCGGGTTACATTCTAATCCAGACCGCGCAGAAAGATTTAGGCGATAAGCGCACGAGATTCCGCACTAATCCCCTTAAATCCGTTGTTAATGTCATTTTCGATGGTATCAAGAAAAACCCCAAAATCACGCTTATTGTATGCAACTGGATAATATGCCTCCATTATAAAATCTTTATCTTTGTCTAGCACTGCGCGACATAGGGTGAATCCCATGTTGAATTCATTCGCCACTTTTAGTAATGCCATTTCACCGGTCTTATCAGCTTTCGCCGCCGGAGTCGCGCCATATGACGCGGAAAGCAATGCTCCGTAGCGCCAAGGTCTGACCACTAAATTGTGTCTAGTGGGATGTTTTGCACCAGTAATATGTTTTTCAGCGTCTATAGTATTTAGTGTGTACCCTAAAAATTCCAGGTGACTTAAAAAGCCATCCATCGGTTGAATATCGACTGGTTGCATAATATTATCCTCCTTTTTTAGCTAAATCATCAGGATGCTTTTGAATGGCCGATTTAGTCGGTCGCGCATATGCCGGCTTTTGTCTCATGACTTCTGTTAGTTCACTGATATGTGTGTCCTTCATCGCAATTATTCCACCATAGGTTTTCTTAGCATGCTCTTGATAGGTAAATGACAATGTTTGAATTTCGCGAATGAAGTCGGTCTTAATTGTGCTCAGTTCCTTAAAGTCTGTCCGAATTTCATCAATATATTTACTCTGGTCACAAGCAATACGCTCCAATGAACTTAAGCGGGATTTTAGCCCCTTCACGATATGATAGGTTGCGGTAACGACGGCTCCGGAAGAGAGCACCTCGATTGTGCTTTGACCTAAATCCATGTCTTTTGAGCAACTTCGGGGGGGCTTTTCGCTCTACTGAGCAATAATGCGGCGTGCGGAAATGGAACCAGGAGACGGGATTAAATTCACGGAGTACCCCAAGAGCGTTACCGGCGCAGGGCGGACTCACTTGCATCCTCCCGATGTTTCGCGCAGGAATCGCTCGATTTCCCAAATGGGATAAATCGGGCGCCGCGTCGCACGCGAAGGCCGCAGGAGGTCCCGCTTGGTCAGCCTGTCCACAGTGACTGCACTTTGGCCGATGGCTTTTGCAGTTTCCTCGCGGGTCAGGCCCAGCTTTGGCTGGAAAGGACTTTGATCTTCTGGCAGCGTCATAACGCCAGAGAATAACCGATTGAGCCGAATTAAACTAATTCACAGCATCCGCTACGTTGAGGTTGTTTTCCGGGGGCGGCCAGGACGCCGTGGGAACTTTTTACGAACTCTCGTGCAAAGCTGAGCGATACGTTTCGGGTCGTCCCCGACGATGCTTGGCCCGAGCGATGTCGTTAGAAGATTGAACAACGCATCGGAGTTGGGTAATTGGTCCACGACCCGCCAGAACGACACCATGACCAAGTAAATTCGGGTGGTTTCTGTCGCTTTGTTCTCCCCGCTCATCATACGGGCTGCATCAGCTATTCCTTGATGCAAATCGGCAAGTTCCGTCCCGTTCAGCCCGGATTCAAGTTCCCGAAAATCGTCGCGGTATTCTGTGGCGATCAATTCGCCATTCGACGGCGGAGTAGCTTTGTCGGCATCTTCGCGATAAAACCAGCGCCACACCGCCTCCGCCTGTTCTTCTGTGGGTTCTGGCATCCCCTTGGGTAGCTTGAGAGCCCAGGCGGCTATTCCCTTCTGGCCGGCTTCCATCAATCCAAATGCGATCCCACGCCCGTAATTCGGTCTCGTTGCGTTGGTCGCCAAGGCTTCGTAAAATTTCGGATACAATGCGCGATTAACCTTATCCGCAGCGCAGCGTACCCAGTCCGGATAATGGGACGTGTCCAGCTCGGTTATTCCTGCACTCTCCAGCATGAACGCGGCCAACACGGAGAAGTCTGTCAGCTTCGCAGCCTGGATAAGCTGCTCAGGTGTTGGTTTGTCCATCCCACTATTATAGCAGCCAAGTTGACGCGCCTGTGCGCCAAGAAGCATTTGACGCCCGATGAAACCGGGGCAGAGTCTTGCTCATGACATTGGCCAATTTTCCCCAACTTAAGCGGCTCCCACCCCGGCAACGTCTCAAAATCGCGGAGGAACTCTGGGATTCAGCGGCCAGCGATGCGCTCCCGGTACCCGAGAGCCACAAAAAGCTAATCCGGTCCCGAAGGGAAGCCTATGAGCGGGGAACTATTGGGACGCTGACGATGCCGGAGCTGGCCAAGTCCATTCGCCGCCGCAAGTGAACCCCGGCAACGTACTCTGATTGAGCGCGCTGAACTTTCCGACCTCCGCATCAGTCTTCATTTGCCGGTCCCAATCGTCGTCCGACCAGCCGCAAAGTTCGGCAATGAGCTCCGCCCGCTGCTCTAATGTCAGGTGTTCGATGGCCTCCTTGATCTCTCGCACCGTTTTCATTGACGCTAAATAGCTGGACAACTCAGTCCCACAGACTCCGCGAATACGCGCTGGCGGGCATCGAAAGTGAGGAATGCGGTAGAGCGGAGGCGCGCAGCGCAGGCAACGTGCAGCACGTCGAATGATCGGGCACCCGTTGCGGGGCCGTACTGCTTGGCCAAGCGCTCCGCTTCAGCGAATGCCGGGGCCAGAGGAAGCCCGGGAGCGAAGAGGAGTGCCTTGGCGAAATCCTGCTCCACCGCTCGCCATGCGGCGGCAATTTCGTGCGTTGTCAGGCGCTTGGACGCCACATGGCGGCCAAAGGCGGTGGCAAGTTCAAGTCGATGCAGCGGAGATAAGGGGAGGGCCTCGGGATGGAGTCCGAGCCATGCCTGAGCCCGTGCCGTGTTTGCGTCCGTCAGGTACAGCGAACACAGAAAGCTCGAATCGGCGTAGGTCACTCAGCCGCCCGTTCTTCAAGCACGGCATTAGGGAGCATCTTGCCCTTCGAGAGGCGGCGTGCTCTTTCCGAAATATTACCCCAAGTGGTCTTCTTTCGGGTCCCTGTCACCTTGGCCAACACTCGAGCTCGTTCGGCGGCCGGCAGAGCGCGTAATGTGCGGACTAGAGAGGCGGTGGTCATGGCCCAGAAAATAGCTTCCTGTTTTGGATTCGGCAAGTCGATTGAGGCAGAAGCCAATCGAATTCGTTTGAGCGAACCTGTTAACCCCGGGCTATCTTTTTAAACCGGAGGCCGAAAATGACACTAATAACAACAGCGGTGAAGACTCCGGTAAGAGAATCGACTCGTGTGCCGTTAGTCACTCCGGTGATCGGCATCCAGAGAGGCGATGCCAGCGCCACAGCTACCATTAAAATCCAAACCATGATCAATACTCTTCTGGTCTTCTTTTGCCTGTTCGCGAGATCGGTAGCGGTTCCCGTATCAGACGAGAGAGTGCCGACGGTCTTTGTCTGTCTCAGTTGCTTGCCGTAGAAAAATGCCAGGCCAAGCGAAATCAAAATGGCGAGCCACAACGCAACCTGAGTGGCGGTCGTCAGTCCGAGACGGTTCGAAAAAATATTTAGCCACGTCAAACCGCCCAGAACGATCCCAGCAATATTTCGTTTAGTGAGTGTCGTCATGGCGTTGATCGTCAGCGTAACTTTCCCGGCTCGGCGTCGGCAAGTCGATTGAGGATTGAATTTGTCGACTACACTTGCTCCACCCTGATTTTGTTGTCACCCGAAGTTGTCACCCGATTCCGAAACTTCGGCCTTTTTAGGATAACTCGGGATGAACCGAATCTTTTGCAACTGGCTTGGTATCCGAACATTTATGACTCCAGATGACAGGGGATAAAATGGGCTAAAATGCCCGTTTCGTTTTTTCAGTCCTCTGCTCTACCAACTGAGCTATCTTGCCGTAATTGAAAGGGTTTGAGTACGGCCTTCCAGAAAGGGTCGCAAGATGAAATTGCTGGGCTAGGCTGCTTTGCGCGGTCGGCCGCCCTTGCGGCCGTTTTGACGCGCCGCCAAACGTTTCTTTGCGCTGTTTGTTTGGCCACCCAATCGTCCGAAAGAACGCGCGATGGGATTGCGCGGGGCAGGAGGGGCAATCCCGTCTTCTTCCAGCACCTTGAGGTTCAGCTCCAGCGCAATCTGGATTTCATGGGCCGCTTCCTCCATTGTGTCACCGATTGCCGTTACATTCGGCATTTCCATGACTTGAGCGATGTAACAATCGTCGCCTGGATTTGCGCTATACCAGATATTTACGGGATAATCTTTGACGGTGGTTTTCATAGGAGATTTTGGTGTTTGAGCTGTTCGCGGCCTTGGCTGACCTGATACCCCTTCACTTTGCCGTCTCGGTCCTGGACGACAAGATTAGGAAAGCCCGACTTGGAGAAAATAACGTGACTGTTGTCTCATTTCCTGCGCGGACGCTGGCTGCCCCCGCCGCGAAGAATTAACGAGCAATCGGCGACAACGCCACGCTGGAGCGGCGCGTCGTGACGACGCGCGCTTTTTCGGAGAAGCGGTCCCGATTCGGGACCGCTTCGGACGCGACCTGGAGATCGCGTCTACTAGTCCGGCGGCGGAAAAAAGAAGCGGCGTTGAGGCCCCCTCCTGCGTTCAGCTGTTGCCGCGCCTCGAGAAAAGCAGGCCCGCGCCTCCGGCCACGATGCCGAGGACGCCAAGTCCAATCAGCCACATGCTTTTGTTCGTGGGGTTGCCGGAAAAGGCGTTGCTGATGCTGGAGGCGGTCGAGTTTGAGGCGTTTATGCCGTAAATGAGCACGACGACGCCGACGGCGAGGAGAACGAGGGATATGATTTTGTACATGGCGCCAGCTTAACTTCGATATGCGCCGACCGCAAACGGAGCCGGCGCATTTTCCAGGTTGACTGAATCAACCTAACGGAGCTCGGGAGCGTAGTCCGAGTCGGTGACGTGCTCGAACCAGGTGACTTCGTTGCCTTCGTCGGTCGCCCGCTGGACCGCGAGATGGACCATCGAGCGCCCCGGGGCCGCGCCGTGCCAGTGGCGCTCGCCTGGGCCGATCCAAACCGTGTCGCCGGGATGCACGTCGATGGGCGCTTCGCCGGACTTTTGCACGCGGCCGACCCCGGCGACGATATGCAGGAGCTGCCCCAGGGGATGGCTGTGCCACGCGGTGCGCGCGCCGGGCTCAAAGAAGACGCGGAGCACGTGCACGCGCGCCGGTTCATCCGGGGCGGCGATATCGTCGATCCACACGCCGCCGGTAAACCAGTCGGGGGGGCCGCGCCGGGTGGGCTTGGCGCCGCTTTTTTCGATTTTCATAAAAAGATTTTCTACTTTGGCACGCCGTAGCCGAAGCGTGCGAGAATCTTCCGGGCCTCAGCGCTCCTCAGAAACATGATATAATGCCGGGCCTCGGGATTGTTGGCGCCGTGGACCGTGATCACGGCGGCGTGCTCCAGCGGGTCGTAGAGGCCCGCCGGAACTTCGATCCAGCGGCCGCGATCCTTCAGTTTTGGCGACAGCACCAGCGAAAGTGCGACAAAACCGGCGTCGGCATTTCCCGTTTCGACGAACTCGGCGGTTTGGCTGATGTTTTCCCCGGTGACGAGCTTGGGCGCGGCCTCGGCCGCCAGGCCGAGCCTTTCGAGCGCCTGCTGCGCCGCTCGCCCGTATGGCGCGGTGACGGGATTGGCGATGGCGAGCTTTTGAACTTCAGGACTCCGCACTACCGCGGCGATCGACGACATGTCCACTTCGGGCCGTGTGGTCCAAAGGACAATCCGGCCGGTGGCGAACCGGGTGATGCTCAATGCCTCCGCACTGCCGTCTTGCGCCAGTCTCCGGGGAAACTCGAGATCGGCCGAAAGAAACACATCGAACGGCGCGCCATTTCGGATTTGGGCGAAAAGATTTCCGGAGGCGCCCGCGGACATGGTGAGGGCGACATCGGGCTCGGCGTGGACGAACGCGGTGTCGAGTTCGCCGAGCACGGGAATGAAATTGGCGGCGGCGGCGATCGAAAGCGATGGGTGCCCGGCGAGGGCGGGCGGGTTGTCTGCGCCGCGGGAGGCGGCGCAAAGTAGGAGCGCGGCAATATATTTAAGCCTCACAGGTGAGCACATAAACAATCCCTTTTTCCGAGCCGATCGCGAGCGTGCGGTCGTCGGGGGACCAGGCAAGTTTTGTCACGGCGGCGGGCAGCCGGGCGGCGGCGCGCAAGGGTTGCCGCCGCTCAGGGCTCCAGAGCTGCACTTCGCCGCCCTGGGACGCGGTGGCGAGCAGCCCGTGGGAATTCTGGAAGGCCAGGGCGCATACCGGGGAGTCGTGCTGAAACATCGCCGGCGCGCGCCCCTCGGGACCGGCGCCGGCGCAGTCCCAGACACACGCGTCGCGACCGCCCGCCGTCGCCAGCCAGCGGCTGCTGGTGTCGAAGGACAGGTGCTTTACCTTGCTCTCGTAACCGCTCATCTGGAGCTCGGCGTCCTGCGCCGGGATCCAAAGATGCACGCTCGGATCCTGGTTTCCCGAAACCAGCCATTTGCCGTCGGGCGACCACACGAGCGCATGGATGCCGTTGGCGTAGGGAAATTCCTTGTGCAGGCTGCAATCGCTGGCGGCAATCAAACGGACGCCGCCGAAAAAGGCGATAGCGAGGAGACGCGATGCGGGATGACAAGCCAGGGCGGAAATGGTTTTGGGGACGTCGGCGAAGGTGTGGGCTGGGGCTCCGTCCGGGGTCAGCAAAACGAGCTTGCGGCCGGCCACGGCGGCGAGGAGCGGCGGCGAATCGGACCCGGGACACCAGGCCAGGTGTTCAACCCAGGCGGCGCCAAGGGGCGCGGTGGCGGTGTGATGGCCGGAGGAGGCGTCCCAAAATTTTACGGCGCCGTCCTGGCCGGCGGAGGCCAATGTGGGGTGGGGCGGCGCGCCCCCGCGACGCCCGTTTGGCTCTGTATCAGAATTGGCGACGATTTCTTGTCGTTGGAGCGGAACAGGCGTCGCGGGGGCGCGCCGCCCCACCTCGGGCATGAAGGCAATGGCGTTGGTGCCGGGGCTGTGGCCGGGGAGTTCGTACTTTTCGGCGCCATCGGCGGCGGAAAAAAGGGAGATCGGGCCGGCGGAGGAAGCGGCGGCCAGGGTGGCGCCGTCCGGCGACCACGCGAGGTCGATGGCATAATCGTCGAGCTGCGCCGCCCAATGTTTGACCAGGTTCAAAATCAGGGGACGAGGCAGGCCTGGAAGGACGCGGTGAGGGCGGCGCGATCGAGATTTTTGCCGATGAATACGAGCGTATTGGTGCGAGGTTCGGCGCCCCACTC
>Ga0302325_10033343_pt1 | contig 10552 bp, 7 predicted proteins | sample Palsa_T0_2_FD_201948 | JGI IMG/M metagenome (GOLD analysis project Ga0302325, IMG submission 201948) | Peat permafrost microbial communities from Stordalen Mire near Abisko, Sweden - Palsa_T0_2 | ecosystem: Environmental > Terrestrial > Soil > Palsa > Peat permafrost | place: Sweden: Abisko...
CCGCGCGCCGACGTCTTGAATATCGAACACCACCGCATCCAAATTTTCCATCTGCGCAGCCGTAAGTCTCCGCCGGTTCGGCTCATACAAGCTGACTACCGGAATGCCCGTTTGCCCATCTTTGGTGTCGCCGATGTCGGTATCCTGCGTCCCGCTCAATCCGTGCTCGGGCGAGTAGATCGTCGTAAGATGAATGCCGGCGCCCAGCATGACATCCACATCTCGCCGCGCCGCCCGGTCAAGCCCCGTCTGATTCGTGATTAAGCCGACGCGCTTGCCTTTTAGTTCACGAAAGCCGCTCGCCTCAAGCACGTCGAGCCCGGTCAACGTATCGGCATTACGCTCGATCACGCGATACGCGCCCGCGCCGGCAATGGTATCGCGGTAGCCGGTGATGGCGACGTCTTGCGGAATGGTCATGCCAAAACTGGCGGCAATCGCCGTAGCCAAACGTCCCCTCAGCGAACTGAGCGAGTTGCCGCGCTTCAAATGCACGACATTGGTCAGAAAGATCACGAACGAATGGCTGTTGGGATCGATCCAAAGAGACGTGCCGGTAAAGCCCGTGTGGCCGTACGAACCAATAGGAAAGAGTTCGCCGCGATTGCTCGAAAACGGCGAATCGATATCCCAGCCCAGACCGCGCAGCACCGGTTGATCGGCCGGACTACCCGGCTCGGTGAATTTCCGCACAGTTTCCGGAAGGAACAAACGAGTGCCGCTCAAGGTGCCCATATTGACCAGCATTTGCGCGTATTTCGCCAGATCGTCGGCGGTAGTGAAGGCGCCCGCGTGGCCCGCCACACCTCCCATAAAGCGGCTGGTCGGATCATGCACCACGCCGCGAAAAGGCATACCATTTTCTTCTTCGTATTCAGTGGGGGCGATGCGTGGCAAGAGTGCGGGCGAAGGCAGGAACTCCGTGTCATGCATGCCTAGCGGCGCGTAGATTTGGTCATGCGCGAATTCGGCCAGCGATTGCCCGGAAAGCCGCCGCACGATCTCGCCCATCAGGATGAAGTTGATATCGCTATAAACGAAGTGCACGCCGGGAGGGCCCGTGGGCTTGATCGTGAGCGCCTTTTCTATGCCTGTTTGATAGCCGCTCCATTTGGGAACCAGTTCTAAATCGGGCGGCAGGCCGGAGAAATGCGTCATCAAAAGCCGAATCGTGATGTCACTCTTGCCGCCTTGAAATTCGGGCAAGTATTTCACCACCGGATCGTCAATGCGCAACTTGCCTTCTTCGAACAAACGCATCACCGAAGGCGTGGTCGCGATGACTTTCGTGAGGGACGCGGCGTCGAAAATCGTATCCAGCGTCATCGGCTCGTGCTCGGGCAGCCACGCTTTCAAGCCATATGCTTTGCGATAGACAATCTCGTTATTGTGTCCGACGAGTAGCACGGCGCCTGGGATCAGATGGCTTTGGACGGCTTCATCAATCAGCGGGTCGACAGCCGCCAAGGGATCGGTGGCGCCTTGGCATAAAACGGCCAACAGGCTGCCCGCCAGCAGCGCTCGAAACGAGATTTTCATGTTTAAAAACTAGGTTAGCTTGACAGCTATCTTTTCCAGCATTTGCGCCAGCTCAACGTCTTTTTGCGTAATGCCACCGGAATCGTGTGTGGTCAAGTCAACGGTGACCCGATTGTAGACGTTGAACCATTCGGGGTGATGATTCATCTTTTCGATGCCGATGGCGGCGGTGGCGATGAAGCCAATGGCGTGGGCGAAATCGCCAAACTTGTATTCGCGATGCAGCTTGGCATCTTTGACCGTCCAGCCCGAAAGCTTCGGCAGGGCGTGTTGGATTTCGGTATCGGTGAGCTTTTGCGCGGCCATGGAGCCATTCTGCCAGAACGCTCGGCAGGAAACCTTTGTGCGCCCGCACTAATCTGTTCTCTAGGAGCATCTTTTTGAAGGACATCACCACTTATGCCGTTCCCAGGTACTGCCAAGATGCACTGACGCCGGAAGTGGTGGATGATCCTCGTCTTGCGGACGTAGAAGCGGTCGCGCGCTGGTTCGATTACGCTTTCGAGCTGCCTGGCGGCTTCCGTTTTGGATTCGCTGGAATCATCGGCTTGATTCCCGGCGTTGGTGACGTAGTTGACGCGCTTGTCTCGCTCTTCATCATCGTCCGAGCGATTCAACTGGGCATCTCGCGGGTTGCCGTCACCCGCATGCTGGTGAATGTAGGAATTGAAGCGCTGGCGGGCTCTGTTCCATTCCTGGGCGATCTATTCGATATCGCCTTTAAGGCAAATCGCCGAAATTATCAGATTCTGAAGAATCACATCTCCCAACCGGAACGCCAAAAAGCGCACGATTGGTTATTCCTGGTTATCACCGTGGTGGTGGTGATCGCCAGCGTCGCGCTGCCGGTCGTTGGATTGATCGAATTAGCCAAGCATGCGTTAAACTAGCTTAGGCCAGCTTAAATAGGAGCGCGTTTCGTGGAAATTGGTGCCTTTGAAGCCAAGAACAAATTAGGTATGCTCCTGGATAGGGTTGAGGCCGGAGAAGAGATAACCATCACGCGTCACGGCAAGCCGATCGCACGCCTTGTCCCAAATGTCTCGCGCATCGACAAACTGCAGGCCAAAGCAGCTCTTGAACGCATTCGCGCTCGATCGAACCGAGTCAAAAAGGGGTTTGCTTGGACGGAGGCAAAGGGAGACCGGGACGCTGGACGGCCGTGAGCCTCGTTTTGGATAGCTCCGCTACCTTGGCGTGGGTGTATAGCGACGAGGTCACCGGCCCGGTTCGACACGTCTTCCATTTGGTCCGCGAGAGGGGTGCTTGGGTTCCAGGCTTGTGGAAACTTGAGGTCGCTAATATTTTGGAGATGGGCGTGCGCCGCGGCCGGCCACACCGCAGCCTTTCGAAACTCGACCTTGACCGATCTGGCCCTCTTGCCGATTCAGGTCGATGCGGAGACGGATCGGCAGGCGTGGGGACCGACGGCGCGATTGTCCGAGCGATACCGGCTCACCTCGTATGACGCGGCCTATCTTGAGCTTGCTCTGCGACTGGGCTTGCCGCTTGCCTCTCTGGATTCGGAACTTCGACTCGCAGCCCAAACGGAAGGCGTTCCTTTGCTCGGTCGTTGAACCCAGCCCGCACCTCGTCGCATGAAAGCAACTGTTCCCATGGAACGAGCCGGATGCTCTTCAGCTTCTGATCGCCCCGAACTATATACACACCGTACTTTCCGACAATCAACTCACCATGCTGATCCGCTTCGCGGTTTCGAAATCGACGAGCCATTGCCGCCATCATAGCGAGTCTTGTGGATAAGCGATGGAAAACCTGTGCAAACTCTGTTGATGCACCATCACTTCTGCACAAGCTTCTGGATCTCCTCCAGTTCCTTTCCCGCCTCTGCCCATTTGCCCTGTGAACTCAACTCTCGATAGCGTTGCAAGTGATCCCTGACTTGTTTAAGCGTCTCGATGGCCTGACCGGACGGAGCCTGGTTGACCGTGGGCGCACTGCCTTCGTTCGCGTTCGCCGTTCCTTCCTGCTGCGTCAACGGCGCAGGCGAGCCGCCGCCTTTGCCACCCACATCCTCAATTAACTGCGCGAGCGCTTGCTCATAGGTATCCGCATACGCCAACTTGTTACCCATGGCCAGCGCAACCTTCTTCAATTGCGGCATGCTCGTCTGCGACGACTGAATATAGATGGGCTCTACATAGAGAAAACTGTTATCAATCGGCAGAACCAGCGTCTGCCCGCGCAATACCGACGACCCGCGTTGATCCCACAACGAAAGGTCTTTGGAAATTGTCTGATCCTGATTCACCCGCGCCGCGATCTGCATAGGCCCGTAAATGATGTTTTGCTTAGCCAACTGGCCGAAAATCAATTCGCCGAGATGCTCGCCGTCGCAGCGGGCATACATCACGCCAATCAAATTGTCTTTGTTCGCGGGCGTGAACGTGGTGAGCAGAAGAAATTCGGCCGTCGAACTACCCGGCAGCGCTGCCACCACATAGGTCGGCGATACGGTTGTCGTTCCGCTGTCTTGCTGACTCGCAGTTTTCGCGAAATCCCAGGAGTCCGCCCGATTGTAGAACGCTTCCGGATCGAGCATGTGGAACGTTCGGTAGATTTCCGCCTGCACGCGGAATAGCGTTTCCGGGTAGCGCGCGTGCGCTCGCAGGTCGGCCGGCATGGCGGAGCTAGGCTTGAATAATCCTGGAAAAAGCCGCGCGTAAGCCTGAATCAACACATCGTTCTCGTCAAAAATGTAGAGGTTGATTTCACCGTTATACGCGTCCACCGTGGCCTTCACCGAATTCCGCATGTAGTTCAGATTCCGATCGCCCAAAGACACTTCGCGCGAATACGGATGGGAATCCGACGACATGTAGCCATCTACCATCCACACCAACCGGCCCTCGTCGGTGAGGACCAAATAGGGGTCGTTGTCCCAAGTCAAAAATCCGGCGACTGTACTGAGCCGGTCGAGAATTGCGCGGTGAATCATCATGCGGCTCTTGCCAGTTAGATATTCGGTTAGCAAGATATTGGCATCGCCGTAATGTACGGCAGCGGCTAAACGCATAAGGGGCGAGGAGATCGGAAAGCCGCCTTTGCCTTTATAAGTGGTTTGCACGTTTTCCGATCCGGAAGGATAGTTGAACTCCGGCTGGCCTGTGTCGACAAACACGGGTTCATGCGCCACCTCACTGAAGTAAATTTCGGGAAAGGTCAGTTTCAAAGATTTTGTCGTGATGAGCGGCGGAGCGTCTTTGATAAACAGAACGGGCAAGCCGTCGGTTGTGATGCGGTTCGCTTCCGCCATAACGACGCCGTAACCGTGTGTGTAAATGAGGTGCGGGTTGATCCAGCGGGAAGCGGCTTCGCCGATCTGGCTGATCTGCAATTCGCGCGGAGCCATCAAAACCTGCCGCAACTGCCCATCAATCACGTAACGGTCGGGGTCAGTCTCTTGATATACGTAAGGACGCAATGGCTGAATCTGCGAGATTGTATCGTGAAACGCCCGCCAATCCCAAAGGCGCACATTGTCGAGCAATGCTTTGTGCTTGGAATAATCAATGGGCACTTCCGAAGCGGTATTGAGAACGGTTTCCTTTACGCGCGACGTCAGCCCATAAGCCGAGCGCGTTGCATCAATATGGTATTTGATGTACGGTCGCTCCAGCGCCAATTCAGTGGGCCGCACATATAAGCTGGCAACCAGCGGCGGCAAGAACCAGCGAATCGGCAGCAGTAATAACACAAAAAGCGCCCAGCGGGGCTTCTTTGCCGCAACCAGCGCCGCGCCCACCAGGCACCCCGCGATGAGCAGCCATTGAAGGGGCAACACCACGTGATCTGCCACCCAATCGACACCCACCAAATACTGGCCGTGATCTTCCGTCAGCAACGCATAGCGCGAGAAGAAGAGTTTCGCGGCGAAACAGGCCAGCAACAAGACGGCGGCCGCACGCGCAAAGCCGGACTCAAAGGCATCGCGGAATGAAAAGGGCGCCATTTGAAACGCCATTTCGGCTGGAAATCGGCTGGGCATCTGCTTGCCGATTCTTTCCGCGTGCGCCGCCAGCCAATAGACCAACAGCGAAACGATGCTCGCCACCAACAGCACCGAAACCAGCATATTCAGGAAAGGCAGATCGAACAGATAAAAGTGGAGTTGCTTGCCAAAAATGGGGTCGGCGTATTCAGTTGCGCTCGCGGGCAATTCGCGCCCGCCAAAAAAGCGCACTACGGTCCAGCTATCCACCGTCGCATTGGCGACAACAAAACTCAAAAACGCCAGCGCCAAAGCGCCCAGTTTCATAACAAGCGATCGAGTGATGAAGCCGAAGCGCAGCGTTTCTTTCGAGCTCCGCATTCCCAACGCAAAGGCGCTCCAGAAGATCGCGAAAAAGAGCACCATTGCCAGAATGACGGGTACGGTCCCATACAACAACAACTTCCACCAGGTGTTGACCTGCTGAATTTCGGACCACCAGTTGTAGTCAATGAGCGTGCCCGCGATGTAGCTTGATCCGGCGATCAGAACGATAAGAACGATCGCGGCGAACAGCAATCCGGGGCGCCGCCGCCGTGAACCGATAAATCTGTCTGGCAAATTGCGAGTATATCCTTGTTTGGTTATGACGCTTTTGCCGGTTGCGCGTACGCACCCTGAGCCGGTATACTTGCAGTTGTGAAGCCGAGTAGGCTTCTTCCCTTCCCCGTTTAGACTTTTCCCCCAGGTTCGCCAGAATCCTCAAACTCCGTCGTTGTCGTGAAACTTTTTCCTGACACTACCAAAGGAGTCCTTTGTGCGAAAGCTTGAACCTATTCTTATCTTGCTCACTGTCGGCTTTCTAAAAGCGCAGTCACCTTCTCCCGCGCCCGCCGTGCCGGGGAGCGATTCCGCAGCCATGGTGAAGTGGCAAATGGAGTTGTTCCGGCAGTCCGTACACGTCAACAACGATGAAACCCTCCGTCGAGCCGCCGCCGCGCGCCAGGAACAAATCGCACGCCTGCAATTTATGGCGAAGGCGAATCATTTTGTGAAGCTTTGGGGCGATTTCGTTTACCGCCTCAACGACAAACAGACCTTCGATGTCAAACTGGCCAAGAAGATATCGAAAGCCTTTCATGAACTGGAAATGTCCAATGGCTGGCCTTTGCGAGATAGCGGGAAGTAAATTGGCCGAGGGACGCACCAACCTGGCGGGCAATGGTGGCGCTTGCGGTTTTTTACTTCCGCGGCTTATCAGCCGCATTGACCGGGAGATTTGACCTAAGCTGCCGCGCTTAACAGACTGTTCGTTACAAAACGCGCTGAACAGTCTCGTGTGAACCCATTAAGCCCTTCACCAACACAGATCTGCGGCCGTATTCTTTTCTTCAGTCGCTATACTTCGCAGTAATGTCCTCTCTATTCAAAACGAAAGACATCGATTCCCTGGTAGAAGACACGCAGACGGAAGGCACGCGCCTGAAGCGCACTCTGGGCCCGTGGAGCCTGATCGCTTTCGGTATCGGCGCGGTCATCGGCGCAGGCATTTTTACGGTCACCGGCACGGCGGCGGCCGGTCAACAGAGTATGACTCCATCGCTGCTCAACGCGCCGCTGCTGGACATCATTCTTCATGGCTCGGCGGCCACCACCATGGGCGGCAGGCCGGGCGCCGGACCAGGCCTTGCCTTATCGTTCATGCTGGTCGCTGTCACCTGCGGTTTCGCCGCGCTTTGCTATGCGGAACTGGCATCCATGATTCCCATCGCCGGCAGCGCCTATACCTATGCGTACGCGGCGTTGGGCGAGATCTTCGCCTGGATTATTGGTTGGGATCTGATTTTGGAATATGCCGTGTCGAACATGACCGTCGCCGTCGGTTTCTCCGCTTATGTCAACGAACTGCTCAATAACCACCTTCCGTTTAGTCTGTCTCATGCCATCATTGCCGACATGAAATTCACCGGCGCCATTTTCAACCTGCCCGCCTTCTTAGTAGTCATGGCGCTCAGTTGGATTCTGGTTCGTGGCGTAAAGGAAAGCGCCAGCACCAATAACGCCATGGTCGCTATTAAACTAACCGCCGTACTGCTGTTCGTCTTCGGCGCCGCGCACGCGGTGAAGTCGTCCAATCTGCATCCGTTCTTTCCCAACGGCGGCGCTGGCGTTCTCAGCGGCGCGGCCATCGTTTTCTTCACCTTTATCGGTTTTGACTCGGTCTCCACCGCTGCGGAAGAATGTCAAAACCCGCAGCGCAACATGCCTATCGGCATCATCGGCACGCTGATCGCCTGCGCTGTTCTCTATACCTCCGTGTCTCTCGTTCTCACCGGCATCGTCAACTGGAAAACTCTCGATAACGCGGCCCCGGTGGCCAATGCGCTCAAGGCCATCGGCATGGAAAGGTTGAAATTTATCGTCACCGTCGGAGCGCTCCTCGGTATGCTCTCGTCCTTGCTTGTCTACCAATATGGACAAGCCCGCATTTGGTTCGCCATGTCGCGCGATCGTCTGCTGCCTGCCCTCTTTTCAAAAGTTCACAAACGATTCAAAACGCCGCACGTCAGTACATGGTTAGCGGGCTTGGCGGTTGGCATTCCCGCCGGTATTATGGACATTGATTTTTTTGCCGACTTGGCAAATATCGGGACCTTGTTCGCTTTCGTCTTCGTCTCTTCTGCTGTGATTATTTTGCGGCGCACTCAGCCCGACCGGCCGCGCTCGTTCCGCGTGCCGTTCTCGCCGGTGACACCCATCCTTTCCGTTGTTTGCTGCTTCGGATTGATGTTAGGGCTGCCGCTGCTGGCTTGGATGGGATTTGTTGTTTGGCTCATCATCGGACTGGTCATTTACTTTAGTTACAGCAGTAAGCGCAGCCTGCTGCAAACACCTGCTTAAGTAGTTCATCATGAAACCGTCAGTCGCCAAACAGTACATCCTTCTGGGGGCACTGTTTCTGTGGGCATTGATCGCCCAATGTACTTTTTCGGGTTACCTGATTTATAGCGAGGCGCATGGAAATGAGCGCGCACCCTTGCCGTTTTCGTTTCACGACTACAGCACGGTCGTCCAATATGTCCATCCGCCCTACGGCAACAGCGGCGTCAAGCCGGGCGACGAAATCGTTGCCCTCAACGGCACACCGATTCAAGGTCTCGCAGAAGTTTCCGCCTTCGAAGAGCGCTTGCGCCCCAGCGAAACTGTAACACTTACCGTCAAACGGACAGAAGGCCCGCTGACCAGAACTTTTGACATACGGCTTCCGCTCAAAGCCGCTCCGTCGCCCTCCTTCGGCTGGACCTTTGTGATCGGAGTCTTCGTGGCACTGCCGGCGATCGGCCTGCTGGTCGGCTTCTATATCGCCTTCGCCCGGCCGAGCGATCCGCTCGCCTGGATCACGCTGGCGATGCTAGCTTCTTTTGGTCAGCTCACCGACGCGGATATCTCGTGGTCGATCTCGCCGCCATGGCGCGAATTGTTTCTGGTTTATCACGCGCTCCTGACTACCACTTGGCCGCTTTGGATGCTGCTGTTCGCCTTCTATTTTCCCCTTCCTTTTCCCTTTCTGCGGCGTCACCGCTGGTTAATTTATGCCGTCTCGGTAATCCCCGCGGCGCTGACTATCGTGAATATTTACGGCAGTTTGATGGAAGGCCACCACATCGAAGAATTGAAATGGCTGACCACGTTTCATCAAGCGACCTACAGACCCGTGGTCATTCTCTACATGGGCTACGTGGGCGCATTCTTTACGTTGCTCGGAATGAAGCGGCAGTTGCTGAACACGCCCGACGCCTGCCGGCGGCTTCGGGTGATGAGCATAGGCTGCGGCATCTCGCTCACCCCTTTGATCCCACTTGTTCTAGGGGAGATCGGTTTGGTGCCCATGATGCCGCCTTGGATCGCCGTCTTCTGCCTCCTCATGCTTGTGTTCTTCCCGCTCACTGTCGCTTACGTGATCGTGGTGCAGCGCGCTATGGACGTTCGCATGGTGGTGCGAAGTGGCGTTCAATACGCGCTCGCGCGCAGCGGTATTCGGATCCTGCAGATCGGCTTGATTACGGCCGTTGTTGCGTTCATGGGGCGGCTGCAGATGCAGAGCCAGCATCGCGTGGAGGGAATCGTCATTGGCATTGTTGGCATCGCGGTAGTGGTTCTGCTCGGACGTATGGGCCGCTGGGCCAGGCAGTGGATGGATCGGCGCTTCTTTCGCGAAGCTTACAATGCTGAACGCATTCTCACTGACCTCAGCAGCTCGGTGGCCGGCATTCGCGACACCAAGCGCTTGATTGAAACCGTGGCTCACCGCATCGCCGATTCTCTGCATGTGCCACGCGTTGCTTTTCTGCTGGAGCACGGCGGCCTTTTCCAACCGGCCTACGCGCTGGGCTTCGCCAATGGCGCGCCGCCGGTCCGGCTCAACGAACAGGCCACCACCATTCGCACGCTCAAACGAATTAATGGTCCATCGAAGATTTTCTTCGACGATCCACAATCCTGGGTGCACGGCGCCAGCGAACCGGAGCAGAGCGCCTTGCAGACGCTCGAAACGCAGGTACTCCTTCCTGTTAGTCTCGATCACAAGATGCTGGGCGTGATCAGCCTGGGCTCGAAGCGTTCCGAGCTGCCTTACACCAAAGCCGACCTTCAGTTGTTGAGCGCGGTCGCCGCGCAGACCGGACTGGCGCTCGAGAACGCGCATTTGACCGAAAGCATCCGCCGCGAGATTGCTTCGCGCGAGCGGCTCGACCGCGAACTCGAAATCGCGCGCGACGTGCAGCAGCGGCTCTTTCCGCAAAACTTGCCGCACGTCCAGGGACTCGACTTCTGCGGTTATTGCCGGCCCGCGCAAGGCGTGGGCGGCGATTACTACGATTTCATCCATCTGGCGAGCGGCTCGCTCGGCATCGCGGTGGGCGACGTATCCGGAAAGGGCATCGCGGCGGCGTTGATGATGGCCAGCCTGCAAGCTTCGCTGCGCGGCCAAACCATTAAGCCTTGCGACACTCTGGCGGAGATGATTCATCACATCAACGGCCTAGTCTACGAAGCGTCTTC
>Ga0302325_10033345_pt1 | contig 10552 bp, 7 predicted proteins | sample Palsa_T0_2_FD_201948 | JGI IMG/M metagenome (GOLD analysis project Ga0302325, IMG submission 201948) | Peat permafrost microbial communities from Stordalen Mire near Abisko, Sweden - Palsa_T0_2 | ecosystem: Environmental > Terrestrial > Soil > Palsa > Peat permafrost | place: Sweden: Abisko...
GGATGAACGGAATCTGCTGGATGCCGCAGCGCTCAAATCGCTCAAAGACCTTACCGCCAATTCCCAAAAGTATCCGTCGCAGGGCCTCGCCACCACGAATGACACGCTCAATGTGCATACGGAACCAAACCGCACCTCACCCAGCTACCTACAGATCCAGGCGGGTGAGCGCGTCGACGTAATCGGGCACCGCACTGCGCCCCGCATTGGAGCTGCCCGTAAGCCGCTAGTCATAGCGCCGCCCAAACCCAAGCGCCCGACACGAGAGAAGAAACCCGCTAAATCAGATGTGGTCCCGCCACCAGCGATCCCGCCGCCTCCCAAGCTCCCCACGGACTGGCTGGAACTTTCCCGCATGCGCGACCCCGACGAGCCGGACGAAAGTCCGAAGGCCAAGGCAAAACCGCAACCCGTTGTGGAAGACGCGCCCCCGGACGATTGGACGCTCATCCGCAACGCGAATGGCCAAGTGGGCTGGGTATTCACCCGCCGCATCTTCATGGCGATTCCAGACGAAGTGGCGCAATACGCGGAAGGCAAGCGCATTACGGCTTATTTTTCGCTGGGCAAGATCGACGGCAAAGACACCTGGCTGTGGACCACGTGCGAACCCGGCCCGCAGGACCATGAGATCGAAGGCTTTCGGATCTTCTCCTGGAACCCTCGCCGCAAGCGTTACGAAACCACGTACATCCAACGCCGCATTTTCGGCTACTACCCGGTAACGGTGAACGGCTCCTCGTTTTCAGTCGTGCTTGAGAAAGATGGCAAACGTTACCGGGAGCACTACACCTTAACAGGTAATCGCGTTAAGAAGGACGGCGAGCAGCCGGAATCTTAGCCAACCACCAGAGCCTGCCTGGCGCGTTGCGCTTCGGCTTCGCCCTGGCGCGTGGAACGTCCAATGCCGGCGTAGTCGAAACCAGCCCGCCGCGCCGAATCCGGATCGAAAAGGTTGCGTCCGTCGATCAGCACGGCGTGCGACATCCTCGCTGCCATCTCCTGGAGGTTGAGCTGCTTGAACTCGGGCCACTCGGTCACCAATACCACGGCATCCGCCTTGCTCACGACGCTCATCGCATCCACACAATACGTGACCTTCAAATCCGGGTACTGTTCCCGGCACGCGGTCATCGCGATCGGGTCGAAGACCTTCACGCGCGCGCCCATTTGCAACAGCTTTTCGACAATCTGCAAGCTCGGGGCATCCCGCAGGTCGTCCGTATTCGGCTTAAATGCCAGGCCGAGGATGCCGATCGTGCGCCCCTTTAGGATGAACAGCCGCTCCTGCAGCTTCTGGATGACGAGCATGCGCTGCTGCTTGTTGATCGCCAGCGTAGCTTCGAGCAGCCGCGTCTGCGCGCCGTACTCCCCCGCAATGTGTTGCAACGACTGAACATCTTTCCCAAAACAACTACCGCCCCAGCCGATACCGGCATTCAGGAAGCTCAACCCAATGCGCTGGTCGTAGCCAATCCCCGCCATCACTTCCGGCACATCCGCGCCCACTTTCTCGCATATGTTGGCCATCTCATTGGCGAACCCGATCTTCATCGCCAGGAATGCATTGGAGGCGTATTTGATCATCTCCGCGCTGGTCAGAGTAGTAGTGACCAGCGGTACGCGGCCAGTTCGAAGCGGCTTCGCGAAGAAAGGCGGCGTATCGAAGTTCTGCTCCACCAGGGTGCTGTAAAGTTGGCGCAAGACGCCGGTAGTGCGGTCGTCTTCGGCACCCAGAACTACACGGTCGGGATAGAGAGAATCGCCAATCGCCGAGCCTTCACGCAGGAATTCGGGATTGCTCGCCACACCGAACCGGATCCCCAGATCGTCATCGCCAATCCCTTCGCGGATCAGTGTCTCGACCAGGTTCCCGCAGCCTACGGGAACGGTCGACTTGTTCACGACTACGCGGAACCGGGAGCCATCCATCGCGGACCCGATCGCGCGCGCCGCCATTTCGAGGTACATCAGATTCGCCTCGCCCGAAGGCTGCGGGGGAGTGCCGACAGCGATGAAGATTACGTCGCTGGCACGCACCGCGGGATCGAGATCCGTTGAGAAATCGACGCCACCCCGAGTCTGCGCCAAGGGTAAGAGCTCAGCCAGATTCGGCTCATAAATCGGAATGTCGCCGGCCCGCAACCGCTCGATCTTCTGTTCATCCGTGTCGATGCACGTGACATGATGGCCTAGATATCCAAGGCACACCCCCGTGACTGTTCCGACATAACCTGTACCGATAACCGTAACGCGCATGTAATCCTTCAGTGTAGCTTTTTATAACGCCAGCAGGGGCAACAGTGCCCGATCCAGCTCCGTATCCGTGAACTCGGCAATCCTAACGCCCCTATGCAGCGACCAGGTCTCCACGTGAACCGCCGCGGCGCCAGGATCGACCTTTTGCAGCGGCCCAAGGGTTTCCAGCTCCAGGATGTCGTTGCGGGAAAAGACCTCGAATGAGCAGCCGAAATCCGAGTACGTCCGGCCCGGATCGGCCGTATACCGCTTCAGAAACAGCTCGGAGCCCAACAGATAGGCTCCCCAGGTATCCGGATTGAAATGCCCGATCTTCTGCGGCTCCTTGTTGTCCGGATCCTGCTTTAACAACAGATACTTGCTGGTGAACTTCCATCTCGGATCGCTCAAATCGGTGAAGGCCCACATAACGAGCGGATGAGTGGGTTGCAGGACTTCCTGGTGCGTCGCACGCGGAGGATGGCCGGTGATGCCCATTCCGCCAGGGGTCATCATGGTGAGCGCCCAAGGAGCCAGTTCGATGGGCCAGGGCAGCGTGTTCTTCAGGCGGTGAATCACGGTCACGCCGGTACCTTCGGCTGCCAGGTGAACCTCAAGCTGCTTGGTGAGCCCCGAATCCGCCTCTACGTCCGAGGTTGCCATCAGCACGCCATCGGTGATCTCGATGTGAGCGGGTGAGTTATCGAGGGCGTAGGTTCGTTTGGCATCCTCCGGAGCGGCCCAGATGCGATGGCCGCCGCGCAGCTTCCAATCCGGCTCACCCATCCCGCCCAACTGCTCTTCGTACTCCTTGAAGAGATTCCGGCCGCCAATGAAGCCAAACCGCATGATGCGCGGGCCGATGTCGCCGGTGACGATCAGTTCTACTTCACCGTTGGAAATACGGTAGCAATGGGGCCAACCCTGGTAGGCGATCTTCTCGATCAGCGGCGTGGACATAGGCAAACCTAGCTATTATGGTCCAAATCCGGTTGCGAAAGTTGGTTCGAGAGCCGGGAGGCGGTTGTTGCCGGGTTCTGCCTTTTTGAGCGAGCTTTTGTTTTCAGGGATTTGCTGGGATCTACGGTCCATCTTCGTGACTAGCGGTGGCATTAGTTCTTGTGATCATCCTTCCGGTCACAGTATAGTCCGGGCGAGTACCTGGGATGTACCAATTCCTGGATAAACCGTTTAGAAAGAATCGGTTGCGTGGTTGTGACTGCGACCGGGCGGACGTAACGGGTCTATTGACTGGTTATTGACCCCCCTCGCCGGGTCATTTGCCCGGGGTGGTTTGGGTTCTAGGAAGGGCGGACAGCGCGACCTATTAATTGATTAGGGGTTGAGTTCTACTCGGAAGCTTGACTTTTCAAAAGAATCTTCGGAAGCGGTGTCCGATTCGATCTTCAGTTTTCGCTTACCGCGGCCCAATAGCCGCTTCGTACGTCCGGCGGAAGAACAGATCCGTCATCCCAGCGATGTAATCGCAAACAACACGCGGCGCGCGCTGACCCACGGCCCGTGCCGCGTGCCATTCCGGAAGTTTCTCGGGATGTTCCAGAAAGAACTGAAAGAGTTCCCCGATCATCGTCCGTGACCGCCGCCGGTCCGCCGCCAGTTGCTCATTCGAAAACACAAACTTGAGCATGAAGCTCTTCAAATCCCGCGAAGCCTTCTGCGCCTCAGGCGTGAATGCCGCAATCCGCGTCTTCACCTCGCGGACCTCCCACGAATCACGCGCTCCGGATGCCTTCGCCGCTTCCATAGTCCCCGTAATCAGCCCGGACACCATCCAATCCGTCAGCAATCGCAGAATCTCCTGAAACTGGTCATGCTCGTCCGCTCCGGGGAATTGCGTTTCGATCGTCTCGAACAACTCCGCATAAGCTGGAACGTGGTCCGCCACATCCCGCGCTCTAAAGAGTCCAGCGGCAAACCCATCGTCCAGATCCGCCCCGTCGTAAGCGATCTCGTCCGCCAAATCGATCAACTGCGATTCCAGCGGCGGACGCATCCCCGGCAGATACTCATCCAACTCCGGAAACTCACCCTTCTCGAAATCCCGCGAGTGTTTCACCACCCCTTCGCGCACCTCGAAAGTCAGGTTCAACCCGGGAAACCGCGCATATCGCTGCTCGAAGGTTTCCACAATCCGCAGCGCTTGAATATTGTGGTCGAACTTTTCCCCGAACCGGACCATTTGAAGATTCAGTTCCGCCTCCCCGGCGTGCGCGAAAGGCGGATGCCCGATGTCATGCACCAGCGCCAGCGCCTCGGTCAGATCCGTATCCAACCCAAGCACCGCCGCAATGGTCCGCGCAATCTGCGCCACTTCGATCGTGTGTGTCAGCCGGTTGCGAAAGTGATCCGAAATCCCCGGCGCGAATACCTGTGTCTTAGCTTCCAGCCGCCGGAACGCCCGCGCGTGGACAATCCGCGCCCGATCCCTTTGAAACAGGCTTCTATACGGATGCTCCGGTTCCGGATACCTCCGCCCGCGGCTGCCGGCGAGCGGAAAGCGCAAAGAGGAAAGCAATCGGCCCTTACTTAATCTCGCTCATCACGCCGACCGCAATCTGGCTGGCGACGCTCGTCCCTTTGATCACCGGTTCCAGCAGCTTGCGGGCTTCCGCCGGATTGGTTTTCGCCAGGTGGCGCGCCAGTGAGATGATCGCCTGATCTTTCGATACCAGCAATGTCGGATGATCGATCAACCCGCGCAGAATTTTCTCCCCGTCGGCCGCGCGGTTCTGAGAGTAATCCACTTCCGCAAGCGACAGATTCGCCAGCGCCGAGTAGTCCTTATCGCTGGAATCGGCCACAGCCTGGAAATGTTTGCGAGCCTCATCGAGTTTCCCGGCGTCAGCGGCGATGCAGCCCAGGTAATACTCCGCGATCAGCCCCTCTTTTGCCGAGGCGTGTTGCGTGGCGACTGCCGTGAAAGCTTTTTGAGCCGCCGCCGTCTTGGCCTCTTCCGATGTATACGCGCCGGAACCCGGCAGCGCGCCGGGCGTTACCTGCGATTCCTGAATCGTGATCGCATCCGCCAGCTGCTCCTCACGCACGGTCTTCGAGTGGGTGATGTACCCGTATATCCCGGCCGCAGCCAGAATTACGGCGATCCCAATTCCGCCATATTGAATCAGTTGCTTACGGTGTTCGGAGACATACTCTACATTGTGCTCGACTGCGACGGCGAACCCATCGGTGCGCAGTTCTTTTCGGGTAAGGTGTTCAGACACAGAAATCCTTCGGTAGGCTTAAAAGAATAGTTTATCACTCTAGAAGGAATTCTTATTGTTTCGGTCTCGTCAACTCCCCGATTCTCTAGTAAACTCCTGAGAGGCCCCGAATTCATGGATGAGGCATCACGCATGGTCAAGGCAGGGATTGTCAAAGCGAGAAAATCGAGAACCGTGGAACCGGGCGCCGAGCAGGTCTACACCAGCAGCGACGTTGCGCGTATTTCCGGCGTCAGTCTCCGCCAGTTGCAGTGGTGGGATGAGCGCAATGTAGTCTCTCCCCGCCAGGATGGCCATCGCCGCGTCTACGCTCCCGACGAAGTAGTCGAAGTCTCCGTCATAGCAGCCCTCCGCAAGAAAGGCTTTTCCCTTCAAAAAATCCGCCGCGTGCTCCGCTACCTGCAAAAGGAAATGGGCAAGCGCCTGGCCGACGCAGTCGCGCACGATTCCGAAATCCATCTCCTCACTGACGGAAAAACGATCTACCTCGAAGAAAGCGCAGACCGCGTCGTAGATCTAATGAAAAACGCGCGCCAGCCGATGTTCCTGGTCTGCGTAACCGACCAGCTCCGCCGCTTCCAGCTAGCCTCCCAGGTAGATCGCAAGAAGCCCGCTAGATCCGAAGCCGCCGTGGCAGGCGCCCGCACCCGTTTGGGTTAAGAGCGCCCGCGCCACATCTTCCCGGCTTTGAACCGGTAGTCGTTTAGATAGGGCTCGCAAGAAAAGCGTGCACCTCCCCGTGGATCAACCCCTGCCCGGCAATCTCTCCGGCGTCGTTGATCGAGCTACTGCTTTGCAACAACCAGGGTGAGCCAGCCGGGATGAGCGTATTGAGGTCGTACATCTTGCCGTTCTGCCAGAGAAGCGCCTTCATGTTTCCCATCGCGTCCACCGAGTTGAGCGCGATCTGCCCGCTGTTGTTGATGGTGTTACAGCATGGAGCAGCCGTTACCACGCTGCCCGGAAATAGCCCCAGGTCCTGCATGCCCGTGCTTCTGCTCCACAGGAACGCATGAATATTGCCATCCAGCGAGGATTGCGACGCGCCTGCCACGTCACCTCGGTTATTGATAGCGGCCGGAACATTAAACGTCCCTCCCAAGCTTCCGAGGTTGATCGGAACCCCGTTTTTATCCCAAAGCACCGCGTGTGGCTCGAGACTGAACGGACTCACCGGAGGAACAGACGTGTTTCCGCACAGGCCCGACACCCCGATCGTCTCGCCGTTATCGTTAATTCCCCAGGCGAATCCCACCGTGTCGCCGGGTAGCGGAGGCAACTGATTGACTTCTCCGTTCGGTCCCCAGACCGCCGGTTTGAAGCGAAAGACCTGAAAAGGAGTCGCCGCGGCGCACGTTGCGTCACGCGTGCCCGTCTCTGCAAAACCGACCACTTGGCCCGGATTGTTGATCCAATAAGCTTGGCCATTGTTGCCGCCCAGCGTCGGTAGCGCTGTCATTGCCCCATCCTTCCAGACCGCTGCCAGGCATTGGGAATGAGTACCGAAGCCGCAAAAGTCTTCGCCCAGCGGATCTGGTCTGGACGTTTCTGAAACAAGTGGTGAAGCGCCGCTCACGTTGGGGCCTCCCGCCTCGCTGCTGCAGGTGGGGCACTGTGGTCCGCCCAATGTGCCGAGGTTGACGATACGGCCGCCATACCAGAGGAAGGCGGTTTGGGATATTCCGTCCGTCTCGGTCCGGGTCGCAGCTCCTCCGGATACTTGGCCCCAATTGTTGATGCCATAAGCGTAACTGTATGTTCCGCCCAGCGTACCCAGATCGGTGATCCTGTAACGCGGCGCGGGTTGTGCCATTGCGATTGCCGCGAGCAGACCGCTCGCCGCGAAAGACGTCAGTAATGTTCTCATGTTGAGTACCTCGCTTGTAATAGGCGGAGAGTAGCCTCGGGGCGGATCATGCTCCGGCGGTATAATCTCATCGGCTATGCAGCGAGCGGCGGAACCCGGTGAACCTGCGGTGGGCGAGATCAGCACGCTGCTGCGCGCCTGGAGCGAGGGGGATCGGAGCGCTCTCGAAAAGTTGACCCCCGTCGTTTATCACGAACTGCACCGCCTGGCCCGCCGCTATATGAACGGCGAACGGCCCGGCCACAGCCTGCAAACTACGGCATTGGTGCATGAGGCCTATACGCGCCTTGTGGATTACGACCGCATGCAATGGCAGAACCGCGCTCATTTCTTCGCCGTCTCCGCGCAGTTGATGAGGAGAATTCTTGTGGACCACGCGCGCGGCCGCAACCTCAAGCGCGGCGGCGGCGTGCAGCACATCGCCCTGGAACACGCCGTCGTTTCGGGCGGCGGTGATCAGGATATCGATCTTGTCGCGCTCGATGTCGCGCTCGATGCCTTGGCCCAACTCGATCCACGCAAAATGAAGGTTGTCGAGATGCGATACTTCGGCGGGTTGAGCGTGGAAGAAACAGCGGAGGTGCTAAAAATATCGCCGATTACCGTGAAGCGGGATTGGAGGGCTGCCCGCAACTGGCTTTACCGCGAGTTGACAGGCGCAACTGCCGATGGATCCCAATCGCTGGAAACAAGTTGACGCGTTGCTGCAATCGGCCCTCGACCGCCCACTCGATGAGCGCGATGCGTTTCTGCGCGCCGGCTGCGAAGGCGATGAGGAACTGCGGCGTGAAGTCCAATCTCTGCTGACGGTGGAATCGCGTGCGGAGGGCTTCCTCGAAGGTGGCGCGATGGAAGCCGCCGCGCGCGGAATCGCGGAAGCCAATAGCGGACCCAGCGAAGATTCTCTGATCGGCCGCACCTTCTCCCACTACCGAATCCTCAACAAGCTCGGCAGCGGCGGTATGGGGGTGGTGTATCGCGCTGAAGATACCCGCCTTCATCGATTGGCCGCTCTTAAGTTTTTGTCCGATGAATTTGGCCGCAACCCTGAGGCGCTAGGCCGTTTTCGCCGCGAAGCACGAATGTCTTCAGCCCTGAATCATCCGAATATCTGCACCATTTACGACATCGGCGAGGAGGATAGCCTCGCTTTCATCGTCATGGAGTATCTGGAAGGAACTACCCTGAAGCAGAAGGTCTCAGGGGCATGTCTGGAAGCGGAACCGCTACTGACGCTCGCCGTCGAAATCGCGGATGCCTTGGATGCGGCTCACAATGCCGGTATCGTTCACCGGGACATCAAACCCGCCAATCTGTTCGTCACCACGCGTGGTCACGCCAAGATTTTGGATTTCGGACTGGCGAAGGTGAGCTATGTCAGCGCTTCCACCGAAGACAACGGCACAGAAACGATCGACCAGATCACCAACGCAGGCAGCGTCCTGGGAACGGTGTCGTACATGTCTCCGGAACAGGTTCGCGCCAAGCCCCTGGATGCACGCAGCGACCTTTTCTCCTTCGGCGTGGTGCTTTATGAGATGGCCACCGGCCAACTCCCTTTTCGCGGCGATAGCACCGGTCTCATCTTTGAATCCATCCTGAATCGAACTCCGGTTCCGCCTAGCCGTCTCAACCCGGACCTCTCCCTGGAATTCGAACGAGTGATCGAAAAGTGTCTCGAAAAGGATCGAGAACTGCGTTATCAGCACGCCTCGCAAATTCGAGCCGACCTCCAGCGCCTCAAACGGGATCGGGATTCAGGCCGCCAGTCAGGCAGTGCGGCTTCAATTGTGGTCGCCAACGCCGCGCCCAATCGCTGGAAGTGGATCGTCCCCATCGGCGCCGCGGTGCTGCTGGCCGCCAGCGCCGCGTACCTATATATCGGCCGTACCGCGCAGCGCCCTGCATCCAAACTGACCGACAAAGACACGCTGGTCCTGGCCGATTTTTCCAACAATACCGGCGACCCCGTATTCGACGGCACACTCCGCCAGGGCTTGTCGATCCAGCTCGAACAATCTCCTTTCCTCAGTCTCATCTCCGATGAGCGCATTCAGCACGTGTTGCCTCTGATGGGTCAGGCGGCAGACGCGCGTCTCACACCGAAGGTCGCCCGCGAAATTTGCCAGCGGACCGGAAGCGCCGCGGTTCTCGAAGGCTCCATCGCGCCCTTGGGGAGCCAGTTCGTTCTAGGCCTGCGCGCAAAGAACTGCCGCACCGGAGATGTAATCGATGAAGAGCAGGCCCAGCCAGCCAGAAAAGAAGACGTTCTCAACTCCCTCAGCCAGATCGCCAGCAAGTTCCGGCAGAAGATCGGCGAATCGCTGGCGACTATTGAGAAGCACGACACCCCGCTCGCGGAGGCTACCACTTCTTCGCTGGACGCGCTCAAAGCCTACAGTCAGGGTGTGAAGGAGGTCTCTTCCAAAGGCGATGGCGCAGCCGCGCCTTCTTTTCAGCGCGCGATCGAGATCGACCCGCAATTCGCCATGGCGCATGTTCGCCTCGGGCTGGCGCACACGGTCTTGGGTGAATCGAGCCGCGCCGCCGCGGAATTCGGTAAGGCCCGTCAGTCACGCTCTAGCCTGAGCGACGCGGAGAAGTTCTTTGTCGATATGACCTACGATACCCAGGTGACAGGAAACCTGGAAAGAGCGCAAGCAACCGCTGAGCAGTGGATACAGGCGTATCCTCGCCAACTGGAAGTCCACGGGTTCCTGGCCTCGATGATTTACCCTCCCCTGGGCAAGTACGATAAGGCCCTGGAGAGCGCCCAAAAGCTTTTGTCGTATGATCCAGGTTTTGTCATCGCCTATTTGCAGGTCGCGTTCGCGAATACTTACCTGAATCGTCTACCGGAATCTGACGCCGTTTTGCGCCTCGCATCCGCGCGCAAACTGGAGATGCCGGAACTTGCCATGCAGCGCTACGACAATGCCTTCCTCGAAGGAGACCATGCGGCTATGGAACGGGAAGTAGCGCAGAGCGTGGGCAAGCCCGGCGTGGAGGACTGGCTTGCCTACGCGGAGGCTCTCACCTTCGCGCACTCCGGACAGTTGCAAAAGGCCCGGAAAAATGTACAGCGCGCTGCCGGGATCTCTTTACGTGTGCCGGAGCGCGAACGGGCCGCCACCTGGAAAGCGGGACTCGCATTGTGGGAGGGCTTCTCCGGCAACCGAACCGAAGCAAGAAACAGCGCCGCCGC
>Ga0302325_10033346_pt1 | contig 10551 bp, 10 predicted proteins | sample Palsa_T0_2_FD_201948 | JGI IMG/M metagenome (GOLD analysis project Ga0302325, IMG submission 201948) | Peat permafrost microbial communities from Stordalen Mire near Abisko, Sweden - Palsa_T0_2 | ecosystem: Environmental > Terrestrial > Soil > Palsa > Peat permafrost | place: Sweden: Abisko...
GCGGCCGGGGGAGTTCACCAGCTGTTCGCTGGCCGACCCCTTGGGGCACAGCCGGCCGCGCGAGACGGGGGAGTCGGGGTCGCCCTCGATCTGGACGACCTTCTCCCTGCCAACCTCCCCGCCCTCCACCCTTTTGACGTAGATCCGCTGCCCGCAGCCGACCGCGCAGTACGGGCAGACGCTCTGCACGACCCGGTCGGCGGTGGCGGTGCGCGGCGCCATCGTCCGGGTGTGCTCGGACGTCACCGCCGGCCCGCGCCCGAGCAGGTCTCCGGTGCGCACCTGCCGGACGACCGGCCACTGCAGCGGACTCCATCGGGTCATGACCCGATCTTAATGTGATGCCTACTATCAGTGAGTTTTGGGGTACTGGCAGTGATGACCCGGGCTACCCGAACATTTCCGATCGGCTTATCCTGGTTTCCGCATCCAATTGTCGGAACTTAAGTATTTCTAAAGAATTTGCGCAAGTTTTCCGCAACAAAACGTTCATAACTCACCCCGCATCGGGGTCAAATCTTCAGAAGTAGTTAATTTTTCGTCTGTAACGACATCTGTTCACACTGACCTGTCAACCTTTCATGGGCCTCCGGCGTTCTTCATCGCGTATGACCTGTTGCGTGTGGTCTTGCGCCGGGAAGGCCCGCCGCTCTTCGGCTTGATTCGGAAACCCATTGAGGAACCACGTTGACCATCCCTGACCTGACATCTGCCCCCGCCACGTCCTCACAGCCGGTCGCGGACGAGGCGGCCGGATTCCCGCCGCCGCAGCGGTGGGCGCTGTCGCAGTCGTGGCGGTGGCCGGCCGGCTTCGCGATCGCCGCGATCGTGCTGTTCGTCGTCTACCTGCGCATCGCGCTGCACCACGGGTTCGGGGCCGATGGCGCGGTGCTCGAGCAGCAGGCCTGGAGCATGCTCAACGGGAACCCGCTGATGCGCGGCTGGACTGTGGCCGACATCTCGTTCTACTCGATCGAGATCCCTGAGCTGGCGGTGCTCGAGTGGCTGCACGGCGGGATAGCGCCCGACGTCCTCAGCGTGGCCGAGGCGGTCAACCTCACCGTGCTCGTCCTGCTGGTGGCGTTCCTGGCCAAGGGGCGGGCAACCGGGCGCGAGGGGCTGGTCCGGGCGCTGGTGGCGGGCGGCATCGTGTGCGCCCCGATCGCGGGCGCGAACAGCACGCTCATGCTGTCCAACCCGGACCACCTCGCCACCCAGGTCTTCGTGCTGGCGGCCTGGCTGATCGTGGACCGCGCCCGCCCGCGCTGGTGGGTGCCGGTGGCGGTGGCGGCCGTGCTCGCCTGGGCCCGGATGAACGACTCGATCGTGCTCCTCGAGGCCGAGCTCCCGCTGGTGGCGGTGTGCGCGGTGCGGGTCTACCGGCGCGGCGGCGCCCTCCGGGATCAGTGGTACGACCTGTCCCTGGGGGCCGCGGCGATCGCGGCCGAGCTCATCGCGCAGCTCGTCCTGGTGACGGTCCGCGCCATGGGCGGGTTCACCGCCTTCCCGCTCAACGAGTCGTTCGCGCCCGTCTCCGAGCTGTCCAGCCACATCTGGGTGACGGTGGAGAGCACGCTGCTGCTGTACGGGGCCGACTTCTCCGGTCTCCCCCTGAAGGGCAACCTGGCCCTGCTCACCGCGGCCGCGCACCTGATCGGGGTGGCGCTGGCGGTGATCGGCACCGTCTACGCGCTGCGCCGGTTCCCCAGCATTGACCTGATGACCCAGGTTGTCACCGCGATGCTGGTCACCTCTGTGGCCGCGTACACGCTGCTCGGCCAGGGCGTCACCGCCAGCGGCGGGGCGCACGACGTGATGCCGGTGCTGCCGGCCGGGGCGGTCCTCGCGGGCAGGCTGGTGTTCAAGGGCGCGATCCCGCGCCGGCTGCTCGCGGTGGTGACGGCCGGCCTGGCGGTGTACCTCCTGCTGCTGGCGGCCTACGTGGTCCATGTCCCCTACGGGCCCAACCAGAAGCCGCTGGCGGCCTGGCTGCAGGCTCATAACCTCCGCTTCGGGCTGTCCAACTACTACTCCGCCGCCCTCATCAGCGTGGACGCGAATGAGCAGACCACGGTCGTGCCGGTGAAGAGGATCGGGGGCCACCTGGTGCTCAGCCCGTGGGAGTCGACGACATCCTGGTACGACCCGACCCAGAACGACGCCAACTTCTTCGTCGCGACCCCGATGCAGGGCTGCCCGGCCGGCGACGCGGGCCTGTGGGCGAAGGCCGCGATCCGGGCCTACGGCCCGCCCACCCAGACCTACTCGTTCGACGGTTCGCAGATCCTGGTCTGGAACCAGAACCTGCTCGACACCCCGCTGCCCCAGCTGCCGATGGCCCGCCCGTCGGCCTGCTAGGGCGGATCACCGCCCGTGCGCAAACGGCGACGATAGCGGGTCTTGACGGCGGGGATTAAGGTTTCGGTCATGGAGATCGTGGACGGGGCCGGCGTCGTCGTGACCGGCGGAGGCGGCGGCATCGGGCGGGCGATCGCCCGCAGGCTGGCGGCCGAGGGCGCCCGGGTCGTGGTGAACGACCTGGACCCCCAAGCGGCCGAGGCGGTGGCGGCCGAGATCAAGGGCTTCGCCGCCCCAGGCGACGCCGGGACGGCCGACGGCGTGGCCGAGCTCATCGCCGCCGCCCGCGACCGGCTGGGCGAGATCGACGTCTACTGCTCGAACGCCGGAACCGGCGGCGGGACCAGCGCGGCGGCCCCCGATGACGACGTGTGGCAGCGCGTCTGGGAGGTCAACACGATGGCGCACGTCCGCGCGGCCCGGGAGCTGCTCCCGGGCTGGCTGGAGCGCGGCCGGGGCACGTTCGTGATCACCGCGTCGGCGGCCGGCCTGCTGACGATGCTCGGCGCCGCCCCTTACTCGGTGACCAAGCACGCGGCCGAGGGGTACGCCGAGTGGCTCGCCGCGACCTACTCCCACCGCGGGCTGACCGTGCACTGCATCTGCCCGCAGGGCGTGCGCACCCAGATGCTGGCCGACTCCGGGCACGCGGGCGAGACCGTGCTGATGGACGCCGCGATCGAGCCCGAGCAGGTGGCCGACGCGCTCTGCGCCGCGATGACCGAGGGCAGGTTCCTGGTGCTGCCGCACCCGGAGGTCCGCGACTACTACGCGCTCCGCGCCACCGACACCGACAAGTGGCTGCGCGGGATGAACCGGCTGCAGCGCCGGATCGAGGAGAAGGAGAAGGCGTGAAAGCCTGGCAGATCACCAGGAACGGCGATCCGGTCGACGTCCTGGAGCTGGCCGAGGTCCCCACCCCGGTCCCCGGCCCCGGGCAGCTCCTGGTCCGGGTCCTCGCCGCCGTCGCCAACTTCCCCGACGTGCTCATGTGCCAGGGCACCTACCAGGTCCGCCCGCCGCTGCCGTTCACCCCCGGCGCCGAGCTGTGCGGTGAGGTGGTCGAGGCGGGCCCGGAGGCGTCCGGCTTCGCCCCCGGCGACCGGGTCATCGGCCCGGCCGCGCTCCCGCACGGCGGGTACGGGGAGTACGCGCTGATGCCCGCCGCGTCCGTGATGCCCGCCCCGGCCGCGCTCGACGACGCCGAGGCGGCGCCGTTCCACATGACCTACCAGACCGGCTGGTTCGGCCTCCACCGGCGAGCCCGCCTGCAGGCCGGGGAGACCCTGCTCGTGCACGCGGCCGCGGGCGGCGTCGGCAGCGGCGCCGTCCAGCTCGGCAAGGCGGCCGGCGCGCGCGTCATCGGCGTGGTCGGCGGCCCTGAGAAGGCGGCCGTGGCCAGGGACATCGGCTGCGACGTGGTCGTCGACCGGCACAGCGAGGACTTCGTGGCGGTCGTCAAGGACGTCACCGGCGGGCGCGGCGCGGACGTGGTCTACGACTCCGTCGGCGGCGACGCCTTCCGGCGCTCGACCAAGTGCATCGCGTTCGAGGGCCGGATCGTCATCGTCGGCTTCGCCAGCGGCGACATCCCGTCCGCGGCGCTGAACCACGCCCTGGTCAAGAACTACTCGATCCTCGGCCTGCACTGGGGCCTGTACGTCCGCCTCGACCCGGACGCGGTCCGGACCGTGCACGCCGAGCTGACCAGGCTGGCCGACGCGGGCCAGATCCGAACCCTAGTCAGCGAGCGCCTCACCCTCGCCGACGTCCCCGACGGCCTCCGCCGCCTCGCCGCCGGCACCACCACCGGCAAACTAGTCTTCATCCCCTAATCCCGAAGCCCTGCGCCCCGACCCTGTCACCTACGCCAGCGACACCAATAGAGCCTCAGCGCCAGCGTGTCATCTGGTCGGCAGCGGGACTGTGGTCCCTGACTGGCTGAACCTGGCCCGACGATATGCCACACACCTGGCTCTCTTTCTTCCGATCGAGCCAGTATGGATTCCGCTAGGCCGTCCGGCCAGATCGTCTTGCCTGACCAGAGCACATCGACCAGGTCCGCGCGGGTCAGGTCCGCGCCGGTCAGGTCCGCGCCGGTCAGGTCCGCGCCGGTCAGGTCCGCCTCCTTCAGGATCGCTCCGATCATGTGTCCGTCGGTCAGGTCCGCGCGGGCTAGGTCCGCGCCGGCCAGGTCCGCGCCGGCCAGGTCCGCGCGGATCAGGTTCGCGTCGACCAGGTTCGCACCGCGGAGGGACGCATGGTCCAGGTCCGCGTCGGCCAGGTCCGCGCCGGCCAGGTCCGCGCAGAGCAGGTCCGCACCGCTCAGAATGGCGCGGGTCAGGTTCGCGCTATTAAGGTTCGCACCTGTCAAGATCGAGGCAGTCAGGTTCGCACCGCTCAGGACCGCATGGGTCAGGTCCGCACGGGTAAGCATGGCGTGGGTCAGGTCCGCGCCGCTCAGGACCGCATGGGTCAGGTTCGCGTTGTCGAGGTTTGCGTAGTCTAGGAACGCGCTGGTCAAGTTCGCTTCGTGTAGGTATCCGCCGGTTAGGTTCACGCGGGTCAGGTTCGCGCGGGTCAGGTTCGCGCCGCCCATGAACGCGTCGAAGAGGTTCGCGCCGGTCAGGTCCGCGCGGATGAGGAACGCGCCGGTCAGGTCCACGCGGGTCAGGTCCGCGCCGGTCAGGTCCGCGCGGGTCAGGTTCGCGGCGGACAAATGGGCGTCAGTCAGGATCGCGCCGGTCAGGTCTGCGCGAGCCAGGTCAACCGCCATCGCGATCACGCCATTCAGGTTGGCGCGCGCCAGGTTTACGTCCGCCAGATGTTCGCCAAGCAGACTCAGGCGGGCCAGGTTCGACACGACCAACTGCGCGCCAGCCATGTCGGGGTGAGGCGGTTGCCCGGCAGTTGCGTCTGCCGTGCGCGAAGCGCCTGGGCGTGCTCCAGCGGCGATAAGGAACCGTGCTATGCGCGAGGATGCGTTGATGTGGAGCCAGGGTCGAACCGGACGGGCTGCCGCCGTGATCCGGGCCAGGGAGTCGCCGGGTTGCCGCCTCATGGGCCTGTTCCGTCGGAGAGGGCCACACTGGCCTGAGTCGGCAATTTCTGTGGGTCTGGTGGGTCCGGTGGCGGAGGGAGGTCGGAGTGGACTTCTATGCCGGATAGGATGCCGCGAATCGTGGCTGGGGCACCTGCGCCCATCGCGAACGCCGGCCAGCCTCCGCTCATCTGTGCGTGCGCGGCAGCCGCGACTATCGCGCCAACGATCAGCCCACAGCCGATGACGAACAGTCGAGGCCCGATTTCGCCTGGTTTCCAGGGCCACTTGAAATCAGCCGCAGTGACGGCGGTCATGAGCATGACAAGCCCGGCGGCTAGCCCCCCGGCTATCCCCCAGCTAGCCGCCTCGATCCAGTTCATGATCCGACTGTATTACTGCGCAACGCATAAATAATGTTACTCAACGTAATCTGTGACTTCGGGCGGCTGCCGTCGGCGGTTCTGCGCGCCCTGAAAGGGGCGAATCACTGTCATAGATCGCTGGCGGGCGTCACGTTTCCAACGACGCGTCCCGGGCAAAGTCGATCGCGTCCGGACTTGTCATGGCCTACCCTAAATTCCGTACGTGTCTTCGATCGTTAGGCGGCGTGTTGGGCATTTGATGTGTACCCCCAGGCCCGGTCAATGGCGTAGCCGACAGGCCGCCGATCCTGTCGGTGGCGTAGCCGACACGTACTCCTGTTGCCGCCGATGACGCCTGGGTTGCCCTGGCGGTCCTCCCCGAACGGCCACATCCGACCCCATCGCTCCGAACGGTTCCGGGCGACTCTCAACCGGAAGACCTGTCCCTCGAGGCGGCTTCCGCACCAGTCCGGCCGCGGCCCGGGTGTCGGCGCTGCGCGCCGAGGGCGATTAAGCGGCCCCGGGCTATGGACCGGATCAGTTCTCCAACTGCGCGGCCCGACCGCGAGCCAGCCGGGCCGGCCTGACCGCGCCGACCGGGATCGCGCGTCCGATCGTCATGAGCGCGGCGCACCCGCAGATCACGGTCGCCCAGATCAGCCCGGTTGCGATCCAGTCCTCGCCGACGCCGGGTCCCGTCGTCCTGGCCCCGGCCGCCCACGCCAGCAGCGCGCAAGCCCCGCCGATCAGCGCCCACCCCGCGGCCAGCAACGAGTAGGCGGCCCGAGGCCGGGGCGGCAGGCGCCGCCGCGCCCGCCGCTCAGCCAGGAAGTTCGCGGCCACGGTCCCGAGCGCGTCGAAGACCGCTAGCGGCAGCAGCGCAAAGAACACCGCCTGGACCGGATGAAGGTACCCCGGCACGTCGGTCGACTCCATGTATCCGCCGGCCGCGGCGAACGCAAGTCCGCCGGTCAGGTAGCGCCACACCCCGCCCGGGTAACGCCGCCGCCTCCGCTCGCCCTGGAGCCGTCGCCGGGCTTCACGCCCCTCCGGCCCCGCTGGTGTCGCATGCCTCCCCATGGGTAACAAATATCACCCCAAACGGGCACACGTGACCACGTTCAGCTACTCCGAAGATTATTGGGCGACAAAACGCCCGGAAAACCGGGCGTAACGTCGCGCAATAATTTGATCTTGCCGCCGTGCAGCTCAGATGCCTCGGCGAGCGCCGCGAGCCGGTCGAGCGAAGCCTGGAGCATGTCCGCGGTGGTCGACCGGGCTCGCTCCAGTCTCTTGGCCGGCGCGTCCGGCGGCAGCCCGGTCCAGTCGTAGGTCTGGGTGACCAGGGTCCGCGACTCGTCCAGCGGCTCGAGCTCCCAGCGCCACAGATGCCCGGCCGGCTCCTGCCCGGCGTCGCCGGGCAGCCACGCGATCAGCCGCCCCTCCTCGAACTCGGTCACCCGGTTGTCGCGGACCCCGCTGGTCCTGGTGAGGGTCATCGCGAATACCTCACCCACCCCCCGCACCCGCTGTCCCGCCGCCGCCACAGCCAGGTTGTCGTTCCCGTCCCAGCTCGGCTGCAGCGCCGGATCGGCGATCAGCTCAAAGATCGTCCCAGCCCCGGCCGCAATCTCCCGGCTAGCGCTCAGCACCCGCACGTCCGTCCCTTGACTCGTCATGCCTCTATCCAAGCACTTCAGCCAATTGTCACGCTAACTGGCAAGCTGAGCTTGTGCGGGCGACCCTCCGCATCCCGCTGCCACCTGACCTGAAGGCCCGGCTTGGCCCGACTGACCTGAACAACGTCGTCCCCGCGCAATTCACGGCCTACGTCACCAATGTCCGCCGCGCGGCCAAATGTCCCCGCGCCGTCCTCGTCGTTATCTGCCCCGACCCCGTTGAGGGCGAGAAATGCCGCAAGGGCATTCCCACCGGCCATCCCGGCTTCGACCTGTGGCCGATTGTGATCGATCCGCTGCACGCTCCAAGCGCAGACGGCGCCAGCCCCTGGCTGGTCATATTTGACGCCTGCCTAGGCGTCATCGAGATGGGAACTGAGCCTGGCGCCCGCCGGATCCTCAACGCCCGTGATCTCAAGCCGACGAAGGGCCAGCGCGGGCAGATCAACGCGGCCACCGATCTCGCCCAGCTCGACCGCTGGTTTGACCGAGCGCTGACCGCGGGCACCGCCGCCGAGGTCTTCGCGGACTGAGGCAGGCCAAATTCCTATTCGGTCCGCCAGGCACCGCCCATGAGAGGCTGACCAGGGTCGAGCTGGGTGATCGCGACGTCCAGCAGGCCGGCCAGTGCCTCCGGACGCTCCCGGCCGTAGACCGGCGAGGCGGCGTCGGTCAGCGGGATCGTCGCGGCGGCGACGCCCCGGGCGGTGACCGGAAGCGGAGCGGTGAGCCGTCCCACCAGCTCGCGGATGGCAGGCTCGGCCGCGAGGATAGCGGCGGCGTTCAGCGGGACGGCCGGGGTGCGGACGGCCGGGGCGCGCCGGGCCACCCGCAGCAGATGCTCCCAGCTCCGGGCCACCGACGTGCGGCGCGGGAGCGAGACGACGTCCTGGGCGCGGGCGGCCAGCAGCCGATTCGACTCGGGTGAGCAGCCCGCGGCCAGCTGATGGTCCAGCGACGCGCCGAGCACGCGTGCGAGCAGCCGGTCGGCGAGTCGGCAGGGCCGGAGAACGAGAGGGTCGCCGAGGACGAGGGTGTGCCGGGCGCCTGGGCGGGGAGCGGTGTCTGCGCTGTGCATACCTCCAGCTTCGGCCTGGCCGCGCGAAACGATAAGTGGCATAATTGACAGGGTGCAAGACGATACTGCCAACGTAGCGGCACCCGGAACCGGTCCCAAGCCCCCCGTGGTCGCGATCGTGGTGTACGACGGCCTGGCCCTGTTCGAGCTCGCGGCCGCCAATGACGTCTTCGGCACCGACGTCACCACTGCATCCGGCGAGCAGCTGTACCAGGTGCTCATCTGCGGCCCGTCAACGTCGGTCATGACCGAGGCCGGGTTCCGGATGGAGGTGCCGCGCGGCCTGGACGCGCTCGACCAGGCGCACACCGTCGTCGTGCTGCCCACCCAGATCCCTGAGCAGGTGCCGGCCGAGGTGCTCGACGCGCTGCGCCGGGCCCGGTCGCGCGGGCAGCGTCTGCTGTCGCTCTGCACCGGCGCGTTCGTGCTGGCCGCGGCCGGGCTGCTGGACGGCCGGACCGCGACCACGCACTGGTCAGAATGCGCCGACCTGGCGCGACGGTACCCGCGGGTGACGGTCGATCCGGACGTGCTCTACGTGGACGAAGGCGAGCTGCTCACCTCGGCCGGCAGCGCCGCCAGCCTTGACCTGTGCCTGCACGTGCTCCAGCGCGACTACGGCACCCAGGTCGCGACCCGGGTCGCCCGCGACCTGGTGATACCGCTGCACCGGCCCGGCGGGCAGGCCCAGTACATCGAGACCCCGGTGCCGGAGCCGGGCATCGGCGGAGACCTGTTCACCGACACGCTCAGCTGGCTCCAGGCGCACCTCGACGAGGAGGTGACGGTCGCCGACCTCGCCGCCCGGGCGGCGATGAGCCCGCGCACGTTCGCCCGGCGGTTCCCGGCCAGCACCGGGGCCACGCCCCTGACCTGGATCCTGCGCGAGCGGGTGCGGCTAGCGCAACGGCTCCTGGAAACGACCGACCTGCCGGTCGACGCGATCGCGGGCAAGACCGGCTTCGGCACCGCCGACAACCTGCGCAAGCACTTCGGCCGGATGCTGCACACCACGCCGCAGGCCTACCGGCGCACGTTCAGGGACCCGGCCGCCTCGCTTACCCCTGCAACTGCTTGACCATCTCGAGCGCGTCGTTGACGTGCCCGCTGATGTTGGTCATCGAGTTGAAGATCTGCCGGACAGTGCCCTCGCGGTCGATCACGTAGGTGACCCGGCCGGGTATCAGGCCGAGCACGGTCGGCACCCCGTAGAGTTTGCGGACCTTGCCGCCCTGGTCGCTGAGCAGCGTGAATGGCAGCTTGTACTTATCGGCGAAGGCGGTGTGCTTGTCAGCCGAGTCGGAGCTGACGCCGATCACCTCGGCCCCCGCTTCGGTGAAGACCTCGTGGCTGTCCCGGAAGGCGCAGGCCTCGGCGGTGCAGCCGGACGTGTTGTCCTTCGGGTAGAAGTACAGCACGACGACCCGCTCGCCGAGCCGGTCCTGCAGCCGCACCGGCTCGCCGGACTGCGCCGGGAGGGTGAAGTCGGGCGCCTTGTCGCCGACCTTTACTGAACTTGCCATAGTGCCCTCCAAGTAATCAGCACGAGCGTGACCGCACGCAATCGGGTTCAGCGCTCTCCCGATTGCACGGCCCTCTCCTCAGTCTCCTCTTCTACTACGGATGCGCGGGTGTTACGGATGCGCCGGCTGGAGAAGCCCGTTCAGGATGCGCGTCATCGCACGGTCGAACGTTGACTCGCCCCCAGCCGGGTCGGTGGCGGCGGGCTGCTCTGCCAGCGCGGCCGCCAGGTGCGGGTGCTGGCCGGCGGCGACTACTCCTAGCAGGTACTGGGCCAGCGATTCCTGCCACTGGGCGGTCTCCTGCCCGGCCCGCTGCTGGCCGATCTCGGTCTGCGCGAACAGCCGCACGACGCCGGAGAACAGGCCGACCGTTTCCAGCCTGGCCGGCCCGGTCAGGCCCGTTCCGGCCAGTGCGGCCAGCGACGCCTCGATGAAGGAAACGGCGTTCGGGCCGGGCAGGTTCGCGGCGGCCGGGACGTCAAGCAGCCAGGGATGCCTGCGGTACATG
>Ga0302325_10033347_pt1 | contig 10551 bp, 12 predicted proteins | sample Palsa_T0_2_FD_201948 | JGI IMG/M metagenome (GOLD analysis project Ga0302325, IMG submission 201948) | Peat permafrost microbial communities from Stordalen Mire near Abisko, Sweden - Palsa_T0_2 | ecosystem: Environmental > Terrestrial > Soil > Palsa > Peat permafrost | place: Sweden: Abisko...
CGCCGCCGCGGACTCGACGATCAGACGCAGGAGCTGATCTTCGCCTGGCCGGACACGCCGGAGGGGTCTGGCGGGCTGACCGGCCGGCAACAATCGCTGCTGAGCGCCACCGATGAGTTCATTCTCAACCGTTCGATCAGCCCCGAGGTGTGGCAGCAGTTGTCCCACCATCTCGATCGGCGTCAACTCATCGAATTCTGCATGCTGGCAGGACAATACGACGGTTTAGCCGCGACCATGTCGGCGCTGCAGATTCCGCTCGACCACCCTGGGTGGTAGGCCGGTCACAAGTACATCCGGACCAACACGGCGAGCGACAACAGAACGGGAAGAACCGGCAACGCGAAGGCGAATGCCGCCAGCGTGAGGTTTTCCCGTCGCCGCAGCCGCTGACCCCACAGCACAGCGACGACCGCGGACAGCACCGAAACGATCAACACCACCAGACCCCACAGGCTCACCGTGGTGAGGGCATCGCCGACTGAGATCGCCACCAGCCAACCGACGTAACCGGTCAGCGCACCCCCAATCGCGGCCCAAATCGATTCGGTTCGCACCGCTTTAGATTTGACCACTCCGCCATGGTAGCCCGCGGCGCCCGACCGTCATAGACGCACGCATCAGATCAGAAGTTGATCATGTGCCCGGTCAGACCGTGGAAGCACTCTTGCAGCGCCTCCGACATCGTCGGATGGGTATGGACGTTGCGCGCCAGTTCATTTGCGGTCAAATCCCACTTCTGCGCCAGGGTCAGTTCGGGCAGCAACTCGGAGACGTCGTGGCCGACCAGATGCCCGCCCAGCAGTTCCAGGTGCTTGGCGTCGGCGACGAGCTTGACGAAACCACTCGGATCGCCCACCCCGTGCGCCTTGGCGTTGGCGGTGAACGGGAATTTGGCCACCACCACGTCGTAGCCCTCGTCGCGGGCCTGCTGCTCGGTGAGCCCGAAGCTCGCGACGTTCGGCTGGCAGAATGTCGCACGCGGCAACATTCGATAGTCACCGAGGGCCAAAGTCTCTGCACCGGCGATGGTTTCGGCTGCCACCACACCCTGGGCCTCGGCGACGTGCGCAAGCTGCAGCAACCCGGTGACGTCGCCGATGGCGTAGATGTGGTCGACGTTGGTGCGCATGTAGTCGGTGATCCCGATGGCCTTGCGGTCGGTCAGCGCCACCCCGGCCTTGTCGAGACCGTAGCCTTCGACATTGGGCGCAAAGCCGATGGCCTGCAACACTTTCTGGGCCTTGAGCTCCTCGGTTTTGCCGTCCTTGCTGACGGTCACTGTGACGATGGAACCGTCGTCGGCGATCGACTCGACTTTGGTGCCGGTGAGAATCTTGACGCCTAGTTTCTTGAACTGCTTCTCGATTTCCTTTGAGACGTCGGCATCTTCGTTGGGCAGCGCCCGCGGCAAGAACTCGACAATGGTCACGTCGACGCCGTAGTTCTTCAGCACGTAGCCGAACTCGATACCGATGGCCCCGGCGCCGGCGATGATGATCGATTCGGGCAGCTCGCGGGACAGGATCAGTTCCTCGTAAGTGACCACGTTTTTCGACAGCGAGGTGCCGGGGACCAGCCGGGTGCTGCTGCCGGTGGCGATGATGACGTTGTCGAAAGTGACCGTGTCCGTTCCGCCGTCGTTGAGTTCGACGGAGAGCGTGTGGGCGTCGGTGAACCGGCCGTAGCCGTGGATTTCGGTGATTTTGTTCTTCTTCATCAAGAAGTGCACACCGGCGACCCGGCCGTCGGCCACCTTGCGACTCCGGTCGAAGGCGACGCCGAAGTCAAATGTCACCTCGCCACTGATGCCGAAGGTCTTGGCTTCCTTGTTGAAGATGTGCGCGAGCTCGGCATTGCGCAGCAGCGCCTTGGACGGGATGCAGCCGACGTTGAGGCAAACTCCGCCCCAATACTTCGGTTCGACGACGGCGGTGTTCAGCCCCAGCTGCGCGGCGCGGATAGCCGCTACGTATCCGCCGGGTCCGGCTCCGAGGACGACAACGTCATAGTGGGTCACGGCAACCACCCTAACGGCCGGGTAGCCACGGTTAAGTGGCCAGCCACTTTTCCACGTTGCCGTCGAATCCCGGGGCGACGCGCAGGGTGCGGCCCGGCCCACGGGTGAGCCAGCCGCGGGCGAGGAACGCGCTGGTGATGGTGGCGGGAAGCGCTCCGGCGAGATGGACGCGGCGATCGGTCCAGTCGACGCACGAGCGAGCGAACACCCGTCGACTCGCCTGCAATACCGCAAGGTCGATACCCAGCCGCTCGACCAGGTCTTGGCCGCGGTCGGTGAGCTCATGGTCACGGTCGTCGAGGCGGCGGAGGGCCCCGACGGACAGCAATCGGTCGCGCAGTTCCACTCCGCGGCGTCCGGCCAGGTGGTCGTAACACGTGCGGGCGTCGGACAGCGCGCAAGCTGCCTGCTCTTGACGAACTGAGCGCACCGGTGCCGGCGGCGCTATCTGCGCGATCGCTTCCAGCACCGTGTCCACCTCCGGGTTGACGATCTCGTGGTATCGATGCCGGCCTTGGACCCGGACGCGGATCAAGCCGGCCTCGGTCAGTTGGCGCAGGTGCGCCGATCGCGCGGGGTCTTCGATCACGTCGGCGATGGAGGTGAGGTTGCGATCATCCTGCGACGCGCAGGCCGCGGATTGACCCGTGTCGCTCACCCCGCCAGCCTTGCACAGCCGTAGTGCGGCTGCTCAATACGGCAGCACGCCCACCAAGCAGTGGCGGTGGCTGTGCTCGCAGTAAAACTTGCCGTAGACCGGAGCGGCACCGACACCGGCGGCGAACACCGCCGAGATCAGCGCGATGGCCAGCGCCGACACTACTGGCCGGTCGGGCACCATCGCCAATATCAATCCCGAGACCGTGGACACGACGACGAACACCAGGACGACGAAGACCACCGCGGTCTTGTGTCTGGAGTTGTCGTGGCTCCACCAATAGAACAGTCCGGCGCCGGCCGCACCCGCGGGAACCCAGACCACGAGCAGCACCAAGATGAACTGCCACCACCTCACGAAGTGGTCTTGGTGGACCGCAGGCACGTCGTCGGTCACGGGAACCTCTGCCGGCGCCTCCGTGAGCGTCGGGTCCGATCGCCGACGCCACCACCGGCGTCGATGGGCGGGCCGGTCCGGCTCGAAGTGCTCCGGTTCGACTTTCTGATGAATACCGGTGTCGAAGGTGGGCGTGTAGCGCTCGGTCAGCGGCATCGATTCGGTGTCCACACGTTCCTGTTCAGCCACGGGTTACCACCTCGATCACCGCGAGCACCCCGAACCATCCCGGTGCCACTGCCAGGATGAACGCACCCAGCGCCGTCAGCCACCGGCGCCGGGCCAGCAGGATCACCAACAGCCCGACGACGCTGGGAAATCCGACGACCAACGCGATCGCGACGTCTGGGCGCATGCGGGCGTGCTCCACGGTCAGCGCGGCCGTTGCGCCCAGCAACCCGACTGCGAGGCCGAGCAGGATCGCGCTGGTCAGCAGCCAAGGACGTGGCAGCGGAATCACGGTTTAAACGATACTGCCGCCGCTGGCTGCTAAGGCTCTACCCGCCCGGCGCGCCCTGCCGGTACCGGGCAAGCGTCGGCGGCCGAAGCTACCACCGGCGCACGGCCCGGCGGGCGCTCGCCGCGTTCGTAGTCGGCGCCGGTGATCACCGGCGAAGCATCCAGTGCGGTGTTCTCGTCGGCGCTGAACGCGCGTCCGCGGGACAAGAACCGCAGTCCTTCGGGGGCTTCCAGGCTGAACCCCCCGCCGCGGCCGGGCACCACGTCGATGACGAGTTGGGTGTGCTTCCACGCCTGGAATTGAGGCCCCGAGATCCAGATCGGCACCCCGTCTGCTCCGACGTCGAGGACACCGAGCAGCACGTCGCGGTCGCCGACGATGAAGTCCCCGGCCGGGTAGCACATCGGCGCGGACCCGTCGCAGCAGCCGCCGGACTGATGAAACATCAGCGGGCCGTGTTGGTCGTGCAGCTGACCGAGCAGCTGGGCGGCGGCGGAGGTGATCACCACCCGCGGGGTCATCAGAAGAAACCCTGCGCCTTCTGCGAATAGGACACCATCAGGTTCTTGGTTTGCTGGTAGTGGTCGAGCATCATCTTGTGGTTCTCCCGGCCGATGCCGGACTGTTTGTACCCGCCGAACGCGGCGTGCGCCGGGTAGACGTGATAGCAGTTCACCCACACCCGGCCGGCCTGAATGTCGCGGCCGGCCCGGTAGGCGGTGTTCCCGTCGCGGCTCCACACTCCGGCACCCAGGCCGTAGAGGGTGTCATTGGCGATCGAGATCGCGTCGTCGTAGTCCTTGAACGACGCGACCGACACCACCGGCCCGAAAATCTCCTCCTGGAAGATCCGCATCTTGTTGTTGCCGGCGAAGATGGTGGGCTGCACGTAGTAGCCGCCGGCGAGGTCGCCGCCCAACTCGGCGCGCTCCCCGCCGGTGATGATCTTGGCGCCTTCGTCTTTGCCGATCTCGATGTAAGACAACACCTTTTCCAGCTGATCGTTGGAGGCCTGCGAGCCGACCATAGTCTCGGTGTCCAACGGATCGCCCTGCCGGACCGCCTTGGTGCGGATGGCCACCAGTTCCAGGAACTCGTCGTAGATGTCGGCCTGCACCAGGCTGCGTGACGGGCAGGTGCACACCTCACCCTGGTTCAGGGCGAACATGGTGAAGCCTTCCAGCGCCTTGTCCTGGAAGTCGTCGTGGGCGGCCATCACATCGGAGAAGAAGATGTTCGGGCTCTTGCCGCCGAGTTCCTGCGTGACCGGGATCAGGTTCTGCGAGGCGTACTGCATGATCAGGCGCCCGGTGGTGGTCTCTCCGGTGAAGGAGACTTTGGCGATCCGGTTGCTCGACGCCAGCGGCTTGCCGGCTTCGGCGCCGAACCCGTTGACGACGTTGACCACTCCGGGCGGCAGCAGGTCGCCGATCAGCGACATCAGGTAAAGCACCGATGCGGGTGTCTGCTCGGCGGGCTTGAGCACTGCCGCGTTGCCGGCGGCCAATGCGGGCGCCAGCTTCCAGGCGGCCATCAGGATCGGGAAGTTCCACGGAATGATCTGCCCGACAACGCCCAGCGGCTCGTGGAAGTGGTAGGCGACGGTGTCTTCGTCAATCTGCGACAACGACCCTTCCTGGGCCCGGATGGCGCTCGCGAAGTACCGGAAATGGTCAGCGGCCAACGGGATGTCGGCGGCCAGCGTTTCCCTGATCGGTTTGCCGTTGTCCCAGACTTCGGCGAGCGCCAGCGCATCCCGGTTTTCGTCGATGCGGTCGGCGATCTTGTTCAGGATCGCGGCCCGCTCGGCCGGGGCGGTCTTGCCCCAGGCCGGTGCCGCCGCGTGGGCCGCGTCGAGCGCCTTTTCAATATCGGAGCCGTCGGACCGCGCCACCTCGCAGAACGCCTGACCGGTCACCGGCGTCACGTTCTCGAAGTATTTGCCGCTCGACGGCGCCACCCACTCGCCCCCGATGTAGTTCCCGTACCGCGATTCAAACGACATCAGCGCCTCAGCGGAACCCGGGCGTACAAAGACGGTCATTTTGCGCCACTCCTCTTCATCGCTAGACGGTGTTACACAGCTCACACTACCGCCGCGGTAACAATGGCCTGATGGCTCGCGCGGCGACGATGCAGAGCGCGAAGCGCGATGAGGAGGAGCCGCGCATATGACTAACGAGGTGAACGACCGCTATCTGTGGCTGGAAGACGTCCTCGGCGATGAGCCGCTGAATTGGGTGCGCACCCGCAACGAGCCGACGGTGGCTCAGTTCGCCGGCGAGGAATTCGAGCGGATGCGCGCCGAAGCGCTGGAGGTCCTCGACACCGATGCCCGCATCCCCTACGTGCGCCGTCGCGGCAAGTACCTGTACAACTTCTGGCGCGATGCGGCCAACCCGCGCGGACTGTGGCGGCGGACCACGTTGGACAGCTACCGCAGCGACAGCCCGGAGTGGGACGTGCTGATTGATGTCGACGAGTTGGCCCGCGTCGACGACGAAAACTGGGTGTGGGCCGGCGCCAACGTCATCTACCCGGAGCGCACCCGCGCCCTGGTCGGCCTGTCGCGAGGGGGCTCAGATGCGGCCGTTCTCCGCGAATTCGACATGACGACGCGTGAATTCATCGCTGACGGGTTCACTCTGCCGGAGGCCAAGTCCGGGTACAGCTGGGCCGATCCCGACACCCTTCTGGTCGGCACCGACTTCGGCGACGGCTCGCTGACCGAATCCGGCTACCCGCGGATCATCAAGAGATGGCGTCGGGGCCAACCCATCGAGCAAGCCGAGACCGTATTCGAAGGCGCACCCAGCGACGTCATCGTGGCCAGCGGAGTCGATCGCACGCCCGGCTTCGAGCGCGTGCTTCTGCGCCGGGCAATCGACTTCTTCAACGACCAGGTGTACGAGCTGCGCGGTGACGAGCTGATCCGCATCGACGCACCCACCGATGCGTCCCTGTCGGTGCACCGCCAGTGGCTGCTGATCGAGCTGCGCACCGACTGGCTCACCGGCAGCGAAAGCTATACCGCCGGCTCACTGCTGGCCGCCGACTATGACGAATTCCTTGCCGGCACAGCGCAGTTGCAGGTGGTCTTCTCCCCCGATGAGCACACCAGCCTGAACCACTTCGCCTGGACCCGTGACCGACTCGTCATCGTCACGCTGGCCGACGTGGCCAGCCGCGTCGAGGTCGTCACGCCGGGCAGCTGGCAGCGTCGCGCGGTGACCGACGTGCCGGCCAACACCAACACCGTCATCGCCGGTGCCGACGACGACGGTGACGAAATCTTCCTCGATTCCAGCGGTTTCGACACACCGTCGCGGCTGCTGCACGGATCTGTCGACGGGCACCTGCAACAGATCAAGTCCGCACCTGCCTTCTTTGATGCTGAAAACATCACCGTCACACAATATTTCGCTACCTCCAAAGACGGCACCGCCATCCCGTACTTCGTGGTGAGCCCGGGTGAGGCAGCGACGCCCGGTCCAACGCTGCTCGGCGGCTACGGCGGGTTCGAGGTCGCCCGTACACCCGGCTACGACGGCGTGCTCGGTCGGCTGTGGTTGGCCCACGGCGGCACGTACGTGCTCGCCAACATCCGTGGCGGCGGCGAATACGGCCCGAACTGGCACACCCAGGCGATGCGCGCGGGACGTCACCTGGTCGCCGAAGACTTCGCCTCTGTGGCAACCGATCTGGTGGACCGGGGCATCGCAGAAGTGCCGCAGCTGGGCGCGCAGGGCGGCAGCAACGGGGGGCTGCTGATGGGCATCATGCTGACCAAGTACCCGGAGCTGTTCGGCGCGCTGGTGTGCCAGGTGCCGTTACTGGACATGCGCCGCTTCCATCTGCTGCTGGCCGGCGCATCCTGGGTCGCCGAGTACGGCAACCCCGACGATCCGGCGGACTGGGAGTTCATCGCCGAATACTCGCCCTACCAGAATATTTCGGCCGACGTCGATTATCCGCCGGTACTGATCACCACGTCCACCCGTGACGACCGGGTGCATCCCGGGCATGCCCGCAAGATGACGGCGGCGCTGGAAGCCGCCGGTCATCGGGTCTGGTACTACGAGAACATCGAGGGCGGCCACGCCGGTGCAGCCGACAACGCACAGAGTGCGTTCAAGGTGGCGCTGAGCTTTTCGTTTCTTCGGCGAATGCTGGGCACTTGACAGTGCGAGCGATGACGGTGTCATGTTGTGCCATGCGGGCGTCGTCGATGTTGTGTGCGACGGTCGCGGCCGTTGCCTTGCTGGCGGCGCCGGGCTGCACGCGGGTGGTGACCGGTAGCGCAGTCAACGGCGCCGGCAAAGCCGGCGCCAAAAGCAGCCAGTGCAAACAGGTTTCAGCGCCGCTGATCTCGATCCGGTCGCAGGCAGCAGGCGAACCGCGGCTGCGGATTCCGCAGCCGCCCGGATGGCGGCGCGCAGCGATGATCGATTCAGCGCTCATCCGCTTCACGATGAGGAATAAGGCCCTGGCGGCCAACAACTTCATGCCCACCGCCGTAGTCACCCTCGAATCCGTGCCCGGCGGGAACACCGACCACACGACGATCTTCGACCAGGAACGTGCGGCGCTGATCGGTCGCCTCGGGGCCACCGACCTGGACATCGTCGAGACGACGCTATGCGGGGACACCGCCGAGATGGTCAGCTATGACGCCCCGAGTATGGGCCGGATTCCGCCGCGCAAAATCAAGACACTCATGGTGACAAATGCCTTCAACGCCAACACCTACGTTGCGACCGTGACAGTCCAGTCGACCGAGCCCGACAACCACGCCTACGCCCGCGACACCGAGACCATCCTGACCGGGTTTCAAATGTTGCCGCCCAAAGCGCGCTAGGGTCGACGCACGCCATTCCCGGTTTCGCTGGACACCGGCTCGCCGAGCGACTTCGCTTGGGCCATGCCGACAACCGATTTCGAGACACTGCTGTACACGACGGCCGGGCCCGTCGCGACCATCACGCTGAACCGTCCCGAGGCGCTCAACACCATCGTCACCAACGCCTGGTGGTGCTGATCTCGCGGATCATCGCGTGGTCCCACCGGCGACTGCGGCGGGCCGGGTGAGCAGGATCTGATCGACACCCATGCGACGCTGCATGAACGCGAGCCGTCCGCCGGCCAGGTACAGTCGCCACACCCTGGCCGCTTCCTCGCCAATCATGGAAACTGCTTCTTCCCAATGTGTTTCGAGATTTTCGATCCAAGCCTGGGCGGTGCGTACGTAGTCTTCACGCATCGCTTCCACCGAGATGGTTGCCAATCCCGCATCTTCGAGCAGCGCGACGGTATGCCCGAGGGGCCGCATATTCATGTCGGGAGCGATGAACGATTCGATGAACGGCCCACCGCCTGGGTGGGTGCCGCGCCGCGACATCTGCTGAATCAGGACGCGGGCGCCGGGGCAGACGGAGTTGTGCAGGATGCGCGCGTACACCGGGTAGTTGGCCAAGCCCACGTGCTCACCCATCTCGATCGACGCCGCCGCGTCGAAGGGGCCGTCGGTGACGGTGCGGTAGTCCTGCACCCGGACCGATACTCGGTCGCCCAGTCCCCGCTCGGTCAGCGCCGCTTCGATGTAGGCCTTCTGCTCGCCTGACAAGGTCACACCCACCACCTGCGCGCCGTACCGCTCGGCAGCATGCAGCGTCAACGAGCCCCAGCCGCATCCGACGTCGAGCAGGCGCATGCCGGGTTGCTCGTGGAGGCCGAGCTTGCGGCAAATTCGGTCCAGCTTGTCGTACTGGGCCTGTTCGAGTGTGGTGTGCGGACGGGACGGTTCCCAGTACGCACACGAGTACGCCATCGACGGGTCGAGGATCAGTCCGTAGAAGGCATTCGACAGATCGTAGTGGTGGCGTATCGCCCTGCTGTCGCGAGAAAAACTGTGCAGCCGGCCGCGCATCCGGGCCTGCGTGGCAGGAGGTGATGGCGGTCCGCGCAGCGCACCCAGCTTCGCCGCGGCGGCAACCAGCCGAACCAGCGCACACGGCGACGCCCGAATCGAGGTCAGTCGGCGCTCCGCAATTTCTGACCACACATGGCTCAGGGCAGACCCAAGGTCACCGTCGACATCGAGGTCGCCGCAGACGTAGGCCTGCGCCGCACCGAGCTCACCTGGGTGCCAAAGCAATCGGCGAAGCGCCATTGCACTGCGCAGTCGCACCGTCGGTGCGGTCGCCGGTCCGGCGGCGCTGCCGTCCCAGGCGATCAACCTGACCGGCAACTCACCGCCGACCAGCGCACCGATGGCGGACGCGAGGGCAGGCGCAACGCCCGTTGATGTCGTGTCGGCCAGCCTCACTATGCGGGCGGCATCAGCACCGTGTCGACCATGTACACCTGCGCGTTGGCGGTAGGCACGCCGCCGCAGACCAAGCCGGCGTTGTTGACCTTGAGCCCGTTGCCCGAACCGGTCACGTTCACTGGCGCACCCTGGACTGTCTTGTGTGAACCGTCGACCTGCATCGGGCTCAACTGTCCGGAAACCACGTGGTAGGTCAGGATGCTCTTCAACAGGTCCGAATTGGTTTTCAGCTCGTCGATGGTGGAGGCGGGCAGCTTCTTGAACGCGGCGTCGGTCGGCGCAAACACCGTGAACTGACCGCTGTTGAGAGTGTCGACCAGATTCACCTGGGGGTTGAGCTGGCCGGATACTGCGGCGGTCAGGGTCGTGAGCTCAGGATTGTTCGACGCCGCCACCGCGACCGGGTCCTGCGACATCCCTGTTACCGAGGCGGGACCGTCGGGGTGCGCGGCTGCATAGCCTGCGCAGCCGGAGCCGATCAGATTCGGTGCGGCCGCTGCAGGCGCACAGGTAGCCAGGGCAAGGCCCACGATGGCTGCCGCCGCCAGACCGACCGGGATCGCCTTCGATTGTTTATTTGATATCGCGTTCATAGCGTTTCGGCTCCTTGATTGTCGACGACGATGGTTATCACGCCGTCTGCTTCACATTTGACACAGTTAGTTCGGAGCCGGTCACGTTCTGGATTG
>Ga0302325_10033348_pt1 | contig 10551 bp, 7 predicted proteins | sample Palsa_T0_2_FD_201948 | JGI IMG/M metagenome (GOLD analysis project Ga0302325, IMG submission 201948) | Peat permafrost microbial communities from Stordalen Mire near Abisko, Sweden - Palsa_T0_2 | ecosystem: Environmental > Terrestrial > Soil > Palsa > Peat permafrost | place: Sweden: Abisko...
TTCCGTTTCCAACCAAATCTTCCAGTGCGTTTCCACCGGCATTCCCTTTTCAGCAGCTTCCGGCCCCCAACGGTCCGGCGCCGTATCGCTATGATCTTGCCAATCTGCTTCCGGCCGCCGATATACAGACAATAAAGGATTCCGGTGTGATGGTATTCCACACGGTAGGCGATACGGGTGACTCGAGGGGGGAACAGCAGGATTTTGTTGCGGAGATGATGGCGTCTGATTTTAATGGCCCTGTAGGTAACGGGGTCCAACCCTCCTTCTTCTACCACCTTGGTGACGTCGTGTATTTTGCAGGCGATATAGACATGTACGCCGCCAATTTTTACACGACCTATAAGGACTATCCAGGTTTTATTGTCGCCATTTCCGGCAACCATGATTGCCAGCCGGACGATCCGAGCGATGTGAAGACCGACGGTCCGGTTGATCCCGACAAGGTGCCGTTCGATGGGTTTGTGAAGAACTTTATGTCCCCCGATCCAAGCCTGGCAGGTTCATTAAAGACGGGCGCTACGAGAACCCAGATGGATCTTCCGAACGTTTACTGGACGTTGTTGACGCCACTGGCAACGATCATCGGCCTGTGCTCCAATGTGGGCGAGTCGGAGGGTGAGTTCCACCAGGACCAGATCGATTGGTTTCATGGCGAACTCACCGCAGTGGACAAGACGCTCCCATTAATCATCGCTGTACATCATCCGCCGTTCTCTGGCGACACCGAACACGGAGGCAGTACTGTTGTAGACAACATGCTCTCCGCAGCGTTTACGGCAACCGGTGTGTATCCGGATATGATCCTCTCCGGGCACGTTCACAACTACCAGCGGTTCACCAACACGGTGAGTCTGGCTGATGGCACAACCAAGGAGATTGCTTGCGTGGTGGCAGGAGCGGGAGGATATTCCAAGCTCGGTTTGATCCACCAGGTAAACGGAGCTTACCCTCCGCGGAATACGCCGTTGGATCTTGGGAACGGCCTGGTGCTCGAGAACTACGACCAGGAGAACTTCGGATTCCTGCGCTGCGAGGTAACGAACGCCGCCATTACGGCGACCTATCTATCGGCCCCGTATGTTGCCGGCCAGGTTAGAGCCGGAGTCGCCGCGGACAGCTTCAAGATAGATAGGGCAACAAAGACAGTGTCGACAGGGCCATAGTATCTATGCACGAACTGGTGACGCTGTGCAGGATTCTATCGTATACAATAAGAATTGGGCATAACAAGCTTGTGCGCACGCGAATCCTCTTGCCCAGAATATTCATGTCCGCCGGACGCGGTAAGCATCGTGCCTACAAATCCCGAGTACATGAATCATCCCAGTTAGGCCTAGGAAATCGTACAGTAATCAACTTCGCGCGGCGCCGGCACAGTTTCCATATCCAGGAGAATCAAACAACGTGCGTTTATCAACAGCACTGCTTCGTCTTAGCGTCTTTCCAGCAATAATAGCGCTCTCGCTGACATCTATAGCCCAGACACCAACTCCCCCGGTGCCGATTCCTCCGACACCGGCGCCTGGACCCTCTCCAACCAAGCCGGCCGATACCAAGCCGGGGGATAAGCCGGCCGAGACCAAGCCCCCGGCGCCTAAGCCGGGCGAACCCAAGCCTTATAAGGATGTTATCACGGCGGAAGCGAAGACCGAAAAAGGAGTTTTCACCGTTCACAGAATTGATGATAAGGTCTACTTCGAGATCCCCGTCTCCATGTACGATAAGGATATGTTGTGGCAAACGGAGATTGCGCAGACGGGCGACGGCGCAGGGTTTGGCGGATCGCATGTTGGTGAGAGAGTGATACGATTCTCCAGGCACAAGAACAATATCTTTGTTCGAAGCATATCTTTCGAAATTCGCGGCGACGGCAAAACCCCAATCCAGAAGGCCGTTGACAATACAAACCTATCGCCCATTATCGCCAGCCTGCCGATAGAGGCGGAAGGCGAAGGCAAGTCTGCGGTGGTAAACGTTTCGCAATTCTATGTGAACGATCAGGGGCCAGTTCCTGCCGGCCGTGCCATTGGCGGCGGCGAAGTGGACGTTAGCCGCTCGTACATCGACCGCATAAAGGCGTTTCCTTTAAACATCGAGGGCCACATTGTTGTTACCTTTAAGCGAGGCCCCACTGTCATCACCACCGTTGTGCATCACAGCCTGTTGATGCTCCCGGAAAAGCCGATGCAAGCCAGGTACTTCGACTCACGGGTAGGTTACTTTACCGAGGCGTTTTCCGATTACGGCAGCAGCGAACACCGCGTGGTGGACCGCGAGCTGATTGCTCGATACAGGCTGGAGAAAAAGGATCCGAAGGCGAGAATATCAGATCCGGTTAAGCCGATCGTCTACTACGTCAGCCGCGAAGTGCCGGACGAGTGGAGAGGCTATATCCATCAGGCGATTGAGGACTGGCAGCCTGCATTCGAGCAGGCTGGCTTCTCCCACGCAATCATTGCAAAAGATGCGCCAAGCGTAGAGGAAGATCCTAACTGGGATCCTGAGGACGCGCGGTACTCTGTTATCCGCTGGATTGCGGAACCGATTGAGAATGCCATGGGGCCGCACCTTCACGATCCGCGCTCAGGCGAAATCATATCCGCGCACGTTATTGTGTGGCACAACATGCTGAAGCTGGCAGAGCAGTGGTACCTGGTTCAGTGCGGCTGCCTGGATCCTCGCGCCCAGAAGCTGCCCTTGCCGAATGAGCTGGAGGGGCAGCTAGTACGCTACGTTATCGCTCACGAAGTTGGACATACGCTGGGGCTGCGGCACAACCACAAGGCTAGCTCATCCTACACCATCGCTCAGTTGAGAAACAAGGAGTTTACCGAGAAGTATGGCGATGAAGCCTCGATCATGGATTATGGGAGGTTCAACTACGTTGCACAGCCGGGAGACAACGCCTATCTCATCCCGAAGGTTGGCCCATACGACCGCTTTGCAATCGAGTGGGGCTACACGCCCGTGCCGGGATCGACCACACCGGAGGCGGAACAATCTGCCCTGGACGCGATTGCAGCCCGACAGATAACGGATCCAATGCTCCGGTTCGGTGGAGAGGATGGACCAGCCCAGGTTGACCCGACGGTGCAGATGGAGGATCTCAGTAACGATCCTGTTGCGGCAAGCACACTCGGCATGAAGAATATCGAGCGTATTGTTCCGCTGCTGATTCCGGCAACGACAAAGTTCGGTGAATCGTACGAGCAGTTGCAGGAAGTTTATAGTACTCTGCTTGGCCAGCGTCTTCAGGAGCTGATGCATGTAGCTAAACTGGTTGGGGGCGTGGTTGAGACCAGGTACCACGCGGGCCGCGGCGAGGACGTTTATACACCAGTACCGCGCGATCAGCAGGCTCGGGCGGTTCAGTTTCTACTGGCAAATGCGTTTATAGCGCCAGCCTATCTCTATCCGCCGTCCATTGTGAACAAGATACAGTTTACAGGCGTTTCAGACCGAATCCTGCAGGAACAAAATCTCATGCTTCTGCTCTTGCTGGGCAATGGCCGGATAGGGCGTATGCTCGAGAAGCAGGCGACTACGCCAGCATCCACACCCGTATACACGGTTGCTCAGCTTGTAACCGATCTGCAAAATGGGATTTGGAGCGAACTGGACAGTAAGTCGCCGAAGATAGACATCTATCGCAGAAACCTGCAGAGGGCCTATCTGAAGCAGATGGAGCCGAAAGTTGCTCCCGGCACTGCTACACAGAGTGACCTGAGGCCGATTGTTGTTGGCGCGCTAAAGGCGCTTCAGACAAAGGTGCAAATTGCAATCGCGCAGTCGACAGATCCTGCAACCCAGCTTCATTTGCGAGACTGCAGGACTCAGCTTGAGAACATTCTCAATCCGAAGTTTGCGACCACGGCGGCGGCAAGTTCGGGTGGATTTTTCCCGATGTTCCTGCAGCTCGAAGAGAGCCTTCCAGAGGCGCGAAAGCAGAATGACGAATGCAATCTCAATGCGGCAAGCGAGTGGTTGAATTCGCTGCTGAAGGCCGTTGCTTCGGGAACAGGAACAGGGCATTCGTCATTTACTGGCTCAGTATTGACTGGCTCAGCGCCTTAGAGGAGATCGCCGGAAGTGTTAAGAGTTAAGATGTGGTCGATCGCCGCATTTGCCGTTTGCGCCACGGTAGTTGGGCGGGTTTACGCTCTTGATCCGGCTCCCAAACCTGCTAAAGAGCTAATAGACGCAGCCGAGAGCACCGCCGCAAAACTGCACAAGCCGATTTTTGTCCTGTTCGAGCAGTCCAAATGCGCGTGGTGCAAGCGTCTCGATGTTCTGGTAAATCGACCGGAGCTGAAGAAAACGATAGATGCAAACTATGTGCTGCTGCGCCTGGATGTACTGGAGGGCGGCGATGCAATAAAGCTGCATGAAAACGCGGGTGGCAGCGAGTTTATGGCGAAGCTTGGAGGCGGCAAAGAGATTCCGTTTTTTGCCTGGGTAGACGCCAGGGGTAAACTCATTGCCAATTCAATTGCCATGCCGGGCGGCGCAAATCTTGGCTATCCGGCAAGCCCACAGCAGATCGATGTGTTTGTCGGGCTCATCAAGAAAACCGCGCCGCACTGTTCTGCAGCGGATTTAAAGACCATGCGCGATTATTTGATTGCTAATCCGCCCAAGTAGATGGTAAATGGTAGATGGTAGAGCGTAGGGAAATGCGCGAGCTCGATGAAAGGTGACATGAGATGATTCGATCGATTATGCCGATTGCAATATTCTGCCTTGGCGCAGCGCTTATCACGCCGGTTCGGGCGCAGGATGCGGCGCAAAAGCCAGTGCAAACTGTCGCGGTTACGTCGGCGGCCGCGGCACCGAAGCCGGCGCAGGACCTGGTATCGGCCGCTCGAGCTGCGTCCACAAAGGATCACAAGGCGACTCTGGTTATGTTCCATGCGTCCTGGTGCAGTTGGTGCAAGCGGCTTGAGGCGGTGATGAGCCGGCCGGAGTTCAAGAAGATGTTTGCGGCTAACTACGAACTTGTGGAGTTGGATGTTCAGGAGCGCGGCGCCAAAGTTGCCGAGTTGGAGAACCCCGGCGGCAACGAGTACATGAAGCAGCTTGGCGGCGAGAAATCCGGCCTGCCGTACTACGCGTGGGTGGATGCAGACGGCAAAAAACTAGCGGATTCCAACGTAATGCCGACCCAGAACCCGAACATCGGTTATCCGGGCGAGCCTGCTGAGATTGAGGCCTTCATGGCGCTTATCAGGAAGACGGCGCCAAACTGGTCCGAGGCAGACCAGAAGACACTGCATGACTATCTGGTGGCGAACGCTCCGAAACATTAGAGGGTAGAAGGCAGAGGGTAGATGGTAGGGACACTGTATGGCAGGGCTACCCTCTACCCTCTACCTTCTACTTATTCCGGAGCGCTGGCTTCGTTCAGTTGTGTAATTGCCGTCTCATCAAGCTCCAGGCGCGTTGAGGCGATTAGATCTTCTAGCTGCTCGGCGGTTGTTGCGGAAGCAATTGGCGCCGTGATGCTCGGCCTCGCAATGAGCCAGGCTAACGCAACCTGAGCGGGATTTGCTTCCAATCGTGCGGAGACGGAGTCGAGAGCGGCGAGAATCTTGAACCCTCGCTCGTTAAGATACTTCTTCGCCCCCCCACCCCTCGCGCTCTTAAATAGGTCCGCTTCAGAGCGGTATTTTCCCGTTAGAAAGCCGCTTGCAAGGGAGAAGTAAGGTATAACGCCCAGATTGTACTTAAGAGCTACCGGCTCGAGGTTCCGTTCGTAATCCCCCCTGTCGTAGAGGTTGTAGTGCGGTTGAAGACTCTCGTAACGCGGAATGCCTTTGTCCAGGCTAACTTTAAGTGCCTCCTCCAGACGGTCCCCCGTATAGTTTGAGGCGCCGATGAAGCGTACTTTTCCCTGCTGAATGAGCTTATTGTACGCTTCCAGTGTCTCGTCGAGCGGAGTATCTGCATCGTCCCGGTGCGATTGGTAGAGGTCTATATACGAAGTTCTGAGCCGCTTGAGGGAGGCCTCGACGGCGCTAACGATGTACTTCTGCGAAAGACCCTTCATATCAGGGCCCATCTCGATGCCAAGTTTTGTGGCGATGATCACCTTGTCCCGGTTGCCGCGGCTCATTATCCAGTTGCCGATGATCGATTCGGACTCGCCTCCCTGGTTGCCATCCTTCCAGCGTGAGTAGACGTCTGCGGTATCGATGAAATCGAAGCCGGCGTCCACAAATGCGTCCAGCAATAGGAATGAGGTCGGCTCATCCACCGTCCAGCCGAAGATATTTCCGCCAAACATAAGAGGCTCAACCTCAATCGTCGAGTTGCCAAGTTTGCGTTTCGAGGCCATATTGAAGTACTCCTTAGCGTGAATTTGTAACCAGATTTACAGGGTGATACCGGGTATGCTAAACGTTTCTACGACTGTGAACCGCCGTATAACGCGATCTTCGATAAGACTCACGCAAAAACGCAAGCAAATGCAGAAAGACCATCAGAGCAGGAACGCAGGAAGAAAGGAAGGGAGGCACGTACCATAAGAACTTCGTAATTCGGTGGATTTGAAAAGATAGTACATTGAGGACGGGGAAAGTGAAATTATTTTACCATGAAGGAACAGGCGCCTCGGATTGCAGGCCGACGGTTGGCCTTTTCCGGAATGCAGTACTCGACGTAAATTGCTACATTAATTACCGGCGTTTGAGCGTTTAAGAGCGTGAATCATCAGGCATTCGAAGAATGCTATCTGAATCGGATTCGAAGGCCCTGCAGCCCCGCAATACGTCAAGTGCATGGTTCAGGTCTGCAAACTCTATGCGCGCCGTGAACTCCTGTGCTCTGTTCAGCATCCTCAGCATCGGTTCGGCGCGCTGATCGCGTGAAAGCGCTCGCAGCGAAAGTAGATAATCCTCCCTGTATACGGTCGGAATCAGTATTCTTCGTTGCCGCCCGGAAATCAACTCCGCGTTCATCATTGCGCGGGCCAACCGCCCGTTGCCGTCGTCGAAGGGATGTACCTCGGACACGAGAAACATGACAAATGCAGCTCTATGAAAAGGTTCTGACAGGCTGCGCAGCATCTCCCAACCATGCCGAAGTGTGCCTTCCACGAGGTCGGGCGCGACAAAGACCGTCTGTCCGGCACGATTGCTCCTGGTTTTGAAACTTCCGGGATTTACTTCCGGCCGCCCTCCCATAATGGCTGCGTGCCTGAACCTTACCATGGCGAGAAACTCCGCGGCGTCTCTACAGTTGTCTACAGCGCTTCGGCTCATCTCGTGCAGGCTTCCGACCAGCATATACGTGCCCAGGATGTCATGTGCGTCTTCGGGCCGACCAGAAGGAATAAGGTTGTGGAAAACGATGTCGATTGCTTCATCGATCTCGAACTCTGTTCCTTCGATGAAGTTTGAGAAATAGGCGTCGACGAACGCTATATTGGCGAATGCGACAGAATCGCTCTGCAGATCGGGCCACCCCGTCGAAGACCAAATCGTTAATGCCGAATGTAGTATCGAAAAAAGCTCGCTGCGGAAGGGATCGTACGGAACGCCCGCGGCGCGTGCAATTGCCGAAGGCGCGGCCAATGCCGCGGCTCGCGTCCTCAGAAGCGCGCCAATTACGCGGTCCAGTTCATTAAACGCATCGTGAGCGCCAAGTACATCCGCCAGCGGTCTTGCCGAGTCTCGCAGCTTGTTTGCCTTATCCTCGCCACCGGTCCGAATCAGGGAGTCCAGCTTCGTCTCTAACTGCATGCGAGGGAGTGAGGGCGAGTCGGCTCCTCGCACAGTCTTAGTCTTTAGTACCTCAAGATAGGCACGCGCCTGGCTGGCAACTGATAGCGAATGGACGAAGGGAGCGTCGCCTTCCAGTCTGCCCGGCCCTTTGATCTGGCGAATTCGAAGAGAGGGAAGATGAATCCGGCGGTCATAAGTTCCAGTAAGGAATACCGTTCCGGACTCGGTTGGGCGCATCTCCAGGGCCGTGCGGTGGCTGATGACCGCGTTCGGGCAGAGGAGCCCCACTATGGTCCACAGATTTCGCTGGATGATAACGTCAGCGTCATCCGTCAGGTTGCGGGTATACAATCGTCCGTGAAGCTTGCGGAGTTCTCCCCGCCTTACAGCGCGGTGTATTTCTAAGGCGATGTCCCTTGAACTAAGCAACACTTCGGGATATGTTTGAAAGGAACGTGCCACGAAAACTCCAGATTGTGCTGGTTCTGCAATGATAATACATTGAAAACGTTAGTACTGCAATTATTTTACCATGAGAGTAGACATCGCGTTTGCCGGACTTACTCTGGCGCTTGTCTTTAAGGAGCGAATAAGAGGTTTACTCTGGCTGGTCGTCGAACAAAGAGTTCCTGTAGTAGCGCTTCCTTTTGTTCGTTTGATAAGTTCATTCCGATGGCACACGAGACCCTCCTAGTTCATATAGTACAGATCCAATCGATCGGCGGGTTCCGTCGGTCGCTAATGAGACGGATGGAAATCCATGCCTGATGTCGATCTGGAGCTGCCGTGTGAAGCGTACATTGGCGAAGAGCCGTTCTTGTTTGTCAGTTATGCGCACAGGGATGGAGCGGAGGTTTATGACGACATCCGGTATCTAAGCGAAAGTGGCTATCGGGTTTGGTACGACGAGGGTATAAGCCCAGGCAGCGAATGGCCGTATGAAATTGAGAAGGCAAGAACCACCAGAACTAGATTCCCAAAGCACACAGACGGTCGAATTGCGAGCGCCTGTCGCTCCGGTCGGGGAATCGAGATCATCGTCGCTTCCGGCGCCGAGTACTCGCATCAACCAAATCGACGGCGCAGAAATGGTCTGGATACCGCCGGGATAATTCCTGATGGGCGACGATGGTCGGCCGGATAACCCGCGACGCATAGTGACGCTGTCCGGATACTGGATCTATAAGAATTTGGTGACAGTAGGCATGTACAAGCAGTACTGCTCGGCACAAGGGGTTAAGATGCCGCAGCCACCGGGTGGATTCTGGCAATTGGGTGTGGTAAATTTCAATCCGAGATGGAGCAAGGAGGACCACCCCATCGTTAACGTGACTTGGAATTATGCGCAGGAATATTGCAAATGGGCAGGCGTTATCCTGCCGACCGAGGCGCAGTGGGAAAAGGCTGCAAGGGGCACGGACGGACGCAAGTTTCCGTGGGGCAACAAGTTTGACGCCCGCAACCTCTGGTGTTCTGTAAAGCAAAGACGAGACGGCACAGCGCCAGTGGGTGAGCGTGGTATCAGCCCCTACGGCTGCAACGATATGGCTGGCAATGTGTGGCAGTGGTGTTTGGATTGGTACGATGCAGAGTATATAACGAGTGAGCCGTGCAGCAATCCGACCGGGCCTGTGGCAGGGCAGACTCGATTCCTGCGCGGCGGTTCCTGGATCGGTTCAGATCCGGACAACTTCAGCGCTGCTCGCCGCATCTACGATCGTCCTCTTAGTAAGTTAGACTTCGGAGGGTTTCGTGGTGCGTCCGGAGTCAATATCTTCGCGGCAATATTGCAATAGCGTACGTTAAAGGTAGCCAACTCGCGAATTTTGAATAATCGGGTTGCTCTAGATCCAGCGAAATGAAGCGGAGGCAGCATTGGCGCAAGTGTTTATTAGCCACAGCGAGGAGGACATGGAGATTGCCGACGCCATCGCACATGGCCTTGAAGCAGCAGGATACTCCACGTGGTACTACGAGCGCGACAGCCTCCCGGGCATTCGGTATCTCCAGCAGGTCGCCGACGCAATCGCAGACGCGGAGGCCCTGCTGATTATCATCTCTCCGGCTTCCCTGGAATCCGACCAGGTGACGAAGGAGATCGACGTTGCCTACGAACGCAGGAAGCGGCTCGTACCGGTACTGCACCGTATAACGCACTCCGAATGGCAGATCCGCCGCACGGACTGGCGGCAAGCGCTTGGCGCCGCCACAAGCATCTCCGTTCCGGCTGACGGCCCGAGTGGCATCATTCGCCGCCTGGCAGGCGGCCTTGCGGCACTTGGCCTCCACGCCACGACCGAACAGCTCGGCGACGTCGCATTACAACAGTCCGATTTCACTGTGACCGCAGCACAACCGCCGTCTGTAATAGTATCTGAACCGCGGCAACCTGTTGAAACGAAAGCGCCGGATGGGGCATCTCGCCCGGCATTTCCTATAGCGCCAACTCCGGTACGCGGCGACACCCGCATCAACCCCATCGATGGCGCAGAGATGATCTGGATACCGCCGGGTCCGTTCCTGATGGGCGACGAAGATCTGGAAGATAACCCTCGCCGCACAGTGACTCTCTCCGGGTACTGGATATACAAAAATGTAGTGACAGTGGGCATGTACAAGACTTACTGCGAGAAGACAGGGGCAGAGATGCCGAAAGCGCCTGAATTCAACCGGGCATGGAGCATTGAGGACCATCCTGTTGTGCGTGTATGTTGGCACGAGGCAGAAGGCTACTGTAAATGGGCGGGAGTTTCGCTGCCGACCGAGGCCCAATGGGAAAAGGCGGCACGCGGCACGGACGGCCGTAAGTTTCCGTGGGGCGAGGAGT
>Ga0302325_10033349_pt1 | contig 10551 bp, 13 predicted proteins | sample Palsa_T0_2_FD_201948 | JGI IMG/M metagenome (GOLD analysis project Ga0302325, IMG submission 201948) | Peat permafrost microbial communities from Stordalen Mire near Abisko, Sweden - Palsa_T0_2 | ecosystem: Environmental > Terrestrial > Soil > Palsa > Peat permafrost | place: Sweden: Abisko...
CGCAGAATCAACGAGGTGAGCTTCGAGAGAGAAACACGGCCACGGTGCCCCGCGTGCTCTTACGGTTACGAGGTGAACTTAATGCGCGGAATTACATTTTATTGTTAGCTGCAGGAATCGGCTTCACGGTTGCCGCTCCCAAAGCAGAGGCTCAAGTCAGCGTCGAAGTCGGAGTCGCCCCTGACTGTCCCTATGGTTACTATGACACCGCCCCCTATAATTGCGCTCCCACGGGGTACTACGGCCCGGAATGGTTTAATGGGGACGGCTTCATTGGCGCTGGCTCCTGGTTTCATGGCTCTAGCGACTTCCAGGGCAACGTGAATAACCGTTTACATCCGGGAACATGGCTATACGGGCCCAACGCCCAAACGTGGCGAGAAAGCCGAGCCATCAAAGCGTGTCGATAGCGCGCATTTCCAAGGAAACGAAATGCGGGATGGACGCGGCCACGCAGGCAAAAAATAGCCGAGTCGGTGAGTCTGCGGCCGCCGTACCGTATCCCCAGGCAGTGACGGCGGCCACTTCGCGGTTCGCCCCTTCGTCCGGGCACTCTCGACGAGTCGGCATTCTCGGTCAGCCAGAAGGAAGAGGTCGAGTGCAACAGACGGTCTTTGGCAAACGACTTGATTCGCCTGAGGAAGATGAAAAGATACGCAAAGCTGGAACGGCGCGAGATGCTCGAAAGACTGGCAAGGGGAGCTAAGACCGCATGAAACTACCACTTATCGGGTTCATATTCTTTGCGGGCATATCGAGTAGCCAAACCAAGCTCACCACGGTTTCGGCAGCCGATTACAGCTACTTAGTGGCGCCGAATTCTGTCGTTTCGCTATTCGCACCGAACATCGCGACTGGCGCCTTCAGCGCAACCCAGCCGCCCCCGACACCCTTGCCGCTTACTTTAGGCAAGGTGAACGTAGTCTTCACCGATTCAGGCGGCAATACATTTGTCGCGTCCTTGATCGCTGTTACTCCTGACCAAGTCAATGCGATCCTTCCGGCAAATATGAAACCGGGGAACGGAACCGTGAGCCTGACGGCCAGCAACGGGGAGGTCATCACGGGCTCCGTTCAGGTTACCCAGGTCGCTCCATCGATCTTCACTGCCGATCAGAGCGGCACGTGGCTTGCGGCGGCTCAAGTTGTCATCGCGCATTCCGACGGGACCCAGACGGTTATCGGCTCAGTCGCGACCTGCGGAAATACGCCGGTCTTTAATGGAACCGGCTATAGCAACTGCGTGCCAGTACCGGTAGATATTGGGACTGCAGCCGACGAAGCCGTTCTTGAGCTATTTGGGACCGGTATTCGCAACGTAAGCGCGGTAGTGGCAAGTAACCCTAACTGCTTGTGTGATCCCGTCGACGTGGCGCCCCCTGGATATGACGGGTACTATTATCAGGTCCTGTATTTCGGACCGCAAGGCGGCGGAGGGCCAACTTCCTTTTTCGGCCTGGATCAGGTCAATATCGTGTTGCCCCACTTTCTGGCCGGCGCCGGTCTCGTTAGCTTCGATGTCTTGGTGGTGAGCAGTAACGTTTCGATGATTGCTCCCGTGAACACGGTAAGCGTCTATATTAAGTAAGCCCTCTAGCTTAGCTAAGCTAGCACTGCAGTCAGGCTTTGGCTAACGACCTGATTCGCATGAGGAAAATGAAACGAAGCACAAGGCAGGAGCGCCGCGAGATGTTGGGAAGACTCGCAAGAACAGCGAAGATCGCATGAGGCTATCGCTTATAACCTTCCTACTTTTTGCTGGCATTTCGTGCTCTCGCTCAACCTCAAATTCACGCGGCAGCGTGGCCGCGATGCCCGATTCGGACGAAATCTTGCTTGGGCATCTTTTGCGACGGGTTCAGGATCTTCATAGCGAACTCGACAAGCAAGAAAACGACGTCCTTAAACATGACAAACGGTGCCTACAGGAACAGATCGCGGCACTTGAAGGACACCCCATTCGATCCCCTAGGCAAGACCCGATGGACCGCACGAGAGCGCCACGAAAGCCTAAACAAGGCGCTTGACCTCATGATTCAGGACGCGCTCGATAGCGAGGCCGTAATTGAAGCGCACAATCGAAAACACCCGGAATTACCCTGGGAGAACGTCAAGCAGGATCTCATTCAGATCTGTGGCGATTGCACAAAGGAACGCGCGGCCCGCGACGCGCAACTCCGAGAAGAAGCCGCAAGGCTCAGCCGCCAACCGCCCGGCGCGAACACTGAGGCCCATCATGAATTCCGAATCCTATGACTCGCCCACATCGGGCACTTCGATCATGCTTTACATCGTCGGCTCTATAGCCTTGGGCGTCGGAGTACTATCGCTAATCGCAGCAGGGCAAGACAGCCGCGAACTGGCGGTGGCTGATGCCCAGGTGGGAGTTGAGGCTATCATCGGCGGTTTCTTCTTCTTCGGATTCGCCTACGTGGCGCGCAAGCTTCAACAGGTGGAAGCGCATCTCGCCAGTATCCGAAAGACCGAAGCTGACTTGGCAGTGCGTCGCGGCTGAGCCCGCTAACCGCGCACTTCACCGGCGATGAACTACTACGATGAAAACTCGAAGTGCATTCGCGCTGATTGCCCAAAGTGCGGCAAGAGCTTTGAGAAATCCCTAGAATGGATCGCTCGACACGAGAAACAGAAAACATGGAGCTGCCCATATTGCAAGCACCGCTTTAAGGTCTATGTCCAACTGCCCGGCGCGGCGCCGGACAAGCCGCTTCCAACCATGGCAGAGACACTGTATAGAATGCAGCATGACCGGCGCCAGGGGTTCTACTCCAAAATCGCCGGAGTCTCGCATGAGAACGCCAACGGCGCCTCACGTCAAGAAATCATCAGGCGTTGCCGGGTCGGTGAGCGCCTCACGCTGGTATGCGATCCACAAAACCCGGTCGATCCGAACGCGATCATGGTATTGCGTCCGAACGGCGAGCAGCTCGGGTACTTATCCGCTCACGTAGCCGCAGACCTTTGCGACCAGGTGAGCGCCGGCGAAAACATATCCTGCTACATCTCAACTCTTACCAGCCTGGATCGGCCTACACGTGGTGTCAATATTTATATCGGAGACAAGTTACCCGTAGAAGAGCCTTCGGCGCGAGAGCAATTTGAGCGACGCCTGGAAACATCGCAGGACAGTTACCAGCGCGACGAAACCGGCAGCGGCGTCATAATTATGCGAGCGCTCGCGCTCCTCGGCGTTATCGCTGCCATCGCCTACTGCATCAGCGCACTTCGCTAACCTGCGTTCTTCCGCCCGCCTTCGCCGCCTTACATGGCCTGAACTTCGCTGCGTGCGCGGCGCGTCTGAATGCGGAGTGGCAGCGGCGATGCGCGTGAGAGGGAAAAACATCTTGCGGTTTATCGCTTTCCGGTATACGATATAAACATGATTCGCTCTTTTCGAGGCGCGGAAACGGAAAAGATCTTCCGTCAGCAATCCTCGAAAAAGTTTCAGAGCATCGAAAAGACCGCGATCCGTAAACTGTTCCAGATCCATCATGCCGTGACGCTCCAGGACTTATCGGCGCTGCCGGGGAACCGGCTGGAAAAGCTCGAAGGGGACCGCAAGGGACAATACAGCATTCGCATCAACGGCCAGTTCCGCGTTTGCTTCATCTGGGAAGGGGCGGACGCCCTGGATGTTGAGATTACCGACTATCACTAAAAAGGAGAAAACCATGGCCAAACTGATTCCACCGCCGCATCCCGGCGAAACGATTCTCGTAGATATCTTGCAGCCGCTCGACATGAGCGTGAACCAGCTCGCCAAGCATCTCGGCATCACCGCGACCCGGCTAAACGAAATCGTCCGCGGACGGCGCGGGGTAACTGCGGATACAGCTCTGCGCCTGGCGCGCTACCTTGGGACGTCCCCCGAGTTCTGGCTCGGCCTTCAGCTCGAATACGATCTGCGCATGGCCCAGCAGAAAGCGGGGCCACAGATTGCGCGCCAGGTTAAAACGCGCCAAGCCGCCGCGTGAGCCTACTTCTCTCCCTTCAGATTCCGGTACGCTTCCGGCCACGTCCGGATTGCGCCTGCGCTTCCACTAGCGTCATCTTACCGGAGCATATCGCCCGGGTGAAGGGAAGTCTCCACCACGTCCTTTTGCCGCGCCCCGAGATCGGCCGTTTGCCCTCCGCCGGATCGTAGTATTGGGCCAGAGATTCTGTCGAACGCGTCGACCCGCCGGTGTCTAGCTCAAACCTCCAGATCCAGGACACCGCCGCTATGGCGGTTTGCGAGCGGTGGCATAAGATGATGGTAGGCCCGCAAGGATCCTCAGAGTCGGCCGCTTGCGGCGCCGATCCTGCAACGGGGTTTGTGAGGCGATTCAGAATATCCTCAAGAAGCCCTGCGGTTTCGGGCGACGATGGCGGCAACAGCGCTACGCCGTCACGCGGAAGATCTTCAGAGCGATATTCCATTACCCAATTTCAGCACCGTGGCGTAAGTCAGGCAACCAAGATCTATCGAAAGCCGACTCTGCGGTGCGCCGGTGGTCCGGCGCCGTCCCTCGTAGTTACTTCAGGTACTTCTCAAACCACCCCACCGTCCGCGCATACCGGTCCAATATATGCTTCTCCTCCCTTAGCCCGTGCGGCTCGCGCGGATATACCACAAACTCCACCGGCACGTTGTACCGCTTCAACCCGCGATACAGCATCTGGCTCTGTGAGATCGGGTCGGTGGTATCGGCCTCGCCTTGCAAAATCAGCGTCGGTGTCTTGGCGTTCTTGATGTACGTGATCGGCGACGATTTCTGGAAGCTCGCCAGGTTCTCATACGGCGTCCCATAGAACCACTCATCGTAGATCGCGCTCGATTCGGTGCCGAACTCCGTCGCCAGGTCCGCCAGGCCCGCGCCCGACACCGCGGCTTTGAAACGATCCGTCTGCGTGATGGCCCATTCCGCCATGTAGCCGCCGTAGGACCATCCGTAAATGCCGAGCCGCGCCGGGTCGGCCACTTTGCGGCGGACCATCTCGTCCACACCGGCCATCACGTCCTTGAAGTCGGCGCCGCCCCAATCGCCGCGATTGGCCTCGATGAATTTGTGGCCGTAGCCTACCGAGCCGCGAATATTCGGCTGGATCACGGAAAATCCGTGCGCCACCAGCAACTGAGTCAGCGCGTCGAAACGATTCGACCACGCGCCCGTGGGGCCGCCGTGAACCATCACCACCAGCGGCCCCGGCTGCCCTTCGCCCGCGCCGGCCGGCCGGTAGAGCGCTGCCTCGATCGACGCGCCATCGAAACTCTTGTAGCGGAAAAACTCGGGCTTCACGAATGCCACGCCTTCGAATTCACGGTTCAAATGGCTAACTTGTTTGCCGTCGATCCACAGCTCCGCCATGGCGGCAGCCGTCCCCGCCACGTAGGCCACCGAACCGCGCGAGCTCACCGTAAAGCTCGCCGGGTCCACCGAATCGTCCGCCACCAGACGGCGCTGCTTGCCGCCCACAGCATCCAATTCGGCGTGGAATCCGTTCTGCACCAGCACCGCCACTTCGCGGTTGTCGATCCATTCAAAATGCGTCGCCGGACGGTCGATCGCCGCGCCAGTTACATTGCGCGGCGTGCGGCTGTCGAGCGCGCATACGAAGAGATCGTGCTCCGACGGCCCGTCGAGGCGCGAGCCGGCGTAAGCCAACGATTTCCCGTCGGGCGAAATGCGGATTGACCCAAAGGGCCCGCGCGGCGCCAACACCTGCTCCATGCCGCCGTCCGCCAGCGTTAAGGTGAAGACGCGGTTGGTATGGCTCTCCGCCGACGGCTTGTCGGTAGCGACCATCAGCAGGCGCTTGCCGTCCGGCATCCACTCCAATTCGTGGATGGCCCAGGCCCCTTTGGTTTCCTGCCGGGTCTTCTTGGACGCTACATCAACGGTCCAGAGTCGCGCCAGTTTGTCAGTGGAATCGACTACGCGGGCATCGTCGAATTCCTTCGACTTCTTGTCGTCGGCATCGCTGTTGGCATCGCGCGCGATGTACGCGATGTGCGCGCCGTCCGGCGACCACGCGAACGACTGCACGGCGCTCTTCCCGCTGGTCAGTTTCACAGCCTCGCCGCCCGCTACCGGCATCAGCCAGATCTGGTCGCTCTCTTCGCGGTCGGAAAGGAAAGCCAGCGTCTTCCCATCGGGCGACCAGCGGGGGCTTTGCTCGGATTTGCTGGAGGCGGTCCACTGCCGCATGTCGCGGCCCGCCACGTCATATACCCAGATGTGGCGCACGGCAAACCGCGCGGTGAAAGGGTCGCGCACCACCACCGCAACACGGTCGCCAGCGGGCGAGAATCGCGGATCGGAAAGCTCGCGCGCTTTCATGGTTTGGTCCGCGGTGATTTGCGCCAGCGCCAGCGGAGCGAAGGCGATAAACGGCAGCATCCGGCTTATCATAAAGATCAGTATGAAGCAGGACGCTTCCTTTTTCGATGGCAAAGATCCAGTGTTGATTTATATCGCGAAAAAGCTGCAAGAGGCGCTAAGTCTGGAGACCGCGCTGACAGAATCGGGAATCGACTACGGAGTGGAAGCCGACGAGTACCGCGGCGGGGTGATCTTCCGCAGCGCGCGCGTCGGCGCGTTCTTCTACGTGCTTCCGCATTCCGTTGCGGCGGCTCACAGCGCCATGGAGCGCAACAACTTCAAACCCCAGCTGGAGGAGCCGGGCACCTAGTCTAAGACGACCCTTAGCAGGCGTAGCGCCGGCGGTCTTGCCGCCGGTGTCTTTCCCACGGCGTTAACCGTCCCCGAGGCCCCGACCGTTAAACCTGGAATGAGCTGCCGCAACCGCAGGTGCTCTTCACTTGCGGGTTGTTGAACTTGAATCCGGAGCCTTCCAGCGTCTCTACGAAGTCCACTTCGGCGCCGTCCAGATAAAGCAGGCTGGCCTGATCCACAAATACCTTCAAACCATTGTAATCGTACGTCTTATCCAGCATGTTCGGCTGGTTTTCGAAGGCCATCGAATAGCTGAACCCGGAGCAGCCGCCGCCCACGACGCTGATCCGCAGGCCGGCCGGCGCCGGGTCCTGAGAACTCATGATCTCTTTTACTTTGCCTGCCGCTTTTTCCGTTATCTGAATCATGTAATTTTCGATCTCCTTGGGTTTGGAAGCTCTGTGAGTATTATACCCAATTGCTTCGATGCAATTGGGGGCCATTGCGTCGCAAGGTTTCGCTCCCCGCAGCTATGCTATCTTGCAAGTGAAACCCGATACCGGGGCGCTGCGTCCGAGTGGGTGTATGGGAACGATGACTGGCGCAATACCATTTCCCCGGTTCGGTAGCAAGGTTGCGGCGAAAACCAAGGTGGATTATCAAAATACCCCGGAAGGCTTGCTGGTTCAGCGGGCTCAGTCGGGCGACGAAGCGGCCTTCCGCGAAATCGTGGAACGCTACCAGTCCAAAGTATTTTCCATCATTCATGGCATCGTCCGGCAGCGGAACGACGTAGAGGATATTGCGCAGCAGGTATTTGCGAAGATTTACCTCTCCGTCCGCAATTTCGATTTCCGCAGTTCCCTGATTACCTGGATTTATAAGATTACCGTCAACGAATGCTTCGACTACCTGCGCAAGCGCAAGGTGCGGAAGCTGGTTTACGAAAGCGATTTGAGCGAGGATGAAGTCCGCCGCGTCGAAAATAGCGAGCCGAGCGTCGATCGCACGGCCCCGGCCGATACCTCCCTGGCTCAACGGGATTACGTAGTGAAGCTTCTCGCCCGCGTTTCCGAAGAGGAACGCTCGTTGTTGATGATGAAGGAAGTGGAGGGTTATTCGGTGGAAGAGCTGGCCGCCAAGACCGGTATGAACGAAAATACCATCAAGGTGAAGCTCTTTCGCGCGCGGCAGAAGCTGGTGAAGGCTGCGCAACGCCTCGATCGCGCTCCCGGTCTGGTAGCCGGTTGAGCGGGGCGCGCTAGCCTTGGCCTCAAAGGTTTCGAGTCTTGGTTCCTCGTAAAGCGGGCGGCAGACCCGCTAGAGGATTTTGCTGGTGTCACCGTGTTGGCGTAACTGTGTTGGGCGCATAGTAGGTTAGTTTAAGGGGAAGAAGCGTATGCATTCCGTAGTGATGGATAACATTGAGGAGTTTCTTGCCGGCACGCTGGAACCGGCGGAACACCAGGCGCTGGCAGCGCATCTGAGCAGTTGTGAGTTGTGCCGCGAAGAAGTTCGTGGCATGCAGTCGGTGTCGCTTCTGTTCGGCTCTTTGCGGACGGAATTAGCGTTTGAACCCGCTCCCGGGTTTTACGCGCGGGTTATGCAGAGGGCCGAAGAGACCAAGCCCGCTTCATTCTTTGCCGGCATATTCGCCCTGGATACAATCTTTGGCCGTAAGCTGGTGTTTTCGAGTCTGCTGACGCTGGGCGTGTTGGGCGGCTATCTGGTTTCGCGTGAGAGTTCGTACATGGCCGGGCCAACGCCCGACGCTATCATGGCTCAGCAGACCCAGGCGGCGTTCAATTCCGCTCCGGCTCCCGAGAGTATGCTGATCACTCTGACGAACTATGAGCACTAGCCTGGTGGACAGGGCAGCTGCAAGCCGGGCATGGGATCCCAAAATAGTCGGCGTGGTCACGCTGGCGTTGGTTTTCCTCTGCGGCGCCGCCGCTGGAGCGCTAGCTATGAATCTGGGCGTACATAAGGTCATGCACCAGCCCGCCTTTGATACCCCGGAGGGCAAGGTCCGGTATTTTGAGCGGATGCAAAAGCAACTCGATCTGACGCCTACGCAATCGGAGCAAATGCAGTCTGTCCTGAACGATTTCTGGCAGTATTACCGCAGCGTTTTGAGTGATAGCAAGTCGCGAGTGGAACAGATCCTTACTCCGGCGCAACGCGAGAAATTCGAGCGGATGCTGCAAGAATCTCAGCGGTAATAGTAATCTCTCTCTTTCTCTCATTCTTATTGACACCTCTTTTCCCAGGCCGCACAATGAAACTGCCCCTATGCGCGCGCCCTTCTTAACGCTGCTACTCGCCGTGACGTTACTCGGTCTGCCTGCCTGTTCTCCCAAAGAGGAGGAGCCGGCGCTGCGAACCTACCTGATGGGAGAGCGCGTGCTGATGGGACACCTTATCTATACGGTTTTCGAGCGGCAATGGATGCCGCAGATCGGTAGCGGCTTGGACGCGCGTGTTCCGCAGAACCGCTTCTACCTCTTACGCGTCAGCGTGTTGAACAGCGGCGGCGCCGACGCCATTGTTCCCACCATCTCCCTGGTGGACGACGCCGGCGCGACTTTTCCCGAAATCGAAAACGGCGACGGAGTGCCGGATTTCATCGGGTCTCTGCGGCAGGTTGCGCCGGCCGAAACAGCCCAGGGGAATCTGGTGTTCGACGTGCCGCCCAAGCATTACAAATTGAAGGTAAGCGACGAGGACGGAAAGCAGGCCGCGCTGGTGGATCTTCCGCTCACCTTTGAACCGGACGCCCCCGACGTGACCACGCCTCTCAATACAGACCACAACATCGTTCCGACTAAGAAATAGTGGGCGGCCAGCCTCAGAGATTTCGTACTGAATTCTATCGATCACAGATCCATCCAGTTTTTCTTCTCAATCCTTTCAATCACATACAGCCATCCACCCCAAAATCATGCCATCGGGCCTGCTAAGGTGGAATTGGGTAGGGCTTGGGAAACGATCCGAGCTCGAACGACCATGGGGCGCCGGCGCATGACAAAAGTCCAGGAGACCCGCAGCCATCAACATAATGTTTTCAATCTCTCAAATCCGCAATATCTCCTTCCGCGCCGATCTCTGCGCCTCTGCGTCTCGGCGTCGAAATGAAAGCTACCGCCAAATGCCCCGAAGCCCGCTCAATTTTTCGATTGACACATTCCCGCTAGTCTCTTAGACTGAGTGGCGGGATACGGTATACGGTGTTTCATAATGTGGACCGCTGATCTCCAGTTTGAAGAGTAAGCGGAGAGTAATATGTCGAACAACGGAACGAGCAACGGCGCCTTTCCCATTGATGAAGCCGGATGTGTCCGCCGCGGGACGCACAAGCAAAAAGGCCGGACCGAGTGGCTGGCCCCGGGCACTGCCGCGGTGCGCCATCTGCACTATGGCCGCATCATTCTCGATGGCGGCGGCAAGATCGACTTCTCCACCGGCCAGCGCGAAACCGGTCTGATCTGCCTGCGCGGCCGTGCCGAAGTTCGCGCCGCATCGCCGAGTTGTCCATCGACGCTCCACGAATTGGCGCCCTACGACGCCATCTACATTCCGCGCGATTCCGAAGCGCAGGTGCTCGCGGGCGCCGAGGGCTGCGATCTGGCGGAAATCTCCGCGCCGGTTACGGGCAGCTACCCCCTGCAATTCGTGTCCTACGCCAAGGTGCGGCAAGATGCCACGCTGCACTTCACGGCCGGCGGCGAATCCACTACGCGCGATCTCAATATCGTCATCGGGAAGAACGTGGAGGCTGGCCGAATCGTCGCCGGCGTCACCTTCAGCCAGCCCGGCAATTGGACTTCGTGGCCCCCGCATGAGCACGCTGCCATGCTCGAAGAGGCATATCTCTACA
>Ga0302325_10033351_pt1 | contig 10550 bp, 11 predicted proteins | sample Palsa_T0_2_FD_201948 | JGI IMG/M metagenome (GOLD analysis project Ga0302325, IMG submission 201948) | Peat permafrost microbial communities from Stordalen Mire near Abisko, Sweden - Palsa_T0_2 | ecosystem: Environmental > Terrestrial > Soil > Palsa > Peat permafrost | place: Sweden: Abisko...
ACTGAACCCCGATTTTTTTCCCAGATCGAACTTAAGCCAAATCTATATTATGCAGGGGCGGCCTCAGGATGCGTTGCCTGAAATCGAGCTCGTACCCTATGGCCCCTTCCGTGCCGCTCTGTATGCAATTGCGTACTACGCCCTTGGTCGGAAAAAGGAGTCGGGCTCCGCACTGAGTGAGCTCATTGCGAAATACCATGCAGGTGGTGCATATCAGATCGCTGAGGTTTATGCTTTCCGGAACCAGTCCGACAAGGCGTTCGAGTGGCTAGACCGGGCTTATACCCAACATGACGACGGTCTGGCCTCTACGAAAGTGGATCCCCTACTGAAGAACTTGCACGGCGACCTGCGGTTTGCCGCGCTCTTGAAGAAGCTCAATCTGCCAAATTGAAATAACGCTCGTCCCCCATGCATACCCTTCCCTCAAAACGCCGACTTTGCAGGAATTGCGGCTTCCTCGTTAGCCATTCTCGGCCGCCTTGAAGAAGCTCTTCAATTGCAGCGCCGAGCCGTTGATTTGGATCCGCTCAATGCACACACTAGGGCGGGCCTTGGAGAGATCGAGTTTCGCGGGGGCAAGCTAGGCGAAGCCGAAGCGGATCTGAAGAAGGCCCATGAGCTCCGTCCCGATGATTTCCTTAGTTCTTTGTTATTGAGCGAGATTCATGTGATGCAGGGTCGGCCTCAGGATGCTTTGGCTGAAATCGAGCGCGTAGGCTATGACGCCTATCGTAGGTTTTTGTATGCGATCGCGTACCACGCGCTTGGTCGGAAAAAGGAGTCGGATGCCGCATTGAGGGAGTTGATCGCGAAATACCAAGCGATTGACCCCTACCTCATCGCCGAGGTTTATGCTTTCCGAAACCAGTCCGACGAATCATTCGGGTGGCTGGACCGGGCTTATGCGAAGCGTGATGACAATCTGATCTTTACGAAAGTGGAGCCCCTATTGAAGAACTTGCACAGCGACCCGCGATTCGCCGGGTTCTTGAAAAAGCTGAACCTGCCGACTGATTAACGCTCGTTCCCAGTGCGTTATGAGCCGAATCAAAACTTGAATCCGTGTGGAAGTGATGGCGACCGGGCTGGCAACAATGGGCAAGAATTACAAAATGAGAGATGGCAGCCGGATCAACGGAAAAATACCCAGAGGAGGACCGAAATACCTTTAGGCAACTAAGGGCGCCGACTCCGTGGCCTGGATCGGCAAAGTGAAATGAAAAGTTGCGCCCACTACGCTGTTGGCGCTTGCCCACAACTGGCCGCCGTGCGACTCCACAATGGAACGGCTGATGGCTAACCCCATGCCGCTGCCCTGCGGCTTGGTGGTAAAGAATGCAGAAAAGATCTGATCCATCTTCTCCATTGGCAACCCCGCGCCCGTATCAGTGACTGAGAATTGGAGTTGACCGTCGTGCAGTTGCGACTTCACCGTAAGCTCTCCCCCTGAGTCCTGCATAGCTTCGATAGCGTTGAGCATGAGATTCATGAACACCTGCTGCATCTGCACACGGTCTACGATGATTTTGGGCGGTTCGGCGGCGAGCTCCGCGCGCATGGCAACCGAGTATCGATCGGCCTCACCTTTCAGTAGCGTAAGCATTTCGTGAACAATTCCGTTTACGTCGACCAACTCACGTTGTGGAGGAGATTTCTTGTAGAACGACCGTATACGGTCGATTATCTCGGCCGCACGATTCCCATACTTATCGATTCTGGCTGCTGCCGCACGGGCGCGATCAAGATTGGGCGGCTCGTGTGCCAGCCATTCAATGCAGCTATTGGCACTGGTGATGGCGGCAGCGATGGGCTGCTTGATCTCGTGTGCCAGCGACGCGGCCATTTCCCCCAACGTGCTCACGCGGTTGACGTGGGCTAGATCCGCCTCAAGCTGTCGCAGCCTTTCACGCTCGTTCTCAGCGCGCTTGCGATCTTCAATGTCGGTCGAGACGCCATACCACTTGACGATCTTGCCTCCCGAGTCCCGCAGCGGCACAACTCGGCTCAAGAACCAGCGATACTCAGCGTCCGCCGCACGCCGGAAACGCACCTCATGCTCGAAGGGTTCCCCAGACGCCACCGAAGCGCCCCGCCTCTCCACATAACGCGGCAAGTCTGCAGGATGAACGGCGGCTTCCCATCCTGAGCCCATCGTCTTCTCCGTGGACAAACCCGTATATTCCACCCAGTGATGATTGACGAAGTCCACTGCGCCGTCGGGCAAAGCAGTCCAGGCGAATGTTGGAATGGTTTCAACCACATCCCGCAGCTTGTTTTCCTGACGCCGCAGTTGGCGAACGCGAAATCGATACGCCCAATAAACCAAGGCCAGGAACGTCAACACACACATTGCGCGGAACCAGTTTGTCTGCCAGTAGGCCGGAGCAATCACGAAGTCCAGTGTCGCGCCCAGCTCGTTCCACACCCCGCTGCTATTGCACGCGATGACACGAAACCGATATTTCCCGGGACCCAGGTCCGTATAAAAAGCTTCGCGACGAGTGTCCGCGTCCTGCCAGTCGCGATCATGGCCGTCAAGTCTGTAGCGAAACTTTACCTTTTGGGGAATGAGAAAACTTGGCGATGTGTAGCCAATTTGCAGATCACGAGTCAAGGGCGGAAGTTGTAGACCTTCTTGTGGTTTATATTGCTTTCGGTCAGCAACAACGGACTCGATGTAGACCGGCGAAACAGTCCCGCCACCAGACAGATGTGACGGGTCGATCATCTGAAGAACCACACCGTTTACAAACCACAGGCGCCCGTCTGGAGATTTCGCGGCCGGATTGAAAGACACCCTGCCGGGTAGAGCTCCGTCCAGCGTATCGAATACTCGCGGCTGAACGATCGAGTCTGGATGAATCCGCCAGCGTTGGACGTCCGAGGCTGCAATCTCCATAAACCCACAGGGCGTACTGAGCCATAGGTTTCTGTTGTCGTCCACAGCGAAGCCAGCGACCCCGTCGCAAGGAAGTCCGTTTTCTTTGCCCAGGCGCTGAACTTTCCCGTCGCGGAGCATCACCAGTCCGTCATCCGATGCGGTGATCACTGACCCGTCGGGATCAATAGCAATCTGAAAGGCCCACGATCCGCGCTTCAGCTTCAAGGGTGATGTACGCGCAATACCCTCCCGGAAAAACGTCAATCCACCTGGGACTGCGCCCATCCAAATTCCACCCTCCGGGTCTGCCGCAATGGCCTTAGCCTTCGGAACTCGAGGCTGGGAGAACTGCTCGCGCAGCTTAAAATCGCGGATGCGGATGAGTCTTCTTTCTTGAGCGTCTTCGCATTCCGCCCAAATATTACCGTCGACATCCTCTGTGAGGCCGAGTACCAAACCCAATGGGCGATGATCAGGCTCCGGGATACGCCGGAAGCGGCCATTTTTGTAGATGAAGAGCCCGTCGTCAACCCCAACCCAAATGTTGCCCTGATGGTCTTCGAGCAACGAACTAACTTGCTCCCCAGGCACGCGAACTGAGGAAACGGTTCCGTTGCGAACAAAATCGAGAGTGCCGAGACTTGCCACCCAGACAGTCCCGTCTTTCGTGGCCATGACCGAAGCGGTACCGATTCGTCCAATCCCCTCGGAGGCCGAAAAGGTCGTGACCGGAAGATCGCGAAAATTGTCAATTCCATCGGATGTGGCCGCCCAGACGATACCGTCGTCGCCTTCGTACAGATCATGGACGGTGTCGCTGGATAAGCCGTCTGCTCGTCCAAAATGGTCAACTGTTTGGCCGTGAATGCGGTAGATGCCATTCCCATACGTTGCAATCCAGAGGTTCTTATCGGAATCCTCCATGAGCCTGTGGATAATGAGCTTGCTTCCGTCGAAGTTTGGCAGAACCACCGGCGTCATAACACCGTTGCGGAATCTTTCAAGCCCAAGTCCCGGCCCCGCCGCCATCATTCCGACCCATAAAGAACCGTCGGAATCCTCAACGAGGTCGTGGATGCCGACTTGCCCCACGTTTGATTGAAGGTGCTGAGGGCTGTAGATCTCGCGGGCTGCACCCATTTTCCAATGGAGCAATGACGTGTCGCCTCCGATCCAGAATCCTCCTTTCCCATCAGGGATGAATGAAGACGCTGCTCGAATCGTTATACCCTCTGCCTTCCCGAAGCAGCGGATTTTCGCATCCGTTGCCTGACATAGAACTCGGTCCGGATTCAGATAAGAAAGAGCCCATATAGTTCCATCGGAATCTTTGTACATGGCGTCAATTCCGGGAAAATCGTAACGGGAAATCACGACGTTGTCCCTGACGTGAGCGAGTTCGCTTCGAGAGGCAATCCAAAATTCTCCCGCTCGCACACTGATAGGGTGGCCCATCGGTGTAGATGTGATCGGAACCGACCAGGGAGTAAAACGGACGCCGTCAAAACGCTGCGCGCCACTGCCGCCGCCCAACCAGAGATATCCGTCTTTTGTTTGTGAAATCCAAAACGGCGTGTTTAGAAAGAATCCGTCTTGTATTCGCCATGCCGTATGCGCGTATTGGGTAAGGCGCTTGTTCGGATCCAATGCCTGAGCCGCGCTCAACGTGAGCCACAGCGATAACACGCAAACCAGAAACGATCGCAGAACATGGAAGTCCCAGGCTCTCGGTATGCACATGACACGGGGCAATGTGGAATCAACGTGGGCAACCATGGCTCAGAATCCTACCAAACCTGACCTCCGCGGGATGTCAGGTCGCACTGGCCGACCGCATCCCGCGTTCATGGCGGGATTGGCTTCAAGTGAGATCAGTTTAGCTTTACCCTCAAATCTGGCCATCGTCTTGCGCGACTCCGGAACCGCTGGTTCCTTCCTCGGGGATCGGCCGCGAGATACCCAGCCTTTTCATCTTGGCCAGGAGCGTCGTTCGTTTAAGTCCCAGTTTTCCCGCTGCGCCGTGCGGTCCGCCGACGATCCAGCCGGCCTGCTCGAGTGTTTCCAAAATCAAAGCGCGATCCGAGTCTTCCAGGGCCGTCGATGAGTGGAGCGTTCGGGCACGACGCAGACTGAAGGTCACGAGCTCTGTTTGGTTTTTGTGAAGCGGGTTTGTAAGCACGCCGTCCCGCGAAAGGATAACCGCGCGTTCCACTAAATTCTGTAACTCGCGAATGTTGCCAGGCCACGAATACCACTGGAAGGCAGCCATGGTTTCCGGAGGAATCGACTCGAGTTGCTTTCCCATGCGGCGACTAAACAGCCTCACAAAGTGTGTCACAAGGGCGGGAATGTCTTCCCGACGCTCTCTTAGTGCAGGCAAAACGATCGGGAAGACATTCAGACGATAGTACAGATCACCGCGAAATTGTCCGCGAGCTACCATCTTCATGAGATTCCGATTAGTCGCAGCGACCAGTCGAACGTCCACTTTGTGCGTGCGACCGCTCCCTAAACGCTCGAATTCCTGCTCTTGCAACACACGCAGCAACTTCGGCTGAAGCACCGAAGGGATGTCGCCCACTTCGTCCAAGAATAGCGTGCCCTTGTCAGCCATCTCGAAGCGCCCGATCTTTTGCGCGATGGCTCCGGTGAAGGCGCCCTTCTCATGACCGAACAATTCGCTTTCCAAAAGATCCAGGGGAATGGCCGCGCAATTAAGCTTTATGAAAGCATGGCCGCAGCGCGGACTTGCTTTGTGGATGGCGTGAGCAATGAGCTCTTTTCCTGTGCCCGTTTCCCCTTCGATGAGGACAGTCGAGGGTGTAGGCGCAACCTGCTCCACCTGGTCGAGAACAGATTCGAGCGCAGCGCTAGTACCGATGATCCGCTCGAACGTACGCTCGGCCTGATCTAGATCAGGGTTCGTGACTGCTTCATGATCTCTCACAGAAACCTCTACACTCAAAGCTCCCCACGCGACCGCAATAGCCGAGGTTGCTCACATATCAAGTGCAGCACGGACCCTTTTGAGCAACAGTTGATGATCGAACGGTTTTGAAAGGAACTCGACTGCACCGTCTCTCATTGCTCGAATTCGCATCCTGGCATCCCCATGCGCTGTGATGAAGATGATCGGAATATTGCATTCCTCTTCTTTTAGCCTGGCCTGCAACTGCAGACCCGACATCTTCGGCATACGGACATCAACAATTAGGCACGCAGCCCGAGTATGCAAATCGGATTCGAGGAATTCTTCTGCGGATCCAAAACACCGTGCGACCAGCCCAGCGGCTTCCAGTAGGTCGCGCAGTGAATCTTGCATGGCCTCGTCGTCATCGACGATCGCTATCAATTTGGACTTTCGATCCACCGGCATGCGGTTAGGTTAACGAGATTGCCTCGCTTCGAGCAATCAAACTTTAGGCTGACTGAACCAGACCTTAGGAGGTTAGATCCCTACTATCGATAGTCCTGCGAGGGAGACATGGATTCACGCAAAGTCCACTATGTGGTGGACTTGAGCTTGTCCGCCATTCTGACGAGATCAGGCAAGGATTCAGCCTGCATCTTTTTCATCACCTGGCTCCGATGCATTTTTACGGTGGCTTCACTGGCACCGAGTTCTGCCGCAATTTGCTTATTAAGCATCCCGGAAACGACGAGGCTCATCACCTCGCGTTCCCGGACGCTTAATGTGTTGGATCGCTGTTGCAGTTCAGCAGTGTCTCGCTGCCTTTCGCGGACGATGCGATCTCGAGTGAGCGATCGCTGAACCGCATCGAGCAGATCTTGTTGCCTGAATGGTTTGGTGAGAAACTCAACCGCGCCAGACTTCATAGCCTTGACTGACATCGGGACGTCTGCGTGTGCTGTGAGAAAGATGATTGGAATACTTACTTTCCCCTTTTTCAGTTCGTGCTGAAGGTCCAAGCCGCTAATGCCGGGAAGTCTCACGTCAAGAATTAGGCAACTGGGACCATCACTGCGTGGACTCGACAAGAACTCCTTTGCCGTTCCGAAAGATTTAGAAGGCAAGCCGACGGACTCCAGCAGTTCCTGGAGAGACTCACGCACATCTCTGTCATCATCGACAATGAATACGGTTACCACATCCTGCGTGCTCATAACGAAGCGCCTCAATCAGAAGGAAAGTCAGAATCACAATGTCGCGAGCTTCATTCTGTTGTCGCCGATCAAGCGCCAGTTGACGACATTGGATCGATTGTATCGGATGATGCAATTCGGAAGCCGCGCAAAGCCTCGGGGTTGAAGATGGGCCCCAGGATGATAGCGAACACCGACGCCAACCAGATTTGCATACTTGCCCGTCCTGAGACATTCGTGTCGATACAGACTGGAGAGCCCAGACGGGTCAACTCAGGGCACGTTGCACATGATTGCTCACCCCATCCGGCTCGGAATTGTTTCAATGAGAGGTAGATCGTGGAGCTGTCTGATGTCAGGTGTCATTTATGACACGACTTATGAGATGACACCTCTTCACGTTTGACTCGAGGGGATCTGCGGCGTCACACGCTCGAATCTCGCGAGGATTGCGCATTCTGAGCGACCGTTTCATTTTGGCCCTCTTCGTGCAAGTGCAATGTTCGCGAGCGAAGATGCAGAGTTAACTTTCGCCACATTGGATTCGTGAGTTTATTGCGCAATCCAGCTGCGAAGGACATTGCCAGACTATCCACTCCGCACACTCCCGCTTAGGTCGCGATCCTAGCAATCAACTTACGACCGCTAGGTAGCGCCAATACAAGGCAGAGAGAGATGTATGAGTTACTGATCAACCGGAATTGATCAACCGATCACAACAAGGAGATGGACTGTGAATGCAGCAGAAAACCTAGCCAAAGGGATACTCGCCAACTACAACAATCAGCTACAGAGCAGCTCGATAGACTTACCTGCACATGTTGAGTCCCTTCTGAAAAGCTTAGGGGCAACAACCTCCGATTCCGGGGGTAAGGTCACCTACTATGGCTCTGATCCCATCACGCCGGATCGATTGCCATATGGAGCTATCAGCGCAATCTCGCTCGCGGCCAAGGCGATCCTGATCGCAAAGATATGGAAGGAGCGAACAGGCGAAGGGCAGGATATTCATGTCGACGTGCGTAAGGCTTTGCGGCGCCTCACGCCGTTCCTCGACGGGAAGTGGGAACTGGTCAATGGATTCCCCGGACGCACGGATGCACATAGTCCATTTATGGGCGGTCCGGATATTGTTCCCACCAGGGATGGCAAATGGGTCATGCTTGCCGATGTGTTTCCCGCGTTACGCCAGCACGCACTCGATGTCCTCAAACCCAAGGGTGGCTTCTATGAAGCGGTACGCGACGCGGTGAAAGAGTGGAACGGTGAGGAACTTGAAGAAGCCGGCGAGAAAGCCGGCATCCCCATGCCACTCGCCCGCAACATCAAAGACGTGCTGAAGATGGATGCCTTCACCAAGTCGGTCGGGCTGATGCCCATCGTCAGCGTCGAGAAGGTGGGCGAAAGCGATCCAATACCATTTACGCCCAATCCGAAGACGCCGCTCGACGGTATCCGTCAACTCGCTACAACCCACGTCATTGCAGGCCCATCGATCGGCCGAGCCATGGCCCTGCATGGCGCCGACGCGCTCAACGTGTGGCGGCCATCCGATGTCGAGCACACACTCTGGCACTACACCTCGCATGTCGGAATGCGGTCCACCCTGCTTGAGTTGGGTAACAAGGAAGGCCAGGCGAAGTTTCGTGAACTCCTTTCCAAGGCCGACGTATTCGTCTCGAATCGCCGTAAGGGATGGCGGGAGCGATTCAATATCACGCCAGAGGAAACCATTAAACAGCGCCCGGGTCTAATCGATACGCAGATCACATGGGCGGGCGAAACCGGACCGTGGTCGAGTCGCGTCGGCTTCGACATCACCGCCACTCTCGCGTGGGGCCTCGACAACATTGAGGGTAGCGACGAGAAGCCAGCACATCCGTCGATCTTCGTGGCCTGCGACTACGTAGCGGGCTGGCTCGCAACCTGCGGCATCCTGTCGGCACTGCTACGGCGCTCGAAGGAGGGCGGAAGCTACCGTGTCGTGGTTTCGTTGTCACGCACGGCTCTCTGGCTTGCTGAGTTGGGCATCTTCGATCGCGACTACGCGACAAAAGCGGCCGCCTCAAATGATGAGCACCACTATCCGGATCCCGATACATTCGTTGTCGATACGCCAATGGGTCGCTATACCGGCGTCAAGGAAATGATCGAGATGTCGAAGACTCCCGGAGAATACAAGTATCCGTTAACTCCGTTGGGTTCGTGGCAACCAAGCTGGCTCTAACTGGGCTGGGCCCAAAATCGAAGGAATGGCAATACGAGCTCGGGAAGGCTCGACCTAGGCCCTGCTCTTAAACCTACGTTCCTGTGCAATAACAGGTAATGGACCATCAGGGCCAAATGCTGTTTCGAACGAGCAATTTCGAGGACCATGGGCAGCACGTGCGCCCAAATCTAATCTCGCTGTACAGGAAGGAAACCCGTGGACAAGAAGACATTTCTCGTGGTCGCTCTCACGTTGATTGCGTTTGCCGCGACAAATTCGGTAATGGCGCAGAATTCATCGTCGATCAAAAACACTGCGGCCACAAGCTCGACCGCAAACGGCGCCTCGCAACCGAACTCTGGCGACTTCATCGATCTCTTGCGCAAAGACGTCAGATCCGAGAAGAAACAAATCGTCGCTGAGAATATGGACCTGAGCGATGCTGAGGCTGAGAAGTTTTGGCCCGTCTACGATCAATACGCGGTCGAGCTCTCCAAGATGTACGACGTGAAAATTGCGTTGCTGAAGGATTATGTAGACAACTACACCAGCATGACGGGTGAGCAAGCCGAAAATTACATCCGCAAGCGCGCTGAGGTTGAGCATTCAATCATGCAGCTGCGATTGAAATACATTCCTGCGTTCCGCAAAGTGCTCTCCGGCAGGGAAACCGCATTGTTTTATCAACTCGACTGGCGGCTCGGCCTGGCGATCGACGTCCAACTGGTGCAAGTGCCGCTTATCAATCAATAATCGATACCTTTCTGGGTATTCCCCGGCGATGCAGCCTCTCGCATGGAATGGCTCCGCATGCGAGAGGCTTTCTTGTGCGGTGTTTTGCTCGGCAGAATATGCGTCCGTAAAAGTGGGGGCAACGTTTACAGGGTGATTCCTGCGGTAAGCGCATACCTCAGACCGCATGTTCCGTTTACCCTGGGAAGTCGCGCCGATCTCGGTTCCTTCGTTGCCAGCGTCCACGTCAAGATGTGATCGGCGTTCTTGGTTCGATTCGATAGGTCCTGTTTATTCCCCATGTATGCGCCAATACTCGTTCTCGCTTTCGCCCTTGCTTTCGTCTGTATCACGTTTGCGTGTAAGGAGCCATAAGCCAAATTTTAATGAGGCGATGCGTGACGCGAATGACAGCAAAATGACCATTGCTAACGCGAGCCACTCACGCGCGTGAGAACCGACAGCATGGCCTCTGAGCCAGTTCACTACAAACTCCTTCAGTGGATGCGACAACGACAAACAAGCAGAGATAGAAACGCCGGACTCGGCGAGACTATTTGAAGCTCAGTGCCGCAACCGTCGATTCGCGGGACTCGTCGATCTATCGAATGTTTAGTTTCG
>Ga0302325_10033352_pt1 | contig 10550 bp, 11 predicted proteins | sample Palsa_T0_2_FD_201948 | JGI IMG/M metagenome (GOLD analysis project Ga0302325, IMG submission 201948) | Peat permafrost microbial communities from Stordalen Mire near Abisko, Sweden - Palsa_T0_2 | ecosystem: Environmental > Terrestrial > Soil > Palsa > Peat permafrost | place: Sweden: Abisko...
TGTTCGCCCGGATGTTTGTTCAGACTGCTGCTCACCCAGACGCTCTGCGGATCGGCCAAATCTCTTTGCCAATCCTGGGCAGGCGCGGGCACTGAATTGTCCGGCGACTCGGAAACAATATAACGGCTGCCTTCCCCGATGAGGTCCAGACCGATGAGAGGCAGAGTCCGCTGAGAATCGGCCAGAACCGCGTAATCTTCCATGCGGGGAGAAATCCGCACTGCGGAAGGATACGTGGCGAGGGCCGCTGCGACGGATTCCGGAACGCCACCGGAGGCCACAACTTCCAGATCATTGTCTCCCGCCAGGGTTTCCATCGACGAATGAAACGATCCCGCCGCCGCATTGCCGGCCAAATCAATCGCGAGCACAACCGCGACACCGAACGCGACCGCGAGCACAGTAAGAGAAAGACGCACCGGTTCCCGAAAAAGCGGACGAACCATGAGTCGGTAGAAGAGTTTCAGGCGGCACATCTCAGCGGCGGGTGACCTCTTCGATTCGGCCGTCGCGCATACGCACGAGGGTGTCGCAAACCGCGGTCGCTTCCAGGCTGTGAGTTGCCATGATGGTAGCGGTCTTTTGCTCGCGGGTCAGACGTTGCAGCAGGCCGAGAATCATGCTCCCCGTACCGGTGTCGAGATTGCCGGTGGGTTCATCGGCCAGGAGAATTTTCGGAGAGTGAACCAAAGCTCGCGCGATGGCGACCCGTTGCATCTGGCCGCCGGAAAGCTGGTGCGGGTAGCGAGAGGCAAGGCCGTCCAGTTCCACCCATCGCATACGCTCGAGTGCCTCTTCACCCGCACGAGACTTGCCTGCGAGCAGCAATGGCATCTCGACATTTTCCTGCACAGTCAAAGTATGCAGCAGCTGGAAGGATTGAAAAATAAAGCCGATTTTCTCCCGGCGCAGACGGGTTTGCTTTGCGTCGTCCAGAGATGAGGATGCCATTCCGTCAATAAGGACGACGCCATCGCTGGGGGAATCCATGGCGCCCGCCAGATGTAAGAGAGTGGACTTGCCGCAACCGCTGCGTCCGACCAGAGCGACAAACTCGCCGCTTTCCACCGTCAGTGAAATGCCGTTTAAGGCGCGAACCGTCTGGCCATCGTTCTCGTAATTCTTACTGACATTCTGGAGCGAGAGAATTGGCATGGAACGGCGAGAACTGAAGCACAAAAGAACAATCCGCTTGCTGGCACGTTAATAAATGGCGAACCTTAGGTAAAAGACGCATTTCGCGAGCAAACCCAATTGTACTTGCTTGCCTTCGCGCGATCGTGATGATGTCACGCTTCCTCGTCAGGTACTTTTTCTCCTTGTGAAACTTAAACTGCAATAATTATCTCCCCGCTCACATGTGTTGAGCTGGCCGGCTGTATTTCACTGCTGATTAAACTAAGTTGCATTATAGTAAAAGCACGATAAAAATTTATTCGAGGTGATTATGAATGAGCTCCCCGTAATTCCCGAGATTAAAGCGAACTTGACAATTGACCAGCGTGTCGAACTGATTCTCGATCTTACGCGTCGGTTGGAATTGTTGGATGAACTGCTCAGTAACGCACGAGCAAGGCGATGTGAGAGAGACAACGAGCTCCGCCCAGAAAGATGTTCCACGCGGAAGACGAGATGATCCTAGAGGTGGGATGTGGGTACAGTCACCAGTAAGCTAGACACTATCGATCACGTCGCCATATCCGTAGCCGACGTACGGAAGGCTCTGGAGTGGTACAGTTTCCACTTTCAATGCGAAACCCTTTATCAAGACGATACATGGGCTTTGGTGCAATTTTCTAATATCAAGCTTGCTCTAGTGCTCCCCTCTCAGCATCCGCCGCACCTCGGATTCCTCACGCCAAAGGCCACCGATTTCGGGGCACTCAAATTGCATCGTGACGGCACAAGATCCGTCTACATCACCGATCCAGCGGGCAACTCCCTGGAACTGCTGTCCAAAGACTGACCCCGCTGCCCTGCCCCTTTCAACGTGCCAACAACTCTGCTCATTGCCAGCGATAGCAGAGTGTTACGAGAGGTACCATGGCCAGAGCACCTCGGATGACAAGATCTTACTTGTGGTCGCCGGCCCATTCTTTTCCGGGCTCGCTGCAGTTCCCGTAAACTTGTGAAATCTTCTGTGCCTCGATCGTGAGGTACCCTACGCCAGTGGTCGAGCCTTCGTTGTAGAGCCCGTTCTGGTTAGCCAAAGCGTCGTTCTTGCCGACAACACCTACGACCTTGATGGTATGACCAATCTTTCCCTTTAGAGAGGACACGTCGCCGGACACGATGCGGAACTGTTTCGGGCCCGGCGCGCCGCCGGTGATGACATAGGTACCGTCGGTCTTTGACAGACAGCCGACTACAGTTCTCAAGCCGAGAGGCTGCGGCACAGTCTCTGACTGATTGGCGTTCACCGCCTGCTGCGCGACAGCCCATCGGCTGACAACCATCATGGCAAAGCAAAGACGAGTAATACGCTTCATGTAAACCTCCTCATATCTGGATAGAACCCACACGCCGCATGCCTATTTAGAGGAAGCAATAAACGGTCCGGGCTCACCACGGCAGGGCGTTAGGCAAGACTGTTTGAACGTGCGGATAAATTGAGGCCCGTCTCATTAGCCAGCGGAAAAATGCAATCTCCGACTCGCAGCGACCTCACTTCTACCGCGATGAAACATTAGTCCATAGTATTTGACTTTCACGAAAACGACTTGGCGGCCGGCAGTGCTTTCCTCCGTCGGCGATGCCTGCTCAGAATCTGATCCTCATAGACAGCAAGCAGAGCTGTCATCAGGAAATCAAGGAGGAAAATATGGTCAAAACCAAGTTTGTGATACGCCTTGCCTTTGCGGCAGTACTCGCCCTAGCCTGCACCGCCTCTGCGCAGGAAACCAATATCGTCGAATCCGGAGAAACCACGGTTGCTCTCAGCAGCGGCTTCCTCAATGCTTTGCAAAGCCTTGGCGTTGCTCCCGGAGTCATCGCACCAACGCAACTAACCAGCACTACAGTGAACTTCCCGATCAACGGCGGCGCCATCGACCTGAAGACGGCGATTGGCAACATCGGTCACACCGGCGGTCTGACTCTCAGCGCCGGCGGAACTGTGATTTCGATCGAGAATTTCACCATCGACACGACCGGCAAGAGTCCAATCATCACCGGTTTGGTGGTCGCCAATGGAACTTTAGTAGGTCGTATCACTCTCTTTGATCTCGCTTTGCCCGGGAGTTTTAAACTACCCCTCGCACAGTATCGTTCTGTACTTGTCGATCTGCAGGGCGTGACGGTCACTCTCGATGGGGCGGCTGCTAACGCCCTGAATCAGGCGTTCAACACGAGCGCTTTCAAGGCTGGTTTTGGCATCGGAACGGCTCGGGTCCGCGCTTTCACCGATGGGTGGGTTCCGAGAAGTTAAGCTTAGCAACGCGCCGCAAAAGCGCCGAACTAACTCGACGAAAGATTCAGCCAGGAGTAGGCGATGAAACAATTGTCGCCTACTCCTTAATTAGTGTGTGGGATATCATGCGTGCGAATCAGTTTTCATCCCGGCCAGCTGACTTTCGGCGGGGCATTAGACAACAGTCAGGGGCACAAATATCAAGGCGAGGGCCTAAGACTCCCAGGCTAAGCCTGGGATTGTTTTCGTCCAGGCGCTCGCAAATCAGTTCGCGAATCATGCGTATGAATCTGGGATGCGTTCCCGCCGTCTCTGCTCGTTCCATGTGCAGTCCCAACTCCGCGCACAGCTCTCGCGCCTGCGTATCAAGATCGAAAAGAATCTCCATGTGGTCTGAAACAAAACCGATGGGAGCTATCACAACATCGGAACTGCCTCCGCGCGCTTTGATCTCGCGCAGGCAATCAAGAATGTCCGGCTCCAACCAAGGTTGCGACGCTGGCCCACTGCGGCTCTGGTACACCAGCCGCCATTCTCTGTGTCCCAATTGTTCCGAGACTAGCCTGCCAGTTTCCTTGAGTTGTTTTTCGTAGTCGCAGCCTTGCGCCATCTCCAGTGGAATGCTGTGCGCGGTATAGATAAGGTGCACCGCCTCTCGCCGGTCCTCTGGAATCTTTGCCAGCGCGTGCTGCAAGCGATCAACGACGGCCTCAACAAATCGAGGATGGTTGTGGAACGCGCGAATCTTATCGACAACCGGCGCGCCCTCGCCTGCTGCCTCTTGCGCGCGTGCTATGTCTTCCCGGTATTGCCGGCAGCTCGAGTACGAACTGTAAGCGGACGTCACAAATGCCAGCGCACGGCTGACTCCGTCCGCCTTCATCTGGCGCAGCGTGTCGGTGAGCATGGGATGCCAATTACGGTTCCCCCAATAGATGGGCAAGCGAGGCCCGTGCTGAGCCAGTTCCGCCTCAAGAGCTGCGATGAGTTGCCTATTCTGGTCGTTGATCGGGCTCCTGCCGCCGAAGTGGTAGTAGTGTTCGGCCACTTCCAGCATGCGCTCGCGCGGCACGTTCTTGCCACGCAAGACATTTTCTAGGAATGGCATGACGTCATCGGGGCCTTCAGGACCACCGAAGGAAGTAACCAGAATCGCGTCGTAGTTCATGGGTCGTCAGTGGGCTCTAAAGGCTTTACTGGGAGCCGCTGCTCTGTTTTTGCAGTTCGGCGAGAGCTGCCAACACTTCCTCACTGTGCTTGTTAGGATTCACCTCGGTGAATACCTTCACAATCTTCCCGTCCGGGTCGATGATGAAGGTGTGACGGGAAGCAAACTTCAGCAGACCGAGATTGGTCAGGGAGCCGTAAGCACTCGAGACCTTGTGATCGGTGTCGGCCAGCAATTTGAAGTTCAAGCCCTCTTGGGTGCAGAACTGCTTGTGGGAATCCGAGCCTTGCACGCTAACGCCAAGCACGACAGCGCCTTCTTGCTGATCCTGGGGCTGGTCGCGCTGGAAGTTATGCGCCTCGATCGTGCAGCCGCTGGTAAAGTCCTTGGGGTAGAAGTACAGGACGACCCACTTGCCGCGATACTCCTTCAGGCTGACCGGCTTGGCTTCCTGCGAGGTGAGCGTGAACTCGGGCGCCGGGCTACCCACCGACGGAACGGGAGCGGCAAACGCCATCAACGGCGTGACTGAGACGGCCACGACAACAATCGTGGTTATCAGTACTCGATGCATCATTACAGGTTCTCCTGCGATGCTGACTCCATTACTGGTTCATTCATCAATTGAATTGCGTCCGTTACTTTGCTGAGCACCAGTTGCACATCGCTGATGTAGCGTTCGCGGAATCCTCCCTCGCAGTATCGGCTTCTTAAGGAACTGTAACAATCAGCGCTGAGCAGGGACTGTCGCCCGACTTGCAGTAGGTGTGGGGCACACTGGAATCGAAGTAGAGTGCGTCGCCGGCCTCCAACTCGTAGCCGTGGCCTCCAATTGCAACCACAAGCGCTCCGGAGAGCAAGTACAAGTGTTCGGCTCCCGCGTGAGTGTGCGGCTTCAGTTTCTCCTTCGCGATCTTTTGGAAGTCTGCGTAGTAAGCATTGAGCTTTCTCGGCGCCGTCCCATAGTCCAGAGTTTCGAAAAAGTATGAGATATCGGATGTCCCAGGGCGTTCCGGAAACCGCTGGCGCTCCCGCTTCTTTGCCAGCGCCACCACGTGCCGCTTGCGCTCATCCGTGAAGAAGTGATCCAGGCCGACATCGAACACGGTCGCGATGCGCGCCAAGGTGGGCAAGGTAGGATAGAGCTTGCTGCGTTCAAGCTTGGATAGGAGTGCCGCTGAAAGGCCGGTGTGCCGCCCCAGTTCCACCAGGCCCAGTTTCTTCCTGAGCCGTAAGGTTTTCAGTTTTTCACCGATCGAGTATGGTTTCAGCCAACCTTCCACTGTTTCTTTGGAGGAAGGAGGCTCAACCCTGTTCGCACTCTGCACAGCCTGGTACTTGATTCGACTTCCGCGAACGGCGATTCCGGGCAATGTGATCTCCTGTCGTATCAATATAAATCATTTTCTTTACATTCAATCCACCACGCCCAGTGAGATGCAAACAAAAAAGGAACTGTCGCAACTTCTATCGCGCGCGGCCGGGAGTCATCCGGTGCCTAGTTCTGGGGGGCCCAAAGCTCGGTCCCCCAACGGTCTGCCTCTCTCGTATTCGTTTTTGATCAAGGAGAAAATCTCTGATGGATAACTTGCTCCACAATCCCCGGCACTCGCGGCACTGGACAATCCTGGCGTGCTTCCCGGTTGATCTGCTCATCTCTTGATTGGGGCCTTCATGGAATATGATGTGGCACTTTTTGCGAAGAATAGGGGAACGGCCCCGGGCGCCGCAAGGAGTGGCCGGGAAAACTTGCCCGGCCTTCCGCCCCTAGAATCCCCGGGTGCCCTGCGGCTGCACGTCGCTGAACCACGTTCCCAATCGCTCGTATTCTGTTACGACGATGGTCAGTTCGACGCTGCCGCGGGGTTCCCAGGGGCCTTGCACTGCCGGCACAGCGGAACAGCTTCTAGACTGGATTGGTGCGCAGATGACTAAGTTGATGAACTTACTTCGTGGCGTTTTGTGGTCTGGGGCGTTCATCGGCACGATCGGCATACCGCCCTTGACGCTAGTTTCGCAAATAGTGAGTCCGCAGGCGCTTCCCCCAGTTGGGGATCCGATCATCAAGTCGGTAGACTTGGAAAGTGACGCGGCAATCCTGCGCAAAGCATACGAAGCCCTGCACCCTGGCCTTTATCGCTACAGTAGCAAAGCCGAGATGGATGCGAAGTTTGACGCTCTGCAGAAGAATCTTTCGCGCGATCTGTCTCTGCAGGACGCTTTCGTCGCCTTCTCTGTCTTCGCTGCCCAGGTGAAGTGCGGACACACCTATCCGAACTTTTTCAATCAGAAGAGTGCGGTTGCGGCCGCCTTGTTTCAAGGGCATAACCGTGTTCCATTCTACTTTCGCTGGCTTGATCAAGAGATTGTCGTGACCAGGGACTTCACTCCGAACCACCAACTCCCGCGTGGTACGCAGGTGCTCTCGATCAACAGAACTCCGGTTCGAACCATCCTCAATCGGCTGATGACCATCGCACGGGCCGACGGATCGAACGATGCTAAACGCATCGCGTATCTGGAAGTCACCGGAGACAGCATGTACGAAGCGTTCGACGTGTACTTTCCCATGTTCTTCCCTCAGAAAAGCGGTGCGATGCAGTTAGTCACGCAGCGGCCCGGCGAGGCAAAGCCGCAGACGCTTGACGTGGAAGCGCTGACTTTTGAGCAACGGATCGCTCCGATTAAAGAGAGGGAGTCCGGCCGAAAGGGCGGCGACGTCGTTTTTGAATGGAAGTACCTGGACGATGGCACCGCCTACCTGCGCATGCCAACCTGGGCTCTCTACAACAGCAAGTGGGACTGGAAAACCTGGCTCAATGCTCGCCTGGACGAAATCGCCGAAAACAATTCTCTCGCTCTCGTCGTCGATCTGCGGGGCAACGAGGGCGGTAGCGATATTGGCGACGAAATCTTGAAGCGTCTGGTTAGCAACGACTTAAGAGTTTCAGCGTATCGCCGCCTAATTCGGTATCGCCAGACTCCGGCCGAACTGGATCCGTATCTCGACACCTGGGACCCAAGCTTCAAGAACTGGGGAACGGCCGCAGCAGAACTGGAGCAACCCTGGCCCACTGCTCCACCAGTGCAATACTTCGCACTGACAAAGTATGACGACGCCAGCGGAGACGTGATCCGCCCCGTGGGCAAGCCATTTCGTGGCAAGTTCTACGTCTTGATCGACGCGAACAACAGCTCGGCGACATTCCAGTTCGCCCAGACCGTGCAGCAAAACAAACTAGGAACTCTCATCGGGCAATCAACGGGTGGTGATCAACGCGGCATCAATGGCGGAGCGTTCTTCTTTCTCCGCCTGCCCAAGACGCAGATCGAAATGGACTTGCCGCTGATCGGGAACTTTCCGGCGTCGCCCCAACCCGATACAGGTCTCGCTCCGGATATCCTCGTCACCCCCACTTTGCAGGACATCATCGAAGGGAAGGATGCAGAGATGGCAATAATCAAGGAGCTTCAACGGAGGTAACTCGCGACCAACTCCGGATGGTGCCAATTCCGAATGGATGAACTACTACAACTAGCCGAACATCCTCGCGTAACCGTAAGGCGCCCGGGACCCTCCGATCCCGCTGGTACGTGCGTCGTGTACTGGATGCAGCGGGCGCAACGGGGTCTGGACAATCCAGCACTCGACGTGGCAGTTGAGGCCGCCAACGCACTGGGCAAGCCCGCAGTCGTATTTTTGGCGCCCGTACCTTATTATCCGCATGCCAACCTTCGCCACTACCGCTTTCTAGCCGAAGGTATTCCAGATATCGCGGAGTCGCTCAAAAAACGCAACATTGGCTTCGTGCTTCGGCGATTCCCCGAGCACAGCCTCATCAAGTTCTGCGCCGAAGTCAGGCCGTCGCTTGTCGTGGGCGATGAAAATCCGATGCGGGAACCCGAGTCCTGGCGGCAATCAGCGGAGAAGAAACTCAGGATGCCGCTTTGGACCGTGGATGCCGATGTGATCGTTCCCTCGAAACTGCTCGAAAAGGCACAGTATGCGGCGCACATCATCAGGCCGAGACTCCAGGCCCAGCTAGGGCGCTTCATGGTCCCGCCGAAAAATATAAAAGCAAAAGTACCATGGAAAAAGCCGCAAGCGTTGCTGTGGCTCGACCCGGAATTTGACATCACGCAGGGCTGGCCGCTGGACACCTCGGTTGGTGCGGTGTCAGGCTTTCGCGGCGGCACGAACGAAGCGCTGAGGCTTCTGGAAGAATTCATCCAGCACGGCTTGGCCACGTATCGCACCAATCGCAACAAGCCGGAAGTGAACGGGACCAGCCGGCTTTCACCCTATCTGCATTTCGGCCATATCAGCTCTCTCACCGTTGCTCTCGCCGTGCGGAACGCTGACGCGCCCACGGCGGACAAGGAAGCGTTTCTGGGCCAACTCATTACCTGGCGCGAGTTGGCGGTGAACCTCGTCCGATTCAATCCCAACTATGACAATTTCGAGTGCGCCGAAAGGTGGGCACAGCGCACGCTGGCCAACCACGCGAAAGACAACCGCCCGGTACTCTACACCGAGTGGCAGATGGAGCAAGCAGAAACCCACGATGCGCTTTGGAATGCAGCGCAGGTGCAGATGGTCACGACCGGCTGGATGCACAACTATGTGCGGATGTACTGGGCAAAAAAGATTCTGGAGTGGAGTTCATCGCCGGCCCAGGCATACCAGATCGCGGTGCGACTGAATGACAAGTACGAATTGGATGGGCGCGACCCCAACGGCTATGCAGGAATTGCGTGGTCGATCGTGGGAAAGTTTGATCGTCCCTGGTTTGAACGACCTATCTTCGGACAGATTCGATATATGTCCGCCGCGAGCACCGGGAAGAAGTTCGACAGCAAGAAATATATTCAGCAGAACCTGTCAGCTTGGTGAATGCGTGGGCCGGCGAGAATCACAGGCAGAATTTTGCAGAGCGTGAGGTTGAAAAACAAATTGGTGACGCTATGTTTCTGAAACTCTATTTCATTGCCCTGCCGATTTTCTTCGTGGCGGATATGATCTGGCTCGGCGTAGCAGCAAAAAATTTCTATGCCAAGCAGATCGGATTCCTGATGAAGTCCAACGTCAATTGGGCGGCCGCTCTACTCTTTTACCTACTCTTCCTGGCCGGCCTGGTGGTTTTCGTCATTGCCCCGGCTGTCGAAAAAGATTCATGGGCACGTGCGCTCTTACTGGGAGCCTTGTTCGGCCTCATCACCTATGCGACTTACGATCTCACCAATCTCGCCACGCTCAAGGACTGGCCGCTTGCTCTGGCGATGGTGGACTTGATTTGGGGCACGGTATTGGCAGGTTCCGTATCCATCGCAACCTACCTCATCGCGCGCAAACTCGGCCTATGAGCTACTACTCGACATTGGGTGTCATGCTTTGGGGATACATGACCCTGTGGTTCCTGATCTCGTTGATCAAGAGAAGGAACGATGTTGCCGATGTAGCTTGGGGGTTGGGCTTTGTCCTTCTGGCCTGGACATCTTTCTTTCTATCTGGCGGCTCGGGAGCGCTGGGCGTACTGGCGGGCATCTTGGTGAGCATCTGGGGCCTACGTCTGTCATGGCACATTCATGCGCGCCATCTGGGCAAGCCGGAAGATTTCCGCTACATGGCCTGGAGACAGGAATGGGGCAGGTGGTTCTATCTTCGTTCGTATGCCCAGGTGTACCTCCTGCAGGGCGCGTTCCTGTTCCTTGTCGCATTGCCGGTGCTCCTGATTAATCGCAGCTCCGGAGGCACGTTCGGTTTTCTTGAAGTCATGGGCGTTTGCGTTTGGCTGCTCGGATTCCTTTTCGAATCGGTGGGGGATGCAGAACTTGCAAGGTTCGCTAGTGATCCTCTCAATCGGGGCAAGATAATGCAAACCGGGCTGTGGCAGTACACCCGACACCCCAACTATTTCGGAGAAGTCCTGCAGTGGTGGGGCATTTGGCTGGTATCCCTCGGTATTCCGGGCG
>Ga0302325_10033353_pt1 | contig 10550 bp, 10 predicted proteins | sample Palsa_T0_2_FD_201948 | JGI IMG/M metagenome (GOLD analysis project Ga0302325, IMG submission 201948) | Peat permafrost microbial communities from Stordalen Mire near Abisko, Sweden - Palsa_T0_2 | ecosystem: Environmental > Terrestrial > Soil > Palsa > Peat permafrost | place: Sweden: Abisko...
TCCGGAGCCCCGGGTCGCCGCGACCGCCAGTCCCATCACCGTGCCGGCAACGAACGCGGCCAGGAACCCGACGTAGAGCTCGCCGAAACCGATCCATCCCAGCGCGGCCCCGATGACCCCGGCCAGCCGGACGTCCCCATAGCCGAGGCCGCGCGGGAAGAACCACCACAGCGCGAAGAAGACCGCGAAGGCGGCCACCCCGCCGATGGCCGCCACGGCGAGCGGGCGCCAGTGGCTGTCGACCGCCGAAGCGGCCACCAGACCCACCGCCATCGCACCGAAGGTCGGGTACAGGATCGAGCGCGGCACGATCCCGAGCCGCATGTCGACCACCGAGACCGCGACGAGGCCGACCATCAGGGCGCAGTAGGCGGCGAGGGCCGGCACCGCCCCCAGTCGGATCGCCAACAGGGCGAACACCGCGCCGGTGACGATCCCGGAGACTGCGAGCTCGCTGGTCCCCGGGGTACGGGCGGCCACGGCGACGGACACGGCGGGAATGTGCGCCCCCTGGACCGGTATCGGTCCACCCTCGACATCGGTCGCACCCTCAGGAGAGGGGGCGGGGGGCCGGGTGATGCGGCCGGTGACAGAGTCGAGAAAACCACCGGTGACCAATCCACCAGCGGCACAGCCGGCGACCAGGACGACGTTCACAGCGCTCCTAGGCCGGTCGGCTTAGTAGTAGGGGTTCTCTCCCCCCATGTGGTCGGTGACATCGGCGATCCGGACCACCTGAGGCACCTCCTCACGCAGGGTGACCTCGATCCCCTGGGTGAGGGTCATCCGGGACATCGCGCAACCCTGGCATCCACCCGAGAGACGTAGGTAGGCCACTCCCTCGGCCGGGTCGAATGCGACCAGGTCGGCCCGCCCCCCATGGGAGGCGATCGACGGATTGATCACCCGGTCGAGCACGCCGAGGATCTGCACCGCCACCTCCCCCTCGAGCCCGGCCGCCAGCACCTCGGCTGGCACACCGGGTGCGGCTTCGGCGGGGGTCGGGTTGTTCGGGTTCACCAGGACCAGCCCGCCGGCGCCGTCGTCGGACCACTCCAACCGGGCGCCACGGAGGCGGTCGACGCTCGCCGACGGCACCACGATCGTCAGTTCGCCGTCAGCGAAGACTGCATCGTCCTCGGCGGCGTCGCGCCGGGCCTGGAAGTAGAGGTCGTAGGCGAAGTTCCCGCCCTGGACCCCTCGCACCTCGAGCCACAGCGCCAGGTTCTCGGTGTCGGGCTCACCCGCCATCGCCTCGCGCACGACCTTGTGGGCGTCCTCGGTCACGGTCACCACGGCGCCGAGGATCTCGTCGTGCTCCAGCTCTTCTACGGATCGGGCCATGGGGCCATCATAGGAGGCCCGACCGCTCGGCCACGACGAAGGTTCGGCCCGATGCGTTCACCGCTCGTGGCGCGCCGGCGCGACGAGGGGCTCAGCGGACCTCGACCTGGTCCAGATACTCCTCGCGCCAGAACCCGTAACGCTCCTCGGGCAGGTGTAGGGCGTGGGTGGGGGCCAGCGCCTCGACGAAGGGCCCGTCGTGACTCACCGCGACGATGGTCCCCTTCCAGGCACCCAACATGGCGCCCACCGCGGCCACCGACCCCGGGTCGAGGTTGTTGGTCGGCTCGTCGAGCACGAGCAGGTTGGCCCGACCGGCGGCCAGCATGGCCAGGCTGAGTCGGGCCCGCTCCCCGCCCGAGAGCGATCCGGCCGGTTGGGCCGCGGTGGCACCGGTCAACCCGAACGACCCCAGCAACGCCCGGCGATCGGACTCCTTCACCAAGACGGCGTCGTCGAGGTTGTCCAGCGCGCACCGGTCGAGGTCGATCTGCTCATGCTCCTGGGCGAAGTAGCCCACCTCGACCTGGTAGCCGAGCGCGACCGTCCCGTCGGTCGGCGCCTGGACACCCGAGAGGCAGCGCAGGAGCGACGACTTGCCGGCCCCGTTGCGTCCGATCACGACGACTCGATCACCGCGATCGACGTCGAAGTCGACGTCCAACAACACCTTGTGGTCGCCGTAGGCGACCGCGAGATCGCGCACGGTCAGCACGATCGAGCCTGACCGGACCGGTTCGGGTAGGGAAAACTTCACCTTTCGCTCCCGCTTGATCACCTCGGTCCGGTTGGCCTGGAGCTTCTTGACCTGACGGTCGAGGATCTTGGCCTTGCGGGCCTGGGCCTCGGTGCTGTGCCGAAACTTGTCGGCCTGGGTCTTCATCTTGGTGATCTGGGCGCTCTCCATGCCCGCCAACTTCTCCCGTTGGGCGATGTCGGCATGGAGCTGGGACCGGAACGAGCTGTAGTTGCCCTTGAACTCGGTCAACCGGCTCGAGGAGAGCGCGAGCACCTTGGAGATGGCGTGGTCGAGCAGCTTGAGGTCGTGGCTGACCAAGAGCAGCGAACCGCCCAGGGTCCCCAGCTCGTTCATCAGCCACAACTTGGCCGAGCGGTCGAGGTGGTTGGTCGGTTCGTCAAGCACCATGATGTCGGGCTCCTGGAACAGGACCCTGATGAGGTCGACCCGGCGGCGCTGGCCACCAGAGAGCGACGTCACGTCGGCCAACAGCACCTCTTGGGGCAGACCCAACCCGTCGGCCAACCGGCCCAGCTTGCTCTCCACCTCGTAGCCGCCGGCCAGTCGGTAGCGCTCCTCGAGCGAGGTGAAGGCCGAGATCCGCTCGTCGGTCGGCGACGCCGTCAACTCGCGTCGGGCCCGGTGGAGCTGCTCATCGAGCACGTCGAGCCCGCGCGCCGAGAGCACGTGGGAAAAGACACTCGAGTCGACCCCGAGCCCGTTGGGTACCGGAACCTGGGGCAGGAAACCGACGGTGCCGGTGGTCTTGACCTGGCCGGTGCACTTGAGATGTCGAGGCGTCTCCCCCAACAAGAAGGCCAGCAGGGAGGACTTTCCGGCGCCGTTGGCCCCGACCAAGCCGACCTTGTCGGTCGGTCCGATCACAAACGTCGCGTCGCGCAACAACGTCCGAGCACCCAGCTCGATGGTGATGTCGCGACCGGTGAGCATCCCAACATTGGACCACGCCGGTGAGTGTCCCCCGGACCGCGAGCATCTTTGGACCTCTGATCACCGTTCGCGCGGTTTCGTCACCGTCCTCACCTGGCTCACCCCGACGACGTCGGTGGCGTGAGAACGCGCCGACCTAGCGCGGTGGCGAGATATCGTCGCTCGATGGCCCAACAAGTTGTACCGCCCGACACGCACGAGTGGGTGAGCTTCGAGGACCCCGATGAGGAACGGACGTGGGTCTTCGACGTCACCTTCCTCACCTCCAACTGGACCTGCATCTTCGGGAACGGTTGCCAGGGCGTGTTGACCGGTCCGGCCCCCGAGCTTGTGCACGGGTGCTGCTCGTACGGAGCCCACTTCACCGACTCGGCCGACCGCCGTCGGGTCGAGAAGATCGCGGCCACCTTGACCGCCGAGCAGTGGCAGTTCCGATCCAAGGCGAAGAAGGGTGGCATCGCCAAGAAGAACCCTGCCGGAGAGACCGTGACCAGGATCGTCGACGGCGCATGCATCTTCTTGAACCGCACCGACTTCCCGACCGGGCCAGGTTGCGCGCTGCACCAGGTGGCGTTGGAACGCGGCCGCAACCCGCTCGAGCTCAAGCCCGAAGTCTGTTGGCAGCTCCCGCTACGCCGTGACGACACCGCCGACGACGAGGGGCACGTGACCACCACCATCGCCCAGTGGGATCGAAAGCACTGGGGGCCCGGTGGCGAGCAGTTCCACTGGTGGTGCACCGAGGCCCCCGAGGCGTTCGTCGGCGCGCGGCAGGTCTACGAGGAGATGGGCCCGGAGCTATCCAAGATGGTCGGCAAAAAGATCTACCGGCGGTTACAGGCCTATCTGGATGACCGGGACCGTCGGGTGGCCGAGCGAGTCCCGCTCCCTCACCCGGTCCTACGGAAGCGCTCCGCCGCCCTTTAGACGATCGGCTTGCCGGGCCCGGGCTTCGTTGGCTCCCCGGGACGCGCTAGTCCTCGAGGGGATCCGGCTCGTCGGCCGCTCGGTCGTTCAGGGTCGGCACACTCGAGCCCAGGATGCGGTCGTACTGGTCTTCCTCGGCCAGGCACCACGACGCGTGGACGTCCTCGGGCTCGGCGCCGCACTCGGGGCACCGTTCGACAGCTACGGCGGTCGAACGCTTCAAGCTTCGCGCCTCTTCGAAGCGCCGATGGCGTCCCTTCTTCACGACGACTCCTCACTGCCGCCGGACGTCCGTCCACTGTCTTGTGAACGAGACCACCGTCGCGAGTGCGACGATCCGGCACGACCTCGGCGGTTGGGTCCGCGGCCCGCTGGCGAGGCGCCTTGGACGTCCGCACCGAAGCACCCATTGTACTGCGGCTGCGGAGGTTCTGGGCCCGGTCCACAATGGGGTCCGTGGACCAATCGTTCGACCCAGAAGCCATGCTCGAGCGGTTCCGCCAGCGCGCCCAGGCGGTCCGGAAGCGGGGGCTGCCCCCCGTCGAGGGCCCCGAGCGCCAGCGGTTCCGGGAGCAGGCCCAGCTCGACTTCATGGACTACGCCATGATCGGTGACGCCTCGGCGACCCTGGTCGACGGCGTGCTCACCCTCACCCTCGATCTCCGGCCCCCCGATACATAGGCGCAGAGACACAGGGGCCAGAGACGGGGCCCTAACCGCCGTAGTTCATCCGGGTGTCCTCCATCCGGAGGATCGGCACCCCCTCGTCGCTGGCCGGACCCCCGACATCGACCACCTCGCCGATCGCGAAGACATGACTCCCCAGCTCATCGAGCGAATGCAGCCGGCAGTCGATCCACGCGGCCGCCCCGGCCAGCACCGGCGCCCCGGTGCGGGCCTGTCGCACCGGCTCCCCCGCCATGGTCAACGGAGCGCCGTCTGGGTCGAGGGTCACCTCGCCCACCGGCTTGGCGAAACGCCTGACCACCGCCCGGTCCACCCGGGCCAGGAGGGAGACGGCGAAGCATCGGCCGGCCCGGACCAGCTCGGCCGTCACCGCCTCGGTCTCGATGGCCACGCCGAGCAGCTTCGGCCGCGTCGCCACCTGGACGACCAGGTTGGCCGTCATGAGGTTGTAGCGGCGCTCCCCGTCGACCTCGGCCATGCTCCCGATCACGAAGAGCCCGGTCGGCATCGACCACAGCACCCGACGGCGCAGCCGGTCGTACTCGCCGGGGTCGACGCCCTCGGGAAACGGCCCGACCAACTCGGTCGTCATATGTCACCGGCGTCGGGGACGGTGGTGGTAGTGGTCGACAGCGTCGAGCCGCTCAGCTGGGCGACTAGATTGACCGCCTGTTGCAGCTTGGCCTCGGCCTTGATCCGTTCCTTGGTCGAGCGCGCCAGCAGCTTCGTGTTGGTGCCACCGGAGTTGTAGCAGTCATAGCCGGCGTCATCGGCCAGCGCGTACCCCGACGACAGCAGGTCGGTGAGCTGGGTGTTGGGCGTCGGGAGCTCGGTGTTGGCCGACTGGGCGTCGGTCAACAGGACGCCGCAGTCGGTGTGCAGGACGCCGGAATCCGCGTGCTCGTCGACCGCCGCCCGGACCCGCGCCGCGTCGCCGAGGACGGTGCCGATCGACTGGCCCAACCCGGTCCCCTTGACCCAGGTGCGCAACTGCTGGGTCGGCGTGCCGTTCCCGGTCCCGCCGTAGGCGGCGAAGGCCAGCACCCCGACGGCCACGATCCCGGCACCGGCCGCCACGATCTGCCAGCGGACCCGGGGCCGGCTCACTCGGCCCGCAACAGGTGGTACTCCCGGCGGCCCTTGCGAAGCACCACGTATCGGCCGGCCAAGAGATCATCCTCGCTGAGCGCGCGCTCGGTGCCCGTCACCCGTCGGTTGTTCACGTAGACGCCCCCGGCCTCGGTCAGCCGGCGGGCCTCCCCCTTGGACTTGCACAGCCCCGACAGTGTCAGCGCGTCGACGATGTCGAGCCCCGCCGTCCCTCCCTCACCCAGTGCGCTCCGGGCGAGGGCGGTCGAGGGCGCCTCGTCGAACACCTCGAGCAGCGTCGCCTCGTCCAGGGTGTCAATGGCCTCACTGAAGAGCGCCTCGGACGCCCGCTCGGCCCGTGTGGTCTCGGCCTCGCCGTGCACGAGGTCGCACGCCGCCGCCGCCAGCGCCCGTTGGGCGCTTCGCCGCTCGGGGTGCGCAGCCGTCTCGGCGTCGAGGCTGGTGATCTCCTCATGGGAGAGGAAGGTGAAGAACCGCAGGTACTCGCCGACCTTGGCGTCTTCTGCGTTCATGAAGAACTGGTAGAAGCGATACGGACTCGTCCGGGCGGGGTCGAGCCACACGTTGCCCGCCGCCGTCTTGCCGAACTTCGTTCCGTCGGGCATCGTGACCAACGGCGTCGTCAGACCGTAGACGCGGTCGCCGGTCACCTTGCCGACCACGTCGACCCCGAGCGAGATGTTGCCCCACTGATCGCTCCCGCCGAGCTGCAGGTCGCAGCCCTCGTCTTCGTGCAGGCGGATGAAGTCGTAGGCCTGGAGCAACATGTAGCTGAACTCGGTGTAGGAGATCCCCTCGTTCGCCCGCTCAAGTCGGGAGCGCACCGAGTCCTTCTTGATCATCTCGTTGATCGTGACGTGCTTGCCGACATCCCGGAGGAAGGTCAACAGGTTGACCGAACCGAGCCATGTTGAGTTGTCGAGCAGGACGGCTCGGTTGGCCCCCGCTCCCTCGCCGAAGTCGAAGAACCGGGCCATCTGGGCCCGAACCCCCTCGACATTGGCGGCGAGCTCCTCGGGACTGAGCAAATTGCGCTCGTCGGACTTGCCGCTCGGGTCACCGATGAACCCGGTGCCGCTCCCGGCCAGGGCAATCGGCCGGTGGCCCGCTTCCTGCAATCGGCGCAACAGGCACAGCTGGAGGAGGTTTCCGACCCCGAGGCTCGAGGCCGAGGGGTCGAAGCCGATGTAGGCGGTCAACCCGCCGGCGTCGAGCTTCTCGAGCAGCGTCTCGTCGGTCACCTGGTGGATCAGGCCGCGGAAACGCAGATCCTCCGAAAGGCCTCCCACGAACCCAGCCTGCCATACCGTCGATCGGGCCCCGCCTCGCTGCTGCTGAGAGTCGGGGATCAGCGGGTCGAAACTCAGCCGGCCAGGGCCGCCCGGGTCGCCTCGGCCACCGCGGCGTGGATCCGGTCGTGCAACCCGACGTTGTCCTGGCGCGTCGGCAGTGCGACCCGGATCACCGAGCTCGGCTCGCGCCCGACGAAGCCCGAGAGCGCATCGTCGAGCGCGCCGAGAGTCGAGACGTCGGCCACCGGCAACCCGAACCCGCGCGCCACCTCGCTCACCGACACCTTCGGTTCGGTCCCGAACAACCGCTCGAATCGCGCTCGGTCGAGCGCCCTGGCCTGAGGCAGGAAGCTGAAGATCCCGCCGCCCCCGTTGTCGAGGACGACCAGGGTGCACGAGCCTCCGGCGTCGTTGTCCGCCAGTGACACCAGCGCCGACGCGTCGTGGAGGAACGCCAGGTCGCCCAGCACCGCCACCACCGGGCGTTCCTGTCCCGCCGCGACGCCGAGCGCGGTCGAGGTGACCCCGTCGATCCCGTTGACGCCCCGGTTGGAGAGCACCCGGGGCGGGTCGGCCCGGGGTGCCCCGTACCACTCGAGGTCGCGCACCGGCATCGAGGAGGAGACGAACAGGGTGGTCGACGCGTCGAGGGCGCCGAACAGGTGGCGCAGGGTGCCCGGCTCGGTGGTGCGACCCCCGGCCGTCAGGGGGTCGTTGGCCAGGGCCTTGTCGATGGCCCCCTGGGCCGCCGTCTCGACCCGCTCCCATGTCGCCCGCCACGACGACGACCCGGTGACCGGCGCCCGGCGCAGGACGTCGAGGTAGTCGTCCGCATCGACCGGGTCGACCTCGTGTGCGACCCCGTCCGGGTCGACCCACGCAGCCGGTTCGATGGCCACGATCTCGGCGCCGGCACCGCCGGCGGCCCCGACGAACTCGGTCACCACCCGCGACGCCCAGGGCCGGCCGAACAACACGACCGTGTCGGGGGCGAGCGCCGCTCGCACCGCCGGGTCGCGCAGGATGGCGTCGGCCGTCGCGATGACCGCCGGGTGGTCGACCCGGACCCCCGAGCGCGGATCGGCCAACACCGGCCATCCCAGGTGGTCGGCCACCTCCAGCACGAGACCCGGATCGGGCGACCCGGTCCCGGCCACGATGACCCCGGAGCGGCCCGGTGGTCGCACCTCGGCCCGGCCGGACGGGGCCACCTCGGGGGCCCCGACCTCCCAGGGCTCCCCGCCGGCACGGCCCGGGGGCAGCGGACCGGCGGTGCCCAAGAGCGGTTCGTCGAAGGCGAGGTTGAGGTGCACCGGGCCGGCCAGGGTGACGGCCTCGGTCACGGCCCGTGCCCCGAGCGGACGCCACCGGGCGCTCTCAGATGGCTCGACCACAACGGACTCGAGGAACGATCGGACTGCCCCCCCGAAGAGGTTCGCCTGCTCGATGGTCTGGGGCGAGCCGACGTGGTGCAGGCGCGGGGGTCGATCGGCCGTGCAGACGATCAACGGCACCCCGGCGTAGCTCGCCTCGACCACCCCCGGGTGCAGCTCGGTGGCCGCCGTCCCGCTGGTCGTGCAGACGACGGTTGGTTTCCCGGTGGCCAGCGACAGGCCGATCGCGTAGAAGCACGCCCCCCGCTCGTCCAGGCGGACGTGCAGCTCGATCTCGTCCCGCCCGACCAGGGCCAGCACCAGCGGGGTCGAGCGGGAGCCCGGACTGACCACCGCGTGGCGGACGCCGCCCCGGATCCACTCGTCGACCAGGGTCGCCGCGAAGGTGGCCTGGGCGTCGCCGGTCGGTACGCTCACCGCTCGTGGCCACCCTGCATGCCGAGTCGAGCGGCGAGGGCCCGACCCTGGTGCTGGCGCACGGGTTCACCCAGACCGGTCGCCTGTGGGGTCCCTTCGCCGGGCTGGTCGGGCAGGGCCGCCGGGTGGTCGCCGTCGACCTTCCCGGTCACGGCGGCTCGACCGAGATCGAGGCGGACCTGATCGCCGGCGGTGGGCTGCTCGCCGAGGCCGGCGGCAGCGAGCCGTTCGACCTGCTCGGCTACTCGCTCGGGGCGCGCTTCGCAGTGCACGCAGCCTTGAACGCTCCCGATCGGATCGCCCGACTGGTCCTCATCGGCGCGACCGCCGGCATCGAGGACGACGAGGCGCGGGCCGAGCGCCGGCGGCGGGACGAGGAGACCGCCACCAGCCTCGTCGGCGCGATTGATGTCGACGCGTTCGTCGCCTCGTGGCTGGCCGCACCGATGTTCGCCACACTGCGCGAGGCCGGAGCCGAGGAGCGGCGCCGCAACACCCCCGCCGGTCTGGCCTCCAGCCTGCGCCTGGCCGGCGCGGGCACCCAGGGCCCGTTGTGGCAAAGGCTCGGCGAGTTGACGATGCCGGTGCTGGTGCTGGCCGGGGCGACCGACCCGCGCTACCAGGCGCTGGGGGCACGTCTGGCCGCCGAGGTCGCGCACGGCACCTTCTCGATCATCCCGGGGGCGGGCCATGCCGCCCACCTCGAGCAGCCGGCCGTCACCGCCGCGATCGTGCGGTCGTGGCTCGCCGCCACCGACCGATCGGAGTCCTGAGCGCGCGATCTCCAACGACGCGATCACAGCGCGAGCCCGATCGTCAGCAGCAGACCGACGGCGAGCTGGATCCGCCCGGTGTCGGCCAGGACACCCAACAGATCGCGGCCCTCGGCTCCTCTCATCACCGCCGCGCTCGGGCGCCAGGCCAGCGGCAGCGCCACCAGCGCCACCAACGCGTAGGGGCGGAGCGGGGCCACCAGCCCGACCGAGGCAAAGGCGCCCATCAGCGCGCCGACATACAACCACCGGGCCCGGTCCGCCCCCAGCCGGACGGCCAGCGTCCGCTTGTCCACCGCGGCGTCGCCCTTGATGTCGCGCAGGTTGTTCGACTCGAGCAGCGTCACCGACAACAGACCCACCGGAACCGACGCGGCCACTGCGGCGGCGGTGATCCGGCCATGCTGGACGTAGGCCGAGCCGGCCGTGGCCACCAGGCCGAAGAAGATGAAGACGAAGACCTCGCCCAGACCGAGGTAGCCGTAGGGCTTGGGACCGCCGGTGTACAGCCACCCGGCGATGAAACAGGCCAGGCCGACCAGGATCAGCCACCAGCTGACCGAGGCGGCCAGCGCCAGGCCGGCCACCGCCGCCACGCCGAAGGCGAGGAACGACGCCAGCCTCACCTGGCTCGGGCTGGCCAGCCCCGACGAGGTCAGCCGGATCGGACCGACCCGACGGGTGTCCGAACCCCGGATGCCGTCGGAGTAGTCGTTGGCGTAGTTGGTCCCCACCTGGATGGCCAGGGCCACCACCGCGGCGCACCCGGCCCGCCACCACACGATCCCGCCGAACGAACCCAACCGGACGGCGGCCGTGCCCACGGCAACCGGGACGGCCGCCGCCGCCAGCGTCCGCGGGCGGGCGCCGACCATCCAGCGACGAACTCGACCGATGGACGGCGTGCCGGCGCTCG
>Ga0302325_10033354_pt1 | contig 10550 bp, 12 predicted proteins | sample Palsa_T0_2_FD_201948 | JGI IMG/M metagenome (GOLD analysis project Ga0302325, IMG submission 201948) | Peat permafrost microbial communities from Stordalen Mire near Abisko, Sweden - Palsa_T0_2 | ecosystem: Environmental > Terrestrial > Soil > Palsa > Peat permafrost | place: Sweden: Abisko...
ATACTGTTATTTAGTTTTATAAGGTCCTTTCATCTGAGGAACAAGCCATAACACGGATGATCTGACGCCCTTAGCGCGTTGCTGTGGTAACCGCGCCAGGACGGGGAAATTAACTTGCCTTTTGTGCTCAACATGTCTCGTTCCCCAGCCACAAGTCTCAGAACTATCGCCCGGTGAGCTCTTGGTGATTCTGTCTGCGGATTATCATGGCGGACAAAGAAGCGACAGTGTTTATTATCGATCTAGGAGCGTCGATGGGCGAGAAAGCGCAAGGAAGAGAGAAAAGCAATTTAGACTGGTCAATGCAGTACGCATGGGACAAGATCACCGCCAAAGTATGTTCAATGTTTGATTGAAGAAGACTAACTACTCAGGTCCTCACAGGGAGGAAGACAGATGTCGTGGGTGTAGTGGGTTTCCGAACCAACAGTACTCAACTCCTAGAATTAGATTGACTTTGTAGGAACGGACAACGAATTGAGCGCTGAAGAGGGATATCACCATATCATGGTCCTCCTACCTATCCAGCAGTAAGTCCGCTCTGCTACCACGCTCATGACAAGAATTCTGATGCCTCAAATCCGCTCAATACAGAAACTTTGTGTTCCCAGCAAGACAAATGAAGGCGACGGTAGCGCTCCTTCACGATGAACCCGCTCTAATTGACATAGCACTTTCCGCATTGGTCGTGGCGGTAGACGTCATCATGAAATACTGTAAACACCTAAAGTATATCAAGAACATCATTATGATTACCGATGGCAAGGGCGCGATAGATTGGTCGGAACAGGACGCCATTGCCCAACAAATTAATCGCGAAAACATCAATTTGAAAGTCTAGTACCGCCTATATTTCGCTCCATCCTGACTTTTAGTGGAATCGATTTTGACGATGCCCAGTTCGGGTTCAAAGAAGAAGATAAATCGCCTACAAAGGTAAATAGTGACTTTTGACGGCAAGGCTGACAGAAGGCGGAAAATGAGGCACATTTCAGAGGGTTCGTGACGTCCTGTGAAGGAGTCATTGCTACCATGGCCGAAGTAGTGAGCTCTCTTGAAGTGCCTGCAGTGAAAAAAGTCAGACCCGTCCCCTCGTACAGGGGTCTCCTTACGCTGGGCAACAGAGAAAAATACGACGATGCCATCGCCATTGACGTGGAACGATATCCTCGGACAAAGAGAGCTGTTGCCCAGAGCGCGAGTAAATACGTTGCCCCCCAAGAGACGTCCGGGAATCAAGCCAATGCTATTCAGGGGGGGAGTGTTACTCTCCAGCGGACGTATAAAATCAAGAAAGATGGTGAGGATGTGGAGGTTGAGAAAGAGGAGTTGGAAAAGGCCTATTTATATGGCCGGACAATTGTGAATATCAGTGATGCGGATCAGAATGTCACAAGATTGGAGACAGAATCTCAACTCAGTATCGTGGGATTTGTCGAGCAGAAAGGGGTAATTGAAATCCATCTCGAAGCGTTTCCTGACGTGTGTGTAGTTTAAACGGTACATGTCTTTAAGTGAGTCATGTTGTATTATTGGACAAAAAGGAAATGAGAGAGCTCAACTTGCGCTTTCGTCTCTGATCCATGGATTGGACGACACAGGATGTTATGCTCTGGCCCGATTAGTCACTAAGGACGACAGACCTCCTGTCATGATCATGATGGCGCCGTTCATTGACCCGGATTTTGAATGTCTTATCGACGTGCAGGTATCACTCCATCTTACTCGTTACCTGATTGATAGATCCCTTTTGCAGAGGACGTGAGATCGTATACCTTTGCACCGCTGGATAAAGTCGTCACGATGAAGGGTAAAGTACTTACAAAACATCGCAATCTGCCAACGGAGGAGCAAGACGAAGCTATGAGCGAGTACGTCGATAGCATGAATCTCATGAAATACAAACGAGATGAGGAGGGGTACTATCCGTGTTCCATCAATCAATTTCTTATCATAGGAAATATGTGGAATATCTTCTTCCGGAAGATGTGTACTCGCCACTTGTCCATCGAATCAATCAAGTCATCTCATATCGCGCAGTCCACCCTAATGCTCCGTTACCGCCTCCTTTCAATATCCTTGTGAAATACTCGCATCCGCCCGGGGATCTCATCAAGGGATCAGAGAAAGTACGCCAAAAAATGATTGAGGCTTTCAACGTTAAGAAAGGTCTATCTTCCACCCAGATCGTAATTAATTGGTAGTTCCTCCTCGGAAACTGGCGAAGAGAAAGAAGATTGATGAGATCAAACCGGTCTCTGGATTGGATATCGAGGCCCTTCTATTGAAAGGTGGCGGTGGGGAGTCTTCTTCGCAGCCCAGAGAACCGAAGCGCCTGAAATTAGAGGGTCGGATTGGGACTTTAGATCCCGCAAAAGATTTCAAGAATCTCATTGACGACGAAGAGAATTCATGGAAACCAGGTAACCGAATAACAACTAAGAGGTATTGACGATAGTCTTTGAGGAAATGGAGAACGTGATCCTGCAATTAGTGACGAAATCCTATGCTGATAGTGCCTACGACAAGGTGATCAAGGCATTACAAGCCTACCGTACCGAAGCAATCGATGTTCCCCTCTCATCCGAGTAATACTAACTATAGCTTGATGAACCACGCCACTTTAATGGGTTTCTAGAAACCTTGAAGGAAGATCTACTTGCTGGCAAATTGGGCGGTAATCGTCAGGATTTCTGGCAGAGAATGAAATCTGAGGGTATTGGGTTGATTACATTTGCGGAAAGTGAAGTGGATCAGATTGAAAATATTGGTGAAGAGGAAGCGAAAGTAGTAAGATCTAAAAGTAGAATGATGTGGCTGATTGTAGTTTTTCGAATGATTTAGGTCGGGGAACGGTTGTTTAGTTATGAGTTTGGAGTTCGCAAGTGATTTAATTGATACCGCATAAAATGAAGTATGTTCCTTTTACTCCTGTTGCCTATATTGTGGGGGTATGCTATCCTTTTCGCTTCTTTTCGCTTCTTGGACGTTTGGATCTCCTCCGGTCATGTCCTTCCTTCCCCATGATCCATCCGTTCCGCGAAGTTAGTCAAACCTTATACCGCCCTGCGAAATAATTCTCCCAGGACATAAAGAGTAACTTTAAGCGGACACAACAAAGTCTCACCAATCAGACCAAATATCTCATTCGGAACCTCGGGTCTCAACCACTCCATTCCAAATTCCTCTGTTCTTCGAGTATGGTCGTGTCGTTCTCGAGGACAATACGCTTGATTCATTGAAACCGACTGTGGTTGTTGAATGAGCGGCGGGAGTGGAACTACTGGAGGAACATAGGGGGCAACGTATGCCGGCTGAGGGGAACGTTGGGGTCGTTGTCTCCAGGATGACTGGCGAGAGGCGCCGGGTTGATAAGGTGCGGGAGCATTGAATACTGGACCCCACTGCTGTGGCGGTGAAGGAATAGTGTACGGGTTTGGAGGACTTGGGGGAATCGGAGGACTCGGAGCATGGTGATGTCGTTGATGATACTCTTGTCTAGGTCGTTGGGGCGGCCGAGGTTCAGGAGGTCTAGGTTCCGGAGGGGGGACATATCCCGGCGGCGGAGGTGGCGGCTCCGGCATGGGGATCCCCATCAATGACTATCTAACGGGATAGACAATATGAGATTCGAGGATGATGGAGCAGATTGTATCGAAAGACCATATTTGCTCTTTAGATTTTCAAGGATAAATAGGGGTAGGGATATTGTGTGAGCCTTGATTAAGGTACGATACAACGTTGCAGCCGCGTCATCTTGCGGACCCAACCTTATCTTCTTAAGAGTGCTAAGAATGTGATGCATAAACAAGCGGACGCTCTAGTAGTGCCAGGCCAGCTAGAGATCCATAACTGGTAATACATGAATGGAACAGGTGATAGAGTTAGAGCCTCATATTGATAACATTCATTCCTCAGCCAAACGAGGGGTTTAGTGCCCCTGAGCAGGCCGTGATCGGCGGAACAGTCAGTTGCCATCTGACAAGGTATCGGAAGTATCGATACCAAACAAGGTTTGCTGCACCCGTTTTCTCGAACGCCTGTCGGAGAAGGAACGCATAGCATGTCTTCTTGCAGTCCTTTAGGGGTGTCTGTGGCCTGAAATCAAGGGGACCAACACCACTTTGCCCCGGATTGTGTCATAAGCCTCAGCTTCTGATTGGTCTGTGGTCTGCGGATATATTAGATAAGGGGTGATCACGCCCCCAGCTTGGATTCCGAGCGTTTCTGTGAGTGGAGCGTCACCGTTTAAGCACCCTTCGGAGGCACAGCTTGCGTGGGATAAGCCTTGCTGTGCTGTGCTGTGCGACTGAGCGCATCCACATCCCAATCCGTTCGCCGCTACGACGGCCTCGACGGCCCTCTCCGATCTCAATCCCTCCGACTCCAGCATATCAAATCCATTTGTCGTGTGCGGCGTCCTGGCACGCAGCCTCTGAATCGTCTATTTTCTGTCCTTTGACCCACCGGAATCGCTCATTGTCCCCCAACTCTGAGCCCGCTCCGTCTCAACTCGACAACCCCCTGAACCAGTCGGTCATCACACAGCTCAACAACAGTAGACCAGAGTCCTCATAGATTGGGCCCGAGCGTGATATTTGCCGGTATCAACCTCTCCTTTGTTTCATGTTTTAATCTTGAGATAATATGGACCGGCTCCCAACCGAGTCTGGCATCTCTACAGACCGACCCAAGACCAATATATGGAGTCGCATGAAACGTCGGAACGCCTCGTCCCCAAGTCTTCATACGCTTGGCAACAAGAACTGGTCCTCACGCTCTCTTCCTCGTTTCGGAGCGTTCGGATCATCGTCGACGGTTCACACTTTAACATCTCCAAGTCACAAATCGTCTCTATCATGTACCCCTGTCGAGGAGATATCTCCGGCTCCGTTTCGAGACACTTCGCCCAGGAAACTACGATATGCACAGGATTATTTCTCCATTTTACCAAATGAAGTTAAATTACAAATATTCTCCTATTTATCAGTCAAGACGATTGCACAAATCTCTTCTGTATCCCAAATATCATTCCATTCTGATTGTAGGTCTGCAAACTATGGCGTGCGCTGTGCAATGACGGTGCTCTGTACAGAACAATTGATACTCGAACATTTTACAGAAATATTACGCCCCCAGTATTACTCTCCATGCTGGTATCTGCCGGCCCCTTCCTTCGACATCTCAATCTTCGAGGATGTGCCCAACTCGGTTCGAACGATTTATTCTGCCTCGCTACACGGACCACAAATCTTGTCACGCTCTCCCTGGAGGGTTGCCCCATCCTAGACAGTTCGAGTCTAGCCTCCCTCCTTTCACGCAACCTTCATCTACGCACCCTCGATGTCTCGGGTCTCAAAGCAATGACCGACGAAGTAGCCTCCGAACTCTCCCTTTACTGCAAAAACCTCGAAGTTCTGGATGTCGGATGGTGTACCAATCTCTCCGAAGTAGGACTACTCGAAATTGTCTGGTTTTGCACCCAACTCACGCAACTACGTCTCTGCGAAAGCAGTGCACTTCACGGTCAAAGGTCACAGGAAATAATGTTGGGATTGCGTGCTCTTCGGGGGCTTAAAGTTCTGGTTCTTAGTGGATGTCGTGACTTGACGGATGATGTATTACGATTCTATCTTCGTGGGCCTCTCGCTGACCCCGTGGATCCCTCTGAACTAAAGAAACTACCGCTTCGACAAATCAACCTTTCTCGAATTCCTCATCTCACTGACGCGACATTACGCAATCTCGCCGGAGTTGTGCCTCACCTTCAACGTCTCGAATTAGCCGGCAGTGCCAACGGAGCCGCTTTCACGAACGCAGGCTTCGCCGCCCTCCTCCCTCATACACCTAAATTAACACACCTTGATCTGGAAGACAATCATCTCATTACCGATGCAACGCTACAACTCCTTGCTTCCCTCCCGGTAGCCAAATCCCTCATTCATCTACAACTCAGTTATTGTCTGGAAATCACCGATGGGGGTCTCATCCGAATCCTCCAATCCTGTACACATCTCCGTAATCTGGAAGTCGATAACACCCAAGCCGGAGATGGAATGTTAATGGAAGCCCCTCGTCTTGTCTCTCGTCGTGCAAAATCGTCAGCAGCAGTCGGTCTCCGTATCGCAGCCTATGACTGTGGCGCCATAACCTGGGTCGGCGTCAGTGAAATCCTGGCCCAGAATCTCACGCTAACACGCGCTCATAATCAAAAACGACGAGACTCCGACCCGTCCACCTTTCAAGACGACTCGTATACCTCCCCTCTTCCACTAATTCGACTTAAGTGTACTTTTGAATGGCAACGGTTGGTGGACGCCCATACCCGACGATGTCTCCGGGGCGAGTACGCCGCCGCGGAACAAATCGCGCTGGGCTTCTCGCGGTGGATGATGGAGGAGGCTGAGGAGGGAGCGTGGGGTGGCCACGCCAGGAGAAGGAGGAGGCGTGCCTTGGGACTGGCGGAACAGGGGGATGAGGCGTTCGTGATGGGCGTGGGGAGGAGGAGGCTTCGGGCGTTTTCGGCTCCAAGTAGTTGTGCGGTAATGTAATTCGGACGGCAATGGATTAGAGATCTGGAGAGTAGTGTGGTATTGACTCTGCGTATATATGGGCTCTGTTTTTTCTTGTTTTCGTTGGTCTGTTGCATGAGCATAGGTATTGCATTATTATGGATGTACAGAGCGTTTATGTTGGGTTTCATAGGTATAATATAAGCACATCTGAGTTGATTGTTCGTCTGTGGTGCTCACCAATATACCGTTGGATATGTTATTATTCCTCTACCCTTTGTTCCTTGTACCTGTCTCTAGGTGCGGCCATAGATTTTTCTGGCAGACACACACACTTATTACTGAGATCTGATATCACACTCCTCCAATGTGTGCGAGGGCGACCTGACTTCGGGGGAAATTCTTTGTCGTCCTTTTCTAGAGTGCAAAAGTGTGTTATACCTCGTTAGCTACTACTCCAACACGTGTTCTAGATAGCGCATCTCAATAGAAGGCTGTCTTTGCATATTTCTTGGCAAACAGCGCCGTGAAGACTAGGATATTGCATATTAAGTGCTTCGCCCCGAAGCTAAATTCAGCGAGCTCGTTTCTCAGAGCCTTTGCTTTGACATTTTAAATGATTAGAAGGCATATTTCTGAGCGCTACTACATAGGTCTGAATTCACAACTTTTTCTTAAGAACAGGTTCTATTATTTCGTGGGAGAATGCGTCGCATGAGAAGGGAAGCAGACGTTCTGAGGGTCTGTGCGGCTGGGCAGATGGCTGGTGTTTTTGCGCACGTAATTCGTGACTGTCCCTGGCGAGGGGCCAGAGCGTCTTACGGGCGATCACATCGGCTCTAGTGTACAGCCATGCGGTGTCTGTTCAACCTTATTCTGGACACGGCAAAGACACGCTGCGTGCCTACCTACCAGGACGGCGGAGTTATGTGTCGTTTCACAACATTTGCCGCTTTGGGCATGGCACCTGCCATCGGTATAACGTTGATGTTTTGTTTTCTGATGTGAGATTTGTTGTTTCACAACATTTCATGTATGCTGAGTAACACGTTTACACCAGTTTGTACAGTTGCAACCGTTGAATCACACTGCCGTGCTCGTTGAACGAGTGTCGGCGCGGCAAGAAAACACGAATTTGGGTTGGGCTGTGCATCAGGGGGACATATGGTTCCTGGCCAACCAGATCCGTCCGGCGATTCTATTGGTGTCGGAGCAACGAACCAGAGTGCATGGTTTAGTCCAACAGGTTTTAATTTCCTGCCAACAATATGCAGGCTAAACCTTAGTTTCGAGGCCGATTGTTAACCATAACTCCATTATTTTAGCCTCACTAGCTCCTTTTGTTTCCTTCCTTCGCCTGAAAACTGAACTAAACAGCGACTACTTGATGTTCGTCCAAACCAAATCCACACTACGTCTCTTGATTTTTCGCTGTGGGCCCTCAGATGGCAGGATTAGACTTTCCAGCCTTCTCGTTGTATAACATCCCACCATCGAGATCTTTTGCTGATATTAAATATTGGAGCCGCTCGGACCGCTAGACCAGCCTGCATAGCGGCTGGACATGCCGCCGCGCTAGTACCTAAGCGACGATCGTTTCCCAGTTCCTGAATATCAACACTAGTGTCTTGGACACCTCTTTTGGGACGTGATGAGATACGTCCGCCCCTCCCCCCCCCTCGCCTATAAAGTCTCGGCCGATTTCCACTTTTCACACACCATCCAACCGGCCTTCCAAACATCCTCCGAGCATCTTCCCTACTCGCCTCAGCTTCGCAACATCTCAAGACTATCCAACCTCACTCGATATGGGACCTCGCGCTTTGTCCTACGACTCAGACATGTGGAACCCCCGCGGTTCTCACAAACGAAAACGAGACGATGCCGACGACGATGTATCCCGCAAACCCAAATCTTCAAACCTCACCTTTGCCGAACGGTTTTTGATCGCCTGCCTATCGCTCATCTGGCTCAAAACCGATAAACGAGATCGAGACGTACATGGGCGGGTAATCGCCACCGCAAGGGGTCGTTCCAGAAAAGCTTATGGTCCGAAATCGGATCTCAACCAGGCCCAGATTATTGAACTATACTTCACCGGTCTCGACAGGACCGTGATGTCCCAATCAAAGACCGCACCGCACGCCTTTGCACCACCCGACTGGAGACTCATGGAATCGTATCTCTTCCCCTGGATCTCCTTCAACCGGCAAGCGTCTATCACCATTACACGACCTCAAATCAAACACATCGCGTTTCGCCTATTCGAGTACTGGACACACAAGGGACAAGTTGTGATGTATCACGAGCCTCACACTGGCTTGGCCAACCAACATTTCTCGGACGTGCCTGGGTGGTGGGAGTTGACCGACGATGGGCTCCCCGATCGCTTTCCAGAGTGGGACGGCAGCATCCCAGGTACGCATCTCAAGTGATTTACTAACCGTAGGGGACTACAAGACAGTCATGCTGGAGGTTTGGGATCGGCCCTGGAGGCAACTGACGATCAAAAGCTACTGATCGATGCCAATACTCCGGCTCCTCCTACCAAACTCTTCGACAAAACCCAGATCGCGTGGACTTCCACTTTGACTGATGCATCCCCTTCGGGACCCGCCTCCCCAACCGGCCGAGTTCGCTCAGACTTCGGCACTTTGGGACACAACAACCCGACCGAGGAGCGTCGTCTCAAACGAGCACGTACCGACGTGGGCGCCAGCCGTGGCAGCAAACGCCCACCCGTCCGGCGAACCAAAACAACGACGTCGTCTTCGAGGTCTGACTCGTTATTTACTCATGTATACATTCCATCTAAGAGTATGTTGACGCGTAGGATACATTTACCCAGCCCATCGACGACGAGATGCGGAAACATTTCGGCCTTCCCGATGAGTTGATCCTCCCGCCGATTCATTACCCAACCTTTCCGCAACCGACTCAAATCCCCAATCCTTTCAGCAGGAATATCTCCCAACCTGCGGTGTACGATACCCATTCTGGGCACACAAACTACCGAAGCTCGCAGTACCCAACCCCGACCTATTCAGGAACTACTGACAGCTCGCCTGTCAATGCTGCCGAAGAGAATCTTCTTCAAAGCAACTACCATCCCGACGTCAACCTCGACCAGGACTGGTTGTTGGCTCCCATCAACCATCCTACTCAACTGTTGAGTCTTCCGAGCACTTACCATGGGGCGGCAACTACTACTAGTAGCGTCCATTACCACCAAGTAACCTTCCAAAGTGTCATCAATGCTGACTGTAATAGTACCCTCAAAGGGTTGCCTCGACGAACCTTACCGGGTTTTCGTTCGACGACATGACTGCTCATGCAGCCCCCATCGGGTACGGCAGTAGCTTTCAGGCTGCTGCGACAAGTTCGCGTTCCAATGGCACCATCAGCCCAAGCGAGTTGCAACTTGTGCAGCCAAGCCAGCAGCTCAATACCTCCTACGACGAAACGTTGTCCTTCCCCATGCCTTCGCATATGGGAACGTACGCACATCCCCATCTCGAAGACCAACGTCTTTTCGATCAGTATTTTGCAACCAACCCTCAAGTTGATGGTGTTAAACTTGAATTTCGAACCGGCATCGACACGAGCGAAGCCGAGTTCTCCAGTTACTCATTTCCCAGAGACCAAGCACCAGACGCACATTTACACGATCTTTAATACCGTGATCACGATATTGAAGTCACATCGATATTTGCGGAACACTGCCACGCTGGCAGTGGCAGTTACCGTCCATTGTGCGATTGTTAACGGGTGTCTTGGAATCTTTCTGGTCTTTAGTTTGGTAGTATCATTAGCCAAATTCGCTTACATATCCATATCGTAATGAACAGTATCAATATCGTTATGAAGATTTAATGTGCGCCTGTACTGAACCTGCCTTGCCCACTGTTAATGAGTAACCGAAGAACCCGCTTCGCGCGCCGCGATAGCCTTATTCGACCAATAGCCACACGTCATTCTCTCAGGATGCAACTTTTTTTCCTCTTCCGAGGCCCGTGCGGTCCAAAGGATCCTTCGAAA